>FTJO01000017.1_pt1 | contig 10871 bp, 15 predicted proteins | sample 1658761 | NCBI WGS metagenome assembly FTJO01 (sample SAMEA3914852, study PRJEB12502) | metagenome | biome: forest; material: soil | place: USA | collected 2011-06-22 | depth 0.3 m | reverse complement strand
GAGGAGCGCAGCCCCTGGTCGCCCTTCCACGTGGACCAGGGCTTCGCCCCGACCGACAGCGTCGTCAGCGTGTTCTTCGGCGGCTGGTACACCCACTCGGGCTTCGGCCCGCGGGAGACCTGGAAGGGCAAGTTCATCCGCTGCCTGACGGCGACCGACCACTTCTCCTCGCCGGTGATCTTCATGGATCCGCTGGTGGCGCGGTCCTTCGTCGACCTCGGCTACACCAAGCAGAACCTGATCGAGTGGTGCGCCGAGAACGCCCGGATGCCGGCGCGCGACTACTGGGACGACCAGTGGATCACCACCCTGATCAAGCCCCATGCCGTGGCGGGCGTGGAGCCCTTCGCCAGCCGGCTGAGAGCTGCGCCGGACGAGATGATCAGCATCTTCATGCCGAAAGACATCAAGATCGTGGTCCTCGGCGGAGAGACCCAGGGCGCCTTCAAGATGATCAGCGGCCGCTACACGGGCCGTGGGAACACCGGCCCAGAACCGCCCGGCCTGATCGACGTCTGGCGTTAGAGGGCGTTCCGAAAAGTGGGAACCGCTTTTCGGAATAGAACGCGCGTCTGCAGGCTGCCGACGTGCGTCGTCAGTATCCGGTCAGTGCTGGCTCTCATGGTGTCCTCTCTGACGAGGCAGGGAGGTGGCGGAGGAGAGTGGGTGTCGAACCCACCAAGGACCGGCTGACGGCCCCTCCCGGATTTGAAGTCCGTGTAATCGGGGGGCATTTCTCCATGTTTTCAATGAGTTGGCTAGTGCCCTCAGGGCACATGGGGCAGGAGTGCAGGGCACTCTGAGGGACACAGGTTCGCGGGCTGTTCTAGGCCCGGCCGAAGGCCCACTCGCGGGCAGCCCAGACGGGGTATGTGCGCTTGCCCTTGAGGGTCGGATCGGCGGCTACGTCCTGAAGGGCGCAGACCGCGCCGAGGTCGCCGAGGGCACCGTCTCTGAAATGCCGCTCCCGGCCGCCTTCATGGCCGCCTTCCAGGCCATGATCGAGGGGAGGACTTCGTGGCGGACCCAGCGGTCGAAGGCCACGGCCTCGGGCTTATGGGTGCGGCTAATCAGGTGGTAGAGGCCGGGCTCCGACACGACGGTGAAAGAGGGGGCGAAGGTCCCGGTAAAGAAAGCAGGGTGCTCTCGTCGGGTCAGGATGCGGCGCTCGTCGGCTGCGACCTTGGGAGGTGGTGGCTGTAGCCGCCCTTGCTCGCGCCAAGCCCGAGCGCGACGCACACGTCGGCGGCGATGAACCAGGGCTCGCCGTTGATGCTGACCGTGCGGATCGCGTGGACGGCGGCGGCGGTGGGGAACTCGAACTTGGAGACCGCGCTCGGGCGGTCGCTGACGGAAGTCGTCATGTGGTCATCCTGATTATGGGGGGTGGAGCGGACACCAAAAAGCCTCCCACAGGACGAACCTGGGGAGGCGATTTGTGAGCGCGTCGTAGACGCCACCTAAATCAGCCGGTGGACGCTGCGAGGACTTTGGTCAGCAGCTCGGCCCGCTGCTCGGGCGTGAGCATAGCCATCATGGCCTGGACTAGATCGTTCTGGGCGGCCGGGGCTGGCTTGCTGTCAGCTGCGGCCCCGCGCTCGATCACGCTGCGGCGGGCGGTAGGGCTCAGCTGGATATACCGCCGGGTGATGCTGGGCGTCTTGTGTCCCAGCTGCTCCATCATGTGCAGAAGCTCGGTCCCGCGCTCGGCCATGCGGGTAGCGCATGTGTGCCGGGTGGCGTGGAAGGTGAACTCTCTGTTGCCCTCGTGGCCGAACTCCGCGCGAGCCATCTGCATGAGCCGCGAGACGGACGACCTGAACTTGAACTCGGGGAACAGCTTGACCCGACCAACGCCAACGACCCCGATCCGGCGCTTGAGAACCTCCACGGCCTTCGCAGAGGTCACGACCACCCGCACGGCGTCGCTGTTCTTGGTGCCCCGGCGGTCAATGCCGTGGACCTTGAGGAACCTGTTCTGCGGGTCGAAGTCCGCCGCCTCCAGCCACAGGGCCTCGCCGAGGCGGACCCCGGTCTCAATGCCGAGGGTGAACAGGTCGGCCATGTCGGGCCGCAGCTGGACGTCTCGGAAGTAGGCGGTCACCTGGGCTTCCAGCTCGGGCGAGAACACGAACTGGCGCGGCTGGCCGGGCGTCGGGCGCTTCCACTGGGGCCGCCCCCTGATCCACTTCTGCTGCTCCGCGAAGTAGAGCGTGCGGGAGAACGCCTGGAGCTTCCGACAGACGGTGTCGCTGCTGTTCCCGCACTCCTGCTCGAAGTGCTGCATGGCCCGCACGAAGTCGTCGCGCTCGATGTCGCCGCAGAGCTTATGCTCGCCCAGGAAGTCCACCACGGCCTTCGCGTTCCGGTATTGGCCCTGGCCGTCCTTCTGGCGCTTCCAGCCCTCGAACGGGTCCTCCCAGGCCAGCTGGAGCGCCGCGCGCAGCGTGCCCTCCCCTCGCTTCAGGCTCTTGCCCTTGCGCGGCCCGCGCGTGGCCTCGTCGTGGTCGGTATCGCTCCACCGGCCGGTTTCCATGACCTTGGCGCGGATCATGGCCTCCAGGCGGATGGCCTCTTCCTTGGACTTCACACCCTTGCGGATGCGCACTTGCATCCCTGAAGGGTTGAGTTCGGCGGCCACCTTCACGTCAACCATGAAGGTGCCGCCACGGGCTCGGATGGTCATGGGAACTCCTACTGAATGAGGCCGGTCAGACGTTCCAGCAGCTGCTGGCCCTTGCGGGTGACGCGGGCGTGCTTGGCCCCCTGGTGGCCCTTGTGGCGCTCGATCAGCTCCGCGTCCTCCAGGAGCGCGAGGTTCCGGGAGACACGCGGCGGCTGGACGTGCAGGGCCGTGCTGATGTCCAGGCCGGTCGGCCCTTCACCTTCATGGCTATGCGCGGCAACGTACAGGAACATGAGCCCCTGAATGACGGGCATCTGCTCGTCGTAGCTCAGCAATTCCTCCAGCACGCGGGCGAGTTGCGCGGCGCGGAGGCTCGACTGGGTCGCAGTTTGCACAGATGGGGCTCCAGTCGAGAGGTTGGCGGGGGCGATTGCGCTTGCGCACCCAGGCGACGTCAGCCGTGACCCGCCCGAGGGCAAAATGCAAGGCTTGACCTTCACTTTTGATGCAGCCGGGACTGCTAAGGTGGCGAGGTTCGAGCGAGACATGGGCAGTAACTCCCAAGAAGTTATGGACGTACAGGACGGTCGTCATTTCGATGCACAGACACTCGGAATGGGGTGAGGAGATGACGCGGGTTGCCCCACATCGCGGCAGTTCGCACGGCGGGGTGACGCCCCAGCCATCACGAGCCGGGATTATCGGCCCCCGGCCTTTGTTGTTAGCTATCCCCTAAGCGTGGTCCAGGGATCCCTTCCGGGTCCCCTGGGAGCTACCACTACCGGCCCAACCGCCCTGGGCTTGTTTCGGCCCCGCTCAATGGGCCTCGTCAGGTGGCTCTGCGTAGCGATTGCGGATGCGTGGGCGCAACTCAATTGGTACTGCCGGTATGCGACTGGCGGTCGCATCATGAATGGGCTCCACCCGAGCGATTAATCTGGTGCATGTCACTACGATAGTGCGCGTCACTACCTTCCACATTGCGGGGCAGATGCGGCGCGGGTACGCGGCGGCAATGCCCGCTCCTCAGCGCGAGACCGACCGCACGTTCCAGATGCGCGTAACGCCCGAATGGCTGACCCTGATAGATGACTGGCGGCGGCATCAGCCGGACATTCCTTCACGGGCGGAGGCCATCCGGCGGCTGGTCGCCCTAGGGCTCAAGTCTCCCCAGATCGACCAGCCCCGGTGAACCCGCGCTGAACGGGCTCTAGCCCGCCAGATCGGCGACGCGGGCCGCCAAGTCCTCGAACTCGCCGAGCAAGTCGTCGGCTTCGTTGCAGACCTCCTGCATCCGCTCTCCCCGGTCGCCCTGTTGGAGGCTCTCGGGCATGGCGTCGAAGGCTTCCTGTTCGGCCTCGGAGACCTCTCGGAGGATGTCCTCGGCGCGTTCGATCAAGGCGACAGCCTCGGCGAGTTGCTTGCGGCGCGCGGCGTTCATTGATGCGTCCTTTCGGGGTTGGGGCGTGTGAGACGCCACGACCGTCTGCGCGAGCCCTGTTGGAGCCCGCGCAGCCGATTTCGGCCCTGTCTCAAGGGGCCATCATCAGGTGGCTAGAGGTGGTGGAGCGCCCATGCGGCGGCCCATACGATCCCGGCCCACAGGCCAGCCGAGACGGCGGCGGCTCCGATCCAATGGCGGCTCATGGGAGGCTCGCGAGGATCAGCACGGCGAGGGCGATCCCCAAGAGGATCAGTAGGAGGGGCGCGGAGCGTCTCATTGGACGTAGACCCGGCCATCACCGCCCAAGTACGACCACACCTCTCCGAAGCGACGAGCGGCGTCAGATAGGCGCTCCCCCAGCTCGCCGGTCTCCAGTTCCTCACGATCCCAAAAGCCCGCACCGTGGCCGTTCCGTGTGAGCCAGAAATCGTGGCCGGCGCGTTCCTCGGAGTAGCCGCGCCCGTATGCCTCTTCCAGAAGCTCGGCGGCTTCCCGCTCGAACGCTTCGCAATCCCGCAGGATGTCTAGGAGGGTGCCCGGTGCGAGATCCGAGAAACCCACGTCCCCCGGAATAGACCCCTCATCGTGATCTTCGGCGGCTTGCCACTCGTCGGTTGTGACCCCCGGCGCGCTTTCCGTGAAGAACAGGGCCTCGACGTACCCCTGTGCGAAGCTCGAAAGGTCGCGCCACTTCAGCGGGTGCGGCCACATCAGCGGGACGGCGGGCGGCGGGACTTGGCCCGAAGTGTCTAGGATGAACTCAGGCATCGGTCAGCCCCCCACGCGAGCGGCGCGGTACTGGCCAAGGCCAGCGGCGGAGAGGGTGCGCGCCAAGGCGACGGCGGCGGCCCTGTCAGTGTAACGGGCGCGGTCAAAGGCGCGGCCCTGGCGGTCCACAACGGCGAACATTGAGAGGCTCCACAAGCGAGGGTTTCGGCCGTGCCCGGCCATCATCAGCGCCCCGGCTACAGGGGCGGACCCGCCCGCCCAGGTTTCCCCAGGCGGGCTAGTGCGATTGCGCAATCGCTACGCTGTCGGCACGCCTTCGGCGATGGTGGCGCGCAACGCCTTGGCCACGGCGACCGCTTGGGCGGGAGTGAGGTAACGCAGCTCAACGGACACGCTCGACCCCGCATAGAGCTTGAAGTCGGCTGTAACCCTGCCCTCATAGAGGTGGATGGTTTTGCTATCCTCGGACCCGTCTACCCGCGCCGAGCCGCCGATGGCCGTGCGGATGGTCTCAACGTCATTGCCCAGGGCGAGCCGGGCGGCGGCTTGTGTAGCTTGGCGCTCCCGGAGTTTCACCCAGGGTGCGGCCATGGGCTCAACCACGCGGCGGTTGATGTCGGCGGCAAGCGCCGTAGCGGGGCGGCTCATCGCCACCTTCGCACTAGGCTCGGAGACCCCGTAGGTAATGGCTCCCCAGTCCCGGCCGTTCATGCGGCGCGTTCCGTCCGCTGGCCATCTCACGCCAACGGAGGCCTTGCCCAGGTCGGCCCCGTAGGTTCCCGGCGAGACGTAGAGCGCGAAGCCGTCCCGCTCCCGCGTGAGGGTGGCGCGGCCGGGATCACAGGAGAACTCGCCGCGCGTGACCTCGGCGGCCCAGGTGTCCCCCGTGAGGGCGGTTAGAGCCTCGGCTAGGGCCGGGGCCATGGTGAAGATGGGCGGGAGGTCGGACATTGGCTGGCTCCGTGGGAGGTTCTCGGCGAGTGAGACGCCGCGACGCTCTAGGGGCGGCCCTGTTAGACCAGCCCCCAGGCGTTTCGACCCTGTCTCAAGGGGCCATCATCAGGCGGCTTCGGCGTCGGCTTCCGGGTCCAGAGCGTCCCGCTCCCGCTCCGCGTCCCGGTCGGCCATGTCATGAGCGGCCCGCGCGGCTTCCTCCGGGTCGCTCCAAATGTGGCCACCGAGTGCAGCACACATTCCGCGCCCCATGGTCCAGCCCGCGAGGAAGCCCCGACCGTGCGGCAAGCGCGCGATGATGGGCTGCAGCGTGTCACCATCGCCGAACGGGTCCGCGTAGTACCCCGTCGTTTGGCTCAACCTGGACCCGCGCAGGTGGTCGTTCGCTTCCTCTATGCGGAGGTACAGGGGCGACCCGTGCCGATCCATGTAGAGACCGCCGGAGGCTTGATAGAAGCCGCGCCCAGTGCCGGGCTTTGCGGGCCTCCAGCGGTAGGGTCCGACGTGCTTCCGAGCCTCACGGCGAGCGGCGAGCGGGCGGCGGTAATCGATCATGGTGATTTCAGAGAACATTGCAGAGGCTCCAGGGATTGCGATTGCGTATGCGCTACGCTTGGGGCGCGGCTGTAGGGTTGACGGCCTCAACCGCCCAAGTCCGGCTGTCAGTCTTGCGGCCCAGCTTCAGGCCAACGGCAGAGAGCGCGGCCCGAGCGTCGCCGAGGGTGGGCCACGAACGCTCGCCTCGAACGTCAATGAAGGACGTGCCGAAGCGCGGCCGATAGACACCAAACGTCCAATCATATTCCAGGTACATGATGCGTTTCGGCCCTCCCTTGGACCATCTTCAGGCGGGCAATGAGAGTGGCCCGCGACGCTATCCGCTGGAGACCGGCCCGAGGAGCTATCCTCGCTAGCGCCCCGCCATGAGCGGGAGGACCACCAGTCAGTTGCTAGCTATGCGCCCTTGGCTAGCTCGGGCCGCCTTGTGTCCCCAGGCGTCGGGTCGTTCCGAGGTGTCGTTGTGCCCCGGTGAAACGAGCTTCTAGCGAAAGGGTTGCGAGTGCGCAAGCGATAATCGGACTTTGTGCCCCAGCTCATGTGGAAAAAACGAACAGGGCGGCTTGCGGAGGGTCTAGGCGAGGATCGTGCGGAGGATCGTGCGGAGGGTCTAGGCGAGGAGCTTTGGGAGGATCGTTGGGAGTGTCGCGGCGGGCCTGACGAAAACGAATAGGCAACCGCTACCAGGGAGCGTCAAGTTCGCTTGACACCCAAAGCGAGACACACAGACGCTTAGGCATTTGCCTAACTAAGCCGCGATGGCCCGAGGATGGTCCGCAGAGCACTGAGGGCACAATCACCGGATATGCAATCCGATAGCACGCCCAATGAAATCAATGGGTTAGCGCGTGGATCGGCCGGGATTGTGACCCTCAACCACCCCTGGGCCGGGTGACCATCGGCCGAGCGCGACCCCACCGGGGGGCACCGCGCGAGCCGAGATCGTCATGCCGCCTCGGAAATGCGTGATGGTTTTAGTTCGGGGTCACCCGTGGAGCCTCTCCCAGAGCATCCTGCCCCAGAACCAGAAGATGGCCAGGAGGCAACCGCCGAGGAGGAGGCCCATGATGGCCTCGACGGGGATCAGGAGGAGGGTCAGCAGCTGGATCATGGGGAGGGTCTATGGGAGAGGGGACTGGGGATGGAAGGCCACCACGCCTACCACCCCCACCGACACTCTGGAAGGTCCCCACCTGGGCACTCTGATCGGTGCCACTAACGGTGTCTCTTATAGATACTCCTACAGATGGGTCTCCCCTTCCTTAGACGCCACCTATATCCCCATGGGGGTCTTGGGGCTCCTCGGGGGAGGGTCTGTAGGAGGTCTATGGGAGTGACCGTGGGGGGCCGTTAGGCCCGTGCCAGGGTCTAAGCCCCGTGCCAGTTCAGACCACGGACCCCGCGGCCATTGTCGTCCCCCAGCAGGATGCCTCCCTCGAAGGCTTCCAGGGATGCCATCAGGGCGGCCTCACGGTGCGCCTGGGCGGCCTTCTGCTCGTCCACGGCCATCCTGGTCAGCCAGTACTCAACGGCCATCTGGAGGGCCTCCAGGCGGTCCTCGTGGGCAAGGGCGCGGGGTGACCTGGTGATGCGGGTGAACTGGTGGAAGAGGCTGTACTTCGGGTCCTCGACCTCCAGGTCCGCCTCGATCACCGCACGGTCCACCACGAGCCGGTGCTGCTGCACGACGGGCTCCAGGGTGTTGATGATCCGCAGCTCCTTCTGGCCGTGGCTGCGGAACTCTTCGATGGTGCAGGGCCAGACCTTCGCCAGGATCGGCCGGAAGAGTTGGCCCCACATGCCGTCCCCGAAGTTGGTCTCCAGGTAGACGGTGTTCACCCGGTGCTCGGAGCACAGCGTGGCGAGCTTCAGGAGGTTCTCCTCGGTTGCCCCGCCGCGTAGACCCCCGGAGGCCACCAGGAAGAGGCGGCCATGGAGCATCTTGACGATGGCGTACCCGGTTTCGTCCTGGCCCCGGCCGCTGGGGTCGATGGCCATTACAGAGCCCTGGAAGGCCGCGTACTCGGCGTCCGTCCACATGGGTGCCCAGTAGTAGTCCCCAGGGAAGCCGACCGACTGGAGGTCTTCCAGGAGGTTCTTGCGGGGGTCCTTGCCGTGGGCCAGGGCGATGGGGCCGCGGTCCCGGTCCAGGGGCATCACGAAGAGGTCGGCGAGCTTCAGCGGGTAGCGTTCGGCGTCCGACAGGCTGGTGTCCAGCATGAACTGCAGGGCGAAGCCGCTTCGGCCGTAGGACAGCTCGCGCTCGCTCAGGTCCACGCTGGTGAAGCGGCGGACGTCCGTGGGCGTGCCCGGAGCGACGCCCTGGGCGATCAGGTCCATGACGAACGGGGCCAACCGCCCCTGGTACTTGTGGGGGTTCTCCGGGACGCGGGCGGGCCAGATGCGTATCTCGTAGCCACGCGCCGGGAGGTGGTTGTAGAGGCTCATCTCGGACTGGGGCGTGCCCAGGTAGATGATCTTCGGGGGCTCGTCCGGCGGGCAGTCCTCGGCGGGCTTGAGCACCGCGTCGAACTCCTTGATCAGCTCGGCCAGCTTCTCCCGCATGGAGGTCGTGAAGCTGTTCTTCGGGACCTCAATGTCGTCGGCGATGATGACGTGCGCCCGCGAGCCGGTGAGCTGGCCGGTGATGCCAACCGACTTGACGGAGGGCGACTGGTCAGGCGTGGCCGGGGCGACGTCGAAGATCAGGTTGCTGTCCCGGTCGCCGTCGCGCTTGTTCGGCCGCAGATGCTGCAGCTCGGGCACGTCGGAGATCAGGCGCTTGACGAAGATCGAGAAGGCGTCGGCGCGCTCCTTCGAGGCGGACACGATCATGATCTTCAGCTGGGGGTTGGTGAGTAGCAGCCAGCACACGAAGGCCGCGGTGATCCAGCTCTTGCCGACCCCTCGGAACGCCTCGATCACGGCGCGCTTGGGGCCGAACTGCAGATAGTCGGCGATGTCGAACTGGACGGGTGTCGGGTCGGGAAGGTTCAGGTGTCGCCACACGCGGGCGAGGAAGTTCTTGAACAGGCGGTACTGGGGCTTCGCAGCCTCGCGGGCCTTGCGGCGGCGCACGGGGCGGCTGTCCCCCAGCAGGGGGGCGTCGTCGCTCATGGGGCTCCTGTGAAGACGAAAAAAAGCCCCGGCAGGGGTTACCTACCGGGGCTCTTGGAGAGGGGCTGTGCGGGGCCTAGTGGCGGCCGAACACGGACCTCTGGCGGTCTATCTCGGCGTCCTCGTCAAAGGGGCCTACTGCCGCGTCCAGCACGCTGGCCGGGTCGTCAGGGTCCACGAGGCGCAGGGCGTTCTTGGCCTTGAGGTACTGCAGGGCGACCGCGTAGTCCGCGGCCTTGGCCTCACCCGCTCTGATCTTGGCGGCGAGGCCCTCTGCGACGAGCTTCTCCAGCTCGCTGATGTCGTCCGTATCGTCGGTCACTTGATGTGGTTCCCTAGGGCTAGGGCGTTCACGAAGAACCCCACAGCCGCCGTGGCGGCCGAGGCGATGAGGGCGATGCCGGTCGCGAACCCCTTGTGGGTGCTCCGGGTCTCCTCCAGCGCGAGGATGCGCTTGTCGTGTTCGTCCAGCTTCTCGTCCATGCGCGCTTGGTGCGTGAGGAATTGCTCGACGCGCCCTTCTAGGCGGCCGAGGCCGAGAAGCACCTCAGGACCCCAGCCATTACTCGGGTGGTTGTCCATGCTTGCTCTCTTTGGGGAACGCGCTCGCCATAGCGTTCATGGCGTTCCCAATGACGTAGGTGTTGTTGAGTGGGACCAGCCGCTGGAGGCGCTGCTGATCCTGGCGGGACCATTCCTTCCGGCCAGCCAGGGCCTTCACGATGTCCTCCCCGGAGGTGAACATATCGTCGGCCGTGGAGATCACCGGGGTGCCCACGATGGAGGCCCCCAGGCCCGTCGAGCGGGCGTTCGAGAACGGGCTCTCCGTGCCGGTGGCCCAGCCAGCGGGCGTATAGGCGGTGTCGAAGGCCATCGGCATGAGGCCCGCGTCGCCGGACTTGGTGATCGTCCCGGCGGCGAGCTTCAGGGGGCTGAAGGACTTCTGCAGGTACTCGTCCTGGTCATCCCGGCCGATGGACCGGAGGTACGTCTGGAGCGAGTAGATCCCGAGGCCCCAGGCTCCTGCCAGCACCGCGGACTGGGCGGCGTAACCCGGCCCCATCTTGATGTTGTGCAGGGTGTTGGCCGCGTGGGACGCCATCTCGAAGCCGCGGAACTGGCCCAGCAGCCGGAAGGGGCTGTCGCCCATCCAGCGCGGGATCGTGCCCGGCGACTGGTCCACGATGACCGTCCGGCCCATCCGCCCCAGCCACGCGCCCAGCTGGTCGAACCCCTCTGGGTCCATCTTCTGGAGCTGCGCGACGTTCAGGTTCTTGACGATGCCGCGCCCGTCCAGCTGCATCTTGCTGACCAGCTGGCCGAACCGCTCCAGCTCCTGCGCGCCTAGTCCCAGGTCGTTCAGGATTTTGGTGGGCACGGTGGTGCGGCCGGTGACGATGTTGGCGAGGCGCTGCAGGGAGGCTCGCACCGCCCAGCGGCGGG
>FTJO01361603.1_pt1 | contig 10882 bp, 9 predicted proteins | sample 1658761 | NCBI WGS metagenome assembly FTJO01 (sample SAMEA3914852, study PRJEB12502) | metagenome | biome: forest; material: soil | place: USA | collected 2011-06-22 | depth 0.3 m | reverse complement strand
CCCCAGTCCTTTTACTGGAATGACCCCATCGATCAGGCGGTCATGACCTTGTGGAGGTCGGGAGTCGTCGTCGTCGCCTCGGCGGGCAACTTCGGTCCGACTGCCAAAACGATCGCTGTCCCCGGTAACACGCCCTACGTCATCACGGTCGGCGCAATGACCGACAACTGGACGCCTAACAATCCCGCGGACGACGGCGTCACGTCGTTCTCATCAGCCGGCCCGACTTACGAAGGGTTCGTCAAACCTGACGTGGTGGCACCGGGCGGCCACATCGTTGGCGTGATGGACGCCGGCGCGATGACGCTGGCGACCGGACATCCGCAATACGCAACGGCGTCGTCCTCGCTGTTCGTGATGTCGGGAACTTCACAGGCTGCAGCAGTTACGACCGGAGTGGTCGCCTTGATGTTGCAGGCAAACCCCTCGCTCACTCCCGATCAAGTCAAATGCAGACTGCTGGCTTCGGCGTCCTCGCTCGTGAACTCCCAGGGCAAGGCGGCCTATTCGATCTTCCAGCAGGGTGCGGGCCTGATCAATGCCTACAACGCCGTTTACAGCCAGGCGGCCAATTGCGCCAATCTCGGGCTGAACATATCCAACGACATCAATATGACGGCCCACTATGGCGGTCCGGCGCATCAGGACTCCAGCACGGGCGCGTATTACGTTCTCGACAACACGGGTCAGCGCGTCGGCGCCGACGGCTACCTCTGGAACAATGCGTTCGCGAAGAACCAGGGGTATCTGTGGAACAACGGCTACCTCTGGAACAATGGGTACCTGTGGAATAACGGCTATCTCTGGAACAACGGCTACCTGTGGAATAACGGCTACTTGTGGAACAACGGGTACCTCTGGAACATGAGCACGACGACTTCGCAGTCGTCCACGACCGCTACAGAATCCTGGAATGCCCAGGAGTGACGATAGGGCGGCGTCGGCTCGCGGTCGATGCCCTCATTCGCGTTTTTGCGCACAGCGCTCGCGGCGGAATCGGTCCTCGCTCATCACACTCATAGCTCGTAAGCCGTGATGTTGTTGGAGTGTGCGGAACGGTCGTGTATACGGGTTCTCTGGGAGGGCGATGATCGTGTTTGCGACACGACACCTGTTCCGCGCAGCAATACACGAGCGTGAATTTTGGGACCTTGGTCTTATAACACTGGGCCGGGCGTGGACGTAGTCCACGCCCTCCCATCCATCCTTGCGGCCAACGCATAGTCTCCCTCGAAACCACGCAGCCCTGGCTGGCGGCGCGACGACGCCAGGCTGGCAGCTTAAGCTTGAACGGTGCTATTGTAACCAAAGAAGGGATCTGCTGACTCACGCAGCAGCGGCGGCGGCTGTCTGGGTTGTTAGAGCGAACACACAGCCGCGCGATCAGGTCTCGATCCCGTGGGATTGCACCAAGAAGATCAGAAGGGATTAATCGCCATGAGCCTACTGCGCCTGTTCACGTCCTCAATTGTGGTCTCCGTGTTCCTCATCGCGTGCGCTGCAACCCCCCAAGGGCCGATCAGCCCCTCTGGCGAGATCATCGCTCGGCACGAGGGCCACGTCGGTGTCGTCATGAGCGCCCTGCCGAAGGTGGACACGGCCTTCCCCGGCGCGAGTTGTCTGCTGTGTTTGGCGTTCGCAGCCACCGCCAACTCATCACTGACGACCCATACGCATACGCTCGGTACAGACGAAGTGGCAAGCTACAAAGCGAACCTCATCGATGCCCTGCGGAAGAAGGGCTTCGACGTCACCGACATCCCCGGTTCTCTCGATGTGAGCAAGCTGCCGAACGCGCACGCGAAAGTCTCGGGCCACCCGATCAAGGATTTCACCTCGCTCAAGGCCAAATACGGCGTCGACAAGCTGTGTGTTCTCGAGATCGCTCAGCTGGGATTCGTGCGTTCATACGCGGCGTATGTTCCCACCAGCGACCCTCAGGCGATCGTGCGAGGACAGGCCTACCTGATCGACCTCTCGCGCAACGCCTACGATTGGTATCAGCCGGTCAACATCACGACCACTGCTGAAGGTAAATGGGACGAACCGCCGGGGTTTCCCGGTCTCACGAACGCATACTTTCAGGCGATCGAGAAGGCACGCGATCTGTACGTCGGTCCCTTTAAGAACTGATTCTGGATCTTGCAGTGCACTCCCGAGCACCACGTCGCACCAGGTGGGTGATCGGTGCAGTCGTGCTGTCCACGGCGATCCCGGCCGCCTGGGCCGGCGAGCGCGGCGGACACCCGAAAGCGCCGGTCCCGATCGCAATGAACCCCGATGCCGAATGGTGTCTGCAGCCCTCCTCCGAACCTCTGGTCGCATTCCGCGGCCTGCAGACGGCTGATCCAAATACGCTCGGCGCCGGAGCGATGTTGTATCCGGCACCCTCAGCCGTCGCCATGGTTGCTGCGATCGCCACTCACGCCGCTATCGTCGGTGGCGTCCGAGCAAAGCACGCTCGGGAGCAGGCGGAAGCGGCTAACAAGGCGCTCCAGCCCTACCAGGCGGTATTGGGCAGTTTCGCAACGAGGGAGCTCCAGGACCGCACCCTTGATGCTCGCACACCAGACGGAGCGAAGAACCTCGGGTGTGGCGCGATTCGCCCCACGTCCGCGTGGATCATGGACAGCGCGCCCGTGTTCTTCATGACGCAGGATCAGACGGCACTGGTGCTCGACAACGTCGTGTCCATGAACCCCCCGGGCACGCCGCACACGGCCGTCAACCGAGCCGCGCTGAGAGTGGTCGTAAGAGTGGTCTCCGCGCGCCTCAGCGCCGACGCTCCGGCTGCGACCTGGCTGGCGGACGATGGAGCGAAGCTCAGGGCCGAGAGTGTCGCCCTCTTCGGTCAGTCGCTCGACGTTGCCTTGCGGATCGCAGCTATCGATTCCGTCCGCGCAGACGTACCGTTTAAGTCATTTCATTACTATGAGGGCGGATCGGACATGGTGGAGCGCGCACAGCCGGTGGGCGAGACCTGTGAGCGGCTTTTGCTCAAGACGCTCCGAGCAACGTTCATGTCAGTACCAACGATGCGCACCGATTGCGCGGCGGATGGCCCTACTGCTGCCTCGGGAACAGCGCCCGCGCCTCCGCCATCCACTCTTTGAAGAGATCGAGCTGTCCTTGGCTCCAGTACGGGCCGCCCATCGGCATGCGCGGGTTACACGCATCCGGGATGAGGTGGCAGTACACGTTGCGAGCGTTGGCATGGTCAGCAAACGCGCCATCGCCGTCTGCCTTTGACATGTAGCCATAGTCAGCGAGTGCGACTCCCATCCCTGACATGCAATCCACATCCTTCTGACGAAACAGGGGTTTGATGTCCTTAGCGAACGAGCGTGCCATTGCGCCTCTCCTGGGTTCTACCATTCGAAGTGTTGCGCCTCGCGGGCTTCCCGGATCTGCTCGGTGGAGCCTTCGTATTCAAACGACCAGGAGAAGTCGGCGGGGAAGTTGCTACGGCGTGCGGACCGGCCAAACTGGGGAAACGCATTGTCGGCCTGCAGCGTCTGTTGAAAGATAGTCTGGGCATGAGTTGCGGGGTTCCAGGCGCTGGCGTACTGGTGACAGCCGATGCAGTTGGTTCGGGCGTTGCCGGTCTGCGTCTCGATATTCGGATTGCTGCACCAGCTCGTGACCTTGTCGTATGGGGGGACGCCGGCCTGCTGGGCGATGGCCTCATAGCCGGCTCTCAGAGCGGCCGCGAGCGTGGGCTGTCCGCCTTCGAAGGAGTGCCAGGGCGCGGGGTCCTTTTCGGTGAAAGAGGTGGTCACACACATCTTGTAGTTGGTCCACACGCCGCCGTTGAATCTCGCGATCGACTGCGGTCGATCCGCGCCGAAATCGACGTTGGGTGTGGGGCTCCACCACAGACTGATCCAGATCCACTCACGGGTATCTTTCGTGGAGAAGTGGATGGAGCGCAGGCCGAAGGTCTGCCCGCTGGTCGTCTGCACAGCGTAGATGGACGCGGGAGTCACCGGCGCTTGCGCAGAAACGGGCCATTTCCCCGAGCCGATCACGGCCGCGACCGCCGCCGAGTCGGTTGCTGGAGCGCTCATCGATGGCGAACCGGAGGCGATAAGCGCCCAGGACGCCTTCACCATGACGGCGGAGGAGGGGAATTCGGGGATGCAAGGGGAAAATTGGGTGTTGGAAGGCGGCGGCGAGTCCCAGGCGGTCGTCAGGGTGCACTTCTCGACGCCGGGGGCCTGTGTGAGCAAATGTTCTACGAACGCTGGACTGAACAGCGTGAAGCCACGTCCGAGCTCATCCCCTGGATTGAGTTGAGGATCCGAGGACTGACGCAGCACCTGTGACAGGTTGGCGGTGGTCAGGCTGCGCACGAGGTTCTTCGAAGTGCTGCCCGCCACGACGTCCTTGGCGATGTCAGCCAGGGTCTTCGTGCAGGGCGGGACGGCCCGGCACGCGGCGACCTGCGCGACTAAGAGCTTGATCCGTTCCGAAACCTCCGGATTGGCGCTGCTGCCTTCGAACCAGGTATGCCACAGGGGCACATCGAAGCTCTCTCCGTTCACCTGTAGTGTCTGCGGCTCCAGCAGCGCCTCCACGATCTTCCACGCGGTCTTGCGTCGTAGCTCCATGGATCCCTCGAGCTGTGTGAACAGCATTTGTGGGTCTCCTGCCAGAGGCGTGTAGTCCTTGCCACGCCCTACGAGGAGTCTGCCTTCGGGCGAGGCTTCGCTGACCTCAGGCTTGAAGTGTGCGGCGGAGAGGATCTTGATGGGACTGCTTTGAGACTTCGTCGCGATGGTTTCTTTGCACTTCTCGCCTGGGCAATGGGCGGGGCCACAGCCAGCCATACTGGCGGCGACGACTGCCAGGAGAGCCCAGGCGAGTGACTTGATCATGAAGTGGTTCATTGCACGCTCCTCGCTTGGTTTCTCAGCTCACCCAATCTCGAATCAGATCCGCGACCGTCTGTGTGATCAGCGTGCCTGAATTCGATTCAGGCAACCCAGAGGGTGTGGCCTCCTCGTCGGAGGTGTGTATGGCAATGACCACGGGCTCCGAGGGGGTATCGGAGGCGAGCCATACGGGGGCTCCACTCTGTCCAACACTGGTGTCGGTGTCGTAGAAGAGGCGGCGGGTGAACACCGCACGCACCCGTCCCAGGGCGCTCAGCAGATTGTCGAAACGGTCACCGAATTCCGGATAGCCGCTGATCACCACGTCCGCGTCAGTGAGTGTTCTGGGATCGGCGACGGAATAGGCGTAGGACCCGATCGCAGGATCGACCAGCGCATCCAGATAGATCGCACCGACGTCTGCATCCACTCTCTCCCCGGCAAGCCAGCCGTCGGCGCAGGAGAAGCGTGTGGAGAGGTAGGGGCCGTAAGGGCTCTGCTGCTGCGTTCTGCCGGGAAACACTCGTATCTGCCGCGCCCATCCTCCGAAGGCCTGCCGGCGATAAACGCAGTGGCCGGCCGTGACGATCGTCCTGGGGCCCGCGAACCATCCGGTACCTCGGAATGGACCACGCCCCGTGTCGATCTCCAGCGAACAGATGCGTCGCCAGTGCGAAGCGCTCGCGGGCGGGACGACGTTTCGGTCATCGCTGCCGATGACGCTCGCGCTCGTTGAACCGGTCATGTGATGTGCGACTCCGACTGAGCAGGCTCTGGTTGACCTGTCCGTGTGTGAGGCATCAGCTCTGGGTGGATGTCTTGGGGGAGGCTTTGACTGTCAGATACCCCACGTGACTGATCCCGATGATGGTGAGGAGTGAGGCGGAGAGCGCCGGAAAATAGGTGCAGTACACCTCTGCCTGCGTGAGCGTCGTTGGATGCGCGCCGAGATCGCTTCCATCCAGGGCGCTCACGTAGCCGACGACGGCGGCGAGAGTGAATAAGAACATCTGGACTTTGCCGATATCGACGACGTCCTGATCATCCACCTCCTCGCCCAGAAACAAGTCGCTGATGCGCGGCCGCTTCGCCACGGACAGGACGCCCTTGGGCTTCGCCACGGGGCCGTCAACGGGGCTGGTTTCGGCGAGGATGGCCTGCTTTGCAGCGACCGCCGGCGGCGTCGCAATTTGCGCCTTCGAGTCTTTGATCATGACGGAGCCCGCGGCGGAGCCCACGCTGATGCCCATCAGTGCCCATACTTCCGGAGGCAGATAGATGGCGGTGCTGCGCGTATGCCATAGAACTGCAAAGAACGCGGACACCAGCACGGTCGTCCACAGCAAGAGTTGCAGACGCGACAAGCTGAATCGATTGCGCGAATCGATGAGAATCCCGAGCCACCTTTGTTTGGCGTACCGTCCGATGGCGATCTCGACCACCAGCAGAATCAGCGCAAACACGATCCAGGATGGGCGGTAGGGGATCATGGGCGTCTCCGATTCGAATACAACGCGGCCGCGGGGGGTGCCAGGGATTGATTGACCCCGGCGCTGCAGGGCCGCTGGTCGTTCGCATCTGGAGGGCTCTGTCGGTAGCTGCGGTGTTATCGCACGCGAGGCGTAGAGGAACGACTGTCGACGTGCTGTGTCGTCACAACCCGATTGCGCACAGAGTGCGCCGCGTGGCGGCGCCTGGCACGCTCTCCGCCGGCTTCCAGAGAGGACCTGTTACTTGTGCCCGGGAGCGCGGGAGCTGCCCCAAGCGACCGCCATGATCTGAGTGATGCTGTCGGTGTACGCCTTAGCGCCGCGCACGTTCGGATGGGCAGTCGGATTGACGTGGCAAATGAACTTGTTCGCCCGATTCCGGTAGTGAGATTCACACAGCGCGCCGCGCTGTTGGTATAGCTGATCCGGTCGAAAGAAACGGCTCGGCACGCTCCAGATGCGCTTCTCGCGCCCCGCGCCGTAGGAATACCTGGGATCGTCCGACACCTTGGCGAGAAACGTACGTACGGCGGCTGTCACTGGTTGTGGATCGACCGACGCCGTGCCGGGGCAGCTGACGGAGATGTCCAGCTCGGCACTCATGCCGTCGGCGGCGGCGACGGCCCAGCGGAAACAGGCCTCGGTGCTATCGAGGAACGCCCTCGAATTGTCGCTCCACTTCTGCAGGACCGCCGCCGGATCGGACAAGGCCTGCGCACCCGTGAAGGACTGTCCGGTCGCTGCCTCTGCTTTGACCTGTGCGGCGATCAGGTTCGCGTAGTCGCGGTACAGGGCGCGCTGGTCGGGCGTGAACTGCGCCGGCTTCTCGCTTCTCGTCAGCCCAAACGGCGACGACCGGTCAGAAATGATGAGCCAATAGTTGGCGACGATCACGGTCGCCAGAGGAAAATCGTGCCTCGTGTTCTGCAGCAGCGTGAGCATCTTGTCGGAACACCACTGGCGGACAAGGTGTCTGATCTCCTCCGGGGTGACTCGACTGAATGGAAACGGGAGCGCAATCTTCTCGGCGCTCACGTCATTGATGCATCCGTCCAGCAGCACGAGCTCGGCGTCCTGGTATTGGCCGCTCGCCGCCGCGGCGGCCTCCTGCTGAAGGATGGTCGGCAAACCTGCATTGAGGTCCCCGGGCGGGGTGCCTCCATCGGAGGCGATCACCGACTCGTAGCAACTGTCGACCTCGTTAGCGATATTCGCGCCCGATTGGGCATATGCGACCACATTGACAGTGCGTCCGGTAGCGCTCGCGACGTACGTCGCAACCAAATGCGCATACTTGTAGCGGTCCTCGAGGCCGTTGCCCCACACGGCAGAGTCTCCAAAAGTCAGCAGAGTCAGCGGAGACCGAACACCGCGCCGCAACGGATTCTCGAGCGCTTGCGTGGCCTGCCCCGGCACGATCGGTTTGAAGGTCCGCGTAGGCACGATCTTCGTGCCCGGGTTCGGCTGGTGTTCGCAGGCGGACCCTGCACTCTGCACGGTCTGCGCCGATGCCGTGGGAGCCGCCACCGCTGACATCGCCAGAACCATCGCGACCCACGTCAGAGCCAGAATCAGGCGGCCTTCGTTATGCATTGCGAGCGTGCGATTCACGGTCTACTCCCTCGCCTGCCGCGGCGTATCGATGCGGACCAACGGACATGCTTACGATCGTGCGCGGCGAGCATTCTTATCTCCCTGCTTCCCGGTTACAACTCGCTGCGGGCACAATGAAGGAGATTCCGCTAGAAGCTCGCGCCCACCGACAGAGCCACCCACGTCTTGTTCTGGTACTTGAAGGCAGCGGCATTGCTCTGATAGTCCCGGCCTAACAGCACACCGGCTTTGATGGAGGCCCCGAAGGTGGCGATGACTCCGAGTGCTACGGTGTAGGTCGCCGCGGTCGAAGCGCTTGCCGTCGTAGCGTTGTTCGGGGTCGCGCCAGAGGCGCTTGCCGCATTGGAGGAGCCGGGGGAGAGCCCGAGGCCGGCGGCGCCGACGGCGGCGAGACTCACGCCGGGGAACCACCCCTCATATCCGACATAGGCAACGGTGGACGGATTTCCTTGGATCGAGTGGTCCGTGAAGTAGTACTTGTAGGGGATGATCATCGCGCCCCAGGTGAATCCTCCCCGTTGGCTCGCCGTGTTGGAGAAGTCCTGCGAAGTGAACTGATAGGGGGTGTTGAACTGTACCCGCGAGGCGCCGTTGCAACCTTGCGCGGTGAGCGAATTCGACCGATGCAGAGGATGTCTGCCGCCCGGGAAGTATCCCTTGATGAGCGTGGTAGCGGCGGGTTGCGGGTTCGATGGGGTGCCGCCCTGGGTGGAGGCGGGGGTGATGGATTGGACCACGAATCGGTAGCCGGCCGGAGCGCAGTAGTAGACGGTCGGCGGGGTAGCGGGCGCCGTGGCGGGGGGTGCAGGGATCTGCGTGAAAATCGCCGTGTCGGTACTGAAGAAGATGTTGTCTCCGACCTTGACGTCATCCCCAGAGGGGGTCACTGCATTGGACGTGCTGGAAGCGGCGATGGCGTGCTGACACGCGAAGGCGGCTGCCAATAGCGCCGCAGGATGTCGAAAACGCTGTAGACGTGAGTTCATGGCGGTTCCCCTGGTTCGATCGTTGCGTACTGACGCGTTGAGCGGCCCGGCAGGCCGACGGCCCTTTCGCCGTTGGCCCGCCTTCCGTAGGCCAGCTCAGGGCGGGAGTGCGGCGGCGAGGCGCGTGCCGTTGGGAATACCCCACCCGGAGGCCGCGTCGTATCCAACAGTGGCCGCGTAGCCCTCTGCGCGACCTGTTGCGTTCTCTCCGGAGATCACGTCCGTGCATCCGACGGCACCGATCGCCGCGCTGCCGGCGCCGTTCTGACTCTGATAGAGCGTGGGGGTCAGGTAGCCGAGTCGGTTACCCGAGCCGCGCTGTGCATTCAGGCGGGTGATGAGGCCCGCCCACAGGGGGCTTGCCGCGCTCGTGCCGCCGTTGGGCTGTGCCTGGCCGTCGACGACCAGCAGGTACGGCGAGGCGTCCCAGTCAGCATTCGCTGCGACATCCGGCAGGATGCGTCCGGAGAACTGCCCCGGATTGACGGAGGGAACGGGCAAATTGGCTTGCCAGGGTGGCCGCCGGAAGACGCTGCTGACACCGCCCCCGGTGCAGCCGCCGCCGTCGGCACGCAAACCATCTCCCTCTTTCCAGACAACATCGACCGTCTGTCCTGCGGTAATGGTCGTTCCGCCGACGGACAGCACGAAGGGACTCGAAGCCGGAAAGTTGACATGGGCGAGGCCGTCGGACAGCGCGTCACTCGAGCCATCATCGCCGGCAGCGACGCACACAGTGATTCCAAGGCGGGAGGCGTCTTGAAGGCTCGCGTTGATCTGCTGCATCGCCTGTGCTGTCCAGATGTCACCCCCTTCTGCTTCGCCCCAACTGATGGAGATCACTCCAGGATCGCGCGTGCGGTCGCGAATCACGCTGTCGAGCGCTCGGATCCAGCCCTGCTCCGTCCATTCGGCGAAATAGACGACGATCTGCGCCGCCGGACACAGGCCTGCGATGATCTCCACGTCCAGCATGACCTCGCCTTCGGCACCGTCACGCGCAGTGGTGGGGGTTCCGTCAACGCTCACCGTCGCGACCGACGGTGCAGGCACTTGAGCCACTTGGCAGTAGCTCTGCAGATCGGCAGGAAAGTACCCGCCGCCGAACTCCAGCAGTCCGACGGTCTGACCTTTGCCGTCTCCGGGGGGGAAGTTGTAATGCTCGGCCAGCTGACTCGGGAGCCACCACGTGGAGGGCGCACCCAAGGCGCGACCCTGCGCGCCAATCCGAGCCGGACGACGGCGGAGCTTTACCGCGCGACGATTGTCCAGACCAAAGACGCCCTCCACGATGCCGCCCAGTGCTCGCGGAACGCGAACATGTCCCACGCGACCGCGATAGTTGCCGCGTGGATGGACGTAGTTGAACAGTCTCACCTGAAAGGCCTTTTCGGCGGCGGCGACGGTTCCTGTGAGCTCCACGGTTCGGGTCATCGGATCCCGGGCCGTTGCGCTCAGACCGTGCCGCGCGAATTCCTGCACCACCTTCTCGAGGTCCTCGTGCGAAGCACCCAACTCCTCCGTCAGTTGATCGCGATTGAGCTTGGCGCGCGGTCTGCGCAGCAGTGCGGGGAGGCGGCGTTTGGGCCGCAGCTTCAGGGTCACTTCTATTTTGGTATGGGGACCGGTGCGCCCTGCGGCGACCGCGCCCGGTAGCGGGACTCGCTCACTGTCCTTGATGACGACGTGCGTGCCGTTCATTGTTTTCTCCGAGTTGCCTTGGGATGAGTCATGGACGTCTGCAACCCTCTGTCAGAACGTCGAGTCTCATTCCACGCCAGGCAGGAGCATTCGTGCGCGCTGGGTCGGGCGCTGTCAGCGGAAGATCTCGAAGGGCGCGGACCAGCGCTCGAGGCGGGCAGTGTCATGACACCGCAGGCCCATACGTGCCTTCGCAGTGGGGCGGGTGTTTTCGGGG
>FTJO01009023.1_pt2 | contig 10886 bp, 8 predicted proteins | sample 1658761 | NCBI WGS metagenome assembly FTJO01 (sample SAMEA3914852, study PRJEB12502) | metagenome | biome: forest; material: soil | place: USA | collected 2011-06-22 | depth 0.3 m | reverse complement strand
AACTCGCTTATCAGCACTACGGGCTCGGGAGCGCCCTTACCGCCGCCGGCAAACCCGCCCTTGCGCTACCGCATTTCGATGCGGCGGGTCGCCTGTTTGCCGTTGATGGGGGACAGAGCGCTCCGCTCTCGCTGCGATCGCGGGTCGGGCGTGTGAACGCTCTCCTGCATCTTGGCGATTTGGAGGCAGCCGATCGCGAAGCGACCGCTCTTGAGCGGCTCCCGCTTGCCGGCGCTGACAAGACAGTCTTTCAGGCGCGTGAGTCGTTGCTGCGAAGCTTGCAGGGCCGGCACGACGAAGCCGTCTCGCTGGCTGGGGCTGCGGAAGCGGGCGCGCCCGTTCTTCCCAAGCCGCGCCAGGCCGAAGTGCTTGGGATCATCGGCACTGTGTTTCTCGAAGCGGGTCAGCCCCAACAGGCCATCGGCCCGCTCGAACGCTCAGATGCGCTGTATCGCCAGTTGGAAGTCGTCATCTCGCTCGGGCATAAGGACGTGGAGGCGACTTTGAGTCGCGCACGGGCCGCGCATGACTCCTCGAAGCGCTGAATCGCCTAATCGGGCAGGACGTCCGAGCCCTGGGGAAGCTGCAGTTCGCGATGCAGCCAAGCGCGGGCCAGGACCCAATCACGCCTGACCGTTCGTTCGGACATCTGCAGTGCGCGCGCGGTGGCCGGTTCGTCGTAGCCGCCGAAGTAGCGGCACTCGACTACCTGGGCGAGCCGCGGGGCCTCCTGGGCCAGTCGCGCCAGCGCTTCGTTGAGATTGACCAGCATCTCGTCCTGCTCGCCCGTCACGTGATCCGCGGCAGTGAGCGGCAGGTGCTCTGCGCCGGCGCCCCGCTTGGCTGTGAGCCTCGCGTTGGCGTGATTCACGAGGACGTGGCGCATGGCGAGCGCCGCGGCGCACAGGAAGTGCGAATCGTCGTTCCAGCCGCGGGAGCTACGCAGCTTCAGGTAGGTCTCATTCACGAGGGCAGTGGTCTGCATCGTGAAGCCCTTGCCGACTTTCGCCCGCGTCCGCCGCGCGACGACCCGCAGCTCGTTATAGAACAGGGGTACGAGGTCGTCCGCCAGCGCCTTCACCGCAGCGGAATCCTGCGGGACGCCGGTCGGCGCAGGGGGGTCTTTGGATCCCAGCGTCATGGGGTCGATTCTACCGCATGCGGGATGGCCGGATCGGTGGGCAATCGGTGTGTTTCCAGGTGTCGGCCGCCTGGAAAAGCAGCGTTATGACCGCCTGCTGCCGCAGTCATCTGTTTTCACTCGACCAAACAACATGTGTACACGGCCGCGTGGCAGGACTTCAACCCGCAGAGCGCCCGATCCATCGCAGAGGTGGGAATCCAGGTTGCGAACCCCGATGCCTCCGGCCCCAAGGTCGGCGACGTGCGGCTGCATTCCCTCGGAGCCGACGAGATCATCGACTACAGCCACCTGCGCTTCGAGGACAAGCTCAGGAATCTCGACGTGGTGTTGAATACCGTGGACGCCGACACCGGGCTGCGCTCGGTCTCCGTCCTGAAACCGGGCGGCATCTTCGTTTCGGTCGTCGGACCGCCGCCGGCCGCGCAATGCGGGGCGGCAAGATCATCCTCGAAGTCAGTCGTGAGGCGCCTTGATGCCCGCCCAGCGTCCCTTGCCCGTGGGCTTCAGGAACACGATGAAGTACGAGTGGTTCTTGCGCGCGTGCGCCTGCACCAGCATGCGGCTGACGCCTGGCCTCCCGTTCCGCACGACCACGAACAGGTCTTCCGCGATGAATCCCTGTTGCGTCAGCTCGTTGATGATCTCGACATGTGTCAGGCGTTGGCGATTCGCGCAGACTTCGTCCTGGCACTTGACGATGTACGCGCCTCCCGCTCGCAGAACGCGCCACGCCTCCCGTGCGGCCCTGAAGTAGAGGTCGAGGACGGCCTCGTGATATTTCTTGCCCGATGAGGCCTTGTTGTTCCGGTAGTAGAGCTCGAAGTTCTGGTGACTCACGTGCGCCGACCCGCCGGGCGTGTGCATGTACGGTGGGTCGAAGACGACCCCATCCAACGAGCCGTCCTCGTAAGGCAGATCGCAGCAGTCAGTGCCGGTGGACAGATCCGAGGTGAGCAGGCGGTAGGCCTGCCCGGGGACGTTCCGCCAGAAGACGCCCTTCCCATACGTGACGTCGGCCACCCGGCTTCCGCTCGGCACGTACAGTGAAACGACGTGCGGAAACACTTCATCGTTCGTGCCGAGATAGGCGCTCCGGATGAGATCGTTGGTGGCGACGCCGGCGGGTGACTTGCGCCTGTTCGTCTTCGGCATCACCGGGGGTTTCTTCGGCATGCTCCTGCTGCGAACCTCGTGCCATCAGCGTCGCGCATTGTACTTTGAATCACGCTGTCGCCAACACCTTGGCGCCGCCGCCAGTTAGTTGCGACGCGAGTTCTGCCAAGGCGTATGCTGCCCCGCCGCAGTACACCTGGCGGCTTTCGTGGAATACAACGGGAGCTCGATGGTGAATGCGTCAAATAGGATTCTGTTCGCGCCATCGACGGCGCAGCGTGCGGTTGCGGGCAGCCTTGCGGCCGCCGTCCTGCTGCTGTGTGCCGCTTGTGCCAGCTCGTACCGCATGGGCGACCCCCTCAAGGCGACCAAAGCGGCGGCGACCACGCAGAGCGTGCCTCGCACGCAGGCACCCGCCGCGCCTGCAGCCCAGCCGGCAGCCAAGGCGAAACCCGACCCCTGGGCGCAGAAGTGGCGCGAGATCCAGACCGCCTCAGACCGGGTCGACTGGATCGATCACTTTCGTGTCTGTGCGCTCAAGTACCGCTACCGCAACTACGATGAGCTGTTCCGCTGTCTCGATCTCTTCGAGGCGAAGATAGCCAGAGGCGGCAAGGGCATGCAGCATGTTGAGATCCTGCGTCGGGTAACTCCGGTACTCACGGGGTGGATGCGCTCCTGCGCGTATGCGGAGCTGGGCGAGCCCGAGGTGGCGTTGAAATGGGCAGAATCGGCCTGGGATGCGATGCCCGAGGACTACCGCAAGACCCATCAGTCCATCTTCGGCGGACAGGCGCGCGGAGACTTCACGTGGGTTGCGGAAACCGTCGCCGGCGCCAGCATGCTGGTGGAGGACGAAGCCCGCTTCGGCCGCGACAACCCTGCAGGACTGGATCTGGCGGCCGAGACAATTGCGATGAGTCTCGACGCCCAGCGCTCGCTCCTCTATCAGCATCTGGGCCAGCCGGAGAAGGCCCGGGAGGCACTGGGGCAGCTGCAGAAGTGGGAGCAGATCCGCAAGAAGGACAACTTCACCGGTTTCATCCCGACTTCCGCGCCCTACAAGGCCAAGGCGCAGCTACTGTCCGTCGGCCCGCTCTTCGCCATGGGCGAATACGCGCTCGTGGTGAAGGCCTACGATGACACCTCCGCGGACCTGGAGAGAAAGCGGCATCGGCAGCAGTTCGGCAACGCCGTGGGATGGGTGTTCCTGTTTCCGTTCAAGGTCCGCGATTCCGTCATCAACACGGTGTTCTTTGCGCCGTTTGCCCCTTCGGACGCGCGCTTGTTCGCCGTTGCCGTCGAAGACGCGTCCAACGCCCTCATCTATGCGCAGAGCCTGGCGCGCGTCGGCAAGACGAACGAAGCCCGCGCCATGCTCGATACACTGCTCGCGCTGCCCGAGATCCGGGCCATGGGCAACCTCTACTGGGTGGCGCTCTATGAACGCAGCCTCATCGCGCTGCAGGAGGGCAAGCGTGCGCAGGCCATAGAGCTGCTGCAGCAGTCCGTCGAGGCGATCGAGAGCGTGCGCAGCACCATTTCCTTTGAGGCGGCCAAGATCGGATTCGCCGGCGACAAGCAGGCCGTCTATGCCGCCCTCGTCGGCGCGCTGGCCGCCGCCGGTAACTGGAACGACGCATTCCTGATCGTAGAACGCGCCAAGGCGCGCGCACTGGTGGATCTGCTCGCGCAGCGGCGCGAACTGGCGCCGCCGGCGGCCGTCGACGCCAAGGTGCGCGAGCTATTTGCGCGTGCCTCGACGGTCGACGCGGCGAGCGGCCTCCCGGTCGACGACGAGGCAGTGCGCGGCGTGAAGATCGTCGCCGCGGCGCGCGCTGAGCTGGCGAGCAGCGCGCCTGAGGCGGCCTCGCTCGTATCCGTCCAGAGAGTGTCCATCGGCGAGATCGCGGCACGCATCGCCAACGACGAGACGCTCATCGACTACTACCGCGCCGGTGACGATCTGTATGCCCTGGTGTTGGCCGGCACGACGGTCAAGGGATTCAAACTGTCGGCAAAAGGACTGGATGAGGAGGTGCGCTCATTCCGCGAAGCCCTCGAGCGACGCGATCCCACTGCGGTCGAGCGCGGCCGTCCCCTGTACGATCGCCTCATTCGCCCGCTGTTGGGCGACATCCAGGGGAGCAAGCTCACCCTCTCTGCGCACGGAGTGCTGCACTATCTGCCATTCGTGGCGCTCTCGGATGGCGACGCATTCCTCATCGACCGCTTCAGCGTGCGGCTCATTCCAAGCGCCGCGACGCTCGTTTACCTGAGGGCCGATACTCCCAACAAGGCCGGCAGGCTGCTCGCGCTCGGCAACCCCGACCTCGGCAATGCGCGCTTCGACCTGCCCAATGCGCAGGTCGAGGCGGTGAGCGTGGCGGCGATGTTTCCGGATTCCAAGGCACTGCTGCGCGCGGAGGCGAGCAAGACGGCCGTGAAGGAGCTCGGCAACGGGTTTTCCATTCTGCACTTCGCGACCCACGGGAAATTCAATGCCGATTCGCCCTTGAGCTCCGGACTGTACCTGGCCAAAGGCGCTGAAGCGGATGGCGTGCTGACGGTCAGCGATCTGTACACGCTGCGCTGGGATGTGGATCTGGTCACGCTCTCGGCGTGCGAAACGGGACTCGGCAAAGTCGCAAACGGCGACGATGTGATGGGGCTGACGCGGGGATTTCTGTATGCCGGCGCGCGTTCGATCGTCGCGAGCCTGTGGGAAGTCGACGATGCGGCGACCGAGCGGCTCATGGTGAGCTTCTATCGGAATCTGGCGGGACATGACAAGCGTGAGGCGTTGCGGCTGGCGCAGATCGAGACCCGCGCGAGCTATCCGCATCCGGCGTTCTGGGCGGCCTTTCAACTTGTCGGACGCGCCGACTGAGTGTCTCGATAGATGCATGGGTGGGATGAACCTGTGACAGACTGCTGGCGACTCATTGCCGCACCCGCGAACTCCAAGCGGGCCACAGTGCACAAGCGGGCATGATCTGCAGCCGCGCACGTATCGCGATCCGACAAAACGGTGACCGCTATGAAACGCCTGCGCCAGAGATTGCTCGGAGTGTGCCTCATCGTGTCCGCGAGTGGCGCGGCACCGTCCATCGCTGCCCCGCCGCCTCCGCCGTCGCCCTCTGCGCAGGCGCCCACCGCGGTTGGGGCCCAGCCGTTGCCGACCGCGCCCGTCGCTATCGGAGGCCAGCCGCTGACTCCCGCGCCGGGCCGAATCGGCTCGCGCCCTCCCATCATTCCCGTCGCGGGACCGGCGCCGACGGGCATCACAGTGACGGGGACGCCGCTTGTGGCGCAACTGAGTTGGAACGCACTGCCGAACGTGCAACGCTATGCGATTTTCCGTCTGGACGGCTCGAGTGTCTCAGTCGAAGTCACGCCGGCCGGGTTCACCGCCACGCATTGGCAGGATACGGTGCCCGATCCGCGGGTGACGTACCGCTATGCGGTGGTTGCCTACTATCCCAACGGGAGTTCCGCGGCAGCACCTGTCGTTCAGTTCACCTCGCCTGCGATGATCAATCCGCTGGGCTTCACGGCGCGCGATCAGGGTCAAGGACAGGTGTTGTTTCAGTGGCAGGCGGTTGCGGGAGCCGTGCAATACCGACTGGACGGCCCCGGCCTGCCCAACACGGGATATCTGTTGGCGCTGCCGAGCACGGGCTCCGGCGGTTCTGCCGCCGCCAGCGTTGCAAACATTCCTGCAGGCCCGGGCACCTGGCGGCTGGTGGCACTGTATCCTGGCAACAACGCAGACTACCCGGGGGCGTCGACGGCCTCGGCCGTCGTGCATGTCCTGCCCCCGCATTCGCTGCACTGGCTCACCAAGAACAACGGGGCCGGCGCGCTTCCCCAGGTTCAGACGCCTGCCCGGCAATACGCCTGGAATGGCGCGGAGCAGGTGTTCGTGGGGGGCGGTCTCACCAGCTACGATCCCAACTATGTCACCTGGTTGGGCCAGATCTGGTGCACTCACGGGCCCGACACCGCGACGGTCAGCCTTTCCGGAAACGCGACCGTCTCGTTGTGCGCGCGCTTCATGGGGCTGCCCTTGTGGCTCGGCAAGGCTTACGCGACGCTTTGGGATGATGCGGGGCACACAGACCAGGAAGCGATCTACGGCAATGCGGGCGACCTGGGTGTGGGGCGGCGGACTTCCTGCGACCAGACGATGCGCGGTCCGCCCGTGCCGGGTCTGTACACGGTGTGCTACGCAACGGCCCACGGCATCAGGCCCGGCAATACAGGGTTCAACGACCTGCAAACCATCACGCACCCGGCCGCCGGCGTGGGGAGCGACTTCATTCTGTCGATGGTCATCGTCAAGGATCCGACGGGTACGGCGTTTCTCGTCTTCACCAAGGGCGGAGCAGGCCTGGAAAACCCCTCGTACGCGCTGTCACCGACGGTGCAGCTCGATACGGAGGGCCCGAAACTCGTGCCCTTCGCCTGCCTCTCCTGCCACGGCGGCACCTACAACGCCGCGACGAGGAAGGTGGACGGCGCCTCGCTCCTCCCGCTCGATCCTGAACTGCTGGTCTTTGCCAGTCCCGCCGATCAGGCCGCACAGGAAGAGAAGCTGCGCACCATCAACCTGATGATCCACAACTCGGATCCCAACTCGCCGATTGCTGCTTACATCCGCGGACTGTACAACGGCGCGCCTGCGCAGCCCGGAGCACGAGCCACGCCGGACTATGTTCCGGCTGGCTGGGCGCAGCAGCCCGGGTTCTATCGTGCCATCGTGCGGCCCTACTGCGCGCTGTGTCACCTGGCAACGCCGAAGCAGGACAACTACAACTTCGCCTCCTGGGGTAACTTTCTGGGAAACGGTCCTCTGATCCGCGCCTCCGTCTGCGCTGCCCACACGATGCCGCACAACGAACTGCAGTACCGGGCGTTCTGGACGAAGGACACCGGCCCGCTGTACCTGCCGGGTCTTCTCGCTGCGACGCTCGGGTTTCCGAGTTGCTGACAGACGCGACGGTTGCGCTGGGATTCGGTGCCGATCACGTCCGGGTTCTGGGCGCGATACTGCTCATTGCGACGCTGCTGTACGCCTTGCCGACCGCTTCGGTCTTGGGCGCAATTCTCATCACCGCCTTTCTCGGCGGCGCGGTGGCCGTCCATCTGCAGCACCGCGACCCGCGAGTCACGCTATTCCTGCCGGCGCGCGGATCGGCCGGCTACTGGCCGATGATCGGCAATTTCGTATAGTTCAGGATCGTATACGGGCTCGTCACCTGACCCCACGCGGTAATCACCTGCACATAACCGCCGGCGCCGCCGCACTCGACATTTGCGGTGATCGTCGTCGCAGAGACGACGGTAAACGCGGGCGTCCTGATGTTGGCGGCAGAGCCGGTCCCGGCCGGCGGAATGCAGAACAGCACGCGCTGCACATCGACGAAGTTCTGCCCGGTGATCGTGGCAAGCACCGGTGTGGTGGGCTGCAGCAGCACGATCGGCGGAGAAGCGTCCGAGATCGACGGCGGCAGTCCCGGAACCGAGGCGCTTGCCGGGTGAGCATAGTCGGCGAAATTGCCCGGATACACGGCGAAGACGTTGAAGGAATAGCTTCCGGGCCCTAGGTTCGGCGCTGGCGAAGTCAGCTGCAGGTCCCAACCTCCGGCCGCTGCGGGAACCGTCGAGGGCGTGCCGGCGGAGGCTGGGAACGTGCCCTCCACGAAGGACTCGCCGGACACCAGCAAGCCCCCGTTGGGGAAGCTGCCGCCATACAGCCGATACCCGACCGCACCCGGCACTTCGTGCCAGCTCAAGTTGACGGTCGCGGGGGCGGTGCGGACCGCGTGAACCCAGTTGGTGTTGGGATTGGTGAACGGACCTGGGGCCATGACGGAAGTGCTGCCGTAGCAACCGTTGGCCTGGACCGCCGTCACGGAGTATTGATATGCGTACCGGGTGTCGGGTACCGCGTCCCAGAACGCGACTCCGCCGAATCCGGCGGGCGAGATCCTTGTCGGTGACTGACCGGGCACGGCTCTGTTGATCTGATATTGCGTGGCGCCCGCCACCGGGGTCCATTGCAGGCCGACATAAACAGCGCGTGTCTGCAGGACCACCTGGGGTACCGGACCGGTGTTGCACGTCTGCGTTGGGGTGATGATCTTCAGCTGCGTCCCGGGGAGCGGTGCCGGGCTGGGTGTTACGCCACCCGGAGGCCGTGGAGCTGCCTGTGCAGTTGCCACACTCGAAAGCAGCGTCAGCAGTGCTACATGCTTCGCAGTCTTGTTCATCGCAACCCTCTCCCGCAGACCATACATATTAGACAACGGCCAACACATAAGAGCTACGTTGAATGAGTCGTGCGGCGCCCGCTTTGGGTTCGAACGCGGCCGACGTTCACCGCAAGCCTCATGTTGGAGCGCTCGAGGTCCATGCCCTATGGGAGGCGACTATTGAAAAATCAATGACTTGAACAGCTTCCCGCAGAACTGACGGCGGACTTCGAACCTGCCGCGATGGCGCTGCGACTCATCTCATGGAAGCGTCGGTGCAGTCCTGGCAAAGACGCCGTTGTCATTACGCGTTAAGATCGCCAACTTTTGTGCGATCGGAGGCACCAATGAAGAAGAACACACTTCGCGCGCGCACCACCGTCGTTGCGCTCCTGTTCGGCCCTGCGGGCGCGTTCGCCGCGGATCACCAGATCTGCTATCAGGAGCCGCCCCCGCTCGGAGTGAACGCGACCGTCGGCAGATTCGACTGCCGCACGGACGGAACCAGCCCCGCCGGCTGCCACCTGACGGGCCTGCAGCCGAACGTATCGATCGCGCCGAATGGCCTTGCCAACCCCTGGGGAGCTGATGTCACGCTTCCCGGGCCAGGCACCTACACCGCGACCTTCCAGTTTGCCGACAACACGGTTCGCACCTGCACGCTGGAAATTGGGAATCTGAATACGCTTGCACCCAATCAGGGCAGCCAGAACCGCCAGGCGCTGGGATACACCACTGACGTTTCCGGACTCGTGACGACCGGGGTTTGGGCGGCAACCTCTCTGCCGGCGGATCCGGCGTTCCAGGAAGTCGTCGTGCCGCCCGATTTTGTGGCGGTGGGAGGCGGCGCGCGGGGCGCCGAAGGCCCCAACGGATTCATGGTCACGAGCTCGCTTCACGACAACGGCAATCTGGGGCCTGCTGGCCCGCAGCTCTGGACGGCTGGGGCACACAGCAACGTTCCACCGCAGACTTCGGCGGTCACGACCTATGCGATCGGCCTGAAGATACAGGGGATCAGCAAGGCGACCCTGCAGCAGATCGTGGCGTTTCCGCTGACACAGTCGACTCCGCCAGGGGTTCCACATCCGACCATGAATCTGATGACGGCCGCCACCTTCCCGCAGGGCAACGTCGCCATCGCCGGGGGTGTCCAGGCGATGCAGGCTTCTTCTCCGCACGGCCAGTACATCACGACGACGCAGCCTCTCGTGACCCAGCAGTGTTACGCCAACAACACGTGCGAGCAGCTCGTGTCGGGATGGAGCGTTGCCTCGAAGGATCACATCAACCCGAGCCCCTGGTGGATCATCGTGCAGATGACGACGCTGCCGAAGGTGCTCACGATCGCCGGGAATACTTTCCACATCGAAACGTGGGTGCTCTCAGCCAACTCGGCTGTCCTGGCGCACCCTTCGGTTGCCGTGGGACTGCCGCCGGACTTCGCGTTGACGGGTGTCGGCGCGTTCGTGAACTGGCAGACCTCGCCGAGCGCGGCGGGCAATCTGCTGTGGGATCTGACCCCGCGCCCCGACATCGACGGCGCGGAGGCGGGATCAAAGGACCAGAGCTACTCCTCTCCCGCCTCCATCAGCGCCTTCGCCATCGGCATGAAACTGGTTCCGGGCCCGGTGCCGGCATTGGCTCCGCCGAATGTCCACAAGCTGCCCGGGGGGCCGCCGTCGTTGGCGCCGCCGCGCAGCAGGTAGCTCACCTCGAGGCAATCGATGCGGCTGGCCACGGAGGGCCAGTCTTGCGGGCCGGATTGCGCGGCGGCCGACTCACTTGCCGGGCGCCACAGTCCAGTGAAACTCCCCGGTCTGATACCGATCGTAGTAAGTGCCTGAAATCACACCGTTAGCCAGCTTGCCCTGGAAGCTGACCTGCGTGTTGGTCGCGCCGTCGGGATATCGGCGTTGCATTCCTCCAAAGACGCCGAGATGCGTGATCGTCGTGCCATGCACGTTGTTGGGATCTGAGACATCGACGGTCGAGTGCGTGCGGTCGCCATTGGCGGCGAGCGTATCGACGGTGCCGTCCCTGTTGATCGTCACGGTCCCCGTACCCACCACTCCTGGTAGCAGGCTGGACGTGCCCCACGCGGGATAGGGCCCACCAGGCGTCAGCGCTGCGCTCGCCATAGGAGAATGAGCCGCCGCTGGGAGACGATTCGCCGCCGTGGGCGGATTTGTGGAGACCGGGCGTGCTGTGGCACCGGCAGCAGCGGCGGGCGGAGCCGCCGCTCGTGACAGTTTGCGCGCCATCATCTGTGCTTCTGCCACGTGCATCCCTTTGGGAAAGCTCGCCGTGTAGCTCGTGAAGTCGGAGGCGTCGGTGCTGCCTTTGACACCCTGCCAGTACGACTCATCGAG
>FTJO01005894.1_pt7 | contig 10972 bp, 10 predicted proteins | sample 1658761 | NCBI WGS metagenome assembly FTJO01 (sample SAMEA3914852, study PRJEB12502) | metagenome | biome: forest; material: soil | place: USA | collected 2011-06-22 | depth 0.3 m | reverse complement strand
GTGCAGCGGGCCGGGCAGCCGCGGCTGGTGAGGATCCCGCCGGGCGCCGTTTCCCCGCCTGCAGGATCGTACCAGTGCGGATCGAACAAGGACTGCGCGAGGTAGGGAGGCGCTAGCGCATCGAGATCGTCCACAGCCTGGGAGGGAGGCCCGTATCCAATGCCTCCGTCCGGCCGACGAAAGACGGCTCCGGGAATCGACGCGACGTCATCCTTTCCCGCCAGCCAGTCGGCGACGCGTGTCAGGCCGTGCTCGGCCTCGCCAGCCAGGGCCACATCGAATCCGTGATTGAGGGTCTCTTCGGGACGAACGGTCGTGTGCGCGCCCCCGGCCACCAGCAGCCAGGGGCCGCCTCTGAGCCGCTCGACCAGGCCATAGGCGTGCCACACCCACCGGGTGAAGAGGCTGACGCCGATGATTCCGGGAGCGAACGATTCCGCCTGCTTCGCAATCCACTCAGAGTCATGCGGGAAATGACGCGCAGCCGCATCGATGACGCGGACTTCACAGCCGCGAGCCAGCAGAGACGCCGCCACATACTGTAGCCCCAGCAGCGGCGACCCGAGTTGCTCGGGCGAGGGCGGATTGATGAGCAGGACTCTCATCGAGCGCTCCAGGGTGTTGCGGATCACGGCGCGACGATGCCAAACCGCGGCCCGGCGAACAGGGGACCCGCGCTGGCGTTGTCTCCGGAGATCACGGGCGCCACGGGCACGTAGGGAGGCGCGTAGGTTGGCGCCGATCCTCGTCCCACGAGTCCCGTCAGCGTCACGAGACTCTTCCACTGGCTGAAGCTGATCTCCACCCATGAGGCGAGGCCCTGCATCGCAGGCTCCGCAGTGGAGCTCTTCGGTGCGACTGCCTGCAAGGCCTCAATGAGCCTTTTCGCGAGGACAGGCGCTTTCAGTGCAGGCTCGCCCGCGGAGCTGCCTTGGGACAAAGCCGGTGAGACGGCCGCCCGCGTCGGCGGCGCGGCGCGTCCGGGAACCGCCACGAACGCCGGATAGGCCCCGGGGATGGCCATCTGGAAGCCTGCGGCCCACTCATTCCACGATGCCGCAAGAACCCTGGCGACGGCCGCGCCGATCGCCGGCGGCACGCGCCAACCCGAGAGAATCCCGATCATTCGCGTCTCAATGTTGACATCGCTCAGCAGCGAGCCGGGAGTCAGCACGGCCGCAGCGCCGCTCACCTTGCCGCCCTGAACCCTGGCCCGGCCAATCCACTCATTCACCGCGACGCGGAACGCCTCCTGCGAAAGTCTGGCGACGGAATTCCAGTCGACGCTCGTGCCTTGCCCCACGAGCAAGGAGGGCAACGCAACACCCGCTGCGGCCGCGACAGTGGTGGAAGCGCCGACGCTGCCGACGAACGAGCGCCTGCTCAGGGGATTGGGCGCAGCGTGTGGGGTCGCATCCTCGGTGCCGACGCCGGGGGCAGCCGGGCACGCATCGCCTCCGGGCTTGTCACTCTTGTCGTTCTCAGTCATACGACCTCTTCAAGGAATGACCTTGCGTAGAGTGGGCTTCGTCAGCGCTGACCGCGTCAAGATCCCTTGTTGGGCTCGCGCGCGCATCAGTCGATAATATCATCGGGACTGCAGGGATCCGCGCCCCGCGCGAGAAAGTATTCCGTGCAGATCGGCGCTGCCCCGCCTGCGTGCAAGGGCTCATTCATGACCGAACAATGATCGCGAGTCGGCCGCTAGCCGACTACTGCATCGAACTCTTCCCCTGAGGGCATCGCCACGCGCCCGATGTTGCGGTACCTTATTCCCGGGCCGCTGCAGGGACGATTGGACGATGCTGTGCGAAGAATGGACAGGATTCTGCCGCGCTAGTGCGTGGGCGCTGACCAGCCTCCTGCTCGGCTGCGCCGCCACCCCCAACGCGCAGCGCGCCACGACGGAACGTCACGAGGCGCTGGCTGCGAACGAATTGGCCAGGCGCACCGACGCCGACTCGCTGGCGGCCGCCGGCCTGCTGATTTCCATCAACGATCGGGAACGAGCGCTGTCGTTGCTGGCGCGATCGACCGCGGCCGCGCCTGTACGGGCGGATCTATTGTGGCTGCAAGTGCGGGTGTGCCACGAAGTGGCCTCCTGCGATCCGGAGCTGCTCGAGCGCCGCTTGCGCGACCTGGATCCCGCCAACGGTTCAGGATGGCTGGATGCGCTGGCGCGCGCCGCCTCGTCGAACGACGCTTCCGCGCAGGAGGAAGCGCTGGCCGCGATCGCGCATTCGGACCGCATCGACATCTATTGGACGACGCTCCTGGGCCGGATGAGCGCCGTCGCCGCCGACACGGGCAAGGTCTCGCCTCAGGAGGCACTCGAGTCGGTGGCGGGTGTCCTGGCGGCTCAGACCATTCCGGCCTACAGCCCGCTGTCCAACGCCTGCAAGGGCGAGCGCCTGCAGGGAGCTGCCGTGATCGAGCAATGCCGCCGGATCGCCAGAGCCCTGGAAAACGGCGACTCTTCTCTCACCGCGGGCCTGGGGTCGAGTCTTGCGCAGCGCGTGTGGCCTGTCGATTCGCCGCAGTGGCAGGCCGCAGCCGAAGCGCGTCGCGTTTCCGAATACAGAACCCACCTGTGGTCGCGCTATGAGACCGACTTGCCCTGGAATGCGCAGAATGCGAAGAACTACATCGCACTGTGCGCACGCTACCACCGCGAGCAGGACCTGCTTGTCGCTCAATTGATCCACGTGGGCGCAAACCCGGACCCGCCGGTGAACTAGAGACGTGCAAGCCGCGCTGCGTGCGCCTTGTTGTGCTTCCCGTCCCATCGGTATTAGAGTCGGCCGCATGCCGCATATAGAGGACTCGTTTAAACTTTCTGGACTCCGTGCGGCCGGTCGCGGGTACAGGCTGAGGTTGCGTGGCTAAGCAGCCGATGGAGCCCTCGGGCACGAGACTGAAGAAAGCGCGCGCTGAACCGAAGGTGCGCACGCCGGCAGAGGACGCCGTGCACGAGTCGGAGGAGCGCTATCGCACTCTGTTCGACACCCTCATCGAGGGCTTCTGCACGATCGAGATGCTCTTCGACGGGAACGGGCGGCCGGTGGACTACCGCTTCCTGGAGATCAACCCGGCATTCGAGAAGCAGACCGGGCTGCGCAACGCGCAGGGCAAATTGATGCGCGAGCTGGCCCCGAACCACGAAGCGCACTGGTTTGAGATCTACGGCAAGGTGGCCCTGACGGGCGAGCCGGCGTACTTCGAGAACGAGGCGAAGGCCCTCGGCCGCCACTACGACGTGTGCGCATACCGCGTCGGCGGGCCGGGCAGCCGCAAGGTCGCGATCCTTTTCAACGACATCACCGACCGCAAGCTGGCGGATGCCCGCCTGCAGTCGCAACTCGCGCGCATGAACCTCCTGCAGGAGATCACACGCGCGGTGGGCGAGCGCCAGGATCTCTCGAGCATCTTCCAGATCGTGATCCGGACGCTGGAGGATCAGCTGCCTCTGGACTTCGGGTGTGTCTGTCTCCATGACCCGGCAACGCAGCGGCTCACGGTCGTCCGCGTCGGCTTGCGTAGCCAGGAGCTCGCGATGGAGCTGGCGCTCACGGAGGAGTCGAATGTCGAGCTCGACGGGAATGGACTGTCCCGCTGCGTGCACGGGCACCTGGTGTATGAGCCGGACATCAGCCGCGTACCCTTCCCCTTCGCGCGGCGGCTGACGGCAGGTGGATTGCGCGCCTTGGTTGCCGCGCCGCTCCAGGTTGAAGGGAAAGTCTTCGGCGCCCTCATCGCCGCGCGCCGCGAGGCGGGGAGCTTCAGCAGCGGCGAATGCGAATTCCTGCGGCAGCTGTGCGAGCACGTTTCGCTCGCCGCGCACCACGCTCAGCTCTACGGCGCCTTGCAGTCCGCGTACCAGGATCTGCGCCAGACGCAGGCAGCCATCATGCAGCAGGAGCGCCTGAAAGCGCTCGGCCAGATGGCCAGCGGCATCGCCCACGACATCAACAACGCCCTGTCGCCGGTTTCCCTCTATACGGAATCTCTCCTCGAGAAGGAGACGCAGCTCAGCGAGCAGGGACGCGGGTTCCTGCAGATCATCCAGCGGGCGGTGCAGGACATCGCGGCGACGGTCGCGCGCATGCGCGAGTTCTACCGCCAGCGCGAGCCCCAGCTGACCCTGACTCCGGTCGATCTGAATGAGCTCGTGCCACAGGTCGTGGACCTCACGCGCGCGCGGTGGAGCGATATGCCACTGCAGCGCGGCGTGGTGATCAGCCTGCGGACCGAGCTGGCCCCCGATCTGCCCGCCATCCTGGGTGTCGAGAGCGAAATCCGTGAGGCGCTCACGAATCTCATCTTCAACGCGGTGGATGCGATGCCGGAGGGCGGCGCGCTGGTGCTCCGGTCGCGCGCCAGTGGGTCCGAGCAGGTCTGCATCGAAGTGTGCGATACGGGGCTCGGTATGGACGAGGCGACGCGCGCCCGCTGTCTGGAGCCTTTCTTCACCACCAAGGGGGAACGCGGCACGGGCTTGGGACTTGCCATGGTCTACGGGATGGTGCAGCGCCATGGTGGCAGCGTCGGCGTCGAGAGTGAATTGGGCCGTGGCACGACGATTCGGCTGAGCTTTGCCGCGCCGCCGGCGGTCCCTGCCAGCGTCCCTGCGCCGATCGTTGGCCCTGTGCCCACCAACCTGCGCATCCTCGTCGTGGATGACGATCCACTGTTGCTCAAGTCGCTGCACGATACGCTGACGGCGGACGGCCACAGGATCGTCACGGCAAGCGGTGGACGGCAGGGCGTCGATGCCTTCGCCGCGGCGCTTGCAACCCAACAGCCCTTTGACGTCGTACTGACCGATCTGGGCATGCCTTATCTCGACGGGCGCCAGGTCGCCAGCTCTGTCAAGGGCGCATCGCCTTCCACGCCCGTGATCCTGCTGACGGGCTGGGGTCAGCGGCTCCTCGCGGACAACGACACACCCGAACACGTCGACTGCGTGCTCAGCAAGCCGCCGAAGTTGCGCGATTTGCGTGAGGCGCTGGCGCGCTGCCTGAGTGCACGGCCGGCATGACCATGACAATCCCGGCAGCCGATGCGCCGGGGGTCAGCGCGGCGCCGCAGCCGTAACGGCGATGATGGGGCCGAGCGGCACGTGCTCGTCGTTGCGATTCAAGGTTGGCGAATACAGGCTCGACACATTGCCGTCCAGGTAAAGCGCATCCGCGCACTTGAGCCGGTCGCGGAACAGCAGCGCGAACTGGTAGAAGATCACCGGATCCTCGCTGATCGCAAACACGATCTGCGCGGGGGAGACGACGCCGACGCCATTGCGGATGAGCCGGGAGGTCCCTTGCGGATTCAGGTGGGGGTTCAGCTGACCGCCGTGCAGCATCAGAGGCCCTGATTGCGTAGCCATGAGCACCTGCTCCGGCGAGGCGCCATACTCGGAAGTCTCGACGATGCGGGCCCCGGAAGCTGCGAGAACGAACACGCCGTTGGGCTTCAGATAGAAATTGCCGAAGCCGGATGCCAGGTTCAGCCGGTGCAGCTGGCGTCCATTCACGACCAGGAGCCCGACGGGCGAATAGTCTTCGCGAAACATCCCTGCGTTCATGGCAAACGTGAGCTTCTCGGCGCGCGGGGCGAGCGATGCGGCGACTCGCCGAAAGGACGTGAACGGCTTCCCCGACTCATCGTTGAGGAACAGCTGCAGATGATCCGCTCCGAGGTCTACTCGGCAAACGGTGAAGCGCGCGTCCTGAAACAGCACCTCGCTGCACTGCACGGCAGCGGCAAGGTGAGGCACGATGCACAGCAGGCCAACGAGGCTCGTCAACTTCCCCGCGCGCCGCAATCGCATCACGTCGCCATTTACTGCGCCGAGGCGGTCAAAGTGATATCCGCATGTTTCCACGCCTCATTGAACTGTGCCTCGACCGTACGGGCTTCTGCGGTCTTCTTTTCTGCACGCAACGCCTGTGCGAGACCGAACAGCGACCAGCCGTTCAAGGGATTGCGGCTCAGGTCCTCCCGGTACACCGCTTCCGCCTGTGAATTGCGACCGGCCTTGAGCAGCTCGGCCCCGAGCAGATGCCTGACGGGGAAGAACCAGTCCGCGGGCTCGTCATAGGCGAGCTTGTCCTCCAATGCCACCGCTTCGGTCAGTGCCGCGATGGCCGCATCGCGCTGCTTCTGCGCGCTGGCGATCTGCGCTTTGCTGAGCGTTGCGGCGACGGCGAGGACATCGGGGGCGGCATTGAGGCCCGCAGCGGCGTCAGGGGGGATCGTAGTGCGCAAAGCGTTGAGCTCTTCGAGTGCCTGCTTTGCCTCGGCGATTCGGTTGGTGGCCGCGAGCGCTGCGGTTCTCGCGAACAGATATCCCCCCGTCATGATCTTCAGCTTCGGATTCGGGCGGGGCTCGGCGAGCATCTGCTCCCACATCCCGAACCGCACCAGCGCCAGGTAGGGCTCCGCGCCATACCAGTCGGTGCCCGGCATCGCCAGCAGGGCACTTTCGGGAAATGCCGTCCGCAATTCGTTCATCGCCGCGAGGGTCTCGGTCCTGCGGCCCTCCATCGCGGTCGCGTAGCCCAGGAACTGGAAATTGTGTGCCACGTACATCGGATAGTAGTCGGGCGGCTGCGTCTTGCTCAGATACACACGGTCGGCCGCCGCGCCTTTGCGATTCGCCTCCGCGGCCTCCTCATATCGGCCGACGCGCTGCATGATGTGCGCGGGCATGTGCTCGAGGTGTCCTGCGGACGGCATCATGCCGCGCAGCCGCTCGGCTGCGGCGACAGCCTTCGAGGGATCCGGCGAGGATTCGATCGCGTGCACGTAGTAGTGATTGGCACCGGGATGCTGCGGATCGCGGGCCAGAACGGATTCCAGCGTGTCCACGATCTGCGCGGTTCCCGGACTGGCCTTCCCGTCGAGCGTCCACAGTTTCCACGCGTTGACGTTCATCAGCGACTCGGCATACATGGTTTGTACGTCGAGATCTTCGGGATACTGGCCGGCGACTGCGCGCATCGCCTCGGCGTAGGCCGTGAGAACCGGGGCCTCGTTCGATGGGTCGAGCGCCGCCGGATGCGGATAGCGGGATTTCAGAGCGTTGATCAGCGCGCGCTCTACGGGGCTTGTCTGTGGCAGGAGCGCGATCGCCTTCTGCAGGCTGTCAAATGCAACCTTGGCGCGCGACTCCGCCATCACAGGTTGGTTGTAGTTGGGTCCCACCGTGAGCGCGACGCCCCATAGGCACATCGCACAGCCCGGATCGATCTCGGCGGCACGGGCAAAGGAGCGTGTCGACTCGTCGTGGTTGAACGCCCACATCAGGCGCATCCCCTGGTCGAAGTACTGCTGTGCCTCGGCAGAGCGGGTGTTGACCCGTCGATGAAAAGTGCCCAGCCCATCGAAGAGCTGCGCGCCGTGTGCCCAGTCGGCAATGCTTGCCGGCATTTGCGGCATCGAGGCCATCGCCGCATCGGGTTTAGCGGGCGCGGCATTCGGCGGCGTGGCCGCGGTCGTCCCGTTCGGTGTCCTGTTGCAGGCGACCAGCAGGAGGAATATGGCGGAACCGACAAAACGCGCCATGCGGTTCATGGATGCCCCCTTGGTACGGGCTGCGAATGCCGCAGCGGTGGGAGTGTCCTCCGATGACCCGGCGATGACAACAGCATCGCTGCGATGCGGCAGAACTGGCCGGCCGGGCGATCGTCCGCGGTCAGAACTTCTTGCCGTCCACCTTCTTGACCCGTAAGGCGTCGACGTCCACGCCGTCGAGACACCGCACGTTGACGGCCGCCACGTCTGCGCCGTCGTTCGGCCGCTTACCCCGCGCGAAGGACTGGATGCCGCACGTCGAGCAGAAGTAGTGTTGGATGACGTGCCGGTTGAAGCGGAACTCCGTCAGGTCGTGCTCGCCGGAGCTCAGCTTGAATTGCGCCGCCGGCACGAAGGCCAGCACGGAGCCCAGCTTGCCGCAGCGGGAGCAATTGCAGGCCAGGACCTCCCCCAGCTCGAGCTCCACCTCGTAACGCACCTTGCCGCACTGGCAGCCGCCGGTATAAGTCCGCGCCATAGAGGGTCTCCTTATCTGATGGATGGACGGTCAAGCCTGTCGATGTTAACGGCGAGCGCAATCGGCTTGCACCGTTAGCGTGCCTGCTTACGCCCGGCGTGCGCCATGTGCGAACAGGAGGCGCGCCGCAGTGCGCGTAAGTCCTTGTAATTTCAATGGCCGGTGCGGCGGGAGCGCGTGGCACGGGCATTGCAATCATGAACTCACGGACGTGGCGAACATGTCCGAATGCATGGTTCCTCCGGGCTAACCAGGCAGCGCCGCCAGACGCGGCTCGTGACCCCCTCGCGACTACTGCGTCTGGCGGCGTTCTCTTTCCGGCCCGGCCGCGGCGACGAATGCCGGCTGGGCCGCTCGCTCCAGGTCAGCGGAGTTCAGCATGGGAACTGTTCAGGCAATCGGCAGCAGCACAGCCCCATTCAAGGCGCCCGGCGCGACGCACGAGCGGATCGTGCGATTGCTGGGGATGAGCCGCAGGCCATTGGGGTACGTGGAGCTCGAGAACGCACTCGGCTTGCTCTCTTACGAGTCACGCAGCGCGTGCAAATGGCTCAACGAGAACGGCTACATCATGGGCACCGTGCGGATCGGCAGAGCCGCTGCGCAGCGGGCCCTGACCTGTTGGTCGCTCGCCGCCAAGGGACGCTCCTGGGCCAGGTCGCAAGGCGCGCTCGCCATCTGATCCGACTATTCGCCGTTGAAGTAACGTCGGCGTTTCTGGCCGAATGCGCAACTTGTTGCGCTACCGCTGGAGAGAATCGACCAGCTAAAGTGTCGCATCGAGTTGTGGCACGGAGCTTGTGTCGTGGGTCTTACGCACGCCGAGATCATCGTCGAAAACAGCTTCAATCAGCGTCGGCTTCAATTGCGTGCGCTGGTTGATACGGGGGCCGTCTACCTGACGATCACTGACGGGATGGCGAGGGAGTTGGGTTTCGACATCACTGAAGTCGGGGAGCGAGTCATCCTTCTGGCCGATGGCACGCGCAGGACCGTGCCCATGGTCGGTCCCATCCGGCTGCGCTATGCGCACCGTTTCTGCGACGTGTCTGCCCTGGTATTTGGGGAAGAGGCCCTCATGGGCGTCGTTCCCCTGGAAATGATGGACCTGGTCGTGCATCCGGTATCGAAGGAGTTGACGGTGAATCCCGCGAGTCCCGACCTTCCCTCAGCCCGTGCCTGATCATGCCGGGCCTCCGGTGCGCATGTCAGCGAGCTCGAATGAACAGCCCGACGGTCAAGGCGATTCCGATCAACACCACGACGAGCCGCAGCAGCCGCTCATTGACCTTCTGCAGCATCAGGCCGCCGAGCACGCCGCCGACGATCGCGCCGGTGCCGGCGACCAGGGCGGCAAACCACTTCACCTCGGGCGAGAAGACGAATATCGCCACCGCCGAAGCGTTCATGACCCCGGCGAGGACGTTCTTCGAGGCGCCGGCGGCTCGAATCGCCAGGCCTGAGGCGGTCAGCGCAGCCAGCATCAGGAAGCCGATTCCGCCGCCGAAGTAGCCACCGTAGATTGAAATGCAGAACTGCGAGCCGGCCGCACCGAAGCGGCTCAGGGAGCGGGGCCCCTCGCGCCGCGGACCGAAGCTTCCGTACGCGAAGATGATCGTGGCGAACAGCACGAGCCACGGCACGAGCCGCGCAAAGAAGGACGGTGGCGTCACGAGCAGCAGGCAGGCGCCGAGCGCGCCACCGATCAGACTGATGATCACGAGGGCGCGGAATGAGAGTCCGGCCGTGCCCGAGACCAGCTTGCGCCCCGTCCATCCAGTCGCGATCTGCGCCGGGAACAGCGCCACCGTCGATGTGATGTTCGCGGCGCGCGCATCCATTCCGGTCAGCATCAGTGAGGGCAGGGTGATGAACGAGCCGCCGCCGGCGAGCGCGTTCTGCATGCCCGCCCAGAGCGAAGCCAGAATCAGTACGACATAGGTCATGGGCGCGGTTTTCGCTGGGGTCCTGGAACGTGCGGGAATGGAACCGGCAACCGAATCGCGAATCGAAGTGCCGCGCGCAGATTATCCGCGAGGCCGGAGGGTGCCGCGCTATATTCGCGGCTGCGGACGAAGGATGAGGGGGCTCATGAGGGTTTCAGTGCCGGGCGCGCTGGCGTCGTTGTTCCTTTTGTGGCAGGGCGGCGTTGCGGCCGCCGAGTCCATGGATGATCGCCTGCGGGCCTGTGTCGCCGAACCCGACGATGCCCTCAGGCTCGCCTGCTACGACCAGGCAATGGGACGGGCCGCAGGGCAGCCGGCGGACTTCGGGATGACTCCCGAGCTCATGCGCAAGAAGCAGGCTCAATCGGGCGTGTCCGCCCCGCCGCCCCCGGCAGACCTGTCCGCCGCCGTGACCCGAGTGTCCACCCAGTCCTCGGGCAGGTTCCTCGTGACGCTGGACAATGGTCAGGTGTGGGCGCAGCAGGAGAACCAGGATTTTACGCTCAAGCCCGGCGACCTCGTGACCATCAAGCCCGGCCTGTTCGGCGCGCTGTGGATGCTGGGCCCCTCGCACCGCTCCCAGACGCGCGTGAAGCGCGTGAAATAGACGACAGGAGAACTTCCTGTGCCCTGTGCCGATTTCGTGAAATTTTTCTTCCCGGCCTCCACCAAGATGGTGGTTCTTGCGCCTGACGGAGAGTGATGTGCAGACCCGGACGATTCCCCCCGTTGCAATGGCCTTGGCTCTTGGCGTGTCCCTCGCGTTCGCGGTACCCGCGGCGGCGCCGCTGTCCTACCCCGCCGCAGCACGCGGCACCCACGTCGATGAGTATCACGGCGTCAAGGTCCCCGACCCGTACCGTTGGATGGAGGACATCGACTCGCCGCAAACGCGGGCATGGGTGGAAGCGGAGTCGAAGCTCAGCTCGAACTATCTGGCCGGCATCCCCGGCCGCGACGACATCGCCGCGCGGCT
>FTJO01008655.1_pt6 | contig 11055 bp, 10 predicted proteins | sample 1658761 | NCBI WGS metagenome assembly FTJO01 (sample SAMEA3914852, study PRJEB12502) | metagenome | biome: forest; material: soil | place: USA | collected 2011-06-22 | depth 0.3 m | reverse complement strand
TCGTCCTGCCGGAGATCGACCTCCAGCGGTCGCACCACGGCCAGGTCGTTCTCGATTACGTAGGCGTAGGGCCCTTTCGGTCCCTGGTTGACCGCGACGGTGGGCAACGCCAGGACGTTCCGCACGGTCTGGAGTGTCAGTTTTACGTTCAAGAGCTGTCCCGGCCACAGCCGGCGCTCGGCGTTGTTGAAGCGTGCCTTCAGTTGCACGGTAGCGGTGGCGGGATCTACCCGGTTGTCGACCACAACCAGCTCACCGGTGTCGAGAAGCTCGCCGCTCTCCTGGCTGTAGGCTTGGGTCACCAGCGTATTGCGGAAGCCGGCCGAGACCTGCGCAAGCCGCTGAAACTCGCCTTGCGGCACAGTGAAAGTCACCGCGATGGGCGAGATCTGGTTGATGGTCACGATCCCGGCGGTGTCGATGCTCGAGACCACATTGCCGGCGTCGACCAGGCGAACGCCCACCCGTCCGGGGACCGGCGCGAGAATGCGGGTGTAGCCCAGATTGACCTGGGCGGCCGCGACCTGACCGCGGTCGACCATGACCGCGCCCTCGAGCTGGCTGACCATGGCCGCCTGGGTCTCGACGTCCAGCCCCGCAATGGAGTCGAGCTCGCCCAGCTCCCGGTAGCGGGTGAGCTTGAGCCTGGCCAGCTCGAGCTGCGCCTGGTCGCGCCCCAGGGCACCCTGCGCTTGCATCAGTACGGCACGGAACGGGGCCGGATCGATCTCGGCGATCAGCTCGCCTTTCGCGACATCGGAGCCCTCCCGCACCGGCACCTGCATCAACGTGCCGTTCACCTGGGTGCGCACGACCACCGTCTGCCAGCCCTGGGCCTGCGCCAGGGCGTTGATGGCCACGGGTACGTCTCGCCTTTCGACCTTTGCCACCGCGATGGCGGTCGCCGGCGGCGGCGAAGGGGCGGCCGACCGTGTGTCGCGGAACAGGGCCCAGGCGAATAGCGCGAGCGCCAGGGCGCCCACCATCACCAGACCCATCGGAAGTCGCTTGGACGCCGCCATGAAATCTGCTTCTCTCACCCCTGGGGGTGACCAGGGTCAGCCAATCACGATACGACAGATCACGACAGCCCCGGCGATTACCTGAGCTGCCTCGTCCTCCACGCGGTTGTATCTGAGCCGGGGGCCGCACTCGGGCCAGCCCGAGACCGCTCCGGCGCACGACTACTGGGGTCAGATCCTGGATGGCGATGGCTCGAACAGGAGCCTGAAATGAACCCCAACACGCAGACGCTGGAGTTCTCTCTGCGGGATCCGGACGGATACTACGTGACGATCAGCGCCCTCTCATGAAAGTGGCGGCGACGCACCCTAGGCAACGGCTTGATCGTCCAGCGCGCTCCTGAACGACTCGTCGTCCGGTGCGATGTGGCGGCCCATGTCGGCGATTCGCGCCCAATCCTCCGCTGACACGAGGTCTTTCTTCTTCATGATCTGGCGGGCCGCTTCCAGGAAGGCCAGGCGGTTCTCGGAGGCCGTCGCGTAGTACACCTCGAGCAGCTTCAGGTACAGATCGCTTCGATTCGGCTCGCGCTCGATCGCCTGCTGCAGAACGACGGCGGGATTCTTGCGACGCTCGACGAAAGAGAGAGGCTGTGTGAGCTCGCTGCCCATCACGACGTGCGTGGTATCGGCATGGCTCTCGGGATTGTAGAAGGCGAATTTGTGCTCCACCGTGTCTCCGGGCGATTCGATGTCCAGGGCCAGAATCGCCGTTGTTGCGCCTGTATCGATCTGTCCTGCAGGCTGCCGCGCTTCCGTGACTGAAGAAATGGGCGCTGGATTCACAGCGTGTGTATCCGCCAGAGCTGCAACGCTGGCCTCGCTCGTCAGGGGTTGCTGCGGCAAGCTCGCGGGCTCCCATGCGGGCCACGGTTCATCCTCTTCCCGGCGTCGCAATGCCCACCACAGCCCGGCTGCCATTGTCAGCACGAGGCCGCCGAGCAGAGCAATGAACGGAGCCCGACGGTACCAGTGGGGTATGGCGTCATCGCCGGGCTCGTCACCCCTGGCGACCGTTTCCGCTTCGGGTGGGGCCGCGGGCGCCGGCAGTGGCGCCGCCGTCTGTCGGGTTCGCTGCTGTAGTTCTCGGCGAACTTCCTGGAGTGACTGTTCGAGCGACTGCACCCGATGGGTGAGGGCCAAGCGGTCGGCATCGAGAGATCCTGTGTCCGGCTTGGAGTCGACCGCCGTGCCGGAGACCGAAGTCTTCGCCGAGACCGAAGTCTTCGCAGCATCCGCCGCAGGGAGCGCGTGCTTGCCCCCACGTGCGCGCGAGCTTTGCGTATCTGTCACGCGCCGAGCTGCGAGTTGAGCCCGGTATTCGCGATCCGCGTCGGCCGACGAAATCGCTGCCAGCTCTTCGGCGGACGGCAGTCGCAGAACTGCGCCCGTATGCAGGAGGTTGAGGTTTGTCTGAAATGCGGAAGGGTTGGCGCGATAGATCGCGATCATCATCCGGTAGCGTTCCTTTCGCGAACGCGCGCCCGCAGTGCGGGCGATCCGGGCCAGCGTATCGCCACGCGCGACGCTGTAGGCGCGTATCTGTGGCTTTTGATCTGCGGCCGCCGCGGCGTGCTGCGTTGGCAGCGACACGGATGGCGACTCAGTAGCCGGTGTGCGCGTTGGCGCGCTTACGGGCGTCGACTCAGCCTCTGTTGCGTGCGTCCGCGGCGATGCAGCCTCCGGGACCGCGTCCGGCGCCTTCGACGCCAATTCAGCGGGGTCCAGGAAGGCCGTGTATTCGCGAATCAACTCGCCGCCCAGCCAATGCACGTCAATCAGAAAGGTCACGATCGGTTCGCTGATCGACTCACTGGAGCGTACCCGCAGGATCGGCTGCCCTTGGGCGTTCTGGCCTATGGCCACGGTGGTCCCGGCCAGGAAACCTGGGCGCTCCAGCTGGTAGCGCTGAAAAGCGTCCTCGTCCGCGATGGCAGCGCTCAATCGCGCCAGGTCCTCATGGCTCGCATCGAGCAGGTCGATGTGCGCAGCAAAGTTCTGGCCCAGCGCCGACTCGACGTGCAGGTCGCCCAAGCCGAGCGCCAGCGCGGCCCCCGGGAAGGCAACGCTGGCCGTCAGCAAAATTGGGCACAACAGACGCGACATGGCTGATCGCGATGGTAGGCCATCGGGCTCGCCCGACCCGAGGTCGGTGTCACCAATACGCTGAAATCGCCCGTGAATGCGATCGCATTTCGCGAGGGAGGCGTCCCGACGGTTCTGTGAACTGCATCACAGGCGCCACCGCGGCTGCTCTCAGGGTACCCTAACGCCAATGCCCGGAACGGCAGGCCCGACATTCGAACCAGAAGTACCGCACGCGCGACGTACGAGCACAGACCCGCCCGTCGCATTCGTGACGATAACCGCCAGCATGAGGAGCACTCGATGAAAACGCTCTCCGTCGTCGCACTGACGCTCGTCGCCATACTGGGCGCGGCCACCGCACCGGCCCAACTCAACCCTCAGATCACCCGCCCGGACCGGCCGATCGAGCCGATAAAGCAGTTTTTTCCTCCTCACGGCAACGGCGCATTTGCCTGCATGGCCGATGCGGGCACGCCGCTCGCCAGCCTCAGCTCGACGCTCCCGTCACTTTCGGGACGCGACCTCTCAGGCAGTGTCACCAGCAATCTTCGAATGACCAATGATGCGTGTCGCTCTACCTGTGCCAGCCAGGGCTTCCTGTTTGCCGGAACGCAATCGGGATCGTTCTGCTTCTGCGGCAATTCCGCCGGCGCACACGGGCCATCATCCGCCTGCAACGCGGGATGTACGGGCTATCGGGGTGAAGTGTGCGGCGGCACGTTGGCCAACAGCGTGTCGTGGGCGCATGTCGTCGCGACGCCGGTGCCGGGGGCGCCGCCCGCAAACGGCGGCCAGTGTGTCCTCGATATCAGTGGCCCTGGCTATCATCACGTGGAGATTCATCGCTGGGTGGTGACAGGCCAGTCCATGCCGGTGCCGACGGGGGTCGCGTACCCGATGCAGTGGACGCTTCAAGGAGCGGGTGGCTCCGAAACCTACGCCGCCAGTGCCGGCCACTCGCAAGCCAACATTCGATCCTGGACCCTGTCCGGGAGTGCGTCGGTGACCTACGTGGCGCACCCCTACTCGAACGGCGGCCTGTCGTGGGGCGAGCCGGGGGCGAAAGGTTCCGGAGCGCTGCAGGAGGCGCCGCAGAAGCAGTACATTGACGGTGCTCTCCAGACTCCGAACCGCGCAGCCAACCCGGCCGCGTGGGCGGAGTACTCGCCCGGTGTCCTCACCTTGACGCCGCAGCAGGTCCAGGCCAATCCCGCGGTTATCGCGATCCAGTCAGTGACTCAGAATCCGCCTGGCTACGCAGTCCTGGCGGGCTCCACCGGCACCGCGACGTGCACCTGGAACGTGACTCGGTAAGCAAGTCTCTATGATGGGGCGTGAACAGGGGGTGGTCATGAATCGCAAAGCATTGCCCGCATTCGCCGTTGTCGCGCTGGGAGTCATGCCGCTCCAGGCGGCGCCCCTCACCGTCGAGGTGATGCAGACGAGCGTCAACAGTCTCTACACGAGCATCTCGTTGATAGAAGGTCAGAAGGGCGCAATCCTCGTGGATGCGCCCTTCACGCGGGCCGATGCACATCGCGTCGTCGCTTGGATCCTCGAGAGCGGCCACGACCTCGAGGCCGTGTACGTCACGCACGATCACCCTGATCACTTCTTCAGCATGGAGGTCATTACCCAGGCCTTCCCCAAGGCGCGTGTCGTTTCGGCGCCGGTCGTCGTCGAGGACATCAGGAAGTCGATCCCGGCCAAAATGAAACGTTGGGGTCCGATGCTCGGTGCCAACGGTCCGCGGCACCCAAAGGCGCCGACGCCATTGCAGGGCAACGTTCTCATGCTCGAGGGTGAGCGCATCGAGGTGATTGGCCCGCTCCAGGGAGATCATGCAAACAGCACCGCACTCTACGTGCCTTCGGCGAAGACACTGATCGCGGGTGACCTGCTGTTCAACGAGATGCACCTGTGGTTGGGTGAGTCCCTGGAGCCGCAGCGCAAGGCCTGGGCAGCTGCTGTGGAGAGTCTTGCCGGCCTGGGTGCTACGCGGGTGATCGCAGGACACAAGAAGCCGGGACTCGCGGACGACACGAGCGCAGTCTCATATACGCGCACTTATCTCGCCGGCTTCGAGCGTGCTATCGGCGAATCGAAGAACTCCGCCGAGCTGCGTGCGAAGATCACCGCGGCTTTTCCGGCGACGATCGATTGGAATGGCGACTTCCTGCTGGGTAATTCGTCACGGGTTGCGATGGGAGAGGATCCACCCTGGGCGGAGTAGTCGCAGCTCAGCTGGCGCTGCAGTCTCGAATCCAACACCTCGAAGAGAATGCACGGCGTGCGCGATCACTTACGTGACTGTGCAGCGGACGCTCGGCTTGACACCGGTGACTACGCGTCGATATGTTAGCGCTCACAACGCTGATTGATACGGTACCGATGGCGCGCGACGCCATGTGCATGGGCTCTTCGTGCGCTTGAGGGAGACGAACCACGCAAGGGAGGAGGGGACATGATGCCGTCAGCTCGTTGGATGGGTGCCGCGCTGCTCGCGGCGTTGCTGAGCAGTTCATCCACCGCACATGAGTGCGACTCGTCCGCAGCACCCGACGAGGCATGTCGTCAGCATCGGCCGCTTCCTCTGGTCTACGGCGTGGAGAACACGGGTGCGAGCTATCAGACGCCCGTCTTTCCCACGTTCGCTCAGCTGCCGATCATTCGGCCCCTGCCCAACCCGTTCGGCTTCTTCGATGGGAGTCTCCGCGACAGCTCGCTCGCGAGCTGGGAGCGTCGGCGTAACGAGATCAAGGCAGCCATCGAAAAGTACGAGATCGGCCCGAAGCCCGATTGTTCGGATTGCACCATCACGGCGTCCTATACACCGCCGGCGGCAGGATCGAACACCGGCTCACTGACGGTAGAGGTGACCAGGAATGGAAAGTCGCTGACCTTGAACGAGCGCGTTTACATTCCGCAGGGAGCGGGCGACGGGCCGTTTCCGGCCGTGATCGCGATGAGTCTGGCATTCCCGCCGTTCTTCGTGCCTCCCATTCCCAACTACGGGAGTCTTCCCGCCGGCGTGTTTGCGGGTGTCCCGGTCGCAACCATCGATTTCTTCCATAACGACGTCACTGCGTACTCGTTCTTTGGAGTGATCGACCATACCCAGGACCCGTTCTACCAGCTCTATCCGGAACTGTGCGCCGGAGTGTGCAGCGGCACCAGTAATTCCGGGCAGTACGCCGCCTGGGCCTGGGGAGTGAGCCGACTCATCGATGGGATCGAGATCGCGAGTCACCAGGCTGTCGACCCGCTACCGATCGATGTAAAGCACCTGGCGGTAACCGGATGCTCCTATGCGGGGAAGATGGCGCTGTTTGCCGGAGCATTCGACGAGCGGGTCGCGCTGACGATTGCCCAGGAGAACGGCGGCGGCGGCGCACCGGCATGGCGCGTTTCACATGAGATCGAGGCGCAGGGTTCGGTGGAAGATGTCGACGACACCGACTACAACTGGTTTGCCGGGCAGATGCGGCAATTCGCGGGCGACAACGTATACAAGCTGCCCGTGGATCATCATGAGTTGATGGCCATGGTGGCGCCGCGGGCTCTGCTCGAGACGGGCAACACCGACTTTTACTGGCTGTCGAACCGGTCCAATTACATCTCGGCGCGGGCGACGCAGGCGATCTACTCCACGTTGGGAATCGGGGACCGCTACGGGTTCTATATCGATGGCGGACACCAACACTGCGCGACCCTGCCCGCCGAGGCCCCGGCGATCGCGGCGTTCGTCGATAGATTCATGCTCGGTCAAGCGGTCAGCTCGGATGTCGCGGTCAATCCCTATCCGGCGCTCGACTACCGGCGGTGGACGTGGTGGTGGCACGGCGGCCCGGGCAACGATCCGAAATTTCCGAACGACTGGAATTCGGCAGGGACGGTGGTGATGTCATTGGACAGATTCGGCTTCCGCCCGCTGCTGGTGGGCGCGGGCGACGCCGTGCAGGCGGGCTATCAGTTGGGGATCGTCGGTCGTCATCCGGCAGCGACGGTCGGGGTGACGGGCGCATACGTCGAGACGGACGTCAAATGCTTCGACGGAACCTCCTACACGCTGAGTATTCCGATGCCGGAGGGCCAGACGTATTCTGTCCCAGCTGACAGCCGTTCATTCGTTCCGGGATTGAGTGTCTACCAGGGATCGGCCGCAGCCCCTGTATGCAGTGGCGGTGCTTCTCGTGGTGTGATGACCGGCGCCTACTTCTCGTCTCTGGGAGTAGCCAATGGCGTCGGCAATCCTCCGGCAGGAAACGGCTTCACGACCACCGATACCTCCGATCCGCTGGAGGTGACGTTCAGTTGCAAGGTGAGCGGTGTCCCGTCCGGCGTGGCGCTGCCCATCACCGTCAACTTCCAGCCGTAACCGTCCATCAGAACTTTCAATTACCCACAAGCTCTCTTAGTGAGGAAAGATGTTGGAAGTATTTCTTGCAGCCGCGCCACCGCGCGGTCTTTGAATATCTTGCCATATCGAGCCACTTCGTAAGGTCCTCACGCCCCACGGGGTACCGTCCTGTCGAGGCGGCCACTAGCGTGACACGAGGGGTTCCGAGGACATGGTCGGGCTGCGGTGCGTCCCGGTCTGATCATGCACCTCCGGCGAACGACACAGTGCGGCTTGCTTCGGATCCGTCGCGGTCGAGTAGCGCTTGTCTTCGGGGCGGATCATCGGATGAATCCGCGGCATGTGTTGTTCTGCTGCGCTACTTGCTTACGGCGTCAGTGGGGTTGGTGGCGCACGTTCGCTGGCATGCGCCAAGCAACAGCCACGATGAGCGCGCGAGTACTGCAAGCACCGCGAGGGAAAACTTTCAAGACCGTCATTGGCGGGTCTCCGAAGATTGGCGGGTCTCCGAAGTACAGGTTGACAAATGCAGGCTGCGTTACGACTATACCCTATAGTAAATAAACCCATCGGTATATATGGATACTTTGAGTACTACGTTGTACGCCCTTGCCGACCCTACCCGTCGCGCGATCCTGGCCCGTCTGAGCCGCGGTGGGACTACGCTGAGCGAGCTGGCGAAACCTTTCGCCATGACGGTTCCTGCTGTCGCCAAGCATGTGAAAGTGCTGGAGGGCGCGGGATTGGTGCATCGGGGCGCACGCGGCCCGACGCGTCCAATCCACTTGCAGGCTAGCGCGCTGCGAGACGTTGCCGACTGGGTAGAGCGATACCGCGAGTTTTGGGAGGGGAGTCTCGACCGCCTGGGCACCTACCTGGCGCGTTCAGATCGGGGCCGCAGGCGTGGACGATAGTTCGACCCATGTACTGTCGATCTCGCGCGAGTATCCGCACGCGCTGGATGAAGTCTGGCGGGCCTGCACCGAGCCGGAGGCGTTGGTCCGGTGGTTTGGACCTGAGCACGCTCCGGCGACCTCTTTCATTGCAGAGGTGATATCCGGAGGACGCTGGCGTGCCTGCCTGCGCAGCGGCGACCCTGAAGCGCCGCTGTATGTATCTGGCAGGTACCTGGTGATCGTTCCACCGACCCGCCTGGTTTTTTCTTTCCGATGGGAGGGAGACCATCACGAAGACGGAATGGGCGTCGACACGGAAGTCACCATGACATTTGAGGCGTTGTCGGCGCGGCGCACGCGAGTAACGCTCCGGCAAGTCGGTTTGGTATCTGATGCGAGTCGGCAAGGGCATCAGCAGGGGTGGGAGAGCTGCCTCCTTCGCCTTGGGAAATATTTGGCCGAGTAGATTTGAACGCTCAAGCAGATGCATCCGAAAGCCTCAGTTTGGCGAAGGTCGCACAAGAGCCGCGATCCCCTGGATCGAGTCCTCGGCTATCTCGACTTCTGCAAGGGGCTTCTCAAGGGGGAAGTCGCGGAGTTCAGCTGTCTCGCCGGGACCATAGTGCAAGAGGTCTACGGAGCGCGTGTCGAGATACGAGAGGCATGCGACGCGTCGATCAGCGGCCACGTTGCGCCGCTGGAGGCCGACATTGCCGAGGCGATGAAGCTTTACGGAGTTCGTGCAAAATGGTCGGCACAGAGCCTGGCACTCTACACCCAGGCGGTCCTGCAGGGTTCTTTCATCCTCGCGAAAGCCAAAGGGGGACCCGAGGTCGCTGCGACCAGCATCGATCATCTGCGGCGCTATATCGAATTGTTGTTCAAGCCCGCGGAACATTGACACCATCAATCTCGAAGGCCGGGCAATGCAAAGGGGAAATGAGTCATGAGAAAGATAGCAATGTCGCGCCGCACACTGCTCGGGACGGGTGCCTGCGCGCTGGCTGCAGCGGCGAGTATTCCAAAGATTGCCGACGCACGCGTAGAGACACGACTGAGCTCACAAAACGAAGCGACTGTCCGGAAATACTATAAGGGCTGGGAGATAAAGGATTGGCCCACGTTCGACAACCTGCTTACAGACGATTTCACATTTTCGAGCCCGATCGACGCCCGCATCAGCAAGAGCGCCTTCAAAAAAGGATGCTGGGATACACAGATTCCTTTTATCGGGCGGTTCGACCTGGAGCACGTGGCTGGAACGGGCAACCTTGCGTTTGTGATGTATCTCTGTCACACCACGAACGATAAGACGTTCCGGAACGTGGAGTTTTTGCGGCTCAGAGGTGAACAGGTAGAGGCCGTAGAGTGTTACTTCGGTGCGCAGAACAGCTATACATCTGCGGTGGCCATCGGGCAGAAGTAACACCATGAGCACGTCGCTTCGTCCCGCGTCGCGCGGTGAAGGATGCGCGGAAGACTGCGAGGAAGAACGGGAAGAACGTGGCTGAGAAACCGTGAGCGGTGCGGCGGGCGCAGGACGTTTGGTTCCGGAGGACAGACCTCAGCGAGGTCTCTGCCGGGGGTTACCACATCACTCGCCACGATCAGCTGGGCAGGCGCGTTACTGTGCAACGGGCGATGACGCCGTTCCCTTAAAGCAGTCAGCACAGGCGTGGCTCTCCGTCGAAGTCACACGGTCAAAGTCAACGCGGCCCTGGGCCAAGGCCCGCCGTCGGCAGCTTGACGGTACGGACGTCTCAGGGCAGGCTGCGGACGGGAATGGGATCCTAGAATTCCATTCAGCCGAACAATCATGAATGGACAGTCGTGCCACGAGCCCGCAGCTCGAACCCAAAGCACGGCGTCGCAGGGGGCAGAATATGTTGAGACGGATGGCGCTCGCGCTCGGCGCGACCTGCACGATAGGTTTGGCTGCCTGCGGCGGTGGCGGAGGGGGCAGCAGTCCTCCCCCGCCCACTTACACAGTCGGAGCGACCGTTGCCGGGCTTTCAGGCTCGGGACTTGCCCTGTCCGACAATGGCTCGGACACCTTGTCTGTCAGCGCCAGTGGTGCTGTTACGTTTGCCAAGCCACTTGCGGCAGGTAGCGGCTACTCGGTCTCCGTAGCCACCCAGCCGTCTTCGCCCTCACAGACGTGCGCCGTGACCAACGGGACCGGCACCGTCGGCAGCGCCAATGTCACGAACGTGTCGGTTGCCTGTGCGACGAACAGCTATTCCGTTCAACCTGCGGTCACTGGCCTGAGCGGCGCGGGGTTGGTCCTGCAGAACAGCTTCGCGGATGACCTGACAGTGACTCAGTCCGGCGCGGCGACGTTTGCAACCAAGGTACAAAGCGGTGGCACGTACAGCGTGTCGGTGCTCACGCAACCGAGCAACCCCGTTCAGACCTGTACGATCGCGAACGGCTCGGGAACCGTTACCAATGCGGCGGTCGCGCCGACGATCACCTGTGTTACGCAATCACCCTGGACTCTGGTTACCGTAAACTACAGCGACAATTCGCTCTCACAGTTCGTGCTCGATCCGGCTACCGGTCAGCCGAGATCGCGGGGCGCAGTCAGCGTCAGTGCCTGGCCTGCCGGTGGTTCACCCACAGATATCAATGGCGATGGCCAAGGGCACTTCGTCTACGTGCTCAATAGCGGGGCTGCCAGCATCGCCTC
>FTJO01372218.1_pt1 | contig 11155 bp, 13 predicted proteins | sample 1658761 | NCBI WGS metagenome assembly FTJO01 (sample SAMEA3914852, study PRJEB12502) | metagenome | biome: forest; material: soil | place: USA | collected 2011-06-22 | depth 0.3 m | reverse complement strand
CCCCTCTATGTCGCGGTGGACATGAACTCTTACAGTGGAGCGAGTGGCTTCGGGAACGGTAACTTCGCCGGGTTTGGAGAGCCGGTAGGGCCGCCGCGCCCGCCGAGCACTGCCAAGGCCATGGATCTCGTCGAGCGGCTGCTGGGCATGGGCGTCGATCCCAATCATGAGCTGACGCGGATGCGGCCCAATGGCAACGGCAGGGGCCGGTTTGCCGACTACATGATGCGCGGAGGGACGGGGCCGCTGATGATAGCGGCGCTGAGCTATGACGATGTGGCGATCAAGGCACTGCTCACGCACGGTGCCGATGTGGATGCGCCCAACGTGTTCCAGATTACGCCGCTGATGGCCGCCGCAGGCATGAGCGGCTCGGCTCGCGGAAGCGTCGGCAGCGCCATCGGGGGCCCCGGCCAGCAGCAGATTGACGCCCAGGCCCGCGCGATCAAGACCATGGACCTCCTGCTCGACGCGGGAGCAAACATCAACGCCCGCGTCATCGACAGTCGCACGCGCACGGGCAAACTCGTAGCCTATGTTCAGGGCCGCGACCACGAGGGTCAGACAACAATCTTCTCTGCAGCCGAGGCGGGTTGGGACAGGGTCGTCAAGCATCTGCTCGAGCGCGGCGCAGATCCGACCGTGCGCGATGCCGCCCGCAAAACTGCTCTCGACTATGCCCGCTCCCCTCCCCCGGCCGGCCCCGGCGCACGAGCGGGAGGCGGCGGACCAGCGGCAGCTGCAAGTCGCGCTGCGACCGTGGCGCTCCTTGAACCGCTAGTGCCGAAGTCTGGGGGTGTTGGAGACGTGGCGACGACCAAGTAGCGCCGGCGCCAGGCACAGGCCCTGCGCTAAGTGAAGGCGTCATCGTAGGGAAAATCGCACTCCAACTGTCGCAGATCCCTGCGGCATGCCTTGTCAATACGCGCTTGCATCGCCGGCGTGAGCAGTTCCGCGGATCGGCCGCGTTGGCCCTTGCGCAGAAAGTAGTTGCTCCCGCTCCAGGGCACCACCTGACCGGGGTCGAATTTGTGCTGCTCCCGCTTCATGACGGTCCAGCTTGCGGCCCTCACTACAGCCTCGAGTTCGGTCGCGGTGAGGGCTACACCCATGAAGTTTGCGACCTGTGCAACGACCGCCGGCATGTCACGCTGCAGCCCCTCATAGGTCAGGAACAGCACGTTGCCGCAGTGTCGGGCCCGCCAGTATCCGGCGAGGTGTCGTGCCCAGGTGCCTGGCTGGCTTCCCCGTCCGAGAAAGAGGTCGACCCAGTGATCGACGGACGGCATCAACGGACCGTAGATCATGGATTTCAGGAAGTGATACGCAGAGACCACGACGTCTTTCGGATCGCGCACCACGGCTATGTAACGAGCCGCGGGAGAAAAAGGGATGTCGGTCAGGAGGTGGTGTGTCTTGATGACACGCAGCCCGGTGGGAGCCCGTTGCCGTGCCGAATCGTCCGCGAGAGGAATTATGAAGGGTTGGATCATGGGGGGTGCGTCGGGCCATGGCACGACGTGGTGGATGTTTTCAAACTCGGCAGCGCCACGGTAGGCAATCTGGGTGGCGATCTGCAGCATCCACGTCGTTCCGCTTTTGGTGCCGGCGCAGACGAAAACATCCGCCGCCGTGGGACTGTAGGCGCCGAAAGGTCGAGCCAACTTACGGGCGGTTGTGGCAAGCACCCGTGGCCAGATGCCCGCCGCATCCAGCGCCCTGACGACCGGCACGCCCAGTCCGTAAAGCGCACCGAGTGACAGATACCTGGACCACGAGGAAAACTGACGGCGCGGCGGCGAAGCGAAATCAGACGCGATCATGATGCTGAAACCTCACAAACGACTGCGGCTAGGATTCCAGCGGCGGAGTGAGTAGTCTGTGGAAAGTTCTGAAAGTTTCTGAAATTCGATGGGGGGACATGGATACCGCGGTCGATCCCTACGCCGTACTCACGTTCGGAACATTTCGTCTCGATCTGCGACGGCGCTTGTTGCTGTCTGGCAGTGACTCGCTGCCGGTGCCACTGGCCTCCAAGGCGTACGACACGCTGGCCTACCTGATTCAACATCGGGACGAGGTCGTCGCGAAAGACGAGCTCATGCGAGTCGTGTGGCCACGCGTCGCAGTCGAGGAAAACAACCTCAATCAGGTGATTTCCACCCTGCGACGCGCGTTCGGCGAGCGGCGTGGCGAGCATCGATTCATCGCCACCGTGCCAGGCCGCGGTTATCGCTTCGTTGCCGAAGTCCGTGGCGAACCGCAAGGCGTCGCGGCAAACATTGCATCCATAGCTGTGTTGCCGTTCGTAAATCTCACAGGCGAGCCTGACAAAGACTACTTCGGTGACGGCATGGCCGAGGAGCTCATACACATGCTCACGCGCGTGCCAGGTCTGCGCGTCCCATCGCGTACGTCATCGTTCGCATACAAAGGTCGCAATGTGCATGTCCGCAACATCGCACAAGACCTGGGCGTGTCGATGGTGCTCGAAGGCAGTGTGCGCAGCGCGGGCGAGCATGTTCGCGTCACTGCACAGATCGTCGACGCCCAGACTGGCTATCACCAGTGGTCACAGACGTTCGATCGGAAATTCGCGGACATCTTCAGTCTGCAGGACGAACTCGCTGCCGCCATTGTCGCGGCGGTACGGATCCCGCACGGCGCCATTGCCACAGGGCCGATTGTGCAACGGCCACCGACGCGCGACGTCGAGGCCTATCAGCTTTACTTGCAGGGCACGGCGCTTATGGGGCGTCCGTCAGTGGAAAACTGCAGGCTCGCCACCGATCTCCTGGCGCGTGCGGTGGCACGTGACCCGCACTTTGCGCGCGCGCTGTGTGCCGAGGCTGTTGCCTGTGGAACGCAGGCGATTGTCCACGGTTTCAAGGAATTCGCGCGGACGTTGGCGCAATGCGAGCTGAAGGCCCGGCAGGCTCTTGCGCTCGATGCCAATCTGGCCGCTGCGGAAGCCCTGTTGGGCAAGGTTGCCTGCAATCGTCTGCAGTGGCTTGCGGCCGACACGCACTACCGCCGGTCCCTTGCACTGGAGCCCGACGCCCTTGCCATGTTCGACCACGCGTTCTCGGCAATCGCCGCGGCTGGCTACATTCAACGAGGTCGCCAGCAGGTGGAGCGTGCCTTCGCGCTTGCGCCCGCCGAACCGATCATCGCGTTGAATCTGGCGATCTTCAATTTGCTGGAAGGTCACGAGCGCGATGCCGAGGCGCTGCGTTATGCAACCGTGGCACAAGCACTGGGGTGGCCCCCCGACGTGATTCCGATGAACGTCGTACACTCGAAGGCGGCGCAACACGCGGGTCGCTATTTCGAGGCAGGCGAACTCATGAAGCGATCGCATCCCGGAGGAGCGACGCCTGTCGGTCTAGGCTCTCTTATCGATGAGATCTATCGCGCGCTGGAAGACCCTCGCCAGGCGACGGCGGCCTGCGACTCGATCCGCGCATTTGTGCAGACTCTGGGCGAAGGGATCCTGCCCGGCACCCTACCCATGCTCCTGATGCACTGGTCAGTGTCGCTGGGCGATATCGATCTCGGCTATGAGATCGGCAACCGTGCGCTGGACGACTATCAGCGCCAGCAGGCCATTCCGGTCGACAGTTTCGTTCCGCAGCTGTGGGTTACGGAGATGCGGGCGTTCCGGCGCGATCCTCGTTTCCACGAGTTCGCCGGTGAGAGACTCAAACTCATGGACATCTGGAAAGAACAGGGGCCGCCGGATGGCTGCGAGATTCGGCAGGGGCGGCTGCACGTCCTCAGTTAGTGTCCCAGTAAGACGATCTTGCCTAGCAGGTGTCCCGCCTCGAGGCGCTTGTGTGCTTCCGCCGCGTCGGCAAGCGAATACTCCGCGGCGACTGGGACGCGCAGTTTCGCCGCTTCGGCCGCCTTGTTCAGACGCTCGAGTTCGCGGCTGCCACCGACGAAACTATAGAGGATCATTCGTATCGCACCCCGCGGTCGCGGAATGGGTTCGAGGCCATAGAGATACGCGACTCGCCCTGGCCCGCGGCGAAGCGCATCGATACAGCGCTCGAGCGAATCGCCGCCGGCGAGGCCCAGCACGGCATCCACGCCTTGCGGCGCAAACTGCTTTGCAGCGGCCGCGATGTCTCCGGTTCGGCCGTTCACGACCGCGTCCGCGCCCAATTTGCTTGCGAGCGCCAGGCCCTCTTCAGTTGATGCCGTTGCGAGCACCCGTACGCCGCGCAGTTTGGCCAGTTGAATTGCGACCGTGCCGACCCCGCCGGCGGCCCCATGGATAATCAGCGTCTCGCCCGCCTTCAATTGCAGGACATCGTCGATCCCTTGAATCGCGGATAGCCCACTGATTGCAAGGACGCTCGCCTCCGTCAGGCCGATTCCCTTCGGAAGGTGTGCGATGCCGTCCGCCCGCGTCTTCACATACTCGGCATAGAAGCCGAAGCCCGTGCCGTAGACCTCATCCCCTACTTTGACGCCGCGTACATCCGGGCCAACAGCGACGACGGTGCCTGCGCCATCGCCGCCCAGAACCAATGGAAAGTGTGCGCGCTCGCCTGGATGCTGCCGCATTTCTGTTTCCCAGACGGCCACGCCTGCGCCGTGCACGGCGATCAGCACCTCGCCGGCGCGCGGCGTGGGAACCGGCAGACGGTGAATCGATAAGACCTCCGGACCTCCGCCCTCGTCGAAGGCGGCTGCGCGCATCGTGTCCGGCACCGCAGGCGTGTGTGCGATGGAGCACGGCAAAGCCGCGAAACTCAAGACGAGGACAGTGGCGACGAGGAGAGAGCGTCTCTGCACGGGGCTCACGGGTCGAGCGCTTTCGCTTCCGCGACTGCCTCAGGTGCGACTCCCTTTCCCTGTTGGAACAGCTTTGCGGCCTCGCCCGCAGGGGCCCAGATGATGAGCAGCTTGGCCGGACCTCCTTTGGGAATCAAATGCCGCACGCTATCCCCCGGTCGAACGATTCCGATCATGCCCGGCTTCAGGAGATACAGCTTTCCGTTGACTTCGTGCCCGTAGACGCCGGACAGCACGTAGATCACCTCGACGGCTCCGTGTCTGTGACTTCCGACCTGGGTTCCGGCCGGCAGCGTCAGTTCAACGGCTTCGAGCTCGTTACCGCCGAGGTTGGACTTATCAAGGAGCAGCTTCCATTTGTCGCCGAGACGGTCTACGACGTTGTCCACCACCCCATTTGTCGCGTACGCGTACGTCGGTTTTGAGTCGGCAACAGGCCCGCCGGACGAATCTGCTCCGAGCGCCCCGGCAATCATCGCTACGCCGAGGATGGGAAGGATCGCCGCGTGAAATCTGATCATGTTTTCTGCGCCTCACGCCGCCACAACAGAAGAGCCAAGTAAGCCCCGCAAGCAATTTCCGCCACGTCCACCGGATAGCGTTCGACCGGCGGATAAGCAAGCACGCCGACGCGCCACGCATCGTAGAGTATGGAGCTGACAAGCGTCAGCGCGAGCGTGAGAAATACGGCGACACGGGTTTGCAGGGTCATGTCAGCGAAGCGCTTCGCCCGGATCATCCAAAGTCCGGCCACGAGCGTAAAGACAGCCTGTATGGCCATATGCACGATCTCGGGAATCAGGGCTGGCAAGGGCTGCGAACCGTCGATGCCGACGGCGAGGCGCTGTGCGATGCCGGGAAGGCGTTGCGCGACCACCGCAACTACGAACACTAACAACACTGCACGTTGATGGGCACGGTGGATGCGAGTGACGATCCAGCCGGAGACGAATACTAGTGAGGCGACGGAGGCCTGCGCCGCCCGCAGGCCCAAAAATCGCATGAACGTAGCCGGCGTCAGGGCGTGCCGGCCCGCGTCGAGACTGTGATAGACCGATTGAAACGCCAGCGAATTGGCGGACAGCCAAAGCGAAGTCAGGGCATAGCCCACGAGCACAGCCGCGACGAATGAAACCCCGTGCCTACGTAGACTTCGCCCGAGATCCAGGACCAGCGCTCCGCCCACCTGGCGCCAATACCAGACTCGGGACCGGCCCGCCGCGAATTGCTCCGTGAGGTCCCCGATCAGCTCCCCGGTCCATGTGCCACTACCCAGCCCCTCGAGGAGCCGGGTCGCAAGCCACGGCGGGGAGCGAGCGGTCATGACTTGGCGCCCGAGGTTTGCGGTAGATCCGCCCATAAAGCCTGCAGGGCGCGTTGCGCCTGGCGCACCTGCCTGACACCCTCGGCCGTCAGCTTGAAATAGCGCTTGGCGCGGCCGCCGCGTTGCGCAGTGGCTTCACCCAGGTCCGAAATGACCAGGCCCTTGGCCTCCAGCCGCTCCAGGGTCGCGTAGACACTGGCCTGCAGCATTTCACGACCGGCCTTGTCAGCGATCTCTGCTGCGATGGGTACGCCATAGGCATCCCGGCCCAGACGTAGTACCGCCAACATCACCATGAGCTCGTGTTGGCCGAGAAATTCCCGTGTGCGTTTCATTTACTCAATAATAGTGATGAAATTGACCGAGGGCAAGCTACGGACCGTCCGTCATATCCCACGACGGCCCGCCCCCGCAACAGCTATGCTCTCCCGATACAAAAGTGCCTTTTTGGCACGAAGCTCTTGCGAGAGATCAACATGGTGCATCGCTCCCGGTTTCCGCCGCTCGAAGCGAAGTTCGACAAGTTCCTGTTCGCAAGCATCGGAGCGGATGGGTCCGGGCTGCAAACCACCGTCATCTCGATGCTCGGACGAATGGACCTTGATCCATGGCAGGCGGCCGCGGACTTCTCCGGGCGTCCCGTCAAGGCTGCTGAGCGCAAGCTTGCCGCCATGATTCTGGCACTGCGCGATGGAGCTCTGGAGCCAGCGGACGTAGATGCAGCGGCCGTCAGGCTGGTCGCGCTGTTGCCGCAGAGCACAGCCGCTCCTGTGCGGTGGGACGCCGTTTTGCCCGCCCGCTCTTCGATAGGCGACTTGCGCATCGGCCGCTGGCGCATCGGCCGGTGGACCATCCTGATGATCGCCGTCGTCGTCGTGATCGTTTGCGCTGAATTCTTGTTTTAAAGCGGCTGAATCAGACCGCAGATCCAGATCGATCCCGACAGCGCGCAACACTGCGCGCTGCCAGGTGAGCGTTCAGCTCGCTGCTTTGACCAGCGCCTCACGCGCCATGAACCTGTCCAGCGCGCCCTGGGTCATGAACATGATGATGTCGCTGTGGCGTCCAAGACCAAGCGTCAGACCAACCGAGGGTCACAGCATCACAAGCGGAAATAACACAACATGCTGTACACCGTCGCAATCGTCCTCGTCGTACTGTGGCTACTGGGTCTGGTGACCTCGTACACTCTGGGCGGATTCATCCACATCCTCCTGGTCATCGCCGTCGTGGTCATCCTGATTCGCGTCATCCAGGGTCGGCGCCTCTAGGGCTCCAGAATCGCGCGGCGCAGTCGTAGCTGTCCCCCCTATGAGCGCTACCGCACCGACGGGCCGGCCGGACTCGCTCAGTACCGGCGCGGCGTCATCACGATTCTCGATCAGCGGGGGCTCGAAGCCGCCTGTTGTTCCTGCTACGCGCATGTCCAGCTAGCGGAACACGATGCAGCGAGTTGACACGCAGCGATGCGGCCGGCCCGTTGCCTCGTCTTACACGCCCCCATGTGGAGCCGGCATCAGGCGGTCGGTCTCCTTTTTCACGACGGCATAGCACTCGCAACTCAGTTTCTCCAACTTGGGCCGGTCCAGCACCGTGATCTGCCCGCGGGCATAGCGGATGACACCGAGCTTCTGTAACTTCCCGGCGGCATCGGTAACGCCCTCGCGGCGCACGCCGAGCATGTTGGCGATCAGCTCCTGCGTCATGGTGAGCTTGTTCGAAGAGAGCCGGTCGAGTGACAGGAGCAGCCAGCGGCACAGCTGCTGATCGACCGAGTGGTGCCGATTGCACACGGCTGTTTGCGCCATCTGCGTGATGAGCGCCTGTGTGTAGCGCAGAAGAAGCAACTGCATCCCGCCATTGAGGTGAAATTCCTGCTTGAGCATCTCGCCCGCCAAACGGTAGGCGTGACCGGCACTCTGGACGATCGCGCGGCTCGGCGTCGTCTCCCCACCCATGAACAAGGCGACGCCGATGAGACCTTCGTTGCCGACTACTGAGATCTCAGCCGACGCTCCATCCGCCATCACGTAAAGCAGGGAGACGATGCAGTCGATGGGAAAATACACGTGACGCAGCAGGTCCCCCGACTCGTACAGGACCTTGCCCAGCGGCATGGGCACGAGCCGCAGGTTCGGGTACAGCCGAGCCCGCTCCGGCGGCGACAGCGCAGCCAGCAGGTAGTTCAGCGCAGGATCGGGAAGTTGAGCCATCGAGCGAGACACCGCTGCAGACGCAGCGCCCTTGGATGCCCAGTATAGATCAGGCAGGGGCACTGTGTACGCTATCGTACAGAGCGTGTTAGGTCGGAATGAAAACTGCCTGTTGCGTCCTACGCCCGGCTGATTGATGGACTTCCGTGCGCAGGCGCACCGACTTTCGTAGCAATCGCACTGCTTACTGTCCGATGACCGATCCAAATGCCGGCAGCCGCAACGCCCCTCCAGGCACTTCCACAGCGGCGCTTGGGCGCCGGAACCGGCTCCTGGCCGCGCTGCCCGGCGCCGAGTATCGAGCCCTGATCGCCCGCTGCGATCCCGTCGAGCTGGCCTTTGGAGAGGTGCTCTGCGAGGCCGGCGAGCGCATCCGCCATGTCTACTTTCCACTGAGCGGTTTTATTTCCCTCATCTCCTCGCTGCACGAAGGACCCCGGTTGGAAGTCGGACTGGTCGGAGCGGAAGGGATGCTCGGAGCGCCCATCGCGCTCGGCGTTCCGGTTGCCTCTCTGCACGCACTGGTTCAAGGCAGCGGCTCGGCATTGCGAGTAAGCACTTCGGAGTTCGTGCGACAGCTCGAGCGCTCCATGGCTCTCAGGAACGTGCTGAACCGCTATCTATATGTTCGGATCGGCCAGCTCGCGCAAATGGCCGCATGCGCGCGATTTCATTTGGTAGACGCGCGGCTCGCACGCTGGGTACTGATGACGCGCGATCGGGCGAATTCAGACACGTTTCGGCTCACACAGGAATTCATGGCGATGATGCTCGGCGTACGACGCGCGGGCATTACGAAAGCAGCTGGGACGCTGCAGGGGCGAGGCTTGATCGCATATAGCCGAGGCAGCATGGCAATCCTCGACGGCCCCGGCCTGGAAGTAGCAAGTTGCTCGTGCTACGCATCCGGCCTCGAGCTGTACGCGGCACGCCTCGGCAGACGCGAGCCTGCCTAGCGAGGGGGCATCTTCAGCGATTGCAACGGCTCGCAGGACGGTGCGGCTTTGCCGCCCTCGTTCGTCCATGCTTCGATTTGCTGCGCAATTTCTTCGGCCGCGCCTTCTGCCTGCGGGCGTGGCGGCTGATACGAGTCGACGCTGTCCGCCGACTTGTCGGATCGTCGCCTCCAGCTCCCCGTCAGGCTCACTGGCTGCGCGACGCTCCCATCCCGGCTCAGGGTTGGTGGCCGCGCACCGATGACTGCTCGACGAATCATGCCCACTACGCTTGCTCCGTTGGACGCGCGATTGAGCGCCACCGCAGCGCCACCTTATTGCGCGTCGACAGCTCCCTTCGAGGCTCGCACTGTGGGGCCGGCAGCCCAAAGGCGTCTGTGCGCCAACGATCTTAGGGCCTCGTAGCGGAAGCGGGGCTGTGAGCGACAAAGACTCTGAAAGAGATCGGCCGTTCAGACAACGCGATTGCCCCGGGGCGTCGGGAGAATCTCGAGCACCGCTTCGGAAGGCCTGCACAACCGGACGCCCTTGGGTGTGACGACGATCGGTCGATTGATGAGGATCGGATGAGCCAGCATCTGGTCGATCAACTCCTCGTCAGTCCAGCGAGCGTCCGCCAGCCCGAGTTCCGCGAAGGGAGTCCCCTTCTCACGAAGCAATTCGCGCGGGCTCATGCCCATCTGCTGTAGAAGCTCGACGAGGGCGGCTCGATCCGGGGGCGTCTGCAAATACTCGATGACCGTCGGCTCGAGACCTGCACTTCGGATGAGCGCGAGCGCGTTCCGCGACGTGCCGCATGCGGGGTTGTGGTAGATCGTCACCCGTGTGTCGTGTTCACTCATCGTGTTCTTCCGGTGGAGTATTCAAGCGGCTCTGGCAGGTTTCCGGACAGGTTTGCGCGTCGCTCGCGCCGGCTCCCACGTCGGTCCGCAAACAACCGCGCCACCGCAACAGTTCTCCGTGAGATATCCGACCAGGCGGTTCATCGCGGCAAAATCGGCGGTGTAGATCAGTTGGCGGCTCTTACGGACCTGGCTGACCAATCCCGCCCGATGCAGATGCTGCAGATGAAATGTCAGCGAGGAAGGCGGCAACTCGAGCCGCCCCGAAATAGCGCCGGCATTGAGCCCCTCGGGACCGGCCTGCACCAGCAGCCGATACGCGCTCAGGCGGTGCTCATGAGCGAGAGCTGCCAAGGCTGCGACCGCTTGACTTGCGTCCATCCTCATTCCCATATTTCCAGGATTCTCGAATTATAGGTAAGGGCGTGGCGCATTTGTCAAGATGCCCGGGTGCCCATGCGCCGAGACCTCCTCGATGTTCATCGACATTTCACCGCTCAGAAGACACCGCGATTTCCGCCTGCTGTTCGTCGGCCAGTTGGTCTCATTCCTGGGCAGCATGGTCAGCTACATGGCCGTTCCCTATCAGGTATATCAACTCACGAAATCGAACGCCCTGGTTGGGGCGCTCGGTATCGCGCAACTGCTGCCTGTGCTGCTTTTCGGGCTGCTCGGAGGCGCGTATGCCGATCGGCTGGATCGCCGCCGACTGATGCTTTCATGCGAAGCCGCCATGGCGCTCGTGGTCGGCGCATTGCTGCTGAACAGCCTGGCGCCGAACCCATCGTTGCTCGTCATTTTCGTCCTGGCGGCACTTCTGCAGGCCATTGGCGCGTTTCACTCGCCGGCCATGGAGGCGCTGACGCAGAAACTGGTCGAGCCCGCGGAATACGCCGCTGCCGGCGCCCTGGGGGCATTCCGCGGATCCGCGGGCGCCATTGCCGGGCCCCTGCTGGGCGGAGTGCTGATTGCGGGCTTTGGATTGACCGGAGCCTACCTGTTCGACCTGCTGTCCTT
>FTJO01012043.1_pt2 | contig 11182 bp, 8 predicted proteins | sample 1658761 | NCBI WGS metagenome assembly FTJO01 (sample SAMEA3914852, study PRJEB12502) | metagenome | biome: forest; material: soil | place: USA | collected 2011-06-22 | depth 0.3 m | reverse complement strand
CAACGGCGAGGTGTACAACCACCTCGAGCTGCGTGCGGAGCTGGCCGCGAACGGCACGGCCTTTCGCGGCCATTCGGACACGGAGACGGTGCTGGCCGCCATAGAAACATGGGGACTCGAGCGCGCGCTGGGCCGGTTCGTGGGGATGTTCGCCTTCGGCCTCGCGGATCTGGCCGACGGGAGCCTGTACCTGGTCAGGGACCGCATGGGAGTCAAGCCCCTGTTGTATGCCGCTAACGGTGGGCGGCTGGCGTTCGCCTCCGAGCTGAGCGCGTTCGCACGGATCTCCTGGGTCGACCGGACCTTCGATCTCGACGCCGTCACCGCTTACTTCCGCCATCTCTGCGTGCCGGCACCGCGTACGGTGTACCGAGGCGTCCGCAAGCTGATGCCCGCTCACCTGATCCACTGGCGTGATGGGCACCTCACCGAGCGCTGCTACTGGGATCTTCCCGCGATTGCGCAAGCCCAGTCCCGCCGCGCGTCGGCAATGACGATGCAAGAGGCCGCCGACGCACTGCACGAGCGAGTGCGCGAATCCGTCCGCCTCCGATTGATTGCCGACGTGCCCTTGGGTTGCTTCCTCTCGGGCGGCGTCGACTCTTCGCTGGTCACGGCGCTGATGCAGGCCGAGTCCGCCGCGCCCGTCAGGACGTTCTCCGTGGGATTCATGGAGAGCTCGCACGATGAATCGCAACACGCGGCGCGTGTTGCCCGGCATCTGGGGACTCAGCACTCGGAAATCAGGCTCAGCGCGTCCGAGGCCACGCGAATGATTCCGGAGGTGCTGCAAAGGATGGACGAGCCCTTTGCGGACAACAGCGCGGTCCCCAGCTACGCGCTGGCGCGCTTCGCCCGTGAACAGGTAACGGTGGCGATGTCAGGAGATGGAGGCGATGAGCTCTTCGGAGGGTATCCCCGATACTTCTGGGCTGACAGGATCATTGCGGCCCGGCGCCGGTTCTCGACTCCCGTGTTGAGCGCTGCAGCCAGCTGCCTGTCAGCGGTACCGGCCAGCGTGTGGGACGGCCCGGTAAACGCGCTCACTTCCGGTCGATATGCAGGCTCCGCCGGGTTGAGCGGTCGTGTCCAGCGTTTCACGCAGTACCTGCGTGGCGATGCCGCTGAGGCCTTCGAGAGGATGACTTATGCGTGGCTGCCGGAAGAACGGATCGTCGCTGGCGCGCCCATGTCAGCGGCCCCGGCTGCGGATTCCACCGAAGAGCTGGATTGGCCGGCGCGGCTGATGCTGGCGGACCAGCTGCGCTATCTGCCGGATGACATTTTGACCAAGGTCGACCGCGCGAGCATGGCAGTCTCGCTCGAGGCGCGCGAGCCGCTGCTCGATCACAGGATCGTCGAATGGAGCTGGAGTTGTCCGAAGGTCCACAAGCTTGCCGCGAAGGGTGACCGCGGCAAGCTGGTGATGCGCGCGGTCCTGCGGCGCTACGTGCCCGATGAGCTCATCGAACGCCCCAAGTCGGGTTTCGGGCTGCCGATGGCGAGTTGGCTGCGGGGCGAGTTGCGATCGTGGGCCGACTCGCTGCTGCTGAGCGACTCCGCATGGCCGGAGATGCTCGAGCCGCTGGCGACGCGTGAATTCTGGAAGCGCCACCTCGCAGGCGAGGACCTCTCGAAAAAAATCTGGCCGGTGCTGGTCTTCCTGCACTGGCACGGCCTGCGCGCGCATTGAGCATCGATCCGGCGGGTCCGTGTGCCGCCACTTTCCGCAACGAGGTCTGCGTCTTGATAAACTGGCTGCACAGCGTGCTTCACGATCCGCGCCGCGGGTGGGACCCGATCACCGAGCAGTACGCACGCGATTACGCGAAGAACATTGCATCGCTGGATGCGCCCCTCGTCGCTCACTTCACGCAATTGACGGGCTCTCTTGCGGATAAAGACGTGGCCGACGTCGGCTCGGGGCCGGGGCAGTACGCTTTGGAGTTCGCCAGTCGCGGGGCGCGTGTGACTTGTTTCGACATCAGCCGCCGGTACCTGCAGATCGCCGCGGAGCGCTTCAGCGGGGCAGCACTCGAGGCCCGCTTCGTCGTGGGCTATATGGATCACATCGACAGGCTGGGGGGTGAGAAATTCGATGCCATCTTCAACAATGCCTGCTGGTACTACTGCATGAACGACCTCGCGTTCGCACGTGCGATGCTGCAGGCGCTCAAGCCGGGTGGAGTGATTCTGGTGCGCGTGCAGACCTCGCCCTCGCCAGGCACACCGTGGTACCGGCGCGTGATGTATTGGCTCAATCGCACGCTCTTCTGGAAGGTCGGCCATGTCCTGCCGCCGCCGGGACGCGTGGCGCATGCGTTTCGCCGACTGGGGGGCTGCGAGGTGGAAACGGCCCACAGCAACTCGACGGACGTCGTGAGCGTGCGAAAACAGGCACAATCCGCTATCGCCAGCCGCTAACCGCTCGCCCGAAGCCCATGTCCGCCCGATATCTCGTGAGGTTCGACGACATCTGCCCGACGATGAACTGGGCAGTGTGGGAGCGCGTCGAGGCGCTCCTGCTCGACAGGAACATCCGACCGATGGTCGCCGTCGTACCCGACAATCGCGATCCCCATCTGCAGGTGGCACCCGCACGGGAGGATTTCTGGAGCCGCGTCAGGGAATGGCAACAGCGCGGCTGGACCATCGGGTGGCATGGCTTCACGCACGTCTACGAGTCCGCCGATCCGGGCCTGGTCGGACTCAACCGCCGCAGCGAGTTTGCCGGCGTCTCCCGCGAAGCGCAGCAGCGCAAGCTCCAGTCGGCATTTGCGATCTTCACGCGTCACGGCGTGCGTCCCGATCTGTGGATTGCGCCCGCTCACTCCTTTGACCGGCAGACACTCGAGCTGCTCCTCGAGTTTGGCGTGAGCACCGTCAGCGACGGCTTCTTCGTGCGGCCCGTCGTGCAGTCGGGGGTCTTGTGGATTCCGCAGCAACTGTGGAGATTCCGTACCCTGCCGCTTGGAGTCTGGACCGTGTGTTATCACATCAACAGCTGGTCGGAATCGCAGCTGCACCGGTTCGAGAGCGATCTCACGCGTTACGCCGATCGGTTGATCGCGACCGCGGACGTGCTCGGGATGGCGAAGAAGCCCAAGACGGTCTTCGACACGGCATTTCACTCCCTGTTTCGTACGCTGATCGCGTTGCGTACATGAGCCCGACCGCCCCTGACGGGCAGCTGCGGGTTCTGCACATCATCACCTCGCTGAGTACCGGAGGCGCGGAGGTGATGCTGCAGAAGCTGGTCGGGGCTCTCGACCGGACTGCGTACAGTTGTTCCGTAGTCTCGCTGACGACGCTTGCGCCGATCGGCACGGAGCTGCAGGCCGAGGGGTTTCAAGTCAGCGCCGCAGGTGGTCGCGGAGGCATTCTCCTACCGGCGCAATTCCGCACCGTGTTGCGCGCGTATCGCCAGGCCCAACCTGACATTGTACACTCGTGGATGTATCACGCGAACGTGACCGCCCAGGTGTTGAGTCAATGGCCATTGAGACACCCCAAGCCCGGGCTGATTCTCTCGATCCGGGGCGCCCTGCACGCTTCCGGGGAACAGAAGCTCGCGTTGCGCATGGTGCGGAAGATCGACGCACGGCTGTCGCACCGGGCGCAGGCTATCGTTTTCAACTCACGACGTTCGGCAGACCAACACGCGGCGCTGGGCTACGATCGTGACAAGACCACGGTTATCCCCAACTGCTTCGATACCGTCCGATTCCAGCCCTCCGGCGAGGAGCGCGCGCGCGTGCGGCAGCAGCTCGGATGCCAGGATCGGGTGCTGGTCGGGCTCGTCGCGCGCTTCGACCGGATGAAGGGACATCGCGAGTTCCTCCAGGCGGCGCGGCTCGTCGCGAACGCTGACCCACGGTGCAGGTTTCTGCTGGCGGGTCGCGGGTGCGACAATCGGAACGCGACGCTCATGTCCTGGGTGAGAGAGCTCGGTCTCACCGATCTGCTGTACCTGCTCGGGGAGCGTCGCGACATGGCCGCTATCGACAACGCGCTGGACATCGCGGTGTGCTCCTCGATCAGCGAAAGCTTTCCGAATGCGATTGGCGAGGCGATGGCCTGCGGCATCCCGAGCGTGGTGACGGATGTCGGGGACTGCGACTACTTGGTGGGGGACACGGGATACGTGGCGCCTCCGCGGGACCCGCGGGCGCTGGCCGATTCCATCATCCGCATGGCGGCGCTCCCGGACAGCGCACGGGCCACACTGGGCGCCGCGGCGCGCCAGCGCATTCTTTCCGAGTTCGCCATCGAGCCGGTCGTCCAGCGGTTCAGCCGCCTGTACGATAGTTGCGGGCGTAGAAGCTAATCATGTGCGGCATAGCGGGATTCATGCAGCCTGGAACCGCCGATCCAGGCCGACTGCGCGCCGAAGTGACGCGTATGACGCGGCCGCTCGTGCATCGTGGGCCCGATGGCAGCGGGGAGTGGGTCGACCCGGAGTGCGCAGTCGCGTTGGGGCACCGCCGGCTGGCGATCGTAGATCTGTCGGAAGCCGGCGCTCAACCCATGGTCTCGCATTGCAAGCGATTCGTCTTGACGTTCAACGGCGAAATCTACAACGCGGAAGGGTTGCGGCGGCAGCTCGACGGACAGGCCCCGGTCGCCTGGCGAGGCCATTCCGATACCGAGGTGCTACTCGAGGCGATCGCGCGATGGGGCGTAGAAGTGAGCCTGCAGCGCGCTGCCGGGATGTTTGCTTTCGCTGTCTGGGACCGCACCGAGCGGCAGCTGTGGCTCGCCCGAGATCGGTTGGGCGAGAAGCCGCTCTACTACGGATGGTGCGGGTCGACGTTCATGTTTGCCTCGGAGCTCAAAGCTCTGCGTGCCCACTCCGAGTGGCGCGCCGACATCGATCGTGACAGCCTGCTCGAGTATGCGCGTTTCTCCTATGTAGCGGCGCCGCGTTCCATTTACTCAGGCATCCGCAAGCTGCTTCCGGGCTGTTACACCGTGGTGTCGCACACGGAAGGGTCGCGTCAGGTGCCGCCGATGCGCCCCTTCTGGCGCCTGCCACCTCCCTCACGAGAGGTGCTGGATCTTGACACCGCCGTGGCCGGTCTCGAGGAGCGGCTGTCTCAGGCGGTGAAGCAACAACTGGTGGCCGACGTTCCGGTGGGTGCCTTTCTTTCGGGCGGTATCGACTCCAGTATCGTCGTCGCCCTCGTGCAACGTCACTCGAGCGCTCCGGCCCGCACCTTCACGATCGGCTTCAGCGAATCGGGTTACGACGAGACGGCTCATGCAGCCCGCGTTGCGCATCATCTGGGTACGCAACATACCGAGGCGTACGTCAGCGGTACGGATGCGTTGGGCCTGGTCCCATCGCTTGCGGAGTTGTTCGATGAGCCGCATGCCGATCCGTCACAGATCCCGACCTATTTCGTCTCGCGGCTCGCCAGACAATCCGTCACGGTGGCCCTGTCCGGCGATGGCGGCGATGAGTTGTTCTGCGGATATAACCATTACTTCCTGACGGACTCGATCTGGCGCAGGCTGCGGCGCGTGCCGCCTGCAGGCCGCAGACTGCTGCGTACTGCCTTGAACGGCGCGGCGGGTGCACTCTTGGCGCTGCCGTTGCCGTCGCACAGGGGTCCGGACAAGCTCTCCAAGCTCGCATCTACGCTGGATTCCACGAGCCAGGCGCAATTGTTCGAGTGCCTCGTCGACAGTTGGCGCGAGGTCGAGCCGATAGCCGGTGCCCGGCGGGCAGCCTGGTGGCGGTCCGAGGCCCTCGATGCGATGTCTGAGGACAGCTGGCGCGGGATGGCGCTGCAGGATCTGCTCACCTACATGCCCGATGCGATCCTGACGAAAGTCGATCGGGCCGCGATGGCCGTCAGCCTCGAGACGCGCGTTCCCTTGCTGGATCGCCACGTCGTGGAATTTGCCATGAGCCTGCCGACAGATCTCAAATTGCGCCACGGCAAGGGGAAGTTTCTGCTCCGCAAACTGTTGGAACGCCACGTTCCGCGGGAGCTCTTCGATCGCCCCAAAGCGGGATTCTCGGTGCCGATCGCGCAATGGTTGCGCACGAGCCTGCGCGGGTGGGCGGAAGACCTCTTGACCGAGCGCCGCCTGGTCGAGGACGGCTACTTCGAGGCTCCGCTCGTGCGGCGCCGCTGGCGCGAGCACCTGAGCGGGAAGCGGGACTGGCACGCAAGTCTGTGGAACGTGCTCATGTTCCAAAGTTGGTTGGCAGGACAGCGCAAGTGAGTCTGCGAACGTTGCGCCTCGTTCGCACATGAGTGAGTCCGCCACCGGCAAGCGCCTGCTGTTCAACGCGAACGTCGCCTGGTTCTTCATTTCCCATCGCCTGGCGATTGCGCAAGCCGCACGCGATGCCGGCTATGACGTGCACGTCGCTGCAAGCATCGAAACAGACCAGGAAGCGGCCCTCATCAGGCGTGAGGGATTCACATTCCATGCTCTGGAGCTGCGACGGGGAGGGCTGAACCCGCTCGCGGACCTGTCGTATTTCCTCCAGGTCGTCCGGCTGATCCGGCGAACGAAGCCGCACCTCATCCACAACGTCACCGTGAAGCCGGTTGTGTATGGCAGCATGGCTGCGCGGCTGCTGCGCGTTCCACGGATCGTCAACGCCATCTCCGGTCTGGGCTACTCGTTTACGGGTGGTGGCTCGCGGCGCCTGCTGTCCTGGCTAGTCCGCTTCGCCTACAGACTGGCCGTGCGTGACGACCGCGTGCGCGTGATATTCCAGAACATGGACGACGCGAGGGAGCTCCTGTCTGCCGGGATCGTGTCGCAGGAGCAGGTTTGCCTGATCCGCGGCTCCGGGGTCGACCTCGAGCGGTTCCGACTGACTCCCGAGCCGCCGGGGGTCGTCAGCGTGGTCCTGCCGGCTCGCATGCTCCGCGACAAGGGCGTGGTCGAATTCGCGAAGGCGGCCCAAGTGCTGCGTTCGCGAGGGCGCGATGCCAGGTTTCTCCTGGCCGGTATGGAAGATCCCGCCAATCCCGCTAGCCTGACACGTCAGGAGCTGATGGACCTGCAACGTGAGACTCAGGTCGAGTGGCTCGGGCACGTGGCCGACATGCCGGCTCTATATGGTTCCTCCCACGTGGTCTGTCTTCCTTCCTATCGTGAGGGCTTGCCGAAGGCACTCATAGAGGCCTGCGCCGCCGGTCGCCCCATTGTGACTACCGATGTACCGGGATGCAGGGAGGTGGTGACTGAGGGAGTCAACGGATTGCTGGTCCGGCCACGTGACGTCCCGACCCTCGTCGAGGCGCTCGACCGGTTGCTGTCCGATCCCGCTCTGCGAGCCCGGCTTGGAGCCGCGGGTCGGCGCAAGGCCGAGGCTGAATTCGATCTGCGGGCGGTCGTGCGAGCGACCCTCGATTTGTACCTCTGACGTGGTCGAAATGACGCGCGTACTGGTCACAGGTGCAACAGGTTTCGTGGGCCGAGAGCTTTGTGCGGCCCTGGTGGCTGGCGGATATGTCGTGAGGGCAGTAGTGAGAAGCCCGCGCACGGCTCCTGAGTGTGTGCAGGAGCAGGTCGATGTTGGCGACATCGGTGGGAAAACGTCATGGGACAGTGCTTTGCAGAGCGTCGACTGTGTGATGCACCTGGCCGCACGCGCACACATCCTCGGCGACGACCCGCACAATTCCAACTTGTACATGGAAACGAACGCGCGAGGCACATTGCGCCTCGCTGAGGCGGCCGCCGCTGCCGGCGTCGGCAGACTCGTGTATCTGAGCAGCGTGAAGGTAAACGGTGAGGCGACTGAAGCCTCCCCGTTCGCCCCAGGCGATCGACCCGCTCCGCAGGATGCCTACGGGGTCTCAAAGTGGCATGCGGAGCAGTCTTTGCAAGAGGTTGCCAGGCGAACCGGTCTGGGTGTCGCGATCGTGCGCCCACCGCTCGTGTACGGTCCCGGGGTCGGCGCCAATTTTCTGCGCCTCATCCGTTGGGTCGACCGAGGTTGGCCGCTGCCGTTCGGCCGCGTGAGAAACAGCCGGAGTCTCATCAGTCTGTGGAATTTGTGCGATATGCTTACCGGTCTGCCGAAGAATCCCCAGGCGTACGGACGCACTTGGATGGTTTGCGACGGGCAGGACCTGTCGACCCCCCAACTGGTCCGCCGGATCGGCACCGCCCTGCGCCGGCCGGTGCGACTTCTACCCGTACCTGTCGGTTTGCTGCGTGTTGCCGCCGCGACGGTAGGTCGTAGCGCGGAGTTCGCGCGCCTTTGCGGCTCCCTCACGGTCAACATGACATCGACGTGCAGCGCGCTAGGCTGGACACCGCCTGTGTCCGTGGACGAAGCCCTGGCCAGAACGGCTGCGTGGTATGTAGAGAAGGTGCGCGGAGTCCAAGAATGAGCCACGCGGTCAAACAGTTCCTGGAGTCTTTGGCAACGCCCTTGGTCGGGGCGAGCCTGCTTGCTCTGCTCGCCGGCGGGTTGTCCGTCGCGCGGCAATCGCGGGTCAGTCGCTGGCTGTTGTTGACGGCGGCCCTCATCGCGTATGCGGGAGCGACCCCTTTCGTCGGTCGCGCGTTGATTACTCCCTTGGAGAGCCGCTATCCGCCTCTGCAGACGCCTCCACCGCCGTCTGTCCGATATGTCGTCGTGCTCGGCAGCGCTTATAACCCGCACAACGGTATTCCCGTGACTGCGGCACTCTATGGCGATGGGCTCGTGCGCATTGTCGAGGGCATACGACTGGTGCGGCAGATGCCCGGTGCGACGCTGATCGTGTCCGGCGGGGCGGTGGATGGGCCCCCGGCCGCAAGCGGCTATGCGCAGCTCGCGATCGATCTGGGCCTCGAGAAGTCCTCGGTCACCGCCTTGACCGATCCCTTGGACACTGCCTCCGAAGCGCGCGACGTCGTGGCTCTGATAGGTGCCCAGCCGTTCCTGCTGGTAACCTCAGCCTCGCACATGCCAAGAGCCATGCGGTTGATGCAACGGGCGGGTGCGCGCCCGATTCCCGCTCCGACGTTGCAACGTGCGAGCGCGAATTACAATTGGCACCTATTCCTGCCGAGCTCCGATGGCCTGCGTGATTCGGAGCATGCGTTGCACGAATACCTCGGGCTTGCAGCGATGTCTGTTGGGATCGCACCGTGAGCGGGTACCGGGGGCGGCCGGTCCGGCCATGACACCCGGCGTTGTCCTCATCGTGACCTGTGCCCTGGCAGTCTCGGTTCTGCTTACGGGAATCGCACGCAAGCTCGCAATAAGAGGCGGCGTGCTTGACCTGCCCAACGAGCGCAGCTCACACAGTAGCGCAACGCCTCGGGGCGGCGGGGTCTCCATCGTAGTGGTGACCACGGCGACCGCCGTGCTCCTCGCTTTGGCAGGAAAGCTTCAGGTCCGTGAATTCGCGGCGTATTGTGGAGGTGGCCTGATTGTCGCCCTTACAGGGTTCGCCGACGATCGACGTTCCGTGGCCCCGGTCGTGCGGCTCCTGCTGCACGTTGCCGCTGCCGTCTGGGCCATTGTCTGTCTCGGCGGGCTGCCGCCGCTGCAGGTTGGGAGCCAACTCATTCAGCTCGGCTGGATTGGAAACCTGCTCGGCGTGTTGGCGATCGTCTGGACGCTCAATCTGTTCAACTTCATGGACGGCATCGACGGCATCGCCGCTTCGGAGGCACTCTTCATCCTGTGCGCCGCGTCATTTCTGACGCTCGGCGGCGGCGCTTCGGGAACCGGCGCCCTGGCCCTGGCTTTTGCGGCTGCCTGCGCCGGTTTTCTGTGGTGGAACTGGCCACCCGCACGGATTTTCATGGGCGATGTGGGCAGCGGCTATATCGGGTTCCTGATCGCGGTGTTGGCTGTCGGTGCCGGCAGAAGCCACCCGACTGCGATCTGGATCTGGTTGATACTCGGGGGCGTGTTCTTCATCGACTCGACGACGACACTGGTGCGACGGGCGTTGCGGGGCGATCGCGTCGATGTCGCCCATCGGAGTCACGCCTATCAGTGGCTGTCCCGACGCTGGCGCAGTCACCTCAAGGTCACGCTGGTCGTCGCGGCAATCAATCTGCTGTGGCTGCTGCCCTGCGCTGGGTTCGCGGCCTTACATCCTCAACACGCTTCCGTGACGGTCCTCCTCGCTTTCGCACCCCTCGTCGTGCTTGCGTTGGGTGCCGGTGCCGGCAGGCGCGAGTCCGTTCCTGTCTAAGGCGCATTTCACGCAGGCCCGGGGATTGCTGGTCAACGTCATCGGCCCGTGCGCGTTTCAAACTCCTAGAATTCTTAATTACCTTTTGGCCAAGTTACTGAATAAGCTATCGATTCGTATATAGGTTTCCTTTACAATCCCGCGGCGTTTTATCGCGCCTGAGCATAAGGAACGCTGTCACGGAATCCGTACACACCGCTCGGGGTCCATCGGGAGACTGAATGAAGGACACGGAAGCAGCTAGGAGGCACGGCTCCTTCGGTGCCGCGGCTGCCGAGGCCATATTGGCGCTACCGCGCCAGACCAAGCGGCTCATCATGGTTGCCGCGGACGCGGTCGCCATTCCGTTCGCTTTCTGGGCCGCCTTGGTGCTGAAAGCGGACAGCCTCAACCCGACGCTCGATCACAAGCTCGATTACTTCGTGGCTGCACTGATCTCGGCGCTCGCGATCTTTTCGCTGCTCGGTCTGTACCGAGCGGTGATCCGGTTCATGGGTCCGAAGGCGATGATGACGATCGCCCTGGGAGTCACACTCTCGGTGCTGCTGGTGATCGGCTACGACCGCGTGTTCGCTCCGCCGGCCGCCATCCCTCTATCGGCTTTTGCGATCTATTGGGCGCTGGCGCTTCTGTATGCCAGCGGCAGCCGCTTCATCGTCCGATACATGTTCTCGCGCACCCGCAACGGCAAGGCGCCGGCGCGCGTGGCCATCTACGGCGCCGGAGACGCCGGCGCGCGCTTGTCATCGGTGCTGTTGGGCGGGCCGGACTTTGAGCCCGTCGTCTTCATCGACGACAAGAAGAACCTGCAGGGGTCCAGTATCAACGGCTTGCGCGTGCACCCGCCCGAGATACTGCCGAATCTGGTGCGGAGTCTGGAAATTCACCGCATATTGCTGGCGATGCCGTCAGCCTCGCGTCGGCGTCGACGGGAGGTCCTGACCGGCCTCGAGCAGCTCGGCGTCCATGTGCAGTCGCTGCCGCACCTCACCGACATCATCGCCGGC
>FTJO01000462.1_pt7 | contig 11241 bp, 9 predicted proteins | sample 1658761 | NCBI WGS metagenome assembly FTJO01 (sample SAMEA3914852, study PRJEB12502) | metagenome | biome: forest; material: soil | place: USA | collected 2011-06-22 | depth 0.3 m | reverse complement strand
CCGGTCCTGGCCGGCGATCCGGCGTGTCACCGGCTGGGCGCGGACGGACAGGATCCCGTCGATCTGACGGCGCAAGGTGGCGTCGTCCGCGCGCCCGTAGAGCGCCAGGTGATCGCGCAGGAGCGCGGGGTCGTCGTGGTCCTGCGGCGCCATGGTGGCGTAGTTGGGCGTCAGGTGGCCGATCACCCGCCAGGCCCCGTCCGCCAGGCCGAGCGGCGGCTGGGGCCGTGTCGGCGCGCGCAGCACCGAAACCGCCCGCACCGGGCCACCCGAGAAACTGAAGTCCGATCCGCCGCCGAACCTGAGGAGCTCGGGCAGTTCGCGATTGGTGACCAGCGCGCGCACCGCCAGCTCGGCGACCTGGTCCAGGCGTTCGGCCGAGCCCGGGGACGTGAGGCTGATCCAGGTTTCGGTGCCCAGATAGTCGGTCCGCCGGCGCAGTCTCTGCTCCTTGGTGGAAAGCCTTCGCCGGGTGAGCCGGGTGACGTAGAAGAGCGCCTCGCGCCAGTCGTAGAGCAACGCGCCGAAGGCGTAGAGCGGCGCCACGGGCCGCGGGTCGGTGTTCGAACGGCCGTGGGCGATCACCTCGAGCACCCGGTAGACCTCGAAGTCCAGCGGCCGGGTGCGGTCGGGCACCATCAGGTGCTCGTGCTCGAACGGTTTGACCTGGACCCGCCCGAGCTGCTTCTCGAACAGATTGATCGCCGGGGTGGCGAACATCCGGAAATTGCTGGGCGCCACGGCGCCCGACAGGGTCGGCGCGCTACGCGAGAACAACAGCACCACGTCGGAGGCCTCTCCGCCGGCGGCGAAGGCCGCGCCGAGACCCGGCAGATCGACGAACATGAAGCGCTCAGGGCAGGCGAAGTACTCGCTGAGCAGCCGATATCCCCGGAACGTGCGGTGCTCGGTGGGCAGCAGCGCCTGGTCGTCGTCGAAGCCGTGCTGCTCGGGCTTGGGCAGCCGCGCCCAGCCCTCCGCGCCAGCGGCCGAAGTGGTCGACCGCCCGATCACGGCCACGGTCTCGCCGGCGATCTGACGGTAGAGCTCTCCGGGGATGTGCTCGGAACCGCCGAGATAGATGGGCAGGTTCGGCGGCGCGATCTTGGAGAGGGGCACGCCGCCCGTGCTCGCAAACCTGAGCCTGAGGCCTGCCTCGGCCCGCACGCCCGCGACCCCGGCATAGGGCGCGATGGAGGCGCGCGTCGCCAGATATTCAGCCTCGGTGATCTTCAGCGGCCAGAGCGTCACCTCCTGCGCGGTCCGGAAGGTCACCGTGGCGCCGCCCTGGTCACGGGCGATGGCGGTGAGTTCGCTCTTGCGCGGGATGCGGAACCCGTCCGCGATGGCCTGGTCGCCCTCCTGGGGCTCGAAACCGGCGATGCAGATGGAGGGCGTGGGTGCGAGGTAGTGGGGCTGGATCGCCTGCAGAAGGTGCTGGGTGAAGTCCGGGAACTGGTCCTCGAGCTTCAGCTTCACCCGCGCGCCCAGGAAGGCCACGCCTTCCAGCAGCCGCTCGACATAGGGATCGGGATCAGTCGGTGTCTTCAGCCCGAGCCGGCCGGCGACGTTCTCGTACTCTTCCCCGAACTCCCGCGCGGTCTCGCGCAGATAGGCCAGCTCTTCGTTGTAAGCGCGGAGCAGGCGCGGGTCCAAGCTCTACTCCCGCACGATCACCGAGGCGGTGTCGACCTCGACGTCCGTCTTGAACTCGACCGGCATGGCCTGGACGGCGGCGGTGATGTCGCCGCGGATCACATAGGTGATGGCGTTCTCGCGCTCGAGCGTGCTCAGGGCCTCGACCTCGATATGGTTCGGGTCGAGCCGGGGCTCGAAGATCCGGATGGCGTCGCGGATTTCCTTTGCCCGGCCCTGGATCACGCGGCGGGTCAGCGGCTTTCCGGCGAAGTCGGGCACGCCGTAATTGAGCACCGACGTCTTTACGTGCGGATAGGGATCGAGATCGACCACAGCATTCAGATTGGTGGTGTTGAGGATCCAGCTCAGTTCGCGCCGAACGGTGACCCGCAGCGCCGCCTCATTGAAGCGCTCCACCCGCGGCACCGTGTAGAAACGCATCGCCGAACGGCCCATCTCGGAGCTGTCGAGCGCGTCCTCCGCCTCTTTCAGCCCATCGGTCTCGCCGCCTCCGACCAACTTGTCGAACAGCGTCGGATTGAGCTTGCCGCCGGCCATCAGGCCGCGCCGTCGAAGGTCAGGTTCCGAAGGGCCAGAAGGCTGACTTCCGAGCCGTCGCTCAGGGTCCATTCGTGTTGCCCGAGACCACACGGTCCGCCGGGCGCGTCGTTCCAGATGGTGGCGCGCGCCAGCTTCAGGGTGTCGTCGTCCGACGACTCTGTCCCGGGATATCGGACGGGCAACAGCGCGTTTACCGACTGGCCGGTCTTGAAGGCGATGACCGCCGGCAGCCAGACCAGGTCGCGAAGATCCTTCGGCCCCTCGCTTTCGATCCGCTCGATCGCGTCGAACGGCGCCAGGCCCCAGCGACCTGCGATGATCGCCTCGAGCGACGGCCCGAAGCGCGGGTCGCTGTCGCTGATCCAGTCGAAACTCTGCTCGCCAAGTGAACCTGGCGTGTCGGGCGCGGCGTCGAAAGCCTGCTCGCGCCGGGCCAGGGCCTCGTCGACCTTGCCCTTGGCCAAGAGGCCAATCGACGCGGCGAGGTCGCCGCCCCAGGTCGAGGATCCGACCAGCAGCGATGGCTGGGCCGAGCCCGCGAAGACCTCGGCGCGGTTACGCTCGGCGTCGATGGCCATGTTGTAGTTGACGGCCAGCATCTGCGCTTCAGGCGACAGGCTGGAAAGCGTGCGCAGATGGGTCTGCGCACGGTCCCACTCGCCTTGAAGGCACAGCAACTGGAACAGATAAAGACGCGCCGGCTGGTCCGTCGGCGCGCGCTTCACCGTTTCGATCAAAGCGGCGCGGGCGCCTTGGAGGTCGCCCGCGCGCAGGAGTTCGTCGGCATCTGCCATGATCTAGGGGGCGGCGTTCAGCCGCCCCGATCCGATCAGTAGGACGCGTTGGCGCTGATATCCCAGTTCCAGGTGCCCTGGGTGCCGGCGCCGCCGGTGTCCAGCTGCTCGGTGTACTTGTACTTGAACTTGGCGAAGTTCATCGAAACGTTCTCGGTCAGGCGATCCTCGCCGCCGCTGCCGCCCAGCGAGATCGAGGTGATGATCACTTCGTCCATCTCGATGACGATGTATTCCAGCGGCGAACCGCCGGCCTTGCGGACCGTCAGGGTCGCACTGGTGAAGTGCTTGCCGGTGGTGACGGCGTTCACCAGGGTCGACGAAGCCAGGTCGACGTACTTGGTGAGGCTGACGTCCTGCACGCTGACCTTGCCGGACCCGCCGCCGCCGCCATGCTGCGCGGTGCCCGAATTGCTGAGCCCCCAGCTCCAGGCCAGCAGGTCGATCTCCCCGGCGTGAGTCTTGTCTTTGGACTCGCCCTTCACTTCGGGAGCAAACTTCAAGAACATATCGACGGCCATAACGACGTCCCTTCCTCGATTGGATAAAAACTTACGACTGAGTTAGCGGGAGGCTTAGGCCGCCGGCTTGGGCAAACGCGAAACCATGCTGAGGGACACGTCCATGCCCTCGAGCTGGTAGTGAGGCACGAGCCGGAAGATCCCCTTGTAGTAGCCGGGGTTTTCTTCGTCGGCGATCACCTGGATGGAGGCCGCCTTGAGCGGCTTGCGCGCCTTGACCTCTTCGCTCGAGAAATCGGGCTGAGGATCGACGTACTGAAGAATCCAGGAATTCAGGTCCGCGGAGAGCTGAGGCGCTTCACGGTTGCTGCCGACCCAGTCGCGCACGATGCACTTCAGGTAGTGGGCGAAGCGGCAGCTGGCGAAGATATAGGGCAGGCGCGCGGCGAGGTTGGCGTTCGCCGTCGCCGCCGGATCCTCGTAAGCCTTCGGGTTCTGGACCGTCTGACCGCCGATGAAGGTGGCCTGGTTGGTGTTCTTCCGGTGGATCAGGGCCATCAGGCCCGCCTTCGAAAGCTCGGCCTCGCGACGGTCGGAGATGGCGATCTCGGTCGGGCACTTGACGTCCATGGTGCCATCATCGGTCGGGAACATCGCCGTCGGCAGATCCTCGACCGTGCCGCCCGATTCCACGCCGCGGATGCGGGTGCACCATCCATAGGTCTTGAAGGACTCGGTGATGCGCACGGCCAAGGCGTAGGATGCGTTCAGCCACAGGTGGTGGTCGTGCTTGCCGGAACCGGTGTCTTCCTCGAACTCGAACTCTTCGACGGGCTCGGTGGTGGCGCCGTAGAGCGGGCGGCCCAGGAAGCGGGGCAGGGTCAGGGCGAGGTAACGGCTGTCAGGGGTGTCGCGGAACGCCCGCCACGCCATGTAGTCCGTCGCGTCGAACTGCTTGGCCAGGTCGCGCGGATTGGCCAACTCCTGCCAGCTTTCCATGCCGAGCAGCTGCGAGCTTGCGCCGGCGATGAACGGCGCGTGCGCCGCCCCGCCGATCTTCGACAGGCCCTTCATGATCTCGAGGTCGGGACCGGTATGGTCGAAGAAGTAGTCGCAGGTGAAGGCGCCGAAGGGCTGGCCGCCCAGCTGGCCGAACTCCGCTTCGTAGATCTTCTTGAACAGCGGGCTCTGGTCCCAGGCCGCGTCCCGGAACTGACGCAGCATCTTGCGCGTCTCGTCCTTGGAGATGTTGAGCACCCGGATCTTCAGATCCTTGCCCGTCGAGGTGTTTCCGACCAGGTACCAAAGTCCGCGCCAGGTCGACTCCAGCTGCTGGAAATCGGGATGGTGGATGATCTGGTTGACCTGCTCGGTCAGCTTGCGGTCGATGGCCGCCTTCATCGCATCGACGGTGGAGAACACGTCCCCGCCGATGATCTGGGCGTCCTGGAGCGCCGTCTGAGCCAGCGTGGCGACGGCCTGCTCGATGCGGCTCGCCTTCTGCTCGGTGTTCGGCTTGAACTCCTTTTGCAGGAGCGAAGCGAAATCATCGATGGCGATCGCCTCTGCGGCGCCGCCTTCCTGTTCCTTAAGCAATTCGGCCATCGTACTTTCCCCTGCAATCTCTGGCGATCAGCTCACGTCCGTCCGCGATCAGGCCGATTCCTCGGGCGCGGCCGCCTCCCCGTCCTCCGCCGGCTTTGCGGAGGCCAGCGCCTTCAACAGGTCCGGATCCTTCAGGACCTTGTCGAGAAGGCCTTGAGCGCCATCCTTGCCGTCCATGTACAACAGCAGATCGTTCAGCTGCTGACGCGCTTCGAGAAGCTTCGCGAGAGCCGGCACATTCTTGGCCACGGCGCCCGGCGAAAAATCGTCCAGCGTCTTGAAGGTCATGTCGATGCCCATCTTGCCGTCGCCGGAAAGAGTGTTGTCGACCGTGAAGGCCGCGCGGGGCGCGATCGCCTCCATTCGCTGCTCGAAATTGTCCATGTCGAATTCAGCGAAGTCGCGCTTGTCGAGGGACTTCTTCTCGACGTTGGACTTGCCGGACAAATCCGACATCACGCCCATGACGAACGGAAGCTCAACCTTCTGGCGTGCGCCGTAAGTCTCGACCTCGTACTCGATATGGACGCGCGGCGCCCGGTTTTCCTTGATAAACCTTTGACCGCTCTTGGCCATTTCCCAGCCCCCAATCCGCTATAGCGTTACAAACCATCGAGCCCGAGCACCATAGCCCAGGTTTGGGCCAATGCTCAATCGGCAGGTGAAACCTATCCCGCATTATTCGTGCGCGACACCAGGACGCGGCGCGCTTCGTCCAGACCGGCGGGCGCGATGTCCTCGAGCACCTTCAGGAAATCCAGTGCGACCCAATCTCGCGCGCGCGTCAACAGCAGCGGCACCGGGCTCGCCGGCTCCTGGCGGCGATAATAATCAGCGATGGCGTCGAGCGCCCTGATCACATCTTCGCGACTGTCGACCCGGCCGGCGATCCGCGCCGCGGGCGCTGCGGCAGGACCGCCTGCCACCCCCTGCGCGGTTTCGGCCTCGGGTTCCGCCTCTACGGGCGCGGTGACGAACGACAGCAGGGCCCGTTTGATTCCGCCGAGCGACTCGTAAACGGGTTGAAAATTAGGGGCGGTGTCGCCTTCCGCGTTCGCCGTCAGGATCACGTCGGTCTGCTTAAGGGCCGCGGTGATGGTGTCGATCTTCTCGGCCGCCGCCTGCAGCGGCTCATCGCCCAGATCCTCCAGCGCGGCGCGGAACAGGCCGTAGCCGTCCTCGGCTTCGCCGTGGGCGCGGAAACGCTCGAAGTCGAGGCCCGAGAAGCGGCCGAGGCGCGGATGCTCCATCAAGGCCGTCCGCTGCAGCGGGCCCAGGAACGCCCCGATGCGCGTGAGGGAGTCGCAAGGTCCCTTGCGGCCCTGGAAGCCGTATTCGTCAAGCTGGGGGTGGACGGTGTCCCAGAACTTGTCGAGCAGGCCGGCCAGATATTGGGCGCCGAGCGACACGGTGTCGAGCTGACCGGACTTGGCCCCTGCGCGGCAGAGGTAGACCGGAAGCCAAACGTCCTTGGTCTTGGCGCTCTGGGACTCGATCAGATTCATGATGCGTCGCCAGTCGGTGTCGGAAGCCTCGCTCGGGCTCCCGTCGCCCGACGCTGAGCTATCGAACGCCTGCTCGATCTCGGCGCGTTCCGGATCGTAGGCCAGATCCGGCCCGGCCGGCGCCTCTTCCGAGATCGGCGCCAGCAGCTTTTCCAGATCCAGCGCCATGTCCCGCCCCCAAACGCGCCCGGAGCCCCGAAGTCCGGACGCCGTAAGGGATGCTTCAATCGCCGTCCTCCCGCAAGCCCGAGCTTCACGGGAGAGCCTTTCGCGGAGCCTGCCTTTGCAACCTTGCCAGCCCCTCGTGTAGTCTTCCCCGGCGGGAGACTCCCGCACAGGGGAGCCCGGGTCGCTCATGGCGTCGTCGTCCAATCGTCAACTCAGCATCGCATTACCCGGCGGCGTCGAAGGTGAAATCGAGCGCTTCGAGGCGGTCGAGCGGCTGAGCGAGCTGTTTCAGATCGACGTGCAGGTCCGCTGCGCCGCGCCGGTCGACTTCTTCGCCGTCCTCGGGCAGCCGGTCGAGATCACCATCGACGCGGACACCGAGCAGGGGCGTATCTTCCACGGCCTGTTGTTCGAAGCGGAGTTCGTCGAGGATCTGCGCCCCTCCGTCGCCGCCGACGTCTTGGGAACGGGCGTGATCTACCGCCTGACCCTGCGGCCCTGGACCTACTATCTCACCCGCAACCTCGACTATGTGATCTTCCAGGACATGACGGCCCTGGACATCATCCAGAAGGTTTTCACCTCTCTGAACTTCAACGACTTCGACGCGAGCGGCGTCCAGCGCGGCAAGCGCGTCCGCAGCTACTGCGCGCAGTTCCGGGAGACGGCCTTCGACTTCGTCTCGCGGCTGATGGAAGAAGAAGGCATCTACTACTACTTCGCTCACTCCGAGGGGAAACACACCCTGACGATGTGCGACAGCCCGACGGCGCATCCCGACAGCGTCTATGACTCCCTCCCCTATGTCCCGCTTCAGGGCGGCAACCGGGTTGGCCAGGACTACATCTGGCGCTGGACCCAGAGGGTGGTCGAAACCGGAGAAGCCAAGGCGACCCTGCGCAACTTCGATTTCAAGCGCCCGGACGCCACGGTCGAGGCGAGCCATGCCTTCGCCAAGCGCGGCACGGGGCCCGCGGGCCTGATGGATGTCTACGATTACCCGGCCGCCTTCGGCGTCATCACCGACCACGCCGACGGCAGCACCGGCGATGCTCCGGGCTCCCAGGAGGGCGAGGTTCTGGGGACGGTCATCGTCGACGCGCGCCGGCGCGAGAACCAGATCTTCATCGGCGAGGGCGACACCCTGGCCCTCGCCTGCGGCGAGACGTTCGAACTGCAGGGCCACACGGTGACGAGCCTGAACGGGAAGGTCATGATCGTGGGCATTCGCCACGAAGTGGTCAGCGAGACCTATCGTTCGGGCGGCGGCGCCGCGGCCCCGCTTCCGACCGTGTTCATCGAAGCCGTTCCCTCCGACATGCCCTGGCAGGCGCCCCAGCGGACGCCCCGGCCGGTCGCCCGCGGGCCCGAAACCGCCATCGTCACCGGCCCGGGCGGTGAGGAGATCTTCACCGACGAATTTGGCCGCGTGAAAGTGCACTTCCACTGGGACCGGTTGGGCGCGGTGTCCGGCGACAGCAAGACCAGCTGCTGGCTCCGCGTCGCCTCGAGCCTCGCCGGCAACAACTTCGGCGAGCTGTTCCTGCCCCGCGTGGGCCAGGAGGTGATCGTCGACTTCCTCGACGGCGATCCCGACCGCCCGCTGATCACCGGCCGCGTCTATAACGGCGACCAGCGCACATCCGTGGGCAAGCTGCCGGACAACCGGACCAAGTCGGGCCTGCGCACCCAGACCGCTTACGGCAAGAGCACCTCCGACTACGACGGCGCGGTCGGCCCTCCGACGGACGAGCCCGGCTTCAATGAAATCCTGTTCGAGGACAGGTCGGGGCAGGAGCTATTCTCGGTGCGCGCCCAGCGCGACATGCTCGAGCATGTCTATCGCGACGAGACCCGCAACACCCACCGCGACCAGACCGAGGAGATCGGGCGCCACCGCGTCACGACCATCCACACCGGCAACGACACCTACAAGCTGGAAAAAGGCGATGAGACCCACACAGTCTCGGAGGGCAAGCGCACCACCGAGATCCAGATGAACGAGTCGCTGAAGGTGGTTCAGGGCGACATGTCGACGGAGGTTTCCAAGGGCAATCAGTCGACCAAGGTCAGCATGGGCAACCAATCCACCGAAGTCAGCATGGGCAACCAGTCCACGGACATCAAAATGGGAAACATCAGCGTCAAGGCCGACCTGGGAAAGATCGAGATCGAGGCGATGCAGTCGATCGAGTTGAAGGTCGGGGCGAGCTCGATCAAGATCGATCAGACAGGCGTCACCGTGAAGGGCATGATGATCAGCAACCAGGCCACCGTGCAGATGGAGACCAAGGGCCTGATGTCCCAGCACACCGCCGACGTGATGATGACGGTCAAGGGCGCGATCGTGATGATCAACTGAGTTCGATGAGCGTAGCCCAAGTCGTCAGCCGCGGATCGAGCCGCCGGTTCAAGTCATGACCCTGACCCTTTCCATCACCAACGTCGAACGCCTCGAAAACGGGGTCGCCACGCGCCTGCGCCTGGAACGCCATGGGGCGGTGATCGGGCGCTCGCCGCATGTCGACTGGAGCCTGCCCGACCCGCGCAACTACATCTCCTCGTCGCACTGCGAGATCGAGTACCGCGACGGCGCCTACACCCTGGTCGATCAGAGCACCAACGGCACCTATGTGAACGGCGCGGCCGAACGCATGCCGGGACCGCACCGGATCAAGGACGGCGACGTCATCCTGGTGGGCCACTACGCCATCTCCGCCCAGCTCGAAGGCGGTGCGGGCGAGGAAGCGGCGCCGGCTCAGCCTGCGTGGACGGGATGGGACAGCCATGCCGGAGGCGGACCGGCCCCGGCGCCGGCCGCGAGTTCCAACTGGGACCGTCCGGCGAGCCAGTCGGCCATCTCCGGACTTGGACCCATGTCGCAGAGTTGGGCTCCTCCGGCGGCGCAGGCGGATCCGGCCGGATCGGCCTGGGCGACCCCGCAGGCCAGCTCCACCCCCGCCTCGAACTGGTCCAGCCCCGTGGATCAGACCCCGCATGAGGCCTCGGCCGTCGACGTCTGGGGCAAGCTGGAAGCGGGAAATACGGTGGACTGGGCCCGCGGCTTCGGCGCGCCCTCTGCGGCGCCGGTCTCGCCCGCCGCCGATCCCTTAGGCCTTGCTCCCGCGCCGGCGGCCGATCCGTTCGGCCTGGCCGCTCCCGCCGCGGCGCCTTCGGCGCCGCCGGCGCCGGCTCCCGCCTCGGCTGGCGCGGTCGACTGGGGCGCCTCCGCTCAGGCCACCCAACCGCCGATGCGTTCGGCCCCTCCTGCCGCCCCTGCAACGCGAACCCCCGCCCCGGCCGTGGCTCCCTCTGCCGGCGGCGAGTGGCTCGCCTTCCTGCAGGCTACCGGACTTTCAGGGACGGAGCTGAAGTCGGCCCCGCCGGAGGCGCTGGCCGCCGCCGGCGCCGCCCTGAGACGCCTGGTCGGGGGGGTGGTGGTCATGCTGGAGGCGCGCGCCCGGGCCAAGGCTCAGCTCGGCGCCCAAGGCACGGCGCTGGAACTCGAGGGCAACAACCCGCTGAAGTTCGCCCGAACGCCCGAGCAGGCGATCACCCAGCTCCTGAATCCGCCGCAGCGCGGCTTCATGACCGCCGACCGGGCGATCGAGGCGGCGTTCCAGGACCTTCAGGCGCACCAGATGGCCACGCTGGCGGCCATGCAGGGCGCATTGCAGGCGACGCTGGCCCGCTTCTCGCCCGAAGCGATCCGCAACCGCGCCGAGTCCGGCGGGGTGATGGCCAAGATCATCCCCGGTGCGCGCGACGCGACGCTCTGGAAGGCTTACGAGCGGGAGTTCGACGGCGTGGCCAATGGCTCCGCCGAGGCCTTCATGGACGTCTTCGCCAAGGAGTTCAAAGACGCCTACGACCGCGCCGCGGCCGAGATGAGGCGGCGCTGAACCGATCTAGCCGCCGCTCGGCGGCGTCATCTTGAACCACACCATGTTCGCCTTCCATCCGGCGGCGGTGGCGGCCTGCTGGAACTTGGCGGGCCAGTCGGGCGCCCGCTGGTTCGGCGGTGTGGCGATCAGGCTTTCGGGGAACGGTCCGCGGCCCTTCAGCAGCAACATCCCGTAGAGCCCGGGCGGCGGCGTCATCTCCAGAGTGACCCGATAGGAGTCGTTCCCGAGATCGGCCATCCGGCTCCCCCATAGGGGGGTCGCCTTCTTGGCTTCGAAGTCCTTGCGGCTCTCGATGATCTTTCCGACGAACCCATCAGGCTGCACGCCATAGAGGGCGAAATCGCTGGAGGGATCGCCGATCCGCATCTCGATGACGGCGAAGCCCTTGATGGAGCCGTCCGGCTGCTTGGACATGGCGAAGGAACGCTGGGCCGCCACCAGCCCCTGGTCGGCGCCCGAGCCTTCGGCTCTCACCGAGCGGAAGGCGTCGAGCGGGGCGCACACGGCTGGCGCCGCCGGCGATACGTCTTCGTCCACGTTCACATCGGCCACGGGCACGTTCGCCGCGCCGGCCGCCTTGATCACCGCGGCCTGGGCCGCCGCC
>FTJO01006688.1_pt2 | contig 11271 bp, 9 predicted proteins | sample 1658761 | NCBI WGS metagenome assembly FTJO01 (sample SAMEA3914852, study PRJEB12502) | metagenome | biome: forest; material: soil | place: USA | collected 2011-06-22 | depth 0.3 m | reverse complement strand
GTCGCTGATCGGCCAGCGGTCCGCTTCCGGAATGGACGCCTCGAGGGATTCGAGGGTCGACAGGGAAGGGGAGCCGACCTCCACCGAGAACCCGCGGGCGAGCTCAGTGAAGTACTGGACGGGCGGCCGATAGTTGTAGGGCCCGCTGCCCTGCAGGTTCACGGCGTTTGAGCTGCCCGTGTAGTGGCGCGTGCCGTCCAGCTCCGCGACGATCCGCGCGAGGCCCTCGTTCACGATCGGCTGCGGCACTCCTTCGTTGCGGCCAAACCAGACCGCGATGGACGGGTGGTTGCGATAGCGTGAGATCACGTCGCGCGCATTGGCGAGAAACAGCTGTGGATCCTCGATCTCGACCTGAAAGTCCTGCGTCGACTCCCAGAAATCGTTGAGCACCAGCAGGCCGTACTCATCGGCCAGATCGTAGAAGACGTCCTCCGTGTTCTGTCCAAGCCAGTTGCGGATGATGTTCACGTTGGCGGCGCGATGCAGCCGGAAATACGGTTCCAGCCGTTCGCGCGAAACGCGCTTCAGCATATCGTCGGTACCCCAGCTGCCCCCGCGCGCGGCTATCGGAACGCCGTTCACGCGGATGACGAGGTACGGAGCGAGCGACTCCGTCGCGACGTCGCGCACGGCGGGGGAGCTCTCACCCGCGCCCGTGAGCGACTCGGCCCAACCGTTTGGAGTCTTCTTGATTGCCTCGTGGCGCACGTCGACGAGTTGCTCCGATCGGAGGCTGCCGAGTGTGGGATCCACTTCCACGCGGCGCAGCTTGCCGAGATGATCGAACAGGGACAGCTCGTAGGTGAGTTCGCGGATCCCGAACCGCAGCGTCTGGCTGTCGGAATCGCTCTGACCGTCGCGGACGCCCAAGGTCAGGGTGTAGAGCTCCGGGGATCCGTAGCCGTTGGGCCACCACAGACGCGGATTGCGCACGCGCAATTGAGGAAATTGCGTCGCATCCAGTTTCACTTCGGAACGCCCCGGCGGCACCGACAGCGTCCTCGTGACGCTCACGCCCTCGAAGCGCGCTTCAACGGTGGCTGTTGCGGCTTCCGCGTGTAGATTCATCACCGGGACGGTGATTGCAATCTCCGCCTCATCCGTCCTGGGAAGCGGCAGGTGCGTCACGACATGCGGGTCGAGCAGCCGCAGCTGGCCGCTCGCCCTGAGCTGGACGGCCTGCCAGATTCCCGTGTTGCGGTCCCGGATTCCCGGAATCCAGTCCCAGCCTTCGGCGGCGACGAACGTCGGTCCGTCGATCGCCAGGTTGCCGCCGTTTTCGCCTGGACCCGCCGCTATCGATTCCTCGTGCGGAATGCCGGGATGCGGCGGCGGTGAAATGCGTACAGCCAGGACATTGCGCTGACCTGGGCGCAGTTTATCCGTAACGTCGAAGACTCCACGGATGAACGCCCCCTTGATCCCGCCGACGCGGCTTCCGTTGACCCAAACATCCGCGTGATAGTTGATCCCCTTGAAGGTGAGAGTGAGCTGCCGCTGCGCAAGTCCGGCCGGCGCCTCGAACGTCGTGCGGTACCAATAGTCCTGACGGCTCAGGCTCTCGGGAATGACCATGTTGTTCAGACCGTAGTCAGGGTCTGGATACACCCCGCGGGCGATCAGCGTCGTCAGCACGGTTCCGGGGACGACGGCTGGGTACCAACTCTCATCCTGGAAATCCGTCGAGGAGATCGTTGCTCCGTCCGCCTGAACCCTGGCTGCTTCAGTGAGCCGCCAGTTCCCCACGGTCCAGACGTCCTTCCCGTCAGGAGTGAGCGTCTGCGCGTCGCGGGGAACCGCGGTGGCGATAGGCGCGGTGGGTGGCGTCTTGCCGTGCGGCAGGGTCCAGGGATCCTGCGGCTCCTGCAACCCACGCCAGGCCCGCAACTGCCAGGGCCACCCCACGCCCACGTGATGGAATACGACGAGGCCGAAGTCCGGCTTGCTCGAGAACAGGCGGCCGATCGAATCCGCGCTCAGCGCCTCAGCATGCAGGGTGAACTGGGCGAGTGAGCCGCCGAAGTGATGCACGCCTGCCTGAGCAATGCCCTCGGGTGCGAGACTCAGTTCGGCGCTCACCTGCGGAGCCGACAATGTCTGCGCGGCACTCTGCTGCCCGTCGACATACAGACGCGCCGTCGCACCGTCGTACGTGACGGCGACGGCGTGCCATTGCGTAGCGTCCAGCGATTGGCCCGAATCGAGCTCTTGCCGGCTTCCGAACCTCACGGCGAAATGGCCATCCCGCAGGATGAGGCAGCGGCAGCCGTCGACGTAGGGATTGCCCACGCCCGCAATGACGACAGTTCCGCTCTGCGGGGATGTGAAGCTTATCCAGCCGGTGAGGGACCATTGCGCGCCGGCCGCCAGCAGAGCGTTGTCCGCCGCGAGCGGCCGGGTCTCGCCGGTTCCACCGTCCAGGAACGTGGCGTTGTAGGGACCGAAGTTGTCCGTCGCATGCGGGGCCGCGGCAGTCGCCTGAGCCAGTCCGGCACACAGCAGCCCCGGCGCCCACAGGGCTCTGATCGGAAGCCCGAAGCGTCGGGCGCGAGGCCGAATGGACATGTCCCCTGTTACCCCTCTCATGCGGAATCTCCTGCCATGACCTGCTCCATCCGCTCGAGCGTCACGCCCTTGGTTTCAGGGAACAGCCGCGCGACCACGATCAGCTGCAGCACCATCATGGCGGCAAAGAATGCGAATGGCGCGCCCTGGGATCGTACGGCGATGAGTGGAAACGCGAATGAAATCACCGCGTTCATGAACCAGTGAGTGGCGCTTCCCAGACTCTGGCCGCGCGCCCGTACGGCCGTCGGGAATACCTCGCTGAGGTACACCCAGATGACCGCTCCCTGGGAGACGGCGAAGAAGGCGATGAATGCGACCAGCAGCCACAGCAGCAGCGCCTTCTCCTGCCCGGTGATCATGATCGCCGCCACTCCCGCGAGCGCCAGCGCGGTTCCCACGGAGCCGACCAACAGAAGCGTCTTGCGTCCGACCCGGTCGATTATGGACATCGCCAGCACGGTCGCGGCCAGGTTGGTCAGCCCGATGGCGACGGACTGCAGGTCGGCCGAGAGCGAGCTGAATCCTGCTGCCGTGAAGATATCTCCCAGGTAGTACAGAATCGCGTTGATTCCCGATAGCTGATTGAACATCGCAAGGCTGACAGCCAGCACGATGGGACGCCGATGCTGCCGCCATGAAAGCGTCGCACCGGTGGGGGAGTCGTGTGCGGCGCCTTGCTGCTCGAGTTCCTGCAGCGCCGCCGTGGGATCGCGGAATCCCAGCGTGCGCAGACTATCGAGCGCTTCGCTCGTGCGCCGCTTCACGAGCAGCCAACGCGGGCTCTGCGGGATGCGAAACAGCAGGACGCAGAACACGAGTGCCGGCACGGCCGCAGCCGCGAGCTTCCAGCGCCACACATCCGGTCCGGATGTGATTCGGCCAATGAGGAAGTTGCTGCAGTAGGCGGCCAGGATCCCGAAAACGATGTTGAACTGGAACAGGCCGACGAGCGCACCCCGACGCTGCGCGGGCGCGATTTCGGATATGTAAACCGGCGCCAGCACCGAAGAGCCGCCGATGGCAAGGCCCGCCATGAAGCGAAACACGACGAAGGACTCGAGGTTGGGGGCGACGGCGCAGCCGACGGCGGACACGACATACAGGATCCCGACGCAGCGCAGGCTGTTGCGGGCGCCGAATCTGTCACCGGGCTTTCCCACCAGCAAAGCGCCCAACAGCGTTCCCCACAGCGCGGCGGAGACCGCGGCGCCCTTGCCCGCAGGTGTCAACGCATAGACGTCGACGAGCGAGCCCGTCACTCCCGAGATCACTGCGGTGTCGAAGCCGAACAGCAGCCCGGCCAGGCTGGCAATGACGACGATGCTGAGGTGAGTCCGGTTCACTCGCTTTCCCCTATGGCCGCTGGAGCAGCGCGCAGAGTTGGGTTCGCAGGCCGTGATCCGCAACCGGGCCGCCGTGGGTGAGTCTCAGGTACGCGCCGTCCTGCGTATAGCGCGGCCACTCCGGCACTCCCGCGCCGTTGGGATTTCCAGTCCGAATGAAGTTGACCCAGTAGGTCTGCGGGTAGGGCTGCCGGCCGTCGATTCCCGGGTCGAGCGGCAGGTTGCCGAAGATGAACCCGAGCTCCGAGCCGTGATCTACGCGGGCCGCACCGGGAGCGGCAGTCTCCATCTGGTAACGCCACACCGGCTGGCCTGTTTGCAGGTGTCGGCTTGCAGTGAAGCCTGCGGGGCAACGGAAGGTGAGATCGTCGGCGATCTGCATCGCAACGCTGCCCAGAAGCGTGTCGTCCTGCGGTTGAAAGCCCTCCTCCAGCCCGTAAAGCATGCGCGCTGCCGGTGCCGCCGTCCCGAAACCTTCCGCAACGGCACGCCACACGGAAGAGTCGCCGCCATTCAGCGTGAGCTCCTGTGCGGCATTGCCGATCATCAACGGCACGGGTGCCGACTTGCCGGCTTGAAGCAGATCGCGCGGCGGTGCAGGAATCACCCAGCCATCGACGACTGCCTGCAGAAAAATGTAGCTGTCGTCGGCCAGCGTGTGGGATTGGAGCAGCATCTGGGCGTCGAGCAGCTTGCGGCCGGACACAGCGCGCAGCGCTTCGAGTTCCCGTTCACCCCTGGCGACGCCGGCCCGCTCGGTGAGTTGCTCGCCGAGGCGCTCGTTGTCGGCCAACGAGCGCGCCGGAAGGCCGAAGCCAGCCGTGCCGCTTTGTTGGATGGCGCGCGCGAACAGTCCTCTGGCCTGAGGCGCGAGGAGCAGGAGGCCGACGTCCTGGCCCCCGGCTGAGTGACCCGCCAAGGTCACGGCGCCAGGATCGCCGCCGAAGGCTGCGATGTTCCGCTTGACCCACTGCAGACCTGCGACCTGGTCCATCAGGCCGTAGTTGCCCGAGGCGCGGTGGGGCGACTCGCGGCTCAGCTGCGGATGGGACAGAAAGCCGAACACGCCCAGGCGGTACTGAATGGTCACGACGACGACACCCCGATCGGCGAGCGCGGAGTCGATGACCCAGCCGGCTGAACCGCCCCAGTTCGCGCCGCCGTGGATCCACACGAGCACGGGAAGATGCGCCTTGGGATCGAGACGCGGAGTGCGGACGTCTATGTACAGACAGTCTTCAGCACTGCGCGCGGAGTCCGCCCGGTTCCAGCCGACGTTCGCCTGCAGGCAGGGTGGGGCAGGTTGAGTGGCTGAGCGGGTTCCGGTCCAACGTGGAGCAGGCTGCGGTGGGCGCCAACGAAGCTCGCCAACCGGTGGGGCCGCATAGGGGATGCCGCGGAAGATCGCTCCACCGCTAGACGTCCGCTCACCTTGCAAATCGCCGTCCGTGGTCACGACGTGGGGGACGTCGGTTGCGGATGGCTCGGGTTGCGAGCGGACGGCCGTAAGGCCGTTCACAAAAACGATCGGGCACAGCGCAATGGCCCACCGTGCAGCGGCTTTCGAGAACGCCATCGACTCCCCCTCGACCGTCCCCCATGCGAGGCCGGAGGGACGATACGCGTGGCCAATGAATAAATAAAGTCGGAATATTTATTCGTTGACACGGCCGGGCGCCCAGCGCTAGGCTCAAGCCGGCGGCACGATGGGAGCGCTACCATTTGCATGCCGGGCCGCGCCGGCGGCGGTTAGTATTCGCGGATGACAAACGACACGACCCCTACGAGAAAGGCCCAGGACGACTCCCGCGACGCCAGCCCGATGGTCTCCGGAACCCACCTTTCCGGCACGAACCTGGAGCGCGCCGGTGACCACAACCAGCGGGTCACCCTGCATGCCATCCGTGTGAATGGGCCGGTCACGCGCACCGATCTCGTGGACATCACGGGCCTCACCGCCCCGGCGATCGCTAACATCACCAAGCGGCTGCTGAACGACAACCTGATCAAGGAGGCCGGCCGCCAGCGCGGCGCCCGAGGCCAGCCGCCGGTGAAGCTCGTCATCAACCCGGACGGCTGCTTCTCGATCGGCGTCAACGTGGACCGCGATCACATCACGCTGGTGGTGCTCGATTTCGAGGGTACCGTCCGCGCCCGCTCCTCCCGCGAGATCCAGTTTGCCCTGCCGGACGCCGTGGAGAGTTTCTTTCGCCGCTCCATCGGGCACCTGCTGCAGAAGGCGCACGTGCAGGTAAAGCAGCTGATCGGCATCGGCGTCGCCTTCCCGGACGATATCAACCGCGCCGAGCTTCCCGACAAGCCCGCGGCCTATGCGACCTGGGGTTCCGTCGCTATCGATCGCCTCCTGACCAAGACGCTGCCGATCCCGATCTTCGTCGAGAACGACGCGGCCGCCGCAGCGATGGGCGAGATGCAGTTCGGGCTCGGTCACCAGTACCAGAGCTTCTTCTACATCCTCATTACCGCAGCCCTGGGCGGCGGGCTGGTCGTGGACGGGCATTATTATCGCGGCGCGCAGGGCCGCAGCGGCGAGCTGGGATGGCTGCACGGCACGGACGATTCGAAGAAGATCCGGCAGCTGCAGAACATCGTCTCGCTGTCCGCCCTGTACAGCCGCCTGGCGGCGAAGGGCTACAAGGTCGCCACTCCGCACGGGCTCACGCGCCTCGACGAAGGTGGCGCCGCTATCGTCAGCGCCTGGGTGGACAACTCGGTGGAGGCGCTGCGCGAGACGATGCTCGCGATTAATTGTCTCATCGATCCGCAGGCCATACTTATCGGCGGCCGCCTGCCTGCCAGCATCGTCGATGAGCTCGCGAGCCGCCTGAATGCGATGATGGGCCACTACGTCGACAAGATACCGGCCATCGCTCCGGTCGCCCGGGCCGCGATGTCCGACGACGCGCCCGCCGTGGGAGCTGCGATACTGCCGTTCAGCGATCGGCTGCTGCCGACGCGCGCGGCCTTGATGAAGACCGCCAACGCATTCTAAAGACCGACGCCTTCGAGGGGGACCAATGCCGACCGAACAGCGAAGCCTGCGAGCCGCGTTCATCGCCGTGACGACCTTGTTCTTCGCGTGGGGATTCATCACCTCGATGATCGATCCGCTGCTGCCGACGGTGAAGGCGATCTTCAGCCTCACGTACGCGGAAACCAGCCTCACACAGTTCTTCTACTTCATCGCCTACGGTGTGGTGTCGGTGCCGGGCGCGGCGCTCGTCGCCCGCCTGGGCTACGGCAGGTCGATCCTGTGCGCGTTGCTGATCATGATTGCCGGGTGCCTGTTCATTCCTGTCGCGACGTCACTGCAGCGCTATGAGCTGGTGCTCGTCGCCCTGTTCGTCATCGCATCCGGTATCACGGTTCTGCAGGTCGCCGCCAATCCGCTCGTGGCCGCTCTCGGGGTCCCGGACCGTTCGCATTTCCGCCTGACCTTCTCGCAGGCGTTCAACTCCCTGGGCACCGTCATCGGGCCCTATCTGGGCTCGCAGCTGATGCTGCGCGGCGGACTGTTCTCCGGGACCGGGCCTGGGGCCGGCGGCGCTACCGCAGCCGGCACGGCCGCGATGCGCGAGGCCTCATTGCGCAGCATCGATACGTCGTTCCTGCTGATAGCAGTCCTGATGGTCCTGCTGTTCCTGTTCATCTGGCGCTCGCAGCGCCTGCTTGCGAGCACCGCACCGCCGGCGGCCAGCAAAAACGATTCCGTCCTCACGGCGCTCACCTCAAAATGGGCGCTGCTGGGCGCGGCAGCCATCTTTCTGTACGTCGGTGCGGAAGTCTCGATCGGCAGCAACATGCAGTTTCTGCTGCAGCGTCCAGACATGCTGGGCGTGTCGGTCGAAGTGGCGGGAAAGCTCACGAGCGCGTACTGGTTCTGCGCAATGGTCGGACGGTTCGGAGGCAGTTGGCTGCTCACCCGCTTCCGGGCATCGCGCTTGCTCACGCTGTTCGCCGTGATCAACACTGTTTTGTGCCTCATTGTCAGCCAGGGTAGCGGTACGGTCGCCTCCGTCGCCGCAATCGCCGCGGGACTGTTCAACTCGATCATGTTCCCGACGATCTTCACCATTACGCTCGAGAGGAGCACGGCTTCGGCCGCAGCGACCTCGGGGTTGCTGTGTGTGGCGATCATCGGCGGGGCCATCCTGCCGTTTGCGACAGGTTGGATCGCGGACCGGACGGACCTGCATCTCGCGTTCCTGCTACCGATGGCGGCCTACGCACTGATCAGCATCTTCGCCTCCGCGGCGACCCGCGCCCGGGTCGTCGGAGTCGGCGCCGCGGCACAGTCGGCGCACTGAGCGGGAACCCGGACATGGACTCCGAGGCAAATGCGCAACTGCGGGTCGCAGCCGAGAAGGCGCGCGACCGGCTCTTGGAGTGGCTGACAGGCGCGGCGTATCCGCTGTGGTCCACCCGTGGCCTGGATCTGGTCCATGGAGGGTTTCACGAGTCGCTGACCCTGAAGGGGATGCCGTCGGATGCTCCGCGGCGCGGGCGCGTGCAGCCGAGGCAGATCTTCGCGTTCTCGAAGGCCCAGCGCTTCGGATGGTCGGGCGATGCCTTTCATGCCGTCTCTCACGGGCTCACCTACTTCCTGACCCGCTACCGGCGTACCGACGGCCTGTTCCGGACGCTGGTGGCCCCGGACGGCTCGCCGCTCGATCACAATGCGGTGCTTTACGATCAGGCGTTCGCGATGCTCGCCTTCTCGGCAGCCTCGCCCGTGCTCGGACCCAGCTTCGATCTGCCGGGGGAGGGCGATCAGCTCCGGCAGGCGATCCTGACGCACTTCAGCCGCACGGGCGGGGGATTCAACTCCCGCACACCGCCCACGCTGCCGCTGCAATCGAACCCGCACATGCACCTCTTCGAATCCTCGCTTGCCTGGTTCCAGGCGACGGGCTTTCCCGTATGGAGCGAGATCACGGATGAGATCGGGGATCTCGCGCTCGCGAAGTTCATCGATCCGCGCTCGGGCGCGCTGCGAGAGTGCTTCGACGACAACTGGGAGCCGGCTCAAGGGATCACGGGAAAGATCGTCGAGCCGGGACACCAGTTCGAGTGGGCCTACCTGCTGATGAGCTGGAAGGGGCCGTGGCGCGATGACGTGCGGGAGGCAGCTTGCCGGCTCATCGACATCGGCGAAGCGCACGGAGTCCAGAACGGCGTGGCGATCAATGCTCTGCTCGATGACTTCTCCATTCATGACGGCGCGGCGCGCCTCTGGCCGCAAACGGAGCGGTTGCGTGCGGCGGCCATTGCTGCGCGACTCATCGGCGAGACGCGGTACTGGCAGATGGTCAATGATGCTGCGGTGGGGCTGATGCGGTATCTCGAGACCGACATTCCAGGGCTGTGGTTCGACCTGTTGACGGCGAACGGGGAGTTCGCGGACGTGCTGGTCCCCGCGGGAAATCTCTATCACATCGTCGGGGCGATAGAAGAGCTGGATACGCTGTTGAAGCGTTGACCCTTGGCCCAAGAATGGCTACTCAGCCCGATCGCTGGCGATCTGCGACGATCGCTCATCGCCGTCAGGACGGACCGGGACGGATCACACCGCGGGGGGGGGCTGGACGCGGGTGGTATGGGTACCTTTCCAGAAGTTTGAACGGCGTATAGTTTTCTACGGCGTTCAAGTTTGTACGGCGTTCATTGACCCGGCAAGGCGCATCACGCGCCCGCATCCTTAGCCAGCGCGGGAATGACGGGGTCCGCCCGCTGCTCCGGCGTGCGCGCCGATTACCGATCGGCGGCAAGGACTTCCGCTTCGAGCCCGGCGACGAATTGCCTTGCTTCCTCCCGCGTGCAGTGCTGCCGTTCCAACAGCACGAGCAGCAGACCCCCGAGATGCGCCCGCAGGGCGAAAGCCAGAGTGGTTTCGGGAAATCGCTCGAGCCGTGCCGTTAACTCGCTGAGCTCGTCGATGCACTCTTCCAGCAGGCCATCGGCTGCAGGCGGCGCGAGAGTTGCCATGGTGGGGCTCCAGAAGGAAACTCCTGAGCCTATGTGAGCGACACGCGTCCGGGGCCGCAAAAATGGACGCGTTTCTGCACGAATGCGCCGCCAGCTGCGATTCGCATCCCCGGCCCAGTCGCTAGACTGTCTCGCGTCAATGAGACGCCCCGCGGGGCGGGACTACTTACACAAAGGTCAAGGAGGATCGACATGAACTGCTTCACACTGCACGCCGTCGGCAATCTGGCCAAGAACCCGGAGCTCGTTTCCAAGGGAGAGGTCACCTACACCCGTTTTTGCCTGGTTGGCAATGACTACGCAGGCAAGGATGAGGATGGCGCGGCACGCGAGATCGTCACAGGAGTCTGGTTCGTCGCCTTTGGGGCACTCGGCGAGGCTCTCGCGCGCAATTCCCGCAAGGGCGACCAACTGATCCTGGAAGCGCGCATCCGCGCCAACAATTGGACTGACGGCAACGGGGAGAAGCAGTACGACTACTCCTTTGTCGTCGAGGGCTTCCGATTCGGAGCGCCGGGTAAGGCCAAGCGCGAGGAGTTCGAATCCCGCCGGCCGCATATGCACGAGCGCATTCCCAGCGAGGCGGAAGCCTAGCGTCACCTGCCATCTGCAGCAATGCCAAGGAGTAGGCTCATGGTCGCTCGGATCTCAATTGTAGCGCGTATCGCAACCTGGCTTGCCACGACGATTGTGGCCTCCGTGGCGGTCGCGCAAACCTCGCCGTTCATGACGGGTGCAACGGCTCTGCAGACCAACATCCTGGAGTGGCTCACTCCCATCGCGATCATTCTCGTCATGGCTCTGGGTGCGATGGCGATGGCGAATCGAATGTCCTGGGGTTGGTGTATCGGAGCGATCCTTGGGATCGCGATCGCCTTCGGTGCGCCGCAAATAGTTGCCTGGGTACGTGGAATGTTCGGTGTATAGGAGGAGGAGCCATGGATACGCGCAATTGCGGACTTGCCAGTGACCCGCTGTTCGTCGGCGCCACCCGGCCGCCGATGCGATGGGGCGTCACCTACTCGGCTCTCCTCGTCAACATGGTCGTGACAATGTTCGGGTCGATCCGCTCCGTAACCGCCTCGGCGGTGGCAGCCTTGGAATACGTTCGCGAACAGCGAAGTGAGCCGTTCTCAGTGCGCCAGTGGGTTCGATCCGGCCGGGGCGTTCTGTTTCTCCCGTATCGGGCCACCCAAATTGCCGCGCTCCGCTCGATCATCGCGACCTGGATGCGTCTGGCGATCTTCGAGGCGATGGATGGGGCAGAGGCGGATCGGCGGCTCTGGTTCATCGTCGATGAGCTCGACGCCTTGGGCGCGATCGAGGGGCTCAAGGATGCGCTTGCGCGCCT
>FTJO01012139.1_pt1 | contig 11273 bp, 7 predicted proteins | sample 1658761 | NCBI WGS metagenome assembly FTJO01 (sample SAMEA3914852, study PRJEB12502) | metagenome | biome: forest; material: soil | place: USA | collected 2011-06-22 | depth 0.3 m | reverse complement strand
CCGTCCGGCGTTGGATCCGCCTCACGGAATGCCCCTTCTGTAAGGCCAAGGTGATCGCCATTCGCCAGAGAGACGAAGGCACCGGAAAGCGCCTGACCCATGCCTGCGTGGATCGGCGATGCGCCTGGAACGCGAAATTCGGGCGTGTAGAGCCGCTGCCGTTTCATGTGATGGATAGCGACATATATGCCTACGCTCCAACCGTCCTACTGGGCACCGTCGACAAAATGGCGGTGATCGCCCAGAACCCGGCAACGATCGCACGGATGTTTGGGCTACTCGGCTTTGCGCCCTGGATGCGCGACGACCGGGACGAGGCCGGGGCGCCGCGACCAGGACATGGGCGACTGGAGCATCCGCGTCGGCCGAACCGCCAGGGCGCAGGCGATCGCTGGCAGGACGCCGGCGCCAACGGCTGCGTCGAGATCGGTCCGGTCTTCGGTAATCGGCGCGTCGAGCTTTTCGACCCCTATCCCGCATTGGAGATCCAAGACGAGGCTCACCTCTTGGAGCAGTCCCTTGGGACCTTCTCCGGCCTGTTCGGCAGCCTGCTAGAGGCAGCCTTGACCGATCTAGCTCCGCGCCTCGGAGCGGTCTTGACCAGCCGCTACGCTTCTGGGCGTCCGCGGCGGACGAAGGTCATTGCCGCGTCGGCGACAGTTCAAGGCCCCGATCGCCAGGTCGAGATGCTTTATCAACGGCGGGTCGCAATGTTCCCACGACCAGGCCCTAATCTCTACGAGTCGTTCTTCGCGCGGCTGCAGGTGCCCGACGCGTCCGACGAGGAGCGCCGAGCCTTACATAATCCCGAGGATCGGACACCGACACGCCGGCTCTACGTGTCAATGCCCACAAATGGGCGGCCCCACACCTCAGCGACCGTGGCCGTCCTTTCCAGCCTCCACCTGACGCTGTCCGAACTCTACACGTGGGTGACCCAGTCCCCGCTGGCAGTGGACCTAGCCCGCCAAGCGCTGGCCGACGCCCTACCGTATGGCCCGTTGTTGCCGTCGCATCGAGCGGCAATCTCAGCCGCTTCGCGTGAAGGGCTAATGGAGGCCATCGACCTGGCGCGGATCGTGCTCGTCTACGTTACTAACAAGAAGGGCGGCGATAGCCTCCAGGCGGCCATCGGAGAGTTCGTGCCCCGCGACCACGAGCGCGCCGGGATCTCCCTAGGGGCGACGGGCGGCGTGGAGACGGGATTGATCACCGGATCCATCGAGATGGAGCGCATCCAAGCCATCGTCGATCGGGCGAAGGTCAGTTGGGAGCCGGGTGATCCCGTGGATCCACAGAAAGATTTCCTCGGTGCCTTGCGCGGGATCGTGGCCACGTCCGCGATTAGCCATGGCGTAGACATTGAACGCCTCAACACCATGCTTTTCGCCGGTCTGCCGTCGGACATCGCCGAATATGTCCAGGCCTCCAGCCGCGTGGGGCGGACCCACGTGGGCGTGTCGATCCTGGTGCCCACGCCGCAACGACCACGCGACACCCATGTCGTCGGCATCCACGACGTCTTCCACCGGTTCTTGGAGCGAATGGTCCAGCCCGCAGCGGTCGATCGGTGGGGCGAACAGGCGATCGAACGGGTGCTCACCAGCGCTTTGCAGACCAAGATTTGCGCGGTTGATCATTTCAATCGCCTCGCAGCTGCCACCAACGCCCCTGATCGGGCCCGGCTCTGGGACAGCAGTGGCGTTCCAGCGATTGCCGATCGTCTGATCAATCACTTCGTCGACCTGCAACGAGAGGTCGCGCAGTTCTTGTGCCGCGCCGTGGGCATCGATCTTGAGGACGCCCGGCGCGCTGCCTACGCGCCCGCGGCGCATCCCTGGTACCGAGACATGCTGAATAATCAGGCCCGCGCAATTCTGGAAGACATGCGCACCGATGAGTGGCGCGCCGCCGCGCTGCGGGCCTTCTTTTCAAGTACCCATCGGCCAATGCCGATGATGTCCCTTCGCGATGTCGATGACCCCGGCCAGCTCAGGGCGGCCAAACGCTCCCTCGTAGCGGGCCGCGCATTGCGGAGCGAACGCGTGGGCGAACTCATGCGCCTGCTGCGTCGAGGCGATGGACGCTGGGACGGCGCCGACGACGCGTCCGAAGAGGAGGGCGTCGGATGAGGGGAGCGTTTACAGGCGGCCGAAGGTTTGGAGAGGCGTTGGCCAACGTCGGGCGCGACCCACCCGAAGAGGAAGAGAAAGGCCGCGCCCCGCCGACAATGACGCGTTCAGTCGGCCAGCTCGCCTCCTCTTATGCACCAATGCGCCACTTCGCTTTCGAGAGCGGCCTGGGCGTCTGCCTAGCGGTTCCAGCACCGGCGTCGGAAGCGCCGCTCCCTGACGGAACCCAACGCCAAATCCGAGCCCGTTTGCGCGAGGCTACGACGGCCTGGTTTCAGCAGGGCCAGGCTTACTTGGCCAACCAGTCCGCCGTGCGCGAGCAGACGCTCCGCAAGTTCGTGGTCGATGCGTCCCTCTACGATGAAGCGAACGAGCGCTTTGAGTTTCGACCCGACGTCTTCGGATTCGTGACGCCCACGACGATGGGATATGAGCCGTCGCCCACGACGCTCGCCTGCGGGATCTGTGGCTTGCTGCGTCCCTGTCGCGACGCCAACGATATGCTGGATCATCTGCGCGTCGCTGCGCTTCAGTGCCAGGATCCCAAAAGGCCAGACCGCGTTCCGAGCCAATGCGAATGGCGCCAGTTCGAGCCGATCTGTGTTCACCCGGCCGGGAGCTGGAGGGCCCTCGGCACAGAGGTGACCGACGTCGACAACGGCACCATCTACAAGCGGCGCATCATCTGTGAATCGTGCGGCTCGACGAAGTTCAGGGTCGACACCAAGAAGGTCGCGCTCAGCAGCTGGTTCTTGCGATGCGCCGTCTGCAACGTGAAGCACAACCTGCCCTGGACGGACCACGACGAGGACTATCTCGCCCTGCTGGGCCGTCCCGAAATTGCCCTCGAAGATGCCCGAATGGAGAAGATCAGTTACGGGGCGTCCGTGGCGCACACGCCGCAGTCAGAGACCTTTGTCGATTTGCCGGACGCTGACGCTCTGCGGATGCTGGAGTCCGATCGGCTCGATGAGCTTCGGCGATTCCTTGGTCAACGCTGCGGCTACATCGAGGCACCACCCACACCGCGTGAGGCGCTCCAGGAGTTGCAACGGAAGGGCGAAGGCGCCCAACGCTTGGCGACCCGAATCGCCGATCTGCTACAGGTCATCGACCAAATCGGCGGCGCTGCCTCGGCCGCTGCTGAGCCGCTCGTGCGCCAGCTGGAGGCGGCCGTCACCGAGGCGCGCGAGCAGAACTTCATCGCCTCGACCGTGGTGCTACCGACGGAGCTTGAGCTGAAAGCGCGCAGCCGCAACACCATGTGGGCGAGCCGCTTTGACCCTCTGCGTCTGGCCGCTGAACATGACGCTTTGGCTCGCACGAAGTTGGCCGGCGGTTCGGAGGGGGCGCGCGACGCCTTTGTGCCCTTTGCCACGCCGGACTCCAGGCTCACGCCCTGGCGCTCGAAGGCGGAAGAAGACCTTGAACGCCCGGTGGTCGAGGAGGCCTTCGAAGGGCTAGGTATTGAGCGCGCGGGCCTCGTCCCGAAGTTTCAGCTTTGCCGATTTGCGTACGGCTTTTCGCGGACCTCTTCATCGCCAGTGCCGCAGCGGGGCCGGGTCCCAGTGCGCCTCAAGCTGTTCCCCAAGACTATCGTCGGCGATCTCGGCAACGTCCATCCGGTCTACGTGCTGCGGCAGACGAACGAGGCGTTCTACTTCAAGCTCGACGAGCGCCGCGTGGTCGCATGGTTGGAGAGCTTGAATTGCCAGGACGCCGCCTTGCTGGCATCCGAACCAAGTTTGGCGGGCGCCCTGTTGACCTCGGCTCATCCGATGAACCGGTTCTTGACCGAGCATGATCGCAGCTCACAAGCAGACGCGTACCGTCCCCCGCGCCTGTACGAAGCGACCTACGGGCTCTTGCACTCGATGGCCCACCACGTCATGCGAACGATGGCTCGCCTTTCTGGCCTCGACGAGGGGGGGCTAGGCGAATACCTCTTCCCAGTCGACTTGGCGTTCGTGATCTATCGCTCGGGCATGACCATGGACCTGGGTGACCTGTCGTCGTTGTGGCGCAATGCGTGGCGGCCGTTCCTCAGCGAATTGCAGTCCTACTCCACGAGCTTGGGCTGCAACGTCGGCTCTTTGTGCGGCGAGCAGGGCGGTGCCTGCCCTGACTGCCTGATGATCCCCGAGGTCTCGTGTGTCGCGAGCAACCGGTATCTCTCCAGGTCGCTTCTGACCGGCGAGGGGCGGCCGGCGTTTATGGATTTTCCACCGGGCCATCCACGAGGCTATCTAACCTCTCCAGGCCCAGTCGGTGCCGCCTGATTCCCTGACCGCGGTGGAACTGCGGCCGCTTCGTCCGATCGCGGCCGCCGCCGCTGGCCTCCTTCGTGCCATGTCCGAACGACCCAGCCTAGTTCGGCGATCGGACATCGCCCTCGCCGGAGCGGGCGGCACCACAGCAGCAAATGCGGCGCTCGTTCGCGCGTTCCTGCTCCAACAAGGGATGGCGCGGGCGAGATCAGATGGCGTTGCCGAGCTGGTCGTCAGTGCCGTGCGCCTGAAGTCTATCGCAGAGAGGCTTCGTGGCCTTGCGGATGCAGCTGAGTTGGATGCCGGCGCCCCCACCGTTGAGGCCGTCGTGACCCTACCTTCCGCGAGCCGCCTCGCTGCGACCCTTGGGGGTCAGCTCGTCGCACATTCCACTCGCGACGGGTTCGCCCACGTCGCCACGCACGCCAAAGAGCGTCTGGCCCTCCTGGTACCTTTCGGTGACGCTGATGGAGCTGAGCTTCTGGTGCAAATGCTCCGCACCACTCCCGCCCCAGTTCGCCTCGTGTTCGTACGTCCCGACTCCCAAGGGCGTCGATGGTACGAGCCGTTTCGCGAAAAACTTACCGTCAACGGGGCGCGAATTCTGGAGTACTGGATACCCAATGCCATCGGACGTCCGGAGACATTCCATGCAAAGATTGCCCTAGCCGATGATAACTTGGCTTACGTCGGATCTTCGAATTTCATGACCTCGTCACTGGAGGGCGGGCTAGAATGCGGCGTCATTCTACACGGTGATCTTGTGAGGCCATGGTCGATATTGCTTGATTCGTTGAATCAGGTCTGCAGTCAACGGTAGTCGAGCACCCAAGAGTGGCTGCAATCTAAAGGCATGTGCAGTCTGGAAATGGACGTGCCGGCCCGCAAGCCGACGGAGGGCTTCGCATTGCTTCAGGGGTTCACCAATGGCACGCAAGGCTGGAACCTGATCGGGGCCATGGAATCGATCTCCTCTTCGTCGCTGGAGCCGCCCGCCGACCATGACCCGAGGCTGACCCCGGGTTCGAGGAGCGGCGCGTCGGCCGTGACCTGCGACGTGACGCTTGCGAGGGCGCGCGTACACGCGCACTGCGGCGTCTACACCCTACCGGCCGTCGTGGGCATGATGCTGGATCTGGTGGGCTGGACCATCGACGCGGATCTTACAAACGCCCGCCTGCTCGAGCCCGCTTGCGGCGACGGAATCTTCGTGGCGGAGGCGGCTAGACGTTTGATTCGAAGCCTTGGTCCCGTCCGCTCGACCGCTGCCAGGATCTCAGACACGATTCTGGCCTTCGAATTTGACATCGAGACCGCCCGTCGCGCGCGAGCTAGCGTTGCGGGCGTCCTGTTGGCGGAGGGCGTTGCCTTCACCGACGCCTCCCGCCTCGCTGAAACATGGATCCGGACGGCGGACTTCCTGACCGCGTCAATTGAAGGTGACTTCAGCCATGTCGTGGGCAACCCGCCTTACATGCGCTGGTCCCTGGTGCCTAACGTGCTTCGGGAGACCTATCGGAAGATGCTTCCTGCGCACGTGGCCAAGGGCGATCTGTGTCTAGGGTTTGTATGGCGAGGCTTGCAGCTTCTACGGTCCGAAAGCGGAGCCATGGCCTTCCTCTGTGCCGACCGTTGGCTGCGTTGTGCCTACGGCACTGGTGTGCGCGAGACTCTCGTTAGCACCCACACCCTCGTCGCCCACGTCGAAGTGCATGACGCCCCTGTTTTTGCGGGTAACCGCGACGTGGGCGCGTATGCCGGAATCAGCCTGCTTCGGAGGCGCCCAGTCGGCACGACATTCTTTGCTCGGGCAGACTCCGCTAAAGCCCTCCGCGCGGCGCTCGCCAAGGCGCGGGCACACGACTCCGCTCCAGGCACACCATCGCCGACAAAGTCGGCTGTGGTCCCTGGCATCGCCTTGGTGGAACCTGAGTTAGCGCACGCCCTGGCGCTTCTGCGCACCGGTGGACTACCGCTCGTCCGAGCAGGTATCCAGGTGCGGTGTGGTATGGCCCTCGGCGCCGCCAAGGTCTTCGTCGTTGCGCCCGACGCGGACATCGAACCACAGCGTTTGACCCCATTGGTCCGTAGCTCGGATGTGCTTGAGGACGGCAGCGTCACCTCGACCAAGGCCGTCCTCAACGTCTGGACTGCTGACGGCGAACTCGTCGATCTCAACGCCCATCCGAGGCTCGCTGTGCACCTAGAGGCCCATCGTAAGCTGCTGAGTGGGAGAGCTTGCGTGAGCCAACCCGGGCAGTGGTATCGCTCCATCGATAAAATCGATGCGGGTCGGCTCACCGAACCAAAGTTGCTGGTCGTCGGCATGGCGAAGACGGCTCGCCTCGGGATGGACCCTGGCGGTCGTCAACATGGCAACGCCCTTTACGCTCTGACGTCATCGTCCTGGCCCCTGACGGCACTTCAGCGACTGCTGGATGCTGGCGTTCTTGAGCTATTCGGCGTCGCCCTCTCGCCTCGGTTTTCCGGTGGCACGAAGCGCTTCGACGGGCACGTCTTGTCTCAGGTTTATGTCCCCCCTTGGCAGAGCGTTCATCCCGCGGCCCGAAGCGCTCTGCTCGACCTCACGACAATGATAGACGCTGAAGTCGTGGCCACGGCCTATATGTTGGCCGGACGACCCGCGCGTCGCTCCCTCCGTGTGGCGCTGAGTCACTGCGCGGCCGCAGGCAGGACGGATCCGCTTCAGGAGGGAGCGATTTGAACGGCTTGGACGTTATCGCGCGCTCGATGTCCGTCCCGACGACAGGGAGCCCAGGCGGGGGGCAATTCCTAAACGGCAACGCGTGGCAATATCATCCGCGCAGCGATCGACACTCCAAGATCGCCTGCTGGGCGCTGATGTTCGACCTCCTGCAAGCCTGCGCACTGCTGCGAACGCACCTGGAAGAGGGTAAGGTGGCGATCGGTATCAACCACCCAATGCGCGACTTCGCGCGAAACAGGTCGAAGAACCTTGATCTCGTCGTATGCCGTGCAGCGGAACTGGCCAGAGGCCGTACGTTCGCCGACCTCGTGACGCCTTACACAATCGTACTGAGCAACGCAGAGCGACAAATCCTGTCGACGCTGCCCGTGGCACCTGTCGCCGCCCCCGCCACTGTGTTGATGGCCCTCGAAGCAAAGGCCTGCATGACTGAATTCGGCAAGGCCCGGCCGCGGCTATATGACGAGCTCAATAGTTCTCACCTGACCATTCACGGCGATACCGATGGGGCGATCGCGGCGGGCTTCGCGATGATAAACGCAGCCGATACCTTCGTCTCGCCCTTGCGCAACCCGTGGCCAATGGGCTCCCAGCCCACGTTCGTGTCGCGACACAACCAGCCGAAGGACTTACAGTCCGTAGCGGCAAAGTTGATGGAATTGCCGCGGCGCGTTCGACCCGGCGAAGAAGGTTTCGACGCTTTCGCTATTGCCCTGGTAGATTGCGCGAACAACGGGCAGCCGGTGACGGCGAGTAGCCTGCCCGGTGCCGCAGGCCAGCCGAGCATCTACGACTATGCCCAGACGATCGGCCGCCTCGGCCACCTCTACGCGACGCGCTTCGGCTCGATCTGAATGCCGGCCACGTGGCGGTAGTGAGCCTCGACTGCATCGATGAACCCGGGCGCGAAGCGGAGCTTCGCCACGCGGGTGCGAGCCAGAAAGCCGGCCGTGGCCCTTGGACTCAGCAAGGCTCCTTCGTGCCTCAGGAACCCGTCAAGCGGTGGGGATCGCTGGCCGAGGGGATCGACACTAATTGCGACCGTGTGCCTGACGTTACCATCAAATCGCGCTGCCTTGGGCAGCCGGCCCACGGGATCGAATGGCAGGTCGCGCGCCCGGTCATAGGCGCCAGGCCTTTTCAGGCGCCCGCCTAACCACGCTGCCACTGGTACGCTGACCGCGCTAGCTACCAGAGCCCAGCGAGCGGATGCACGGGTGATCTCCTCGGCTGGCGCGGTCCAGTCTTCGGGAAAACCCTGAAGCCTCTCAGCATCGCGGATATCCGGCTTCACCAGGCGCCCGTCCGGCAGGAGAATCGCCGGGGGAGACGGGATACCCACGGAGGAGCCGTTCTTCAAGGTGGGAACAGCATCCACCGCCCAGCCCAGGCCGCCACGACCTTCGGTCCAGTAGAAGCCATGGGCCAGCTCCCCGAGCGCTGTTCTCGGTCGAGCGAAGGGATTGTCGTCGGCCATCAGCACATCGGCGGGATCGGCTACCCGCGACGCGACAAGATACACCCGCTCGCGACGATGCGGCAGGCCGAAGCCGTTGGTGTCGACTACACGCCAAGCCCAGCGGTAGCCCAAGGTCTCCAGGCAATCGACAATGCTGCGCATTGCTGCTCCGGCGCTGAGCTGCAGCATGAACGGTACGTTCTCAAGAACGAGCCATGGCGTCTTGGCGGCATCAACCAAGCGGAAGACTTCGTGGATCAGTCCGCTTCGATCACCCTCAAGCCCGCGAGTCAGACCGGCCTGACTTAGGTCTTGGCAGGGAAACCCCGCTACCACCAATTCTACGCCATCCGGCAGGGCTGCGAGTTCACGAACGTCGCCCACCAAATCGACGTCCGGTAACTGACGTCCTAACACCGCCCGCGCGGCTGGCAGGATGTCACTGGCAAGCACGGTCTCGTGCCCGGCGATCGCCAAGCCAGTTTCCAGGCCCCCGACGCCCGCGAATAGTCCGACCGTCTTCATGGCGTCGAGCGATCCTCCGATTCGGATTCTTCCTCCACCTGGAGGCATGCGTCCACTCGCGTTCCGAACAATTCGGCCAAGGCGGTACGAAGGGACGCGGCGTCTCGGGTCAGGCACTCCCAAACAACGGCCGGACGCCAGCCCAAGCCTTCCAGCCGACTGAGCGCAAGTTGGTCGCGAGCACGATTGGCGGCGATTTTTGCCTGCCACCATGCCGTCCGCGTCTTCGGTACGGTGCCGTACCTGCAGCCCTCGTGACCATGCCAGAAACAGCCGTGGACGAAGATCACGACGTGCCGGCCAGGGAAGACGAGGTCCGGCGATCCCGGCAGATCCTTGCGGTGCAGCCGAAATCGCAGTCCGAGGGCGTGTGCCGCCTTGCGCACCTGCAACTCGGGTGCCGTCCCCTCACGGCGCACCCTTCGCATATGGGCGCTCCGTTGTTCGGTCGAAAGCGTGTCCATCACTCTCAGAATTCTTGCGTTTGATGAAAGAGCTTAACCGGATGGGTCCGCGGTCCAAACTCTGGATGGCGTCGACAGCGCTGGTGGGCAGGAGGGTTCCTTCGAGGCCGCGCGCCTCGATCCATCCCTACCCGCAGCGCGTCGGCGGCCTCAACTAGCAAGACGTTCCTTTGCTTCATTGAGACCCCGTGCCGCTCTGTTGCGTTTGACCACAAAACCTCGCCCAGTCAGCCATCATGCTGCGACGCTTCTCGAACAGGTCGCCGCGCCGGTACGCCGCCTCAACCCTGTCGCCGATGGCGTGCGCCAGGGCCATTTCCGCCGCGTCGCGCGGATAGTTGGTGCGCTCGCTCGCCCAGTCGCGAAAACTGGAGCGGAACCCATGGGGGACAGCTGCAACGTCCATTCGGCGAAGCACGGCGGTCAGGGTCATGTCCGACAAGGCGCCGCCGCGCAGGGCCGGAAAGACCAGATTGGTTCCGTGCATTCGGGGCAGGGCGCTCAAAAGGGTGATGGCGGCGGGCGACAGCGGAACGCGGTGTTCCCGGCCGGCCTTCATCCGCTCAGCCGGCACGGTCCAGACGGCGGCCTCCAGGTCCACCTCGGACCACGTCGCTCCGCGTACTTCCCCTGATCTCGCGGCGGTCAGGATGGCGAATTCCAGGGCGCGGGCTCCCATGCCTTCGCTCTGGCGCAGCCGTTCGACGAACGCGCTGACTTCACTGACCGGCAGGGCAGCATGGTGTTCGGTCCGGCTGACCTTTGACGGCCGAACCAGGAGCTTGTCCAGGTGGCCGCGCCAGCGCGCTGGGTTCAGGCCGTCGCGATATCCCCTAGCAGTCGCCCAATCCAGGATCTGCTCGATGCGGCCGCGCAGTCTGGTGGCGGTCTCGGTCTTGGCCTTCCAGACGGGCTCAAGAATGGCCAGTACGTGCGCAAGCTCCACGTCGCGCACCAGGAGGGCGCCGATCACGGGATAGGCGTAGGTCTGTAGGGTGTTACGCCACTGCTGAGCATGTTTGGCATTGCGCCATCCGGCTTCGTGGGCGGCAATGTACGCCAGGGCGGCCTGCTCGAAGGTCAAGGCCTTGGCCTTGCTAGCGCGCAATGCGCTGGCCTTGGCTTTCCGCTCGTCTATCGGGTCTTTGCCGGCGTCCATCAATTCGCGGGCGGCCCGAGCCGCCAAGCGGGCGCCAGCGAGCGTCACGCCGGGGTAGCCCCCAAGTCCCATGTCACGGCGCTTGCCACCGATCGTGGCCCGCAACACCCAGGTGCGCGCGCCGCTCGACAGCACCTGCAACCCGAGACCGGGTACCGGGCCAACGAAGTGCAGGCCGGGCTTCGTCAGTCTGGAAACATCCAGGGGCCCCAGCTCTTTCGCCTTCCTCGGCATCGTCCCATTCCATCCATCCACACACCCATCAACAAAGGTGCGAACTTACGATGCCTGGTGAGACGTGGCGAAGCCAGCTAATTCGTCATTCCCCTCGCAGCGCAGAGCATCTGTGACGTTGTGAGGCCTCAGGAAGTTCGAATGCGGGGGACACCCCATCCGCCACCCGTCGTCGACGGGCGATCGCGTCCGAAATGACCCGATCCTGTTTCGCGCCGGCGGTCAGCGCCCGGTGGGCGCCATCGCTGATTGCGGGGCATTCTTGCCAAGCTTACGGCTACGCTGGACAGTGCCAGCGTCAGTTG
>FTJO01011381.1_pt10 | contig 11273 bp, 13 predicted proteins | sample 1658761 | NCBI WGS metagenome assembly FTJO01 (sample SAMEA3914852, study PRJEB12502) | metagenome | biome: forest; material: soil | place: USA | collected 2011-06-22 | depth 0.3 m | reverse complement strand
ATCGAGCAGCGCTATGTGATCAACAACCTGGCGCAGTCACTGTGGGTCACGGGATGGCCCGATACCTGGTGGCTCACCGAGCAGGTGCGCGTCGATCGCGACTACGCGACCTTCGGCGAGATGACCTTCGACATCATACCCGATCGCCTGATGATCACGGCCGGCGAGCGCTTCTACTGGTACGACAATTCGCTCGAGGGGTTCCGCGGGTTCGGACTCGGCAACCCGTTGAGCGCGCCTAGCGGCAATGGCGAAGGGGGCGTCTGCGACTTCTCCGTGCATTTCCATGGGGCTCCGTGTCTGAGCTTCAGCAAGGACACGCAGGACCACGGCAACACGCCCAAGGTGACTGTCACGTACAAGATTGACGAAAGTCGCATGCTGTATGCCACTTACTCCAAGGGCTTCCGGCCGGGCGGCGTGAATCGCCAGGGCACTCTGCCGCCGTATCAGGCGGATTACCTGAAGAACTACGAGATCGGCTGGAAGACGAGCTGGCTCAACAATCACCTGCGCTGGAACGGGGCCATCTTCCGCGAAGACTGGAACAACTTTCAGTTCTCCTTCCTCGGCCCCAACAGCGTGACGGAGATCGCCAACGCCGGCTCGGCACGGGTCAAGGGGGGCGAGACGCAGGTGGTGTGGGCGGTGAGCGGCGGCCTGACGCTGTCCGCGAACATTACCTGGCTGGACCCGCACATCACGGAGAACTATTGCGGCGCCATCGATCCCAGCACCGGGGCGCCGATCACCACGAACCCCTGTCCGCCGAACGGCAGTCACCCGGACCCGTACCCACCGCTCGCACCCACGGGTACGCAGTTGCCCGGCACCTCGAAGTTCAAGGGCAACGTCGTGGCTCGCTACGAGTTTCCGCTGGCGGGTTACGACGCCCACACCCAGGCGGCATTCATCTATCAGAGCACCGAATGGGACGACCTGCGCGTCGCGCAGCGCCAGGATCTCGGAGCTCAGCCCTCGTTCGGGACAATGGATCTGTCGTTCGGACTCGCCAAGGACAACTGGACGACCGACTTCTTCCTGGACAACGCCTTTGACAAGCGCGGTCAGCTGTACCGATTCGCCCAGTGCGGCTCGTGCAGCTTCGTCGCGAACTACGTCGTGCCGACTCAGCCGAGGACGGTGGGGTTGCGGTTCGGGCAGAAGTTCTGAGGACGACTCAGGCCGGGCGCGTGAGCGCCCTGCGCTTGCGACCCACATCTCGAGCCTGAAAGGCAGTGCTCCCGGTAACACGGGATGAGATCCGGGTCGCGCCGGGCAATACCCGCCTGACAGGCGCGCGGTGATGTATCCGGGCCGACGCCCCGGGGTTGGATCACTCCTGGGCGTATCTTCCGGATCTCGCTGATGCGGTCGCGGTGAGGGATACGTTGGTTGGGTTGTGACTGTTCTGTCGGCGTCTGCGCGTGGTGGTTCGTCGCGCGTGGCTCACGCGATTGGGCGCGTGAGCAGGCGTTGTCGATATAACAAGAAAGAATGCGGCGCCGACTTGATTTCTGCTGGATATGATCTACAGTTAGCCATCGACATCCAGCAAGAGTCAGGAGCGATGAACACCGTTCTTTGGGCGCCTCCTAGAGGAGATCTTTCCGGTGACGCCGCCGCAACTACGTCTGAGAATGCGATGGCGACTCTGCTTGTCGAGCTGCGCTCCGACGTTCATCAACTTCATGAGGACCTCGCAGACCTCAAGTTTTGCGCAATCCTGATAATCTGGTTCCTGCTGGTTGGCCTGGCCATGCGCGGATTCGAATGACGCTAAGCAGCCCGCGTGGTCCGCATACTCCAGAGGGGATTGGATTTGGCAAGACAGGGACGCTCGGTGCGGGATATGGCTCGTCGCGTCGGTCACGAGAAGTCTGACCTGCAGAAGGACCTGTTGGGCAGCAGAGTCAGGTCGAGTGTGGACGAAAAGATATGAACTACCTATTCTGGGCCGCAGTAATCCTGGCGCTATTCCACTTCCTGTACGAGTGGGCGATCGCGCCTGCCATTCGCCTGAAGCTGAAGTACAGACTCTTTGCACTGCGCGACCAGTTGCGGCGAGCGAAGCTTGAGATGGGAAGCTGTTTTCCGGATCGTCATTTCTGCTCTCTCCAGGATTCGTTGAATGTGGTCATCGCGCTGGTAGACAAGTTCGACATTGGGCTGATAGCCCGCGCGAGAAAGCTCAGCGCAGACGATCCAGAATTTCGCAAGCGTTGCGAGTCGCGCTCTCAGATCATGGATGACTGCAGGCTCGAGGTGGCAAAGAGCATCCGGGACCAGACTACGAAACTCGCAATGGAATTGCTGCTCGTGAACTGCGGCGCCTGGGTGATTTATCTTCTTCCCATCGCGGTAGTGGTGGGTGGCTACTCTGAGCTGAAGCGCTGCATACCCTCCCTGGCTTCGATATCTGAGCCTGACCTTGCAAAGGTCACTGATCTCTATTGAATCTTCGCCAGCACATCCTTGCGCAACCTGGCCACCACGTGCGGCCGAGGGTCGACGATTTCGGCGACGTCGTATTGAATCGACGTCCCCATCACCTTGGCAACGTCAGTCATGTCGAGCTTGTAACGATCCCGAAGCCAGCGAACCATCCCGGAGGTGGCTGACTGCAGCGCCTCGCCCAGGGAGTTGCCGATGCCGCTGACCATCACGTACTGATCGTCCTCGGCCCAGGGTTGTCCGAGCGTGCTTCCCTTGATCAAGCTGACGGTGAACTCGACGGCCATGGACGTCTCCAGGCCCTGGCCGGTGATCTCGCCGTCTCCTTGCAGCGCGTGAGCATCTCCCATGGTCAACAGCGCGCCCGCCCGATAGACGGGAAGGTACAAGGTGGTGCCTTCTGCGATGCGGTTGTAGTCGAGGTTGCCGCCGTAGTTGCCGAGATCGGATGCGGCAATTGATTGGTTAGCCTCTGGCGCCACGCCGATTGTGCCGAGCATGGGCTTCAGAGCCACTGTGAAGTTCTTGAGCCGGGATCCGGGCTCGTCCGGTCGGGCGAGGCCTACGGCACTGTCGAGCGTCCAGCCGAAGCCGCACGGGTTCGGGGCTTCCGGCGGAGTTCCGGCAGGGAGTGCGTTGGGACTCAAACCCCAGCACACCATCGTGGCGTGGTTCTGATTGACTCGTACGCGGTTCAAATGCACGACCAGGGTATCGCCTGGCATCGCGCTTTCGACGTAGAAGGGGCCGGTCTGGGTATTGCCGGGCATGCCGGCCCACTGGCCGTGCTCGTCGAGCCCGTTGGCGTCGATGGTCGATGTCCTGACGGTATCACCGGGGCCGATGCGCAGGGCGGGCGGATTCGCGCCCGACAGGTTGGTGTAGTAGCGAGTCGGAACGTAGTCGTAAGTCTTCGGCGTGCGTGGCCTGTCGTCGGGTTTCTCCCCTGTGAGGGTGACTGGGACACGGTAGAGGCTACCGGTGCCCTGCAATGAGCCGCCCTTGATCTCCAGTGTCAGCTCGCCGACGGAGTTGCCGAGCGGGGGCTTGGTGGCCACGGTCAGATGAAGTCGTCCGTGTTCCAACGCGCCGTCATAGCTCAGCTGAAACCCCGAACGCGAGTCCAAACCCGCGGAGGAGCCTGTGATCTTGCCGTCAGCGGAGGCCAGCGTGAGAACCGCGGACGTCGAGCCTTCTGCGAAGTGTGCGGTGACGTTCCATGCGCCCGCGAAATCCGCCACGGTCGGTGGGGTAGCGGCGAGGGCGCTTGCGCAATGGATAGTCAGCAGTACCGCCGCCCCAGATAGCCATCCGCGATAACTCATCGTGGTGCCGTCACTCCGGGACCCAGGTTCTTCGCCAGGAACTGCTCGAGGGCGTTCCAAGTATTGTGCATCGGCGCATTGGACCCCACTTCCTGAAGAACTGTTGCGGATTCTGAGGTCCGCATTGCTGGGTGCCGGGCCTATCGTGGCGCATCCCTGCGATGCGTGGCAAGCGGCTCAGTCTTTCCCGTCTACGTGTGTCGCGTGTGCCCGTACCCGCGCGGAGGCGCTTCCGTGAAGTCCGTTACTGTTGCGTCTCGCGTAGTTCTTGCGAGGCGCGCGTAGCTCCTCGCCATCGTGGGTCGCAGCGAGCTGCAGTCGCCGTAGGCCGATCTTCACATATTCGGACTGACTCTCGATGCCGATGGCACGTCTGCCGAGGCGGCGGGCGACCGCGCAGGTCGTGAACGTACCGGCGAAAGGGTCCAGAACTGTGTCGCCTGGATTGGAACTCGCCTTGATGATTCGCTCCAGCAAGGCCTCGGGCTTCTGGCTCGGATGATCTTCGTATTCCGGCATTCGATAGCGCACGCGAGGGATGTACCACGTGTTGCCGGGGACTTTCGTGTTCTTGTACGGGGCGGGCGTGCTCTTGCGGTAGTCGATCAGCTTGCGCACTGCGCCGGTACGCGCCGCGACCTCGATGGCCTCGGCGTTGAACGTGTACGCCTTCGGGTCCTTCACGCAAAACAATATCGGTTCGTAGAGTGAGCCGTAGTGCTTCCTGGCCTGGACACCGGAGCTGTCGTAGTGCCACACGATCCGCGAGACCACGGTCAGACGGTCCCGCAGCCAGAGGTCCAGGTGGGGCATGGCTTGCGTGCTGCTCATCACGTATAGGCTGCCTGTCGGCCGCAATTTTTGAATCGTCAGCGCGAGCCAACGGTGGCACCACTGAGCGTAGTCCTGGTCCGATGACCAGCAATCCTTGAATTCGCCGAACCGCTTGCCGATGTTGTACGGCGGATCGGCGAACACGAGGTCGATCGACTCGTCGGGGATCGATGGCAGGATCCGGAGGCAGTCGCCGACGAGGATGCGGGTGTCTTTGCCGGCGTACTCCGGCTGCAAGGATCGAGTGTTCTCGGATCGGGTCACGGGTGAGCTTCCCCCCAGGCCACGACCTTACAAGAACTGGCGCGCGGGCGCTCGCGCGCTTAAGATTCCCGTTCACCGCGGGTGTAGTTCAATGGCAGAACTGCAGCTTCCCAAGCTGCTAACGTGGGTTCGATTCCCATCACCCGCTCCACTCGTTCTCCTAAAGATAGCGCTCGGCGGCGTGCCGCCGCGGACGCCCGCATCAGATCGAGCGTCAACGGCCCCTGGACCTCTCTTCTCCTTGTCCTTGTAGAAGAAATAATCAGCCGTGTAAGGCATGAACGCCTCTCTGCCAACGTCGCTCAGCGACGCGCAGCCCGTCGGAGGCGCGAGCCCTCCATGGGTGTTCAACCGCTGAATGAACGTGGTCTCCGTCAGCTTGTCACCGCCGGAGGGCCCCTCGTGGTTGCCCACTACCGTCACTTTGAGCCAGGCAATCGCGCCCGGCTTGACGAAGGCTGAATCGGAGGAGGAGTCGTTCGGTCCCACCGAGCCCCACACAGTGCTCGTGTCCAGGGATTGCCAGGTCGCACGAACGGGTTGCCCGCTCTCTTCGGGATTGGGGCTGAAATAGTGGGTGATGATCTGCTTGCCGTTCTCATTGAACAGCGTGGCCTCGGGCGTGAAGAGCGTGAACTTGAAGCCCGCACCCGAGGGCAGGCAAACGTAGTTCTGCGTCCCGGTCGCGTGACCGACGAGATAGGGGGTGTTCGGCGCCAGCACCTGAATGTTGCCCGGTACGGGCGGGACGCCGATTGCGTCCGCGTGAGCCGAATGGGCCAGTGAGATCGTCAACGCCATGGCGAGAGCCGTGGCGCACGCGATCGGCACGATGAGCCGCGAGGTCCGATCTTGCGATCCGTTGCAGTGCTTCATGCGATGGTCCTCTGCCGCTTGAGCGCGGATTGCGGGGCCGAGGTTGTGGTCCCGTCAAAGGATACTGCGCGCGGCGGCAAGGTGCTTCCGTCAACGGCCTGACACAACGTGCCCACCGGGAACGCGACGCGACACTGCGTCAGAGCGGTGCTTTTCGGCAGAATGTTTCGTCGTAGGGGAAATCGCAGCCCAGCCGCGCGAGCTCGGCGCGGCAGTAGTCATCGATCCGTCGTTGCTGGGGCGGAGTCAGCAACTCTCCCGAGGCGCCGGGTGTCCCGTGACGGACGATGGAGCCTCGCGGCCCGCTCGGAGCCTGTATCTCCTCGTGAAGCAGCACGGCGAACAGGCGATCACCCTGACGAACTTCATCCTGCAATGGGCAACGCTGCTGGGCGATCTTGACCTGTCCTACCATGTCGTGGACGACATGCTGGAATCGATCCAACAGGGAGGCGCCCTGCGCGGTACCCTCTCGCCGCTGTGGGTGCCGGAAATGCGTGCCTTTCGCCAGGATCCGCGTTTTCAGCCCTTTGTCGCGCGGCTCGGCTTCATGCCGTACTGGGAGAAGTTCGGTCCGCCGGACGACTGCGAGCTGCGCGACGGCCGGCTCATCTGCCAGTAGGAAATCAACTACTTCACGACGCTTGATTTGACGGTGGGATCGACATCGTTGCGCACGTACCTGCACTTCCCGTGGAGGCAGTCTATCTCGGCGCTCGGCCGGAGCCGGGACTGCCAGTCGTCCGCTTTGCGCATGATTTCCTCGCCGCGCTCCGGCGAGAGCTCACGGATGTAGCGCGCCGTGATGCGAAACCAGGGACTGCGCCAGCGCGCCATCTCTGCGATGACTTGCTCGCGGTCGACCCCTTCGACCAGCACCTCGTAGGCTGCCGCCACTATCCCGGTGCGATCGACTCCGGCGCGGCAGTGGACGAAGATCGGCTTGGGCGCCTGCCTCATGATCGCCAGGAAGAGCGCGACATGAGTGTCGAGGCGTGCGCGGCTCAACACCTGGAACGGATTGAATCCTGGCACCTGGAAATAGGGCAGCGAGTGCGAGAACCCAGGGAGGGGCGCGGCGCCTTCGAATGCCCGTTGATCGCTCAACTGCAGACTGACGATCGAGCCCACGCCATGCTCCAGGAGCCACTGCGCCCCCGTCGCATCCGGGCGTGTTCCCCTCCACAGCTTCCCCGCGTCGACCACGCAGAAGTTGCGGATCGGTGAGTCAAGATCGTAGGAGCAGGCGCCCGGCAGGGTGTGCTTGGACATGTAGACGCAGCCGCACAGCATCAACGCAAGCGAGGACAGGAGGATGCGACTCATGCGATCCATTCAAACGCATCGGGAATGATGCCGAGCGCAAGAAACGCACCCGCACAGAGGCCGGCCGCATCCGCGTGCGCGATGGCCGCAGCCGGACTTTTCGGGCCCGCGGCGGCCTTCCATAATTCCTTGTAGAACAGGAAGTTGATGCGGCCGTAGAGATGCTAAACTGGTCGCACTATGCAACGGGTTGCGCGCCAGTCTCAGCGCGCGTGAACAAAATTCTCCCAACAGTGGTTCTCGTCCACGGCGCCTGGCACGGCGGCTGGTGTTGGCGGGAGCTGACGCCGTATCTGACGCGAGGCGGATTTGCATTCCGCATGGTCGATCTTCCCAGCGTGGGATCGAAGTGGGGGCAGGCAGTCGATCTCTCCGCCGACGCGGCGGTCGTGAGATCCACACTCCGGAGCATTTCCGGTCCTGTGATCCTCTGTGGTCATTCCTATGGCGGCATGGTGATTTCCCTTGCCGCCTCCGGCGAGTCAAACGTCGAGCAACTCGTCTACATCTGCGCGTACGTGCCTGACAGTGGACAGTCCCTTACTGACGCGCGTGTGGGCAAACGTGCGCAGTGGATCCGGATGCTCGACGGGGGACTGACCTTTCCGGATCTCGATCAGGCAGCCGAGCTGTTCTTCGCAGACTGCGATCCGGCCACGCAGCTATGGGCGACGCGTCAGCTCAAGCCGCAGTCAAACGCTGCCTTCGAAGAGCCTGTGCCGACTCCGGCGTGGCAGAGCATCCCCTCGACCTACGTCGTCTGTGCCAACGACATGGCGATCGCCCCGAGCACGCAACGCGAGGTATTCGCGACCAGGACCTCGAAGGTGGTCGAGTTGGATTCGAGTCACTCGCCGTTCCTGTCGAAGCCCGCGGAGCTGGTGGACGTCATCCTGACTCGATGAGCCTCGCGGCTCAGCTGCGGGGAAGGCACACTCCTCCGCCTTCCTCTGCCGAGGCGGCGTGCGTGCGGAACAGACCGAACAGCTCGCGCCCCATCCCATGATCGTTCGAGCGCGGCGTCCGCGGAGGCGCGACTTCGCGACGGTTCCAAGTGCTTTCCGGTACGTGTGCGCCCAGTGTGCCGGCAATACTGTCGAGTCGCACGATATCCCCATCTCTCAGCTTCGCGAGTGGCCCCCCTGACGAGCACTCCGGAGTGATGTGGATTGCGGCGGGAACGTTGCCGGAGGCTCCTGACATCCTCCCATCGGTAATCAGTGCCACCTGGTAGCCCTTGTCCTGCAGTGAGGCGAGTATCGGGGTCAACTTGTGCAGCTCGGGCATTCCGTTCGCTCGGGGTCCCTGGTAGCGCACGACGACGATGACGTCGCGCGCGAGCTCGCTGGCCTCGAAGGCTTTGATCACCTCCGATTGCGAGTCGAAGACTCGCGCCGGCGCCTCGACGATGCGGTGGGACGACTGGACGGCTGACACTTTGATGACCGATCTGCCCAGATTCCCTCTCAACAGCTTGAGGCCTCCCTCGGTACTGAAGGGCTCGCTGACGGGCCGCAGAACGCCGGTGTCGCCGCTGGCCGCGGGAGAGGCGCGCCACGCGACCCCTTCAGGCGAAAGCCAGGGCTCCTGGGTGTAGCGATGCAAACCGCTTCCAGCCACGGTCTCGACATCCGCGTGCAGCAGACCCGCATCGAGCAACTCCCGGATGAGGAAACCCACTCCGCCGGCGGCCTGGAAGTGATTCACGTCGGCGCTTCCGTTCGGATAGATTCTTGCCAGCAGCGGTACGACGTCGGACAGGTCGCTGAAGTCATCCCAGTCGATCACGATCCCCGCGGTTCGCGCGATCGCGACGAGGTGCAAGGTGTGGTTGGTCGATCCTCCGGTCGCCAGCAGGCCCACGATCGCATTGACGATCGCGCGCTCGTCGAGCACCTTGGCCAGCGGCACAGGCTCGTTCCCCAGCGAGGTGATCCGCGCGGCGCGACGTGCGGCAGCGGCAGTCAGAGCATCGCGCAACGGTGTGTTGGGTTGCACGAACGCGCTGCCCGGCAGATGCAGTCCCATGATCTCCATCAGCAGCTGATTGCTGTTGGCCGTCCCGTAGAACGTGCACGTTCCGGCCGAGTGATAACTCGCGGCCTCGGACTCGAGCAACGCCTCACGACTGCACTTGCCCTCGGCGAACTGCTGGCGGATGTGGGCTTTTTCCTTGTTGGGCATGCCCGAGGGCATGGGGCCCGCCGGTACGAACAGCGTCGGCAGGTGACCGAAGGTGAGCGCTCCGATGAGCAGCCCCGGCACGATCTTGTCGCAAACGCCCAGACAGAGCGCTGCATCGAACATCCCGTGCGCCAGCGCGATGCCCGTCGACATCGCGATCACGTCGCGGCTGAAGAGAGACAGCTCCATGCCCGTGTGACCTTGCGTCACTCCGTCGCACATGGCCGGCACGCCTCCTGCGACTTGCGCGGTTGCTCCGACCTCGCGCGCGGCCAACTTGATCAGTCCGGGGAAGCGCTCGAACGGTTGATGCGCGGAGAGCATGTCGTTGTAGGCGGTCACGATGGCGAGGTTCGGCCATCGCAGGCTCTTGAGTGCGTCTTTGTCCGTGGCAGGTGCTGCCGCAAAGCCATGGGCGAGATTCGTGCACGACAGACGTGAGCGGCTCGTCGCCACAGCGGATTCGTCACGGACTCTCTCGAGATACGGTGTCCGCTCCGCCCAGCTGCGTTCGCGAATGCGCTCTGTTACCGCGTGTACGCGGGAATTCAGTGCCGTGTGTGTCGTATTCATGGCTCAGGACTCGTCGCGCTGTCGCCGGTTCATATCCCGATAGGATACTTCGCGAGCGCGATGGGGAGCGCCGCTCAATTTGGTGCAGAGGCTGCGCCGGAGTGTGCCGGTGTGCACCGCTTTGGTGGGCGGCGCCTTGGGTGAGCAGGAACTTCCGCGCCCACGCTTCGTTGATGCGCACTACGCCCGACAGAGGATCGCAAATATGGCCGCATCTGAAAGTTCGAACGGAAGAAATGCAGCTGACGTCTCCGACGTGAAGGAGCATTTGCGGGCGGCAGGGGGAGCGGCAGCTGAGGCGGCGCGAGCGCGAGCCGACCAGGCGCGCGAGTGGGCCCAGGACCGATGGTCGACTCTGCAGGAGCGCGTCGAAGCTCAGCCATACCGTGCGACTGCGTGGGCGCTGGGCATCGGGGTCGTGGCGGGTTTTTTGCTCGCGAATCTCATCCGTGGTGGCGGGCGCGGTAACGAGCGCTAGCCCGACGCCGGCACAGGGGCGCCGCGGCAGGGTAGGCCGTCGGGACGCGGGCGCGCTCAGGGACGCTCAAAAATCGCCATTTTCGCTGCCCTGACCGTTCGGTGACATTCGGGGGAGCCGGGCGTGGTCTGCTTTGCCCATGCACCAGATTGGTGTCGTGGGTCTCTCTTATCGGCATGCGGGCGTCGACGATATCGCCCGGTTCTCGCTTCCCCGGGAAGAGGTCGGCGCGCGCCTGCCCGCTTTGCGGGAGCGCTTACAAGCCGGGGAAGTCCTGTACGTCGGTACCTGCAATCGCGTCGAGGTCCTCTACACGACGCTCGACGGCTCGGCGGCGGGAGACAGCCGGCGTGAGATCTTCGAGGCCCTGATCGGCCGGGCGCCTCAGCCCGGCGAGGCCAATCGAATCCTGCGCGCGTGGACCGGCGAAGCGGCCCTGGAGCACCTGTTTCTGGTCGCGTGCGGGCTCGATTCGGCTCAGGCCGGGGAGCAGGAAATCGCGGCTCAGATCCGTGGGGCCTGGGAAGCTTCGCGGGCTGCCAACGTGTCGGGCCCGACTCTGGATCGCCTCGTCGGCGAGGCTCTCGGGATGGCGAACAAGGTCCACCGCATCGAGGGGGGAATGCCGGCGCCTTCGCTGGCCGATCTGGCGGCGGACCGGATACTGGCGCACCTGGGTTTGGGCGCCGCGAGCGCGGCGAACGGTGCGGCGCGCCCTGCGGGTGGCGACGGTGGGATGGGCGTCACTTCCGTGGCGCTTCTCGGCGTATCACCCATGACCAAGCGCTGCGGTCTGGTCTTGCACCGCGCGGGCGTACCCCTGGTCGTGGTCAATCGAACACTCGAGGTTGCCGAGGAGTTTGCCCGGGGGGTCGGTGGGCAAGCGCTCTCTCTTGCGCAGTTTCGTGCCGATCCCGTTGCCGTGGGCGGGCTGGTTCTGGCTGCCGGCGGCGGCGAGC
>FTJO01004920.1_pt2 | contig 11275 bp, 11 predicted proteins | sample 1658761 | NCBI WGS metagenome assembly FTJO01 (sample SAMEA3914852, study PRJEB12502) | metagenome | biome: forest; material: soil | place: USA | collected 2011-06-22 | depth 0.3 m | reverse complement strand
TGGCCCTATTACATGAAGGCCCGCGGCTGCGACCTGCGCGAGTATTTCATGACGACCCTCGCGCTGAGCCCGGAGTTGACGGAGCGACTGCAGAACGCCGAGCTGGTCACGGACGTCGAGGCCACGGGCAACTACTCCTACGAGTGCAAGCGCGCTTACGGGACGAATTTCCTGATGGTGGGAGATGCTTTCGCGTTCGTGGACCCGGTGTTCTCCACCGGCGTGATGCTGGCGATGCACAGCGGCATCGAGGGTGCCAAGACCGTCGACAGCTGTCTTCGCGAGCCGGCACGTGCCGCACGCGCGCTCAAGCGCTACCAGCGCCTGATGCACTACGGCCCGAAGGAATACTCCTGGTTCATTCACCACATGACGGGCCCGACGCTGCGCAATCTGTTCATGTCCCCGCGCAATCCGCTCAGGATGAAGGAAGCCATCCTGTCATTGCTAGCCGGGGACATCTTCGGGAGCGCCCCCATCGGTCCCTCGCTGCAGGCCTTCAAGGTGCTCTACTACATCAGCTCGATCCTGACACCGAGGCGCACGCTGGCGGCATGGCGGCAGCGGGCGATCAATATCAGGCCCGCAGAGAACGCGGGCTGATGGGCTCGAGCACGCGGCTTCAGGTCGACTATCTCACCCTGCCCGAGCCCGGGTCGGCGCAGTGGGACGGCGTGCTCGGCGTCGTCGCCTTCGAGGATCTGCCCGTGAGCCTCGATGAGACGGATGTCCCCGTGGCCGAAATCAACACTCCGCTGCTGGGAGCCAAGGCACCGGTCTGCGAAATCTGGCACACGCAGCGGCCGGTTGAATCGGGGCAACGGGCACGCGTGCGTTACCGCCGCGACGCGAGCGTCTTGTTTGGTTGCATATCGGTGCCCGAGGCCGCGGCGACCCCCTTCGCGGGGGAGTCTCGGAGGTCTGCCCTGCAGGCGGCCACGGAGCAGGCCTATCGCGAGATTTTCTCGGTCCTCGATTCGGTCGGCTACGGGCACCTGCTGCGCGTCTGGAACTACCTACCCGAGATCAACGCCGACAGCTACGGATCGGAGCGCTATTGGCAGTTCAACCAGGCGCGCCGCGATACCCTGATCGCCTGCGGACGCGCCGTGTCGGGCAACGTGCCGGCGGCCTGCGCCCTCGGCTCGGCGGTCGGCAGTCCGCTGGTAGTCTATTTTCTGGCCAGCAAATCGGCGCCCGTGGCGGTCGAGAATCCGCGCCAGACCTCCGCGTTCCAATATCCGCCAAGGTTCGGACCGCGACCGGTGTTCGCCCGCGCGAACGTGTTGCGGGAAGCCTCCGCAAGTATGTTGTTCATCTCGGGAACCGCCAGCATCGTGGGCCACGAGACCTTCCATGTCGGAGATGTAGCTGCGCAGACACGCGAGTCCCTGGTGAACATCGAAGCGCTGCTGAGTGAAGCCAATCGCGTCGCCGGAGCGGCCCGCTTCGCCCTCGGCTCGCTGGCCTACAAGGTCTACGTGCGCCACTCCTCCGACCTGCCTGTCATCCAGGCACAGCTGTCCGCGGCAGTGGGCTCATCCGCGCGCATCGTCTATCTGAGGGCGGACATCTGCCGGCACGATCTGCTCGTCGAGATCGAAGCCTCCGGCGTGGACTACGGTCCTGCCGGCTCCTAGACCCATGAACGCCGCGAACCGCAGGCGTAGCCCCTGGCTGCCGTTCCTGATGAGTGTCAGCGGCGCCCTGCTGACCTGCGCCACGGCGCGGGCCGACCCGAAGCCGTTGTGGGAGTTTGGACTGGGGCCGGCGCTGCTGGCGCTGCGGGACTATCGGGGCGCGAGCTCCTCGCACGTATTTCCGCTGCCGGTCCCTTATTTTGTGTATCGCGGCGAGTTCCTCCAGGCGGACCGCGACGGCCTGAAGGGGAAGATCTTCGACGAGAAGTTCGCCGAGCTGCACATCAGCCTGAGCGCGACACCGCCCGTACGCAACGCGGCGGCGCGTAGCGGCATGCCCAGTCTGCGCTCGACCGTCGAGATCGGTCCGGCCCTCGACCTGCGGCTTTGGCAGTCTCCGCAGGATCAGGTGAAGGTCCATTTCCTCACCTCGGCGCGCTCGGCCATCACGGTAGAGGCTCGGCCCAAGCAGATCGGGTGGGTGATCGATCCGCACCTGAACGTGGATGTCGATGCCCCAGCGGGGTGGAAGCTCGGATGGCTCGCCGGGCCGCTGTTCGCGACCCGCCGCTACAACGACTATTTCTACAGCGTCGCGCCCCAGTACGCGACGTCGGAACGCCCCGCCTACGCGGCTTCCGGCGGGTTCTCCGGCACGCAGACGGTCTTCTCCCTCACCAAGCGCTTTCCCCGCTATTGGACCGGCGCATACGTCCGCTACGATACGCTGACCGGCGCCACCTTCGCCGGCAGCCCACTGGTGAAACGCAACAGCTACTGGTCGGCGGGAATTGCGGTGGCATGGATGATCAAGCAGTCCTCACGCCTCGTCGAGGCGTCGGACTAGTTACGGGCAGGTCCAACGTGGTGCGCGCGCTGAAGTCCGTTTACGAGTCCGTCGCGCTGTATGGCCTGCTGATGGTGCTCGGCCTCATCTGCCTGACGTGGTCGGTGATTGCCCTGCCCCTGCACGCATTGCCGCGCCGCGGAGGCGTTGCCGCCGGCCGCTTCGGAATCATGGCCGGATTCCGCCTGTATTCGTGGCTCCTGAGCCTCTCGGGTGCGTACCGGCTCGATCTGCGCGCGATCGATGCGCTGCGAGGCGGTCCCCCCGTGATTCTCGCCCCGAACCATCCCTCTTTGATCGATGCGCTGTTGATCCTCACGCGCCACCCGAACCTCGCGTGCGTCATGAAGGGGGCGTTGATGAGCAACCTCTTCCTGGGCCCGGGCTCACGGCTGGCTCGTTATATCCGCAGCGACATGCCGCGGCAGATGATCAAGGAGGCGGTCGCCGACTTGCGAGAGGGCGGTGTCCTGCTGCTGTTTCCGGAGGGCACGCGTACCACGAGCGCGCCGTTGAATCCTCTGACGGCGAGCGTGGGCGTCATCGCCAAGCACGCGCGCGTTCCGGTGCAGACCCTCATCATCGAGACCGACTCGCCCTATCTGAGCAAGGGCTGGCCGTTGTTTCGCCGCCCGCACCTGCCCATTACGTACCGGGTTCGCCTCGGTCGACGCTTCGACCCGCCCACGGACGTCGCTGCGTTCATGGTGGCGCTCGAGCAGGAATACATTCAGCAGCTGACCGGCGCAGCGCAGCCCGAGCGCGTGAGCGATGCGAGAACCGCGCAGGCCGGCGGCTGCGCTCGATGACGGTCCGCTCCACGACCCATCTGGTGCTCATTCCGAGCTACGACCCCGGTAAGAAGGTCTACGAGACCGTCAAAGCGGCCCGCGAGGAATGGGAGCCGGTCTGGATCGTCGTTGACGGCAGCACTGACGGCACGGCGGCGGGTCTCCAGGAAATGGCGCTGAGCGATCCGGGCTTGCGCGTCATGGTGAGGGAGCGCAACGGCGGCAAAGGTGCCGCGGTCCTCGATGGGATGCTCGAGGCGCGCTCTCGCGGCTTCACGCATGTTCTGACGATGGACTCCGACGGGCAGCATCCGGCCGAGCGCATCCCGGCCTTCATGGCCGCCTCCGCGGCCAATCCGTCCGCGATGGTGCTGGGGGAACCGGTGTTCGATGCGAGCGCCCCGAGCCTGCGCGTCCGCGGCAGGAAGGTCTCGAACCTGTGGGCGAACCTGGAGACGCTCTGGGCCGGGATCCATGACTCCCTGTTCGGCTTTCGCGTCTATCCGATCGAGCCTCTGGTGCGAGTGATGCAGGCGCACCGCTGGATGCGCCGCTTCGACTTCGACGTCGAGGCGGCTGTGCGGCTGAGCTGGCGCGGCCTGCCGGCCGTCAACCTGCGAGCTCCGGTCCGCTACTTCCGCCCGGAGGAAGGCGGCGTCTCACACTTCAACTACTGGCGCGACAACGTGCTGCTGAGCTCGATGCACGCGCGCTTGTTCGCCGGATTCGTCATGCGTTTGCCGCTGCTGCTGACGCGCAAGCTGACACGCAGGGCTTGAGAGCGCGGTACTCGGAAAAGACTCCGAGCTCGACATGCCGCGCGACCTCGACGAAACCCGCAGCTTGCAACGCGGACAAGATGATCGATGGCGGAGCGCACGCCTCTATGGTGTCCCAGTAGTAGCGCATGAGTTGCGGCGTGTCGCGATGGCGCGCGACGAGGCGCGCAGCGATCGGAACCATCACACGCATGTAGACCTTCAGCAGGGCTTGCGACCAGATTCGGCCCGGGCGGGTGATCTCCAGCAGGCACAGGCGGCCACCCGGCTTGAGAACCCGGTGAAACTCGCGAAACGCCGCGGACAGATCCTCGACGTGGCGCAGCGCGTAGCCCATGCTCAGAAAATCAGCAGTCGCATCCGGCGCGGGTATGGACTCCGCGCTGCCGGCAACCAGGCGCACACCTGCGGGAACCTTGGCATTTTCTACCATGCCGGATGAGGGATCGACGCCCGTCACGCACCCAGGATCACCGCAGATCCAGGCCGCCTCCCGGGCCACGAGCCCGGTTCCGACGCCAACGTCGAACACCGTCATGCCGCAACGCAGCCCGGCGTCCCGTAGCGCGCGACGGCGGTACCTGGAGCCGGTGCCGAAGGCCATGACGCGCTCCACGCGGTCGTAATCGCAGGCCGTCCGATTGAAGAGCCCGAGCACCCAGGCACGGTGCTCCTTCTCGCTTGCGTAGTAGTCCCGCAGAGGTGGATGCGGTGCGAGGGCGGTGTGCGGGGTCGGCAACACGGGCCGCAGCCTAGCGCGAGGCGGCTGGAACTGCCACGTTGGGCACGTATAATGCCGGTAGCGCAGGGCAGACTGAGGCCAAAGGGGGGGAGGTGCGAGCATGGCCTGTGCCTCCGCCAAAACACCATGCACGAAGATGGACCATGAACACGCCGCGCCAACCCGGATATCCCACTACGGCAGCCGGATATGTCCGATAAAGCGACGTCGCCCTTGAGACAACCGGCGCCGCCGCTCGACACTGCCGACTTGCAGCTGGAGCTCGCGCGGCTCATCGTCCAGGCGTTGAATCTGGAGATCGCCCCCTCGGCCATCCAGCCGACCGCCGCTTTGTACGGCGAGGGGCTGGGCCTGGACTCCATCGACATCCTGGAAATCGCGCTCGTCGTGTCCAAGCAATATGGGATCCACCTTCGCGCCGACAGCGAAGAGAATGGCGAGATCTTCCGCTCCCTCGGCCACCTCGCGGCCTACATCGCCGCGCATCGGACGAAGTAAGCGCCTGGCCGCCATCCCGCTGATCGCCCATTCCCATCCGGATGCGGTCGTCGCTTACCGCGCCGGAGCGCCCCTTCGAGCCAGCGAGTTCCTGGCCGACGTCGTGCGCGTGGCTGCGACATTCCCAGCAGGCAAGCACGTGCTGAACGTATGCGCGGACCGCTACCGCTTCACAGTAGGTTTCGCCGCGGCACTGCTCGCAGACAAGGTCAGTCTGTTGCCCTCGACACGCGCGCCTGCAGTGATCCGGGAGCTCACGGAATTTGCGCCGGATGCGTTTTGTCTGACGGACGATCCTCGCTGTGACATCGAGCTGCCCCGGATTGCATACGCCGAGGCGCCGCCGGGATACCGGTGGCCCGCGCCCGAGATCGCAAGCGAGCACCTCGCGGCATACGTGTTCACGTCGGGCTCGACGGGGACCCCGCTGCCGTACCAGAAAAGCTGGGGACCGCTGGTGCAATGCGTGCGCGATGGCGCCGACCGCTTCGGTCTGCTGGATGGCCGCGCCTACAGTCTGGTCGGCACGGTCCCGCCACAGCACATGTACGGGTTCGAGTCGACGGTCCTGCTCGCGTTGCAAACCGGAGCCGCTCTGTGCGCAGAGCGCCCGTTCTATCCCGCAGACATCTGCAGCGCGCTGGCGTGCGTTCCGCGCCCGCGCATTCTGGTTTCCACGCCCGTTCACCTACGTACCCTGATCAGCGCCGAGGTGGATCTGCCTGCGGTCGACTTCATCCTGTGCGCTACCGCCCCTCTCTCCCAGAATCTTGCCCGGGAGGTGGAGCAGCGCTTCGACACTCAGCTGCACGAGATCTACGGGTCGACGGAAACGGGGCAAATCGCCACGCGACGCACCGCTGATACGGTTGAGTGGCGGCTGTGGAGAGAGGTGCGGCTCGCCATGGAGGAGGACAGAACCTGGGCGGCGGGCGGCCACATCGAGCAACGCACACCCATGTGCGATGTCATCGAGATCACCTCACAGGACCGCTTTCTGCTGCACGGGCGAATGGCAGACCTCGTGAACATCGCCGGCAAGCGCAGCTCGCTCGCCTACCTGAACCATCAGTTGAATGCGATTCCCGGGGTCCTGGACGGAGTCTTCTTCCTGCCCGATGAGACCGTCGAAGCCTCCAAGACCGGCGTGACCCGGGTCGCCGCCGTCGTGGTCGCTCCGGAGCTCGATGCGACGTCCTTGACTGAGCAACTGCGCAAGCGCATCGATGCCGTCTTCCTGCCCCGGCCGCTGTTGTTGGTCGAGCGGCTGCCTCGCAACTCCACGGGCAAGCTCCCCCATGAGGCCTTGCAGTCGCTCGTCGCGCGCAACCTGTCCACGCCGCGTCGGAGTCACGAGGGATGAGCCGCCAGGGGTTGCCCATCGCCCACGACCATCCGGCCTTCGCGGGCCACTTTCCGGGCGCGCCGATTCTTCCCGGGGTCGTGTTGCTCGATGCGGCCGTTCAGGCCGCCGCCGCCACCGCACCCGCTCGAGAGTGGCAGATCATGACGGCCAAATTTCACGGTGTGGTGCGACCGGGCGAGGCCCTGACGCTGGAGCAGGAGAGCGCATCCAACGGTACGGTCCGATTCTTCGTGCGGCACGGCGAGCGACTGGTCGCAAGTGGAACTCTCAAGCCGGGCGCCAGCCCCGCGGAGCGCGGCGATGGCTAGCGAGCCGGCCGGTGGCGCCGGGAAGGCGCAGCCGCGCCTCACGGAATGGTCGACACGGCGCGAGCGCGGCAGTGTCTTCCTGTTGCGCATCATGACTTTCATCTCGCTGCGCATCGGGCGGCGTGCCGGGCGGTTCTTTCTGTACTTCATCGCCGCGTATTTTTTCGCGTTTGCGCCGCGCTCGCGCCGCCAGTCGTACAACTACCTCAGTCGAGCGCTGGGCCGCAAAGCGACGGCGCGCGACTGGTTCCGTCAAGTGCTCACGTTCGCCTCCACGATCCATGATCGTGTGTACCTGGTCAACGCGCAGTACGATCTGTTGCAGATCTGCGTCGAAGGCGAGGCGCTCGTACAGCGGTATGTCAACACCGGCCAGGGCGCATTCCTGATGGGCGCTCACCTCGGGAGCTTCGAAGTCACGCGGGCGGTCGGGCAGAGGCATCCGGGCCTGCGAGTGGCCATGGCGATGTACGAGGAGACGGCCAACAAGATCAACGCGCAGCTGGCCGCCATCAACCCGGCGGCCAAGCTCGACATCGTGTACCTGGGTCGCGTGGATGCGATGCTCAGGATCCACTCTTATCTGGATGAGGGCGCCTTCGTCGGAGTGCTGGGCGATCGCACCTTCGGCTCCGACGAGGGGCAGGTGGTCGATTTCCTGGGTGCCCCGGCGAAACTCCCGACCAGCGCGATGCGAGCGGCCGCCGCGCTGCGGCGGCCTGTGGTATTCATGGCGGGTCTGTATCGCGGCGGCAATCGTTACCAGGTCGTGTTCGAGGAGCTGGCTGACTTCTCCTCGATACCCCCGGGAGGACGCCCGGCCGCCGTGCACGCGGCGACGCTGCGCTACGCCTCCCTGCTGGAGAAGTACTGCCGCAGCGATCCCTACAACTGGTTCAACTTCTATGATTTCTGGGCGGGCGCCCAATGAAGCGCATCGCCCTCATCGGCGTACTCGCCGTGCTGCTAGCGCCGCTGGCGCGTGCGGATTCCGACCTCGATAGAGTCATGAGCGCCCTCTCCCAGCGCAAGCACGGCCACGTGACGTTCACCCAAGAGAAGTTCATCGCGATGCTCGACAGGCCCGTGAAGTCTTCGGGCGAGTTGCTTTACGATGCGCCGGACCGGCTCGAGCAGCGCACCTTGAGTCCCAAGCCCGAGACGCTGGTGCTGCAGAACGGTATCGTCACAGCCGACCGTGGCCGCCGCCACTACACACTGGAGCTGCGCCAGTACCCGCAGGTCGTGCCGTTCATCGAGAGCATCCGCGCCACCCTCGCGGGCGATCGGGCGGCGCTCGACCGAGTGTTCCACGTGGGCTTTGCCGGCGCCTTCGACATGTGGACGCTCACTCTGGTACCGCTCGACGCGAAGCTGTCCCGCACGATCAAACAGATCACCGTCCAGGGGACGCAGGATGCGGTTCATCAGGTAGAAATTCTCCAGGGTGACGGCGACCGCTCTGTCCTCACGATCGGTCCCGCCGTGAACGAATGAACGAACCCACGCCCCCCGAGCGGCGCTTCGCGGGCCCCGCCGTCGCGGGCACGCTCCTGTGGGGGGTGTTGATCTGCGTTGCCGCTTTGATCGTCGCTCACGCGCGCTTCACGGCCGACCTGTCAGCTTTCCTGCCCGCGACCCCCACCGCGACACAGCGGCTGCTGGTGAGTCAGTTGCGCGAAGGGATTGCGTCACGACTCATCATCGTTGCCATCGAGGGAGGCGAATCCGCGCTCCGCGCTCGGGCTTCTGCCGGCATGGCCGAGCAGCTTCGCCGGGACACCCGGTTCACCTCCGTGAGCAATGGAGATGACAGCGGGCAGGAGCGTGATCGTGCCTTCCTGTTCGACAATCGATATGTCCTTAGCGAGTCGGTCAGTGCGGACCGCTTCACGGTCGATGGGCTGCGCGACGCGATTCAGGAGACGCTCGATCTGCTGTCCTCTCCGGCGGGACTGCTGGTGAAATCGCTCCTGGCTCGTGACCCCACGGGAGAGATGGTGCAGATCATCGACCAAGTCGGTGCTGGACAGTCACCACGCACAGACAATGGCGTATGGACCTCGCAGGATGGCAAGCGGGCGCTGCTCGTGGCGCAGACTCGCGCCGCGGGTTCAGACACCGACGGTCAACAACAGGCGATCCAGGCCATCCACCGCGCCTACGCAACTTCCGCTGCCGCGCTGCCGGCGGAAGCACGAACGAGCTTGGCGCTCCAGATGAGCGGACCCGGCGTTTTCTCCGTCGCGGCTCGAGCGACGATCCAACACGAGGTGTTGCGGCTCTCGCTCCTGAGCATGGCGGGCATCGTTGCGCTGTTGCTGGTCGTGTATCGCTCGGTTCCCGCCTTGCTCCTGGGACTGGTTCCGGTGGCCTCCGGAGCCCTGGCCGGCGTCGCCGCCGTTGCGTTGGGTTTCGGAGTCGTGCACGGCATCACGCTAGCCTTTGGCATCACGCTGATCGGCGAGGCGGTCGACTATTCGATCTATCTGTTCATCCAGGCTCGGCAATCCTGGGCGACCATCGGCCTGGGCGTGCTGACATCCATCTGCGGTTTCGCGGCGCTGCTGCCGTCCGGGTTCCCGGGGCTCGCGCAGCTCGGCCTGTACTCGATCTCGGGATTGGTCGCGGCGGCTCTGGTGACGCGCTTCGTGCTTCCCCACTGGTTGCCGAAGGGTTTCGCGATTCGCAACGTCGCACCCCTCGGAGTCGCCGTGGCTGCCGCGGTTCGTCGGGCTCGCGGGGCCTCCTGGGTGCTCGGCGTCCTCGCGATCGCGGCGGTGGCTTCTCTCTACAGTCATCGAAACTCGCTGTGGAACCGCGAGCTGTCCGCGCTGAGCCCTGTGACTCAGGCCGACCAGGACCTGGATGCTCGGCTGCGTGCCGACCTTGGAGCACCTGACGTGAGATTCCTGGTGGTCATCTCCGGAGCGAATCAGGAAGCGGTGTTGCAAACCACCGAGCGCGTGGGCGCGAGTCTGGAACCGCTGGTCATGCAGGGCGTGATCGGAGGGTTCCAAAGCCCGACCCGCTATCTGCCGAGCCAGCAAACGCAGCGTCTGCGGCGTTCAGCCATCGCGGACACAGCGCAGATGCGCGCTCGACTGGAGGAAGCGACCGCGACATCGCCACTGCGAGCCAGCCGCCTGGAGCCCTTCCTTTCCGACATCGAGGCCGCACGCGCTCACCCTCCGCTTTCACGCAAAGACCTCGAGGGCACCTCGATGGCTGCCGGCTATGACTCGATGATGGTCCGCGACAACACCGGGTGGACAGCGCTCATGCCACTGCGGGCTGCCACTTCAGCCAGCGGGGCGTACATCGACATCGATGCGAAGAGAGTCAGTGCGGCGATGGCAGCGGATCTGCCGGGCACTGTGACGTTGCTGGATCTGAAGAGCGCCGCGGACGAGTTATATTCCACGTATCTGGGGCAGGTCGTGAAGCTATCGGCGTACGGGCTGGCCGCCATCGTCGTGCTTCTGCTGATTGCGTTGCGCTCGCCGCTGCGGATGCTACGCGTGGTGACGCCGTTGGCGCTCGCAGTGCTGATCGTCGCCGGAGGACTGGCCTCCCTGGGCCACCCGCTGACCATCCTGCACGTGATCGGGATGCTGCTGATCGTCGCCGTGGGATCGAACTACGCATTGTTCTTCGACCGCCGCGCCACCGACAGACAACGTGACGCCGTGCCCTTGACGCTGGCCTCGCTCGTCATTGCCAACGCGGCAACCGTCGTCGGCTTTGGCGTGCTCGCATCCTCCTCGGTACCGATCCTCGCCGCTCTCGGCTCGACGGTGGCGCCCGGCGCGCTGCTCGCACTCGTGTTCTCCGCTTTGCTCGCGGAACGCCTGCCGCTTGCCGCTGGAGGCGCCTGATGCGCACTCGCCTGGAACAGGCTCAGGAGGGGGCGATCGCGGCGACGCAGGCCGTGCTGCTGCCGGCTGCGTATACGGGCCCCGATGATTTCATCCAGGCGGGGTTCGCGGCCGCGGCGCGCGAGCGCGCGCTGCCTCTGGACCTTGCGTTCGTGGATCTCAATCTCACACACCTGACCGATCGGACACTGCTGCGGCGGCTGCGTCACGAGATCATCCTCCCGGCGCGCGCGAGGGGCGGCCAGACGATCTGGCTGTGCGGCATCTCGCTGGGAGGCTTCGTCGCTCTCTCCTATGCGGAGCGCTATCCGGGGGAGATCGATGGCGTGTGTGTGCTGGCGCCCTACCTGGGCAGTCGAATCGTGACGGGAGAGATTGCAGCCGCCGGAGGTGTCGACAGCTGGGAGCCCGGCGAGCTCGCCGCGG
>FTJO01001869.1_pt3 | contig 11280 bp, 6 predicted proteins | sample 1658761 | NCBI WGS metagenome assembly FTJO01 (sample SAMEA3914852, study PRJEB12502) | metagenome | biome: forest; material: soil | place: USA | collected 2011-06-22 | depth 0.3 m | reverse complement strand
GGCGCGGGGGGCGCCATGGCGAGAGTCGCCAACGTGCCCGCGTTGATGGCCGCTACATGTCCGACGTACCGGTAGTCGACGAACTTCAGCAGGTCGCCGTACTCGATTCCATTCTCCACCCGGGGCAGCTGATGCTGGTGATTGAAATCTTCGCGCCACTCGGTGAACCGCACGGCGGCGAAGCCCTCCTGGTTGAACGAGGTGTGATCCCCGCCCCGCAGGAAACGATCGCGGCGGAACTCGAGGACGGGCTTGAAGGCGGTGGAGACCTGATCGGCGCGCGCCTGGTCGGCGAGCCCGAGACCCCCATACGTCTCGCCCACGTCCAGAACCGCGCGCGCCAGCTCCCGCGAAGGCGAATCGCTCTCATAGCCGAGTGACACGATGAGCTTTGCCTGCTCGGGGGTCGCCGACACGGGGATTCCCTCGGAGAAGACACGCACCAGCGCCTTGTCCTGGAACCGGTCGCCGGGCGTGGTGTTGCCTCCAACGATGTCGTTGTTCAGCTCCGCCTCCACCTGCCAGCCCTCGGCCGTGGCGAGCTTCGCCAGATGGCGGCTGCCATTCAGCCCCTGCTCCTCGCCCGCTACTGCGGCAAAGACGATGGTGGCGGCGGGCCTCAGCCTGGATAGCACGCGCGCACACTCGAGGCTGACAGCGACGCCCGAAGCGTCGTCATTCGCGCCTGGCGCCTCCGCGCGCGGGTCCATCACGTCCGTGCTGCGTGAGTCGTAGTGTCCGGAAACGAAGTACACGCGTTTCGCCTGCACAGGATCCGTCCCACGCAACACCGCGTAGACATTCGTGATGGTGGTGGGACTGGGAACGCGGTCCTGCGGAGATTCCGTGAAGGTATCGCGCTTCACTTCCAGGCAACCGCCGCACGCGGCGGCGTACCGCTTGAGCTCCGACTCGATCCAGTCGGCAGCGGCATTGATTCCCTGCCCTTTCGGCAGATCCGGGTCCATGCTCGAGAGCGTGCTGCGCGTGCGGAATCCCGCCAGCGTCTCGATCGTGCGCCGGATCTGCTGCGGCGAGATCTGTCGCAGGGCCTGCGCGATCGCCGGATCGGCCGGCGCCGGGCGCAGCGGCGAGCCGAACGCTTCCAGATCACGCGTGGCGGCCCTCGGAAGCCCAAAAGGCAGCATGGCCCACAGGCAGACGGCCGCAGCAACCGTCACCGCAGGGCGCAAGGCGCGCGGCAAGGCGCGCATCGGTCTGACATTCATCCGTCTCACTCGTGGACTCCTCGGACCATGCTATCTGCGAATCGGGATATCGACGTAGCTGTCGCTGTACCACTTGATCCTGATCGGAACCTTGCCGTCGTCCGCGACGGACTCGACGCTCACATCGTCGCCGCCGCCGTAGTTGATCTGCTGGTCGGGCCGCTTGTTGACGCCGAGCACCACGACCATGCGGCTGCCCTCCTGCAGCTTGCGGCTCGTGAGCCGTTCGCTGCGAAACGCCAGCTGCTGCCGCTCGCCCGCCTTCAGGAGATGCCGATGCACGCGGTCGCGGACGTAGCTCGAGCGCAATTCATAGGGCGGATCGAACAGCTGCACGTAATCGCCATTGGGGAGCAGCTCGTAGAAGGTGACGTTGAGGTCGACGTCCACCTTGTTCACCGTGAAATCCAGGCGCCCGGAGAGCAGGCCGCTGAGCTCGACCGCGCGCCGCACCGGTGCGCTGATGAAGGTCACCCCGTAGTGGCTCTGCAGATCCTTGCCGACCAGGCTCACTGGCGGCGTCCAGGCCGCATCGCTGCGATCGGCGAGGCTCACCGTCTGGCGGATGAACGTGGAGTTGGAGGTCCGCCGTGGCGCGAGCAGGTGGCCGTCGCCGGAGACTCGGGAATCGAGGTAGTACCGCTGTGCTCCCCTGGACATGGCCTCGATCGACGCCACGTGCCGCCACTCGTTCGCACCCATGACCTCGAAGTTGACGCGGCTGCGCAGCAGGTCCGGCTTCGCTGCACCCTTGAAGATCGAGTCGAACCACTGATAGCGCAGCTCCTGCAGATCGATGAGGGCGGCGGGATCGAGCTGGATGCCGCGCAGTGCGGCCGGCCCGGCGTGCTGCATCGCGCCGTCATCGTAGGGCCCGAGCAGGAGCGTGTGGTTGGCGTGAGCGTCGAAGCGATAGTGCTGGCTGTAGTAGTAGAGCGCGCCCACTTCGCCGTCGCCGTAATACCCCGCCATCGTCAGCACCGGGATGTCGACGTGGGCGAACTCCGCGCGGTAGGGGATCATCTTCTGCCAGAACAGGTCGTAGCTCGGGTGGTTGAGCCAGCGCGTGAAGATCTTGTTGGGCCTGCCATGAACATGGCCGAGCTCGCGGTAGGATTTCCCACTGGCGTACCAGGACTGGTCCAGTGAGCGCCACTGCGCATCGTCGCCCGCCGCCTTCGCATCGGCCGGCTTCGCATCGGCCGCCTTGACGTCGGTGACCGTCGTCACCCACCGGAACGCGGCATTACGGAAGATACTTCCTGACATCGGCACATCGACGCCCGGCGCGGTGGCGGCATAAGTCGCGATCGCCTTCAGCGCGGGCGGCAGGCTCTTTGCGGCTGCCCATTGGGCGAAGCCGCCGTAGCCCGTGCCGAACATTCCCACGCGGCCGTCGCTCCACGGCTGCCGTGCGATCCAGTCGATGACCGCCCGCGCGTCGTCGCCATCATGTTGAAATGGCACGATCTCCGCCGTGCTCTTGAGCTTTCCACGCGCGTACGCCAGCACGCCGATGTAGCCGTGCGCCGCGCACTCCCTGGCAAGGCTCTGCGTGTCGGAGGAAATCGTGAATTCGAGCAGCGCCGGCAGCCGCTTGGACTCGCCCTTCGGCCGCACGAGCCTGGCGCTGAGCATCACCCCGTCCGCCGCCGGGATCTGGACATCGTCCTCTGTCGTGTAGCGCCGGCGGCTGTCTTCCGCGTCCAGCTGCGCGACGAGCGGGCCGAAGTCCCGGTGAGCCGCAAAAGTGACGTAGTCCCAGACGAGCTCGACCGCGTCGGCCAGCGGAACGGACCCCTTGGCGCGCCGCTGATCGAAATCCTTCTGCAAGGCATCCTGGAATCCCGGCGGCGGCGCCTCCAGCCAGCCTGCGACGGCGTACGCGTCGAGATCGCCGAGCTTGGGAATCACCTCGCCGTAGGCCTGATTGAAGGCCTGCGCGAAGGGAACGCGAGTCGCCGCTTCGAGGGCCTTTGCGTGAATGTAGAGGGTGTGGATCACCGGCTTGCCGGCGGGCCTGTGGGCATCCGCGGCGCGGCGGCGGTCGAGAAGCGACTGGCGAGCCTCCCAGGCGGCAGCGTAGTTGCCTGCGACGAGCTGCAGCGCGGACAGATTCGTGAGATACCGCTCGGTATCGGCCTCCTGATAGACGGGCAGGATTCGCGCGGCGAGATCACGCATCACCGTGGGCGTTGCAGGATCGCCGACCGTCGCCGGAGGATGGAATTCCAGATCCTGCGCAACTGCCCATGACCCTGCGAACGCGAGCATGCAGAAGGGCACGATCGATCTTGCGAACGCCTTGCAGAAGCGCGCGCCCATCAGCGCCCAGCGGCCGACGCGCTGCGCGCGCCAGCCGGCTTCCCGTGCACGAGCGCAGGTCCCGTTGAGGCCTTGACGAGATGCAGGATGCGAGAAAACAGGGGATCACGCGATTGGGCGGCGCGGCCGATGTGGATGAGCGTCGTCCTCTGAAGATCGTGCGTGAAGATCTCGACGACGCGCTCCAGCGCTTCATCGTCCAGCGAGCCGAGCGTGTCATCTATGAGCACCCAGGGGGGCTTCTGCAGCACCATGCGCGCGAACGCGAGACTGAGCTGCTCGTCCTGGCTCAAGTCACGGTCCCACCGGCGGGTCGCATCGAGCGACGGCGCCAGGCGCTCCAATCCGAGCCGCTCGAGGGCATGCGTGAACCCCTGGTCCGAGAAGCTGTCGACCTTGAGCGGATACGCGAGCACTTCGCGCAAGGTCCCCCGGGGCAGGTATGGCGTGCCACGCGGCATGAAGAAGATCTGCTCGTCCTTCGGGCGGGCGATGCGACCGGCGCCCCACGGCCAAAGGCCCGCGAGCGCGCGGAACAGCAGCGTCTTGCTCGTACCCGGTGCGCCCACGATGAGAACGCGCTCCCCTTCCCGCACGACCACCTTCTTTTCCTTCAACACGTCCCGGCCGCCCGGGGAGACAACCTCGAGATCGTCGATCGTCATCGTGGCGTGATCGCCTTCCGCGTACGTGATGCGGCTTTCATAGTCGCTCTGCACATCGGCGCTCGCCAAGGCGTAGCGGAAGCCGGCGACGCGGAGTAAGGTCGCGCGCCAATCCGCGATCACACTGAAGTTGTCCACGAACCAGCGCAGGGAGGATTGCGCCTGGGTGAAGGCGGCGGCAGCCATCATCAGTCCGCCGAACGAGATCTTGCCCGAGAAGTACAGGGGAGCGGCGACCAGGATGGGCGCCACGGTCGTGATCCACCCGAATCCCGAGGTGATCCAGGTCAGGTTCGTCAGGCCGAGTACCAGGCGGCGGGTTGCGGCGAGCACGTTCCCCAAGTGCATTTCGACGCGCCGCTTCTCGTCCTCTTCACCGCCGGCCAGCGAGATGTCGTCGAGATGTTCGTTGATGCGCACGAGCGAGAAGCGCAGGTCGGCCTCGCGCGCATAGCGCTCCGCGTTGCGGTCGACGAGGCTGCGGCCCACCCACAAGCTCAGCAGCGAGCCGAGTCCCGCATAGGCAATGGCTGCCCACAGCATGAAGCCTGGAATGGCGTAGTCGACCTCGCCGATGCGGAAGCTGAAGTCGTTCGATAGCAGCCACAGCACGCCTGCGAAAGTGATGAACAGAATCGACGCCTGCACCAGCCCGGTGCCCAGGTCCGCCGTGAGCTCGCAGAGCTTGCGCGCATCCTCGTGCATGCGCTGATCCGGATTGACCCCCATCGGTCCGCCCGCATTGGCGAGCCAGAACGCCCTCCGGGGCAGCATCCACAGGTTCAGCAGATCCCCGACGAGGCCCGCCCGCAGCTTGATCTTCAATGTCTCCACGAACCAGCGCTGGGCCACGTTGAGGATCAGCAGGAAGCCGGCAATCACGAAGAACACGCCGAGCTGGAACAGGAAGTCGCGCAGGTCGCGCCGCGACAGGGCGTCATAGAAGGGCTTGTTCCAGCTGTTGAGCCGGATCTGCCCGTAGGCCGTCACGACGATCACGAGGAAGACGGCAATCGCCAGCAGCACGAGACCCCTGCTGACCGGGGAGCCCACGAGCGCCCGCCGCATCTGATCGAGCTGCCGCAGGAATCCCAGTTGTGCGGGCTCGTCGTGCTCGGGTGCCTCGGCGGCGGGCTCTGCGGGTCGACTGCTCATGGGAGCTCAGGAGCCCGCGACGACGGCACGCCGTGCGGCCACGCAGGAGATGAAAGCCGCGTGGCTCCAGGCCAGCTGCTTTGCGGAGGTCTGCTCGCCCGTTCGCTGATCGAATTGCTCCGACATGTCCCCAGTCTCGGGAGTGAACGCACGGACCGTCGCGAGGTAGGCATCGCCACGGTCTATCCACCTCCATGCCGCCGCACCGCGGACGGCCGCGCGATAGCAAAATTCGGCGGCGCCCAGCGTGGAGAAGTAGTAAGCACCACCGGAATAGTAGACATCGCCCGCGTACCGACCCAGCGCCGGTCCCCGCTGCGCGGGCCGGTTCCGGTTGATGGGATACGCCGCATCGAACAGCGCGTCCAGGCGCGCAAGGGTCGCATGCATCCTCGGGTCGCTCACCGTGTGGGACTCACCACTCCCGCCCGCGTGGATCGCCGCGAGGATGACGGCAATATCGAGCTCCTTGGCCGAGCGCTCGCCCGAGGCCAGGACTCGCGATCGATAGTACCCCTGTTCCGCCAGCCAGAAACCATCGAGGGTCCGGCGGATCTCGCCGGCCTCGGTGCCGTACAGGTGCGCCCTCTGCCCTTCGCGCGAAGTGTCGAGCCAGACCGCACCCTCCTCGAGCGCCGCAGCCGCGACGCGCAAGGTGTAGTAGTGGAGCCCCTTCTCCTCCTCCCAGATATCGAAGGACGGCTGGCGCGCACGCTCGAACGTGAAGGCGAGATCGGAGCGCAGCAGCTCCGCCACGTCGGCATTGAGGGAGGCGTCGGCGGTGGCACCCACTCCGACCGGCGGCGCACATCGCAGCCACCGCAGCACAGCCAGAGCGCGTAGCGCCGGCCCGTCGTGCTGCGGTCGCGCCCAGTTCGTTATGTCGAGCGTGCCGTCTGGATTGACGCGGGTTTCCGCGGCAACGGCATCGCCGTAAGCGGACGCGAGATCGGCGTCGCTGCGGACGTACTGCTTCAGATCTTCCGCGACGTTCGCGCGCCAGGCTGGCTGCGCGACGAGAGCCCGCCCATCGAGTTCGCGCAGCGACAGGCCAAAGCGGACAAAGTCTGCAAACGATCCGAGTGCCTCCGCTCCCACGGCCCCGGCCTCGAACAGCAGCCGCAGGGCATCGATCACGACCGCGGAATCGCGGTACCAGTGGAAGAAATAGTCGGGATCCGGGTCATAAGCAGCCGGCACGGGAGAGGCGACGATCGCACCCTTGCGCGGGCGGATCGTCTGCGCGAAGCCCGGCCGCGACTTGATGGTCGCGGGCGAGATGCTCAGCAGGAGTCCCGCGGCTGCCCGGCGATGCTGCCGTTCGAGCCATTGCCCGAACGATTCCATCAACCGGCGCTCGCCCCGCCCAGGTGCGGGCTGACGAACCCCAGCCTGCGCAGCCCCGCCTGAACCTCCGGCACGCTCATGAACAGCCTCCAGAGCAGTCCGGTGCGGAAATTCTCCGTCATCACGATGATGGGTCCCTGGTCGATCGCCAGATGCGTCCCGGCGTACCAGTCCCGCTGCTCGCAGAAGGCGTCGACGAATCCGTAGCGCGCCCAGATCCGCTCGCCGTGCGCGCTGAGGAAGTGGCGCAACGCAGCCAGCGCCTCGCGCGGCGCGTAGGGAATGCTCGACAGCGCGGCCGTTGGCGAGATCGTACCGTTGTCGAGGTCCGGCGCATGCGCGACATAGCCGTCCGGGTCGTCGCTCGCCGTCAGTCCCCAGCATTCGGGCCCGTAGCCCTTGTGCTTGTTGGGATTTGCAACGCAGTGGGCGTGGTTGATCCGCACGTGCCGCAGGTTGAGGTCCTGATAATCGGCGTAGCGATCGGCAAGGCCACGCGGATCCAGGCCGCAGAAGGAATAGTGCGCGAAGAACAGAGGGCCGCCGTACGGCATCCCCAACGGCAGCTCGATGCCATAATAGGTGTTGCCGTTGCGGAAGCCGCCGCCCGCGGCAAAGCCGCGATGGTAGACGAGCGGATCGATGGCATAGCGGGGCGCGGATGCCGCCAGGACGTAGGTCACGAGACACTCGTTCCAGCCGCGGATCGGCTGGTTCGTGGCCCAGCCGTTGTTGGGACTCCAGTGCCAGTAAAGCACCTCGCCTTCCTGGGTGTACCAGTTCCACTCCACCTCTTCCCACAACGTGGTGATCCGGCCGCGCAGGGAGGCTTCGGCGGCGGCGTCGCGCTGGAAGTACTGCCGGGCGCACAGCAGCCCCATGCACAGAAACGAGGTCTCCACGAGGTCGGCAGCGTCGTCCTTGCGGCTGAAGGGAATGGTGGCGCCCGTCAGTCCGTTCATGAAGTGCGGGAAGACGCCGTGATAGCACGTCGCGCGCAGCAGCAGATCCAGCATCCTGCCGAGCCGATCGATGGCGGCGTCGCGCGTGACCCAGCCGCGCTCCACGGCCACGATGAGCGCCATGATCCCGAATCCCGATCCGCCCATGGTCACGAGGTCATCGACCGCTTCTTCGCGAATGCTGCGCCTGTCGGGGGCCAGGGCGCTGACCGGATGGGCTCCGTCCCAGAAGAACCTGAATGTCTGCCGCTGAACGATCTCGAGCAGCTCAGCGTCGGGCAGGCTGGCCAGCGCTGCGGCGCTCGCCGGCCCCTGGGCCCGCGCGGGGCGTCGGCCCCAGGGCTTGAGTTTCGGGTCCTGATCGGCTCTGGGCATGGCACCTCCTTCAGGCGTGGATTTTGAACTGCTTTCGCCCTCTTGGCATGCTCGACCGTCCACGAGGCGTCGAAGGCGCAGGCTGAGCTTCCCCCACCCGCCGGGTGCGGCCCTGAACACTGTCTTTCTACGCCACGTCGCGCGCTGGAAGCGTGACTTACCTCGCCGCGCTGGCGAATTCCCGGGGCCGAACTATCATGCCAGCGCATGGATCTTCAGGACGGGTCGATGAGCCGGATCGAGACGCTGATTGGCGACATGACTCTGGAGGAGAAGCTGGGGCAGCTCACGATGACCGCCTCCAGCTACGCGGTCACGGGCCCCATCATTGCCGGCGACTCCACCGCCTCCATCGCCAATGGCACGCTCGGCAATCTGCTGAACATGATAGGCGCCGGGCCCACGCAGGAGATGCAACGCCTGGCCGTTGAGAAATCCCGGCTCGGCATCCCGTTGCTCTTCGGTCTCGACATCCTGCACGGCCACCGCACGCTGTTCCCGATCCCGCTGGCGGAAGCGGCACTGTTCGATCCCGAGGCCTGGACCGAGACGGCACGCGAGGCCGCGAGAGAAGCCGCCCGCGACGGCCTCGCGCTGACGTTTGCCCCGATGCTCGATGTTTCCCGCGACCCTCGCTGGGGGCGCACGGCGGAGGGTCCGGGCGAGGATCCCTGGCTCGGCGCCCGCTTCGCGGAGGCCAAGGTGCGCGGCTTCCAGGGTGCCGATCTCGCCTCGGGAGATTCGATCGCGGCGTGCGCAAAGCACTTCTGCGCATACGGTCCGGTCACGGCAGGCCGCGAATATGCCTCTGTCGACATCTCGGAGCGGACGCTTCACGAGGTGCATCTCCCGCCTTTCGTCGCCGCGGTGGCGGCGGGAGTGGCGACGGTCATGCCGGCCTTCACCGATCTCGCCGGCATCCCGATGACTGCGAACACGGCGCTGCTGCGTGACTATCTGCGCAACCGGTTGGGTTTCGACGGTGTCCTCGTGAGCGATTACAACGCCATCGGCGAGCTCATGCGGCACGGCATCGCAGCCGACCTTGCCGAAGCGGCCGCTCTAGCGCTGAACGCCGGCGTGGACATCGACATGATGTCCGACGGCTATCGCCGCGGATTGCCGCTAGCCCTGCAGCGCGGGCTGGTGACAATGGATCAGATCGACACCGCGGTACGTCGGGTACTGAAACTCAAAGAGCGACTCGGCCTGTTCGACGACCCCTATCGAAGAGGCGCCAGGCCGGAGGCGGCTGCCGCGGTTGCTCACAGGCGGCAGTTGGCGCGCGCAGTGAGTGCGCGCGCCATCGTGATGCTGAAGAACGAGCAGGAGACACTGCCACTGCCTGAATCCATCCGGCGGCTCGCGCTCATTGGACCGCTTGCGGACGCTGCCGGTGAGATGGGCGGTCCCTGGACGGCGGCGGCCGAGCCGGAGCGCCACGTCAGCGTCGTGGCAGGACTGCATCGCGCACTCCCCGGGGTGGAGATTCTGCACGAGCCGGGTGTTGGCATCGACGCCAAGGAAGTGTCCGGCATCGCGGCTGCCGTGGATCTGTGTGATCGCGCCGAGGCAGTTCTCTTGTGCCTCGGTGAAGCGGCCGCGATGAGCGGCGAGGCTGCCAGCCGGGCTTACCCCGAACTTCCCGGAGAGCAACGTGCGCTGGCGGAAGCGGTCTTCGCTCGCGCCAGACAGCGCGGCGTGCGGGTGACGGTAATCCTGTTCTCGGGACGACCGCTGGTGATTCCCTGGTTGGCGGAAGGTGCCGATGCGCTGCTCTGCGCGTGGTTTCTGGGAAGCGAAGCGGGGAATGCAATCGCCGATGTCGTGACAGGGCGGATCTCCCCGAGCGGGCGAACGCCCATGAGCTGGCCGCGGGCCCTGGGTCAGGTCCCGATATTCTTCGGCCAGAGACCGGGTGGCCGGCCGGCCGATCCCGAGGATCGCTTCACCAGCAAGTATCTGGATGTGGCGAATGAGCCGCTGTACCCCTTCGGCCATGGGCTGACCTATGGGCAGTTCACGCTCAGGAACCTGAAGGTGACGCCGCAGAGCGTTGCCGAGACCGACACGATCCAGGCCCAGGTCGATGTCACGAATGCAGGCCGGCGGGCGGCGGAAGAAACCCTCTTCCTGTTCGTGCGCGACAAAGTGGCCTGCGTCGCGCGTCCCCTGCTCGAGCTGAAGGGTTTTGGGCGGATCCGGCTCGAGCCAGGCGAGACCGGCACCCTTCACCTGTCGCTGCCGGCTGCGGAGCTGCGCTTTCCAGGCCCGGATCTGACACCCGTTTTCGAGCCCGGCGAGGTCGAGGTGCTGGTCGGTCCGTGCGCGGTCAGGGCGCAGTTGCTCGTTGGCAGCGTGCGCTTGCGTTAGGTTTGTTTGAATATAACGCTCGACCACCGATTGGCTGCCCACACCGTGCGAGCTTGCAGGCCCTGATAGCGGGTGGGATAGTCCGCGCCTGACCGGCACGTGCCGGCCGGGGGATATCCGCATGGCTCAATCATCTGGCGCGAAGCGCTTCGGCATCGTCGTCGGCGTCATCGCCGTCATCGCATTACTGGTGCTCGCCTGGGTGGTGATTCGCCCCGGCCCGATGGCGTTCGCCTCCGGCAAGACCGTGAAGCTCGCCGACTACAGCGGCAAGCCCACCGGGGTTCCGGCGGATTTCGAGGAGTCGGACCCGGTGGCGCGCGGCCGGTACCTGACCCAGGCGGCGGATTGCGAGGCGTGCCACACGATCCCCGGGGGCAAGCCGTACTCGGGTGGACGGGCCTTCGATACCGATTTCGGCAGGATCTACTCACCGAACATCACGCCTGACAAGCAGACCGGCATCGGCAGCTGGAGCGATGCGCAGTTCCTCAGAGCCGTGCACGAGGGCGTCGACGACGACGGGCAGCATCTGTATCCCGCGTTTCCATACGCTGCGTTCACGTATCTCACCGACGAAGACGTTCTGTCGATCAAGGCCTATCTGTTCAGTGTCGAGCCTGTGAAGAACGTCGCTCCCGAGAACACGCTCAGGGCACCGTACAATCAACGCTGGCTGATGGCGATCTGGTCCGGCTTCTACAATCCCAACAAGCGCTTCGAGCCGGCGTCCGACCGCAGCCCGGAATGGAACCGCGGCGCATACCTCGTCGAGGGCCTCGGACACTGCGGCGACTGCCACACCCCGCGCACGGCGCTGCAGGCGCTGGACAACCGGCGCAAGTTCGC
>FTJO01005107.1_pt4 | contig 11295 bp, 9 predicted proteins | sample 1658761 | NCBI WGS metagenome assembly FTJO01 (sample SAMEA3914852, study PRJEB12502) | metagenome | biome: forest; material: soil | place: USA | collected 2011-06-22 | depth 0.3 m | reverse complement strand
GGGTTGCGCAGCTCGTGCGCCAGGGTCGCCAGAAATTCGTCCTTGCGTCGATCAGCCTCGCGCATGGACTCGCCGATGGCGCGATAGAGGTTTTCGCTCTCGCGTAACGCGGCGTTCGATAACTCCAGGTCACGCGTGCGCGACTGAACTTCGTCGAGCATGCTGTTGAAGGCGTCGACGACGACGCCGACTTCGTCGCGGCTCGTCTTGCGGGCGCGCAGCGAGTAGTCACGCTGACTCACAATCCTGCGAGCGACGTCGGCAATGGCTTCCAGCGGCCTGGCGATGACTCGCTGCAGCGCCGTGGACAACACCAAGGCAAGGCCCATGCTCGCCAGCATCACCAACAGGAAGATGCCCAGGTAAGCCCGGATCCTGCCGGACAGGTCGTAGCGGGCGCGCAGGAAGATCGTCCCCAACAGCTCACCGTGTTGAATGATCCTCTCGGCGAGCTCGATGCGTTCGCCGGATATCTTCAGTCCGTCGGAGGTTGTGGGCAGGAGCGTGGGAGGAGGGGCCTGTCCGGGCTTTGTGTAGTGGGCGTAGAGCGTCCCGTCGGTGGTGTAGAGCGCGGCAGACAAAACGTCGCCGCGCGCCCGCAGGGCGGCCAGATTGCGCTCGGCTGCCTCGCGATCGTCGAACGCCAGCGCGGGGGCGGTCGAGAGCGCCAGAATGTCCGCTTCCGTCTTCAGATCCGACGCCCAGGATTGCCGGTAGACACTCACATCGTGGGTGAGCATCGCCACGCCGGCGAACAGCAGTGAACTCGCCGTCGTGAACAGGACTACGGCGGCGATTTTTCCGCTGACGGAGCGGGGGACGGCCCAGGAGGGCGGCTTCATGGTCCCGCCACGTGCAGGGCGACGGACAACAGCTCGGAGCCGATCCGCAGTCCTGCCTGGTCGGCGGCAGCTATCGAGACCTCGAATCGCACTCGCCGGTCCACGACCAGAAAATTGACGCTGCCGCCTTCCTGCAGGCCGCGGTTGCTGTCGGTCACAATCAGGACGGGTCGTTTCGCCAGCGCGGCCACGAGCGAGTGAATGTCGTCGGCGCGATTGGCGCCGACAAACAACACCTGCGCGTTGCCGAGGTCGGCAACGGAGCGGATCCGTCGAACCTGGACCGGGAGATTCTTGATCGGGTGGCCCGGAACCAGCCGCTCGAGTTCGGATTCAACATCGGGATCGCCGAGTACGGCGATCGTGAACTGACCGGAACCGAGCGCTTCGCGCGGCCACTCGATATAGCCGGTGAAGCGCACGAGGAACGCCGCTTTCACGGCTTCTTCGGAATGCGCTTCGCCGGCGCGCCCTTTCGAGGCGCCGATGAGCGCGCTGGCGAGCGCGCCCACGACGAGCAGTGCCGCGCGGCGGTTCGTCAGGATCGCCACCGGATTTCCGCCCGCACGCTGCGGTCGATTTCCTCGCCGTCCGGCGCCGGGAATTCACGATGCCGTGGGTGCAGCAGATTCGCCCCGCTGATGGCCACGTCCAATGCCCGGGATACCGTCCAGCCCAGGCGCGCGGACAGGCCCCAAAAGGACGGCAGAGCCGGATCTGGAAGTGCGCCGACGTAACGCAGAGTCGCATCGAAGGTCATGTGGTTGCCGAACTCGGTCGTCGAGGTCAACAGGGCCCTATGAGTCGGGTCGTCGCCGGCCTGGGCCGTGCCGAGCAGTCCGCTAGCCCCGGGTTTGAACTCCAGATCCTCGTGCAGCACGCGCAAGCCCGGCGACAGGCGCCAGCGCTCGGTGACCTGCCAGTGTGCCCAAAACTCGACGCCGTAAGTATGGCCCCGCATGCCATTGCCCCATTGCAGCGGAAGAAACACGGTGCTCGAGGCGGTCTCGATGGATCGAAGGTCGTCGTAGAGATTGTAGAACGTCGAAAGCGAGACGGAGAGATTGGCCGCAGGGTCGCCACGGTAGCCGATCTCGTAGGCGGTCACGCGCTCAGGACGAAAGTCGGGGTTGCCCGTCAGAAAGGTCGTGCCGCCAAGTTTTTCCACGACATCCGCGTCGAATGGGGTCGGCGAGCGAATGGCCCGCGAGGCGGCGGCCCACAGGAGTGTGGCCGGTCCGGGTTCCCAAGCCACACGGGCGTCGGGCTGTACCGCCCAGCCGGAGTACGGGTCATTCTCGAGCTTGGCGCCAACGGTGAGCTTGAGTGTCGGATGCAGTGAGAACGTATCTTGCGCAAACAGGTTGCCGAGAGTCAGGGAGCGCTCGGGCGGCTGGAACAGCAGCGAGGGTGTGTTGACGATGCCATAGCTGTTGACCCGCTCGCCGGCGCCCCAGACGATTTTCTGATTCGCCCCGATGGCGATACTCTGCTGCAGCTCCAGATCATAGGTGCGCAGCACGAATTTCGTGCCGTTCAGCGGCGCCGCGCGCTGCGTCTGATCGAAATAGGTTTGAAGCTGCAGTTCGGAGGCGCCGGAGCGGTGCTGCCAGCGGGCGAGCAGATTGGCGCCCTCGATCGAGACGCCCGGCGCGTCGGGCTGGCTTTCCAGACCCCGGTAGAGATCGCCTTGCGCCGTGAAGGAGTCGTGCGCTCGCGACCAGTCGAGCCGGAATCCACCTTGGCCTTTGTACCAGTCGTCGTGAGCACTGCGGCCGTCCCCGAGTTCCTCGGCACCGTTCCTGAAGGCCTTCCCATAGATGCGCAGCGCTGCGTCGCTGCCCAGCTTCGCTCCGTAGCGGGCGCTCAGGTTCTGTTCGAAGTTGCCACCGGCGGCACTCACCAGTGCGCCCTGAGTCAGGTAAGCCGAGCGGGTGATGATGTTGATCACGCCGTTCATCGCATTCGCTCCCCACAGCGTCGCTCCGGGTCCGCTGATGACCTCTATGCGGTCGACGTCATCGAGCAGGACGTCCTGCACGTCCAGATAAACCCCGGAGTAGAGCGGGGTGTAGACGCTGCGTCCGTCAATGAGGATCAGCAGCTTGTTGGAGAAGTTTTGCGCCGCCGGGGCTCCCCCGAAACCGCGCGCCGCGGCGACGAAGTTGCTCGAGGTGTATTGGGTAATGAGAAGGTTCGGCGCCAGCCGCAGCGCCTCCGGAATGCTGGTCGCCCCGGAACGCATGATGTCGTCATGAGTAATTACGAAGATGGCCGCAGGGGCATCGCGCACGGCTTCAACCGATTTCGAGACCGAGGTCACCTCTACGTCACCCAGTTCTTTCAGGGACAGGGCGGAGAGGTCTTCGAGTTGCTCGGTGGCAGCGGCGCCGGACGATATCAACAGGGCGAGACAGGGAAATATTTTTATTTTCATGGGGAGCTCAGCAGTCATGGGGAGCTTAGCAGCTGAAGTGACGGCCAGGATGCGGCGCTGGCGGCCAGCGGCACCGCACGAGGCTGTATGGTCCAGGTCCAGCTTGGGTTCAGGCCAACCTTGGGGTGGTTCTTGGGTGTGAAGATCGGTCAGCACCAAGTACTCTTGCCCGCAAAGGTTCCCGCCCGCCCCCAAACCCGACGGAGAACGAGCTGAAAGGACCGCTTTTCGAAGATCGACCGGCCTGGCTGCGCTACGGGATCGCCGTTTCCCTGGTCATCGTCGTGGCGGCGGCGCGCTTTGCCGTCATTCCGCTGGCCGGAGTCCAGACGCCGCTGCTGCCCTTCGTGGCGGCCGTTTACTTCGCCGTCTGGCTCGCGGGATTCTGGCCGGCGGTGTTGGCCACCCTGCTCAGCCCGATCGTGGCCTCGCTGCTGTTCGCACAGCTTTCGGGATTCGCTGACACGCTCGCGTGGTTCAGCCATGTGCTGCTGTTTCTCGCCGTCGGGTTCGTGATCAGTTGGGTGAGCCGTCGGCTCCAGCTCGCCTCCGACGCTGCTCTCACGAGCGAGGCACGTCTGCAACTTGCGCTCACCGGTCTGTCAGTGGCTCTACGCGCGGGAGGCGCCGGGAGCTTCGAACGGGACATCACGAAGAACATCAGCGTGTGGTCTGCTGAATTGCAGGAGCTCTTCGGATTCCGGCCGGGCGAATTCGGGGGCAAGCACGAGGATTGGATCGAGTGCATCGAACCGGAAGATCGCGAGCTGATTTCCCAGTCGGAAGAGCGGGCGCTGCAGACCGGCGAAGTGACGGCGGAGTACCGCATCCGTCGCCACGACACCGGCGAGGTCCGCTGGGTGCATGGACGCGGCCGGGTGTCCTTCGGCAACGATGGCCAGCCGGGCCGAATGACCGGAGTCTGCGTCGACATCACTGAGCTGAAACGCACGGAAGGGGCCTTGCGCGCCAGTGAGGAGCGCCTGCGGCTCGTCACGGATCACATACCCGCCCTCATTTCTTACGTCGACCGCTCCGAGCGGTTTCAATTCATCAACGCCGCGTGTGCCGACTGGTTCGGAAGCGCCGGCGCCACGGTTACCGGCAAACTTATTCGCGATCTGCTTGGCGAGTCGACGTACCGCCAGCGTGAGCCATATCTGCGGGCGGTGTTGCGTGGGGAGTTCGTCCGTTTTCAGGGTGAACTGTCGCATCGGTCACTGGGATTGCGTGAGTGTGAGATCACATACGTACCGGACATTGCCGATAACGGCGACGTGCGCGGCTTCTATGTGATGGTTCAGGATTTCACGGAGCGCGTCGCCGCGGAACGCGCGCTCAGGATCGCCGACCGCCGCAAAGACGAGTTTCTGGCGATGCTCGCGCATGAGCTGCGAAATCCGATCGCTCCGATCCGCAATGTGGCGACGCTGCTGGCGACCGGAACTGTCGAGGCTGCCGATGTGCGCCGGATCGGAGAACTGCTCGTTCGCCAGACATCCCAACTCGTGCATCTCGTCGATGACCTTCTGGACGTCGCCCGCATCACGCGCGGAATGGTTGAGCTGAAAGCTGAGACATTGTCGCTCGTCGGGCTGGTCGATGGCGCGCTCGAGGCCGTGCAGCCACTGGCTGCGACGAAGCGCCAGACCATCATGCACGATTCGCCTGCGACGGCCTTGCTGGTGCGCGGCGATGCCGTGCGGCTGCGGCAGGTGTTTGAAAATCTTCTCTCCAACGCCGTGAAGTTTTCGCCGTCCCTGGCAACGACCCGGGTGCGTTACCTCCGGGTGGACGACACCGCTCGGGTTCATATCCTCGACGCCGGAGTGGGAATCGAGGCGACGGTGCTCCCGCACGTATTCGAGCTGTTCATGCAGGCGGACCGGTCGCTGGATCGCACGCAGGGCGGACTCGGCATCGGACTCACGATCGTCAAACACCTCGTCGAGCTGCATGGCGGCTCTGTCGAGGCTCACAGCGACGGGGTCGGCAAGGGAACCGAAATCATCGTCAGCCTGCCGCTTGCGGCTCCGGCGGTAGCGGCCGCCGGCATCACCTCCGATGGTCAGGACACCCGCACCGACCGCCGTAGCATCCTCATCGTCGAGGACAACGTGGATTCAGCGGAAACGCTGGCCCTGGTGCTGGCTGCAGCGGGGCACGACGTCCGCACGGTTCACGACGGAGCCGCGGCGCTCGAGACACTCGCAACCTATGCGGCCGATCTCGTTTTGCTCGATATCGGGCTGCCTGGAATGGACGGCTACACCGTCGCACGGGAGATCCGGGGCCGCTTCACCGATCGGGGCACGCGGTTGTATGCGCTCACCGGTTACGGGAGAGAAGAGGACCGCACACTGGCGCGCAACGCCGGTTTCGATCTGCATCTGACCAAGCCGATCGATCCGCAGCGACTGTTGGCCCTGATCTAGCCCTTGCGGTTGGTGAAGTGGGCGTTGCCGAGGCCGGTGCCTATCGTCAACACGGCCCAATGCGCGACGTCCTGCATGAACGGCAGCTCGCTCAATCCTTGCACGACGGCATCGTTGTGCATGATTACCACGGTGTCGTGATCACCCAGCTTCGGGATTGCCTCGCGCAGCCGCTGCGGCAGGTTGAAATCCTTGTGCTCCCAGTTTCCAGGGAGATTCTGCCCGCCCCGTTCGATCGAGCCGTCCGGGCGGATGACCCCCGGACAGCCGACGCCGATGAACGGCGCGAGCGTCAATTCATCCTTGGCGGCGCGCTTGATGAGACCTGCCAGCAGTTCGATCAGGCGTGCCACCGCATCCTCGCGCTTGGGATCGTCTTCGCGGTGGCGCCACAGTTCCAGGCGGTGCACGGCCGCGGCCGCGAAGTCGGGCTTCTTTTTGGCGTTCAGCTCGACGATGCCCGCGCGAATGTTGCTGCCGCCGATGTCCACGGCCAGGATGCTGTCGTGTCCGGCCAGCATCCAGGAGGGGACCAGTTGCACGCTGCCGAGCAGGCCGGCGTGATCGGGATGGTTGCGGATCGGTAGTACTTCGATCTCGAAGCCGGTGGTTTTCAGGAGCACGGCGGTGCGCCCGATGGCCAGCTCGCCGATGCGGCTCTCCCGCAAACCGCCGCCGACCACGATACGCGGCGTTTCTTTCCATTCCTTCAGCCGCAGGAATCGGCGGATGACCGCGGCGAATTCCTGCGCAAACTCTTCGATGGCGCCGTGAATCAGACCGGCCGCTTCGACATCGCCGTTGGTCAGCAGCTTGTCCAGCTCTTTCTTGCCCAGGTCTTCGGTCGAGGCATCGCCGAGAGGATCCTCGCCCGTTTTCTTCACTCGCTCGCGCAGATCATCCACGATCGCCTGGAATGCCCGCTTGCTCGCCCGATCGCCGACAAACCCCGCCGAGCCGCGAAGTTCGGCGTTATAGGCGTCAACCGTGACGAGACTCAGATGCTGCGCTCCGTGGGCGAGCAGGGCGGAAGGGTCTTCGCTGGCTGGCATGGCTTGTCCTTGGTACCGTACTGACAAACTCCCACCAGGCACTCCGCGTTCCATGAAACTGACGGAAATTCCATTTCAAACAATCGATTGGACTGCGCTCCCCGGCGTCGAGCACCCGGGAGAGTCGGGCGTGGCCGTGTGGCGCACGCGCCAACTGGGTGCGATTCGTCTGCGGCTGGTGGAATACTCCGCCGGGTATCGCGCCGATCACTGGTGTGAGAAGGGTCACCTGCTGCTTTGTATTCGCGGCGAGCTGTCGACCGAGTTGCAAGACGGGCGCGTGTTCACTCTCACCCCGCTCGTGGGGTATTACGTTGCGGATGGGGCCGAGCCGCACAGGTCGACGACCGAGACTGGCGCGACGCTCTACATCATCGACTAGCCGCCGCGGGGCTTCGATGCAATAATCGCTACTGAGGGTATCGAATTACCCAAAATTACATCACGGGCCTATGTAGCCCTGAGTAGCGGTGCCATGAAATTGGGGGGCGATGAGCTCGTATCGGCTGAGCTCGCGGCTGGCGCGACCGTCGGCCCCTTCAGCCTTGGCCGTCAGATCGGCTCAGACGCTCACAGCAACACCTGGCTGGCAACGTATTCCGACGGGCAAGCCAGGCAGTTGGTGGCGCTGCGTCTGCCCTTCATATCTTTGGATCCGGAGCGCTTCGCAAGGCGCATCCTGCAGCAGCGCGACCTTCTTGCCGCGCTGCGACACCCGGGCATCGCTCGTTTCTACGACGCCGGAATCGCGTCGAACGGACAGCCGTACGTGGCCATGCAACACGTCGAGGGTACGCCACTGATCGCACTCTGCGATCGGCTGCGGTTGGGTATCCGCGAGCGCCTGGAGTTGTTTCAACAGGTACTCGGCGTCCTGCAGTACGCGCATTCGATGTTGGCGATCCACCGCGATTTGCAGCCGTTCAACATCCTGCTCGGCGACGATCACACGATCCTGGTGCGCGACTTTGGAGTTGCGGCGCTGCTCAGTGATGACGTCGCTGGGGAGACCGAATCCGCCACGGCGCCGGGCGGTCGGGGCGTGAGTTTCAACTACGCCTCACCGGAGGGAGTCGCGGGCAAGCCGCTCGGAACCGGCTGCGACCTCTATAGTGCGGGCATGGTGCTGTGCGAGCTGCTGACGGGCGCCGTGCCGTACCATCTCAAGCGTCAATCCCGCAGGGGCATCGCTGAGGAAATTCTCAATCTGGATCCCGCCATTCCGAGCCTTCTCGTGACCGAGGAGGCCGCGGCGCTGCGAGCCACCTCCGCAAAGCTGCTCACTCGCCAGCTGCGCGGCGATCTGGACACGATCATCCTGAAGTCGCTGCACAAGCGGCCCGAAGGCCGCTATCTCACGGCGGAAGCGATGTCGCAGGAGCTGCGGCGCTACTGCCGCGGCGAGTCGATCCGGGCGCGGAATCCGGGGCCGTGGGTGCGGGCGCTGCGATTTCTCGGGCGCGCCCTGGGCTGATCCGCCGGGCTAGTTGAAGAACTCCGCTCCCGGCGGCTTGCCGTCGACCCACATCTCTGACGGATCCCAATGCTCGGCGATCAGTCCGTGGTCGTCGATCCGGAACACATCGAACCACGTCATGAAATAGATGTGCTCGTGATTGAGGCGATCGCGCACCTTGCGTGCGTAGCTCACCATCACGATGTCGCGCTCGGCGACGATGGAAATCACGGGTACCTTGATCCGCGCCTCGACCGGTTTCGGCGGCCTCTGCTTCGTGAAGAGCTCGACGAACGCCGCGCGGCCCGAGGACACGTTGGGATTGTGTTGGATATAGGTTTCCGCCATGTATTTCGGGGCCTGGTCCATGTGGCCGCCTTCGTACACCACGCGCCAGAAATCGAAGACCAGCTTCTTATTGCGCGCGAGGACCGGATTGTCGCTGCTCAACATCGAGACCTGATCGGGGTTGGCCGTGGGGGGAACCTGGGCGGGCACGTTGGCGCCGAGGATGGCTAGAAGGATGCCGAGGAGCAGCAGCGGCTTTTTCATGATGCCGGGTCTTCCTGGTGGTCGAAGCCTTGTCTGTTCGTGTTGCACTCTACCTCCTTTGGTTCTAATGGTCGCCCTTCTAGCGGTCGCGACGCAAGGTTCGCGGGCTCGTGATTGTACGCCCCGGCTAGCGCTCGGTACGATGCCCGCGCTCATTCAATGCAGGAGTTCTTCCATGGCAACGCCCCCTCGTCGTGTCGTCACCGGTCATGATCGCAACGGCAAGTCGGTCGTTGTCTGCGACGGGGCGCCTCCTCAGAACCACCCGATGCACGGGCCCGCGGTCGGAGCCGACTTTTTCGAACTGTGGAGTGTCCCCACGCCGGTTCCGGTGCTGACTTCCGTCGAGGCGCGTGAGCCCAATGAGCGCGAGTTCACGATCATGCCCGTTGCCGGCCATCTCTTGCGCATCATCGAGATTTATCCGCCGCAGGCTGGCGGCAAGCGGACGGTCATGCATCGAACGAAGACGCTCGACTATGTTGTTGTGATCGAGGGTGAAGTCGTGCTCGTGCTGGACGACAGCGAAGTGGTGCTGAAGAAGAGCGATGTCGTGATTCAGCGCGGGACGGACCACGCGTGGGAAAACCGGTCCGACGAGGTTGCACGGATGGCGTTCTTCCATATCGACGCGGAATTCAGTGATGAATTGCTGGGCAAGCTGCCCAAGCCGCTGGAATTTATGCGCTAGAGTTGAGGTGGCGTTTCGCGCGGCGATTGGCGGGGTGGTTTGCTGTCACCCGCGGACCTTCGCGTGAGATGCCGCGTGGCGCAACGTCACGGTGACGCGGATCCATCGTTTTACGTCGCCGATATCACGGCGAGTGTGCACGATTCTCTCTATAAAAATAGGCGTTTTCGACCTGTTTGCCCTCTGGTGCTGCTGTCAAACTGCGACTAATCTGTCTCGCGTGTGGGGAGCACCGGGTGCGGGTTCGCGGTCAGGAGTTTGTATGGGTGCGGCAGTTGCGATGGTGATGGAGGAGCCGATGGCAATCGAGGAGCGGGTCGCGAGACTGGAATCGGATGTGAGCTTCATCCGAGCGGATATCGCGGATATCAAAGCTGACATGCGGGGGCTGCGGGGCGAGGTGAACTCGCTCAAGACGGATGTCTACGAGTTCAAGACGGAAGTGGCGAAGGAGTTTGGCCGGGTCAGGGCGTCCATCGAGTCCCTGAAGCTGTGGATGATCCTGACGGGGATCGGATCGATGGCCTCCGTCGCCGGCCTCGCTTTAACGTTGGCGCGGCTGCTCAAATACGCGACTTAGGTCGGAGTATTGCGCTCGGGGGCCTGCGTAGGATGAGAGGGCTAGAGATCCGCCAGATCCATCCATGCCCGCCACCGCGCTGCTCGAACATTTTCCCGACCTGGTCGCGCTCATACAGCGTGATGGAACGGTCGTGGCTCATGCCGGCGGTAGCAGCGCAGCCGGTCTGAAACCCGACTCGGATTCGAGCGGCCAGAACATCACCTCGCTTTGGCCGGCTTCCGTGGCCGAACTCGTCGCGCGCCTGGTGCGCAGCGCCATCGCATCCCGAGCCGCGACAGAAGCGAAATTCCAGTTCGACGGACGCGAGTTCGACGCCAGAGTCAGCCCGCAGGGCCCGGATCGCGCCGTGTGCGTGTTGCGGACCGCAACAGTGACGGTGCAGAACGGGTCGCTGGAATCCTCAGATGAGCGCCCCCGCCCGCAGCTGGACCGTCGAGGTTTTTTGCGGCGCTTCCGGGAGTCGATGTCCATAGCAGCCTTGCGCGAACAGCCCATTGCCGTTGCGGTGATCTACGTTGATGGCGTTGCCGACATCGCGCAGATCATTGCGCCACGCGTCTCCGAACAGATCATGAGCACGGCGATCTTCCGGCTGCCCGCGCAGAATGCCGCCGACGGCGGTCGGTTTCCCTGGTATCTGGGGCAGCTCAGCGACAACCTGTTGGCGGTCGTTCTGGAGACGACGGATCGCAGTGAGATCGAGGACTGCGTCGCGCAGCTGTGCGCCAGCCTGCGCGAGCCGATCGGTGTAGGGGAGGCGGAGTTTCATCTGACACCCTACGCCGGCGTTGCCATTCTCGGCCAGGACGCATCGTCGCCAAAGCTCCTGCTGGAGCACGCGCGCTCCGCGGCCTCCGAAGCGCGGCGCAGCTCGTCCGCCGCAGTATCCTTTTTTACCGACACACTGAGGCTCAAATCCCTCGCCCGCCTCGATATTGCCCGAGAGCTGCAGGAGGCGATTGCGAATCGTGACATTCGCTTCCGGTATGTCGGGCGTCACGATCTGGCCACCGGCCGGCGCGTCGCGTGGGTCGGCTATTTGCGCTGGCAACACGCGCTGCGCGGCGAGATCCGCCCCGCCGAATTTCTGCGCATGGCGGAAATCACCGGCCTTGCGGCCGTCCTGTCGCGCGCGGTGCTGACGCGCCTCCGCGAGGATTACGCGGAGTTGGCGGCCCAGTCACCGCCGGATGTCAGGATCTCCTTCGGCGCCCTGCGGCATCACATCCTGCACGAGAATTTCTTCA
>FTJO01366325.1_pt1 | contig 11309 bp, 6 predicted proteins | sample 1658761 | NCBI WGS metagenome assembly FTJO01 (sample SAMEA3914852, study PRJEB12502) | metagenome | biome: forest; material: soil | place: USA | collected 2011-06-22 | depth 0.3 m | reverse complement strand
GTCGACCCAGAGCAACGGCCCCCGCAGCGCCTTACGCTGTTCGATCAGGAATTCCACCTTCACCCTGGTGTTGGCGAGCCAGCCGCCCCGGTCGGCCATTGGGTGAAGAGCCAGCGGCAGGCCGAACCGGCGAGCGGTCTTGGCCATGCGCCGGGCTTCGTGCTCGTAGACGGTCCCGGGAGTAAAATACGAGACGATGACGCCGGGGCGGTCGTCGAAGGCTTCGGGATGGCCCTGCGCCAGGGTGTCGAACCAGGCTTCGTCGGACTCGTAGCCCCAGTCTGTGAGCACGTCGAACAGGCGGGGCTCCAGCCTGAACTGGCGCACGACACGGGCGCCGGCGGCGGGGTCGTGTTCCCATGGGCGCAGATGCCCCGCGCCAAAGTCCTCATCGGCCGGAAGCTCGGAAAACCGTCCCTCCATCCGGAAGCCGGTGAATTCGCCAATCGCCGCCTGCATGGCGTCGCGATCACGCATCAAATCCTCGTATTTGCAGACGAAGACCGGCAGGGACCGGCGGCTGACGTTGAGGGCCACCTCGCTCGTGTAGAGCACTCCCGGCGTCGAATAGCTGATGCCATCCGCTGCGAGGTGGAACTGGTGATCGTAGCCCTGGAACCATTGCATCGGCGCCCGATCGTGGTGAGCGCTGATCAGCGCCCGCGCGTCGCGCACCATGAGGATGAAGCGCAGGTCCTTGCGGTGGGCGTTCTCCCGCGTCAGCACCGAAACCCTGAAGACATCCAGGGGACGCCGGCTCAGGACCGGCTCGTCCCTGTCCAGGAAGTCCCGCGCTGTCATCTCCTCCGGCGGCATGAATACGTCCCGGACCGTGCTCCGCAGCATGTCGTAAAGCAGGGTCGAACCGCTGCACGAAAAGCCGCAGCACACCACCTGGACCGGGCCGTGGGGGCGCTCGTCGTCGCCTTGCTGGGACGGCTTCGGGATCGTGGTCTCCATCGTCTCGACCAGCGCAGCCCTGGCCCGCCGATCGGAAGCCTAGGCGCGAGCCTGTTTCTTCGCGATCAGTATCACGCGGAGGTTCCGATTGACGTGGCCGCCGAAGATATGCGGCTCGTAGACCTTGGCGACGAAGGCAAAGCCCGACTGCTTGAGGGCGCGAACCAGCGACTCTTCCGTCGCCCAGAACGAGAAGGTGTTGTCGAGCGAGGCGCGGACCTGGGCCTCGCGCTCCGCCTGATCCGCCCCGTCGGCGTGCTCGCGCAGCAGGTACCCTGTCAGCCCCTCCCCGACCGTCCGAGGCCCCTCAAGACGGAAATCCGCGACCGCCTCAGCCGTGCTGACGTGCGTGTACAACATCAGAACATCGGAGGTCAGTTCGGACAGCCGGGCCAGGAAGGGCACGAAGTCCTCCTCGCCCAGGTGATGCAGGATGCCGAAGCAAATCGTGACGTCGAACTGGCCCAGTTCGGCCTGGTCCATTTTGCGGACGTCACCCAGGCGGAATCGCACGTTGGGGACGCCCAGCGTGCTGGCTACGAAGTTGGCGCGATCCACGTACAGTTGCCGGCCTTCCACGCCCACAACTTCACGCGCGCCGGCCTGGGCGAACTCAATGGAGTGACCACCCTCCGCAGACGCGATGTCCAAGACCCGAAGACCCTCGATACTCTTCGCTTCGCTAAAGATGCGGCAATACTGCAGCGCCAGTTCGCCGAGCAGCTTGGCGCCCATCGATTTCTTGTAGAATTTCTCGTCTCGCGCGAGCGACGTCGTCTCGACGCCAGCGATGTCAAAATGGTGCGTCCAAGGAATACCTTCCTGAAGCGAGGCGATCCCCTGTCTCACGGCGGCTTGGTCGGGCATGGACGTCACGTGTCAGGCTTCCTCGAAGATCAGCGAGAGGTAGTCGCTGATGGCGTCGAACTCTGCAACGCCGGGGTGATTGCTCAAATTGCCAGCGGCGTAGCTCATGGGTGATAGGCCGGTCGCCCCCTCTGAACCAGCCCCAAATAGCACGTTCAGCGGCGCATAGGCGCAACCGCAGCGGAGGGCGGCGTTGATCACGTCCTGCTGGGTTCTCTCCCACCTGAGCGGACGGTCGATGAACGCAGGATTCTCCGGCGTCGGAGTGAGGACCAGGCACTCCGCGCCCGCCTCCACGAAGGTTCTGAGGATCGTTTCAAGGCGCTCCCCGACGCCCGCAGCCCCGATCTCATTGGCGCCGAAGCCCACGACCATCATGTCGCATCGACTGGCCGCGGCCGCTGCCAGCCGCTGAGGATTTGAACCGTGCAGATAGACACCGTTCTCCTTGGCCGACGACCCAGACTCGGTGGTCGTGCCCGCGACGCCCCAATTCAGGTACTCCGCCGCGCAACCCCGTCTCTCGAACTGGCGCCTGAGCCGCCAGTTCCAACCCACCTCGATCCGCGTTCGGCCGGCGTCGTCTGGCGACTGGCAATACCGCGCCCGGGTGTCCGGGGGCATGCGATCGAAGAAGCCGACCCGGTCCCGTTCAGATCCGTTCGGGTGCAGGTTCTGCATGAGCTCCCGATTGCCGATCGCCGTCGTGCTGTCTCCGTAGCCGCCGATCAGGATCGGCTCGCGGCGGCGCAGCTTGCTCATGGTCGTCGGCAAGCGCTCGCGACAATGTTCCAGCCAATCCCGGAACTGGTTCTCAGCGCCCCGCTTCATGGGGCCCGCCCAGGGGTACAAGGCGATGACCTCGCTTCCGCCCGACCACTGGAACACCGAGAACGCCGCGATGCACCCGGCTGGCGCCCTTGGCCGGTACTCTTCCGGGTCGAGGGGCCGGTGGGCGCCGGCGAGAAGCCGATAGGCGCCCAGTGCCGGATCGTAGACGACGAGGTCGTAGCGTTGCTGGTGGCCGACATACGCCGCCTTGATGCGGCGGGGCCCCTTCGACTGCAGAATGCCCCGAACCTTGTCGAACAGGTAATCCGTGCCTTCGATCAGGCATGCTCCGGCAGCCGTGGCGCCGAGATCCGAAACGAATCTGAAGCTGAGGAACCGCTCGGCGCCCGGGGACGTCTCGACTTCTTCGATGACCCGCCTCGATGCGAGCGGGGGCGCCTCGATTTCCTGTTCCGCCATGTAATGCCCACCGGGCAGCTCGACGGCGGGGAGGGGTACGCGAATTGAAGCGGCGGCCATTGTTTCTCCAGGGCGAGACCTCTCGAGATCAACCGCGCAACAGGGCGTGCGTCAACCTTCGTCGATGGACCGCCGCCGCGAAGGCTTGGCAGTCAGCCGCCTCATCCTGCTAACGGCAAGGGCCTTCACCTCGACGAAGGCCGGGACCAGTTGACTCGGACCCCACGAAACGGCTCATGCCGAGGCGCGAATCGGATTTGACGGACCTTGAGGAGGACAGCGTCAGACGTCATGGGTGGGGCGCCGGTACCATTGGGCAACGACACGGGCCGCGATGCGCAGACCATCGTGGAGGCTCTGTTGCAGCGCGCGGCGGCGGCCCCCGATTTCGCCGCCCTGCATCTGCATATCGGCGACGGCGTGCACAGCTATACCCGCCGCGAACTGGTCGAACAGAGCCTGGAGTGGACCCGCGCCTATCGCGCCCTGGGACTCCGCCCCGGCGACCTTGTGATCGTCATGATAGAGTTCGGGCCGGCCATGCCGTTAGCCTACCTAGGCGCCCTACTGGGTGGCTTCGTTCCGTCCTACATGCCCTATTCGACCGCGAAACAGGACCGTGAACAGTTCATCCGATCCCATCGCCGCCTGTTCGAACGCACCAACGCCAAGGTGGTGGCCACGAACAGCTCGTGGCTGCGGTCGAATGCGGCGATTTTCGAGAACAGCCCCGTCGTGGCGCTCATAGCTGAGACTATCGGCGCCGAAGGCCTGACGCCCGCGCTCGAGCCTCCCTACCAAGCCGCGCCAGAGGACGTGGCGCTGCTGCAGCACAGCTCCGGTACGACCGCTCTGAAGAAGGGAGTGGCCCTGTCCCATCGCGCTGTGCTGAATCAAGCTCGGTCCTATGCCGCGGCGATCGGGCTCACAGAAACCGACACGATCGCTAGCTGGCTGCCGCTCTACCATGACATGGGCCTGATGGCCTGCTTCCTGATCCCCGCCGTCATGGGAACACCTGTCGCCCAGATGGACCCTTTCCTGTGGGCGCGTGAGCCCTGGCGATTGTTCTTGATGATCGCTGAAAGGCGCGCGACGCTCGTTTGGCTACCCAATTTCGCCTATCATCACCTCGCACGGACCGTGGATCCGGCGTCGCCTTACGACCTTTCGCCAGTGCGAGCCTTCATTGCATGTTCCGAGCCGTGCAAGCCCGCCACTATGAGGGCCTTCATCGAATCTTTCGGAGCCTGGGGGGTGCGGCCGGAAGCGCTGCACGCCTGCTATGCCATGGCCGAGAACGGGTTCGCCGTGACCCAAACCTCGCTGGGCGGCCAAGCGCGCTATCTGCAGGCTGACGCGGACGGGATTTCGTCGGATCGGCGATATTCCGAGGCCGCGCCCGGCCGGGGCGTGCAGGAGCTTATGTCGACAGGGCGTCCGATCGAGGGGGTGCAGGTCAGCATCGTCGACGAAACGCGTGCTCCGGTGGCGGAAGGCATGGTCGGTGAGATTGCGGTGGCGGGAGAGAGTCTTTTCTCCGGTTATTTCAGGCTGCAACAGGAGACGGACGCGGCGTTCCAGGGCGGTTGGTACTACACTGGCGACCTCGGGTTCCTGAAGGATCAGGAATTGTACATAACCGGCCGCAAGAAGGATCTGATTATCGTCCGGGGTCGGAACTTCTACGCGCATGACATCGAATTCGCGGTAAGCGAGGTCGAGGGGCTGAAGCCCGGCCGCTCGGTCGCGTTCGGCGTCTTCAGAGAGGCATCAGGCACTGAGGAAGCCATCGTTGTTGCAGAGGCCGAGCAGTTCGATCGGCTTGCCCCGGAAGACGTCCGAGGAAGGTCGATGAAGGTCAAAGAGCGGGTGAAGGCCGCGCTCGATCTGGAACTCTTTTCCGTCAAGCTGGTCGAGCCGGGCTGGCTGGTGAAGACAACCAGCGGAAAAGTGAGCCGGTCTGAGAACAAACAGAAGTACCTGGACCAGAGCCGCGACCCGAATGTGGGCCCTTCAGGCGAGACGACGCCGCTGATGAACCAGGGCCTGCTATCTTGAGCCAGCCGTCGTCCCTCGCAACTAGCGGACCAGCGAACGAATCGGACGCGGGCGCCGAGACTGGCGCGGCCGCCGCGGTCGGCTTTCAGGGCTTCCTCGACCCTGTTCAGGGCGCGACCGTCTGCGGCTGGGCCAGGCCCCTCGGCGCGGACGGGCGTCTGGAGATCGAGATCCGAATCGATGACCAGCCAGTCGCGACGGTTACGGCCGAGAAGTTTCGACGGGGCCTCAAGCAGCGCGGTCTTGGAGATGGTTGCTACGGCTTCGAGTGGAAGATCGGCGATCGGTGGGCTGACGACCGGTCACACATGGTCTCTGCCAAGCCGGCGGGCAGTCAGCTTCCGCTCGGGAACAGTCCCAGGACGTTTCTGATCGCGGCCGCGGCGGTAGCGCCCGAGGCGCCAGTCCGGGCCGAACCGACATCCCAACCTGGCCGCAGCCGCTGGCCAACCGGCTCTTACAGCGCCGACGCGCTGGATTTTGCACGAAGGGTCTACAACGGGGACGCGGTCGATTGGTCCGCAAGCAAGGCCTTGATCGAAGAGATTCTGCGTGAGTCTTCACTTGAGAGCGTTCGTTCGGCGGCTGCTGATTTTGCGGCCGCACTGATAGCGCGCCGCATGGCAGCGCCTGTCCCTAGCCGGCCGATGATGCTCGTGCTCGAGTCGGAGGCGCTCGATTCTGACGGCTTACGCCATACGATCGTTCAGTGGGCGCTACAGGACGGGGCCGCCGTTCCTTGCGTGCTCACGGACGCACCGGGAGAGGTCCGAGAGATTGCCGTGGGGGCCCTCGGCATCCAGACGACACCGCGTGGGAACTGGTCCGCCCCGGTCGAGGGGCTGGTGGCGTTTGCGCGTCCTGGAGACTCGTTCCACCCTGAGTTCTCGAGGTTGATGGGCTCGGTTTCCACCAGGTTCCGAGGATTGACGTGGGACCTGGCGCTGCAGGCGCCCGGGCAGATGACGGGGCAGACGGTGCTCGAAAGGCCGGTGGCCTTTCCTCCCGCCGTCCTGACCGGTGGATATGGCCCGGCCATCCTTTGCGTTCAGGCTGAGGCCCTGGACGACTCGCCACCGAGAGGTCTGTCAGTCGGGTCCTTTGCGCAGGCCAGGGTTGCCTCAAGGCCGGACGCGAATTGGCTTTACCTGCCAGAACCCCTGTCCTCGACGCGTTCCCCGGAGAGGCTGCAGGACGCCGCACGCGAGTGGGGTGTTCCGGACGTGGCAGTACGCCAGCGGCTGGGCGAGATCACCGGGCTCTACGAATCCCTGGGAGGCAGCCCAGGGTTCGTCGCTCCCGTCGGAAAAGCGGCGCGCATCGCCGTGATCTATGCGGGTGACGCGGCGGAACGCGGCTCCGACCTCCTCTCACAACTGGCGACTCAAGAGATTTCCGGCGAAGTCGCAGTCGTCGCCGCCATCGCCGGCGCCGGACAAAAGGCGATTGGAAAGCTGCAGGCGCACGCTGATCAAGTCCTCCCGCCTGACTGCTTCGCGATGATCGAATGCCCGATCGGATTGACTCCAGCGGCGCGTCTCAATTTCGCGGCCCAGCGAACATCGGCGGACGTGCTGATCTTCGTCAATGCGGCCGCGCGCCCTTCATCCCCCTTGGCCCTCGAGGTGCTGGCCTCCTGGTGCCTGTTGAGTGAGATCGGCGTGGCCGCAAGCGGCGGGGCAAAGGCCGACGGGGACGCTGCTCCTGCTCGCTTGCGTGGACTTGCCCATTCCGACGGCCTTGATTGCATGGCGATCAGCCACTCCGCCTGGCTCACCGTCGGCGAATTCGAGGAATCGGTATTCCCGAACCTGTTCCCATTGGAGTGGGCCGTACGCGCAGAGCGACTGGGGTTCGTCAGTCTGTTTGCTCCCGGGCTCCTGGCTCGTCCGTCGTACGCGAGCCAGACCGATCATCGGCTGGAATCCACCCTTCTGCGAGCGATCCATCCGCCTAGGATGTCAGATATGGAGACCAACTTTGCCTACGCCCGGTCTGCCGCGTTGGCGGACCAGCGCACGGCCTTGCTCGTCGACAGACTTCTCTCTGCTCGCCGCGCCTCCCGGAGGGACCGCAACGAACTAGCGGTGGAAGTTTCTGCCATTTCCACGCTTGCAGAGGACCTCCGCCAGGCCGTGACCGTGCTCGGGCTGAAGCTTGATCGGATTGTCTAGGCCGTCAGCATGATCGGCTGGAGACCCTTCGATGATGATCCTCGCGTCGCGAGTTCGCGCTACCGCACCCTGTGGCCACTGGAGGAGCTGCGGCGCGGGGGTTTTCCGGTCGCACTCTATCATCCAGGCGCCGAGGCTTTCTATTCCGCTGTCATCATCTCCAAGCGAGCCCGCTATGAGGACCTGCAGCTGGCCAGGAAAGTGAAGCAATCCGGGCGCGCTCTTATCTTCGATATCTGTGACAATCACTTCTACAACCCGCAGGCTCTTCCAGAATACACCGCGCTGAGATGGCGGCTGTTGGCGATGTTGCGGATGGCCGACGTTGTTGTGTGTTCGACCTCGCCTCTGGCCGACGCGGTGAGCGCCGAGCTTTCAGGCTCCGTTACGCCGAAGGTCATCGGAGACCCCTTCGAACCCATCGTCCTTCCGGTAGACGCTCCCCGGCCCGCCACGCCGCAGCTGTTGTGGTTCGGTTCTCACGGATCGCCCAATGCGCCTTCAGGAATGCTCGACCTTGTTCTGATCGCGGAAGAGCTAGCTGAGCTTTACGCAAAATCGCCGTTTGAGTTGGTTGTCGTGAGCAACAGCCAGGAGAAGTACCGCAGCCACATCGCCCCGTTCCCGTTTCCCACACGCTATGTCCCCTGGGATGAGGCGACCTTCCCGCAGCACCTCGCGATGGCCACGGCGGTCCTGCTGCCGCTCTCCCGCAATCCGTTTGTCGCTTGCAAGACCCATAACAGGGTCAGCGTCGCGCTCTACGCCGGCGTCCCCGTCGTAGCCGACGGCATCTACAGCTACAGGGAGTTCGGACGGTACTGCTACCTTGACGACTGGCGCGGGGGGCTGGAGGCTGTGTTGAACGCACCCAACGAAGCACGCGCAAGGCTGGCCGGCGTGCGCGAACATCTGGATCGGGTCTGGTCGCTTCGGGTGATAGCACAGCAGTGGGCGGACGTCCTCGAGCCGTTTGTCGGGCCCAGCCCGGAGAAATCCCAGTGACCGCGCGCTCGGTTGTCTTCGGGCCGATGCCCATGGATTTCGACGATGGATTCGTCCGAAGGCGGGCGGCCATCCCTGCCCGGGCGATGCAGGCGCTCGGCTGGAACCCGGTGGCGTCGGGCGATGCGGACTGGAACGGTGCGGCGGCCGCCGTGATCGACATTGCCCTGCCAGGGGCCGCCGAACTGGCCGCCCGGGCGGATGCCGCCGGGCTCCCGTGGTACGCCGACATGGCGCGCTGGCTGCAGTTTCGGCCAAGGGGTGAGCCAGGGTCAGAGGAGCCCGCCCTGAACCTCGCCCGCTCCGCCCGCCGGGTGATCGCCTCTTCGGACTCAGGGCAGCGGGCTATCCGGCGGGCCATACCGGATGTCGAGGTCGTGGTCATACCGGACCCGGTGGAGACGCCTGCGTCCCTTTGCCTTGCCGCGTCTCACCTGCGCCGGCCCTTCCGGCCGGCGCCCCTGGCCTCGGAGCCTGAAGACCTGGTCGTCTGGTGGGTCGAGCCGGAGGATGATGCTGCGCGTGAGCTCGACGGCATGGAACAATGGGTTCAGGTCGTCGGTGAAGTGGGGCTGCGATTCCTGGCTTTGCCGGCGCAAGGCTCCGGACGCCCCGATTGGCCCGATGCGCTGGCGGAGCTCGGGGTTTGGACGCTGGACGGACAGTTTGCGCAGATTTCTCGCGCGCGCGGCGCTTTCTTCCCCCCGGAAGCGGCTGGCCCTGGTCTTCGAAGACGGGTCGAAAAGGCAATGGCTTTGGGCCTTGCCGTCATCGCGCCAGCCGACCGGGACCTGACCCCGGCGCGGGGGCTCATTCTCGATGACTGGCGTGGCGGGCTGGCTCGCCTGGGATCGGGTCAACTCGAAGACGAGTCCGCGCTCTTGGCTCATTCCCACGTCTCGGCCACCGATGTCGCCTTGAGCTGGGACGCCATGCTCTGCCAGAGTCGCCCTCGAAAGGCTCGCGGCCGATCTAGGACGAGGATCCTTGTCTTCGCCGACCTCATCCAGGACGTCGATCTTTGCATTCCTCTGGTCCGGGCAGGCCTCGCGCGGGATGACGTCGACGTCAGACTGGCCGTCACCGACTGGCTGGCGAAGAACTCGCCGCGCGTGTTGGGCGAAGCCGAGAAGATCGGCGCCAGCGCCCAGATTGTGGGCCGTGCAGACATCCTGGCCGGCGAGAGCCCTCGCCTGGCCGACGTGGACGCCTTGATCACTCCGGCGGCCACGGGACTCAATCCGCATAAGGTCGCGGCAGCCCTGGTCAGTCGCGCGCGGGCCGTGGGGATTCCGACGTTCAGCCTGCAGCACGGGCTCGAGAACGTCGGCTTGTCCTATGTTGACGACCGGCACTCGGCCGACGTCAGCATAACCAGCGACTATGTGTTCGTTTGGTTCCCACCCGATTTCGCACCTGCCAGTTCAAGCATGGGGCGGCGGAAGTTCGTCTACGTTGGGGCCGTCAAGGAAGCGTGCTCCGAGGCGCCTCCCGGGATGCAGTCCTTCAACCGGCCCGTCATCGCTGTCTTCGAGAACCTGCATTGGCAACGATACGATGACGCTTACCGGCGGCGCTTCGTGGAGGATATGCTGGCGTGCGCGGCCGCGCTCCCGGATCGCATGTTCCTGCTCAAGCCTCATCACGCGGGTCGTTGGGCGGCCAAGGCCGCCTGGTCGCATGCGCCGGAGAATTTCCGTCTTGTCGACCCACTTGACCCTGAGTGGGAGGCCTACACGGCCCCGTACATCATCGCCGCCGCCCGACGGGTGGTCACGACGCCGTCGACCGTCGCCCTCGACGCGGCCCTTGCCGGCAAGCCCGTCGCGGTGGTCGGCTACGGCCTTGATCTGCCGGTGTACGAACCCCTACCCATCTTGCGATCGGGGGCCGACTGGAGCGCATTTATCAACCAGGACGCCGATGCAGCGCGCGTGGGGGATTGCAGCAGGGCGTTCCTGCGGCGAAACGTAATGAGGTCATCGAGCGCGGATCATGTGATCGATGATATTGTGCGCCGGTCGGGTGCGGGCGCTTCGCACGTCGCGGCTTAGGTGGGGTAGGCATGGACTATCTCGATATCTTTGTGGGGACCGACCGATCTCAGCTGCTTGCCGTCGCCGTGCTGGAATACTCCATCAAACGCCACACCTCCTGTCCGGTCCGGGTCGTGCCGCTGATCGACCTCGGCCTTCCCGAGCCCAAGGACATAAGGCAAAGCTCGAGGACCAACTTCTCGTTCGCTCGCTTCGCCATTCCGGGAATCAAGGGCTACAGCGGCACCGGCCTGTACCTGGACGCGGACATGCTGGTGTTCCGCGATATCTCCGATATCTGGCGCATTGACCGTGGCGAGGCGAAGATTCTCATCCAGGCCTCGGTGGACTCCGCCAGCCAGGTCAAGAAGGTCGGCGCTCCAGCGACCCGTAAGAAGCAGTGCTCGGTCATGCTGATGGACTGCAAGCGTCTGGACTGGGACGCGCCATCGATCATCGCCGGCCTCGACGGGCGCTATACGTACGATGAACTCATGTCTGGGATGTGCATCCTGGACGAGAGCGAAGTTTGCTATGGCCTGCCGTTCCGTTGGAACAGCCTCGAACACTATGATGAGACCACCTGCCTCATCCACTACACCGACATGCATACCCAGCCGTGGGTCGATGTAACGAACCGACTGGGTTACCTCTGGATGTGGGAGGTGCGAAGGATGCTCGATGAGGGCGTGATGAGCTGGCGCACGCTCGAGAGAGAGGTGGAGCTTGGCTATTTTCGCCCCTCCTTGGTCCATGAGATCCGGGAGATCGAAGAGCTGCGGGTGTGGAACGAGGACGCTGCCCGCAGGTACGGGGACATCGATAAGCAGGCTGGTTTCGTCAAGCACAAGGAAGTCTATGAACGCAAGGCAGCCCGGGCCGCAGCCGTGAAGGCGTTCGAGGCCTCGTTGGCGGCCACCCCGTCGCCACCAAGCGCGGACCACGGTCAGACGAC
>FTJO01008358.1_pt3 | contig 11463 bp, 9 predicted proteins | sample 1658761 | NCBI WGS metagenome assembly FTJO01 (sample SAMEA3914852, study PRJEB12502) | metagenome | biome: forest; material: soil | place: USA | collected 2011-06-22 | depth 0.3 m | reverse complement strand
GAGCGGGCAGACCCCCCGCTTGGCCTCGATGTCTGGGGAGATACTACCATCGAGTTGCCCCGCGGGTGGAATTCGAGTGGTGCGCCGATGGCCCGTAGCGCCCCCTATTCGAGTGGTGCGGCGGCGACACGTGGCGTTCCCGATTCGAGTTCCACCCTCACCGGTGTACTGGACGGCGCGCGGGAAATCCCCGTGCAGGTCGGGTCCCCAGCGACGCTGGCGGTCGGGAACGCCCTGATGCACTTTCCCGTCGCCCTGTTGACCCCGATGCCGTCAACGGCGGAGCATGCTCAGCGTTGACATATCCCATAGGCACCGGATTTGCGTGCATCTGGATCCGGAGGCCCCGTTAGGAGGTTGTCATGTTGAAGCGAATTTCGAATCTGAGAATGGCGTGGCTCCTGCCCGCGGCGGCACTGCTCACCGCCTGCTCCGGCATTCCCCTGAAAGACCGGGAGAATGCGCAGCGTGACCGCTACCATCAGTATGCGGGCGCGCCAGTGGACAGTTTCACGTACCTCGGCAGCTACGACGGCTGGACTTCGATCGCCGAGCATGAGCTGGTTGTGTGGACGAACATCAACGACGCGTACCTGATAACGGTGCAGCCGCCGTGCGAAAACCTCCTGTTCGCCAACCGCATCGGGCTCACGCAGACAGCCCACACGGTGTATCAGAAGTTCGACTTCGTGAAGGTGGGCCACTGGCGGTGCATGATCAAGTCCATTCAGCCGGTCAACTACCTGCAGATGAAAAAGGACATGCGGCAGAAGAGCGCGGACGCGAAGGCGGCAGCGCAGGAGCAGAAACAGGAGTAGCCGCTCGCGATGGGTCACCAGCTCTTGCGCACCAGCAGGCTGACCAGCCGGCCGTAGGGATCCGCGTTCTCCTGGTCGTAGCCGATCCCGACGATCTGGTTGTTCAGGAACGGCGGATCGCGATTGAAGACATTGACGGCGTTGAGCTCGACCTGCGTGTGGTCGAGCCAACCCCCCTCGCCCATGCCCATGCGGTAGCGGGCCTGTAGGTCGATCGTCGTCCATGAGCTCACGGGAACGCTCGGCTCGCTCGCCGTATCACGGTAGCTGTTCGAGTAGTTGACGGAAGCGTTCAGTCCGAGCCGCCGTCCCGTCCATCCCACCGTGCCGCGGAAGCGCAGACTGAGCGGATTGTTCTGGGTGTTCAGCAGATCGGCTTCGGGTGAGCCATTTCCCTCGGCCACCTCGTACTTCAGCAGGTACGTTCCGTCCAGCCCGAAATTGAGCTTGCCGTAGCTCCCGGCCACTTCGTACTTCGCGGTGAAGTCGATGCCGCGCGTGCGCAGCGTCTCGACGTTGTGCACGCGAAGGTCGACGATCGCGGTGGCACCGAGCGCCAGGCAATCGCTCTTGGAGCCGAGATAGAAGATGCTGTGGTTGCAGACGTAGTCGACCAGCACTGGAGCGGGATTGAAAGTCACCAGACCCGAGTACCGGGGGTTGGTCAGCAGGTCGGGGGCGAATGCCGTGTCCTCGATCCGATCCCTGAAGGCGATATCGAACAGGGTCAGGCCGAGGGTGAAGCCCCTGATCGGCTCCGGCGCAAAGTCGAGGCCGGCCGTCCAGCTGTTCGCGTGCTCCTCCCGCAGGCCGGCATTCTGTCCCGTCCAGATCAGCGCGAGCGCCTGCCCGGAAGGCGAGCGGTTGTCCGCCAACGCCTGCGGGATCACCAGATTCAGGCTCTCGTCCAGATCGGCCAGCGAGGGCGCGCGCAGCGATCTCGACCAAGTGCTGCGCAATGCGAGGCCGGGCGCGGGCGACCAGAGCAGACCGAACCTCGGCGAGGTGGCGTGTCCGAAGCCGCTGTAGTCCTCGTAGCGCGCGGCCCCCGAGATCTCCAGCTTGTTCAGGCCGGGCCGCGCGTTGTCGGGACCGAACAGGGGCACTACGAGCTCGCTGAAGGCGGCGGAGGTCTCCCGGCTCAGGTTGCCGGCGTGCTCGGGCGAAAAGAAGGAGGCCGGCGTGTCGGAATCGAAGAACTGGTCGCGCCGGTCCACTCCCACCGCCAGTTTCGCCGCGCCCCCGGGCATGTGCCACAGCGGGCCGTCCGCGGTGAGGTCCGCCATCTTGAGCTGGGAGTTCAGCCGATACCGGTACGGAAAGGTGAGCGTGCGCAAGGTCTGCGGGTTGTCGCGGTAGCCCACGCCAAAGGGATTGAACGCGGTCGCCGGATCCGGGTCGGCCAGCGCCGCTTCCAGGGCGTTGATGTCGATGACGCTGCTCTGCGTCTGATCCTCCTGCTCGCGGGCAAAGCCACCGTAGGCGCTGACCTTCCAGGACGCGCCCGCATCGAAATCCACACCGAAGGTCGCGTTGGCAGACTTGACCGAAACATCGGTGGCGCCCGGGCCGAGATCGTTCAGGAAGTTGTAGTAGACGAGGACCGGATCCGTCCCACCCGTCGGGTTGACGTAGAAGGGGTTGGTGCTCGGCACGAACATCGCCGACGTCGCACCGCCGGTCCGCTCGGAGGCCTTGCGGTCGGTGAGCAGAACGTCGCTGAAGAAGCTCAGGCGATCGCCGAAATTCCGGCGCCCCGTCGCGTAGAGGCTCAAGCGCTGCTGCTGCGGCAGGATCTCCGCGCCGAGATACTTGTTCTGCTGGTTGAGCGTGCCGGGGATCAGCGAGTTGGCTGACAGATGAGTCCCATCCTGTCCATCCGGGATGGCGTAGGGCACGCCCCCGACGAGCAGATTGCCGGGACTGGTGAGAAACGAATCGAAATCGCCGCCGCCAAAGGGCGTGAGATTGCTGACGGCGTAGCGGCGGTCACTCGCCGGAAGCGCATCCCGGCGATAGAACTCGACTGAGACCACTCCGCTTGCGTCATCCCATTTGTGGCCGAGCGTCTGCGATACCAGGTAGTTGTGCAGCGTGTCCTGCGTGCCCTGCCCGGCGCTCAGCATCGTCTCGGAGCCCGTGAAATTCTCACGCATGACGAAGTTGACCACGCCACCGACCGCATCGGCGCCGTACAAAGCGGACACGCCGTCGGGCAGGACATCGATCCTCTCGACGGCCGACAAGGGAATGTTGTCGATGTCGACAAATGCACCCTCGGTGCCGCCGGGTGCGATGCGCCGGCCATTGATGAGCACCAGCGTTGCGCGCGCGCCGAGTCCCCTAAGGTTCACGCCGGTGCCGAATCCCGAATTCGATTGCGCCTCGGTGCCGATTTGGCGCGTGTCCTGAGTCGGACCCCCGCCAAAGACCTGCGGCAGTGTGCGCAGGAAGTCGCCGACGGTTCCGGCGCCGCTGTCGTCTATCGTCTGCCGGTCGAGCTTTATGACATGCGCTCCAACGGGAGACTCGCCGCGGAGATTCGTGCCGGTCACGCGCACAGTATCGATGTCCGCCGGACCGAGAAGCGCCGGATTGGCGTTTCTCTGACCGCGTGACACGCTTTGCGTATTGGACTGTGCCCTCGGCCGGTTTGCCGGTGGAGGAGTCGCGCTTCCCGTGGCCTGCACCGGCGTGACCGCGAGCGTCCGCTCGTTGACGAAATACAGCTCGAGCCCGGTGCTCAGCAGCATGCGCCGCAGCGCATCGCGGGGTTCGAAGTAGCCGTCCACGGCCCTGGTGGTGCGCCCCCTGACAATGCCGAAGTCGAACAACAACTGCAGGTTCGCCTGGCGGCTGAATTCGTTCAGAGTCAGCGTCACATCCCCGGAGCGGATGTGGAATTCGAGCGCTGCAGGCGAGGCGGCGCGGGCGGGAAGACTCAGCAGGAGTGCCAGGAGCAGGCCCGGCAGCGGGCCCAGCAGCAGCTCCGCGAGCAACCTCGGGGGCAGCGCAGCAATCTCCGGGAGCGAAGCAGAAAAGAGGCGCCTGGGGTTATCCGGTCCGATCCATCGAGAGTCCATTCGATTCCTTCGAAGCTACACATCCATGTGCTGCGGATACGCCCCGGCCACGCGCGCCCGATAGTCCTGCTTGACTTAATCTAACGTCCGAGCGAGTCCTGTGTCGGCTGTGGGTCGCGGTCCGGCAAGACCGTTGACGGTTCTTCTGATGGATCGAGTGTACCGCTGGCCGCAGGCTCCGGCGCGGCAATGAGTCTTAATCCGCTGCCATCGGGGGCGGGAAGCGCCCGGACGTGGAACTTCGCCTCGAGCGCCGCCACGAAACTGGCGGCATCGTTGATGCGGAAGGTGCCGCCAAAGTGCATGCCGACGATCGCAGGATCGCCGATCGACAGATGCCGTATGTTGTATCGGTTGAACTCACCGACGGCCTCGTCGAGCGTCTCGCCCTCGAACGCGAGATGTCCGGTCGTCCACGCGAGCTTGCGCGCCATCTCTTCGGGGCTCACGTGCCTGGCAGAAAGCTTTCCGTGGGTGACCGCGGCGTCTTCGCCCATCGATACCGAGGAGGCCGAGCTCGACTGCGTGGTCTCGCCTATGGACTCGGGAGTGCCGACCGCGACGTTCCCCTCGGTAACCATTACTTCGACGCGACTGTCCTCGCGGATGCGCACTGAGAATGCAGTGCCCACCGCGCGCACCACGGTGTTCTGCGCCGTGACGAGGAACGGCCGCTTCTTGTCGTGGGCTACGTGGAACAGCGCCTCGCCGCGTTTCAGGACGAGATCGCGGCGCGATGGCGTGAGGCGTACGCGCAGCTCGCTGTCAGTGTTGAGATCGACCGTGCTCCCATCGCTCAGGGCAAGCTGCTGGCGGCCGCCAATCTCCGTTCGGTAGGTTTCCCAACCGCTTTGCGTCACCCAGTACCCCGTGCCGAGCACCGCCAGGCACGCAACACCCGCGGCAGCGAGCCAGCCGCGGCGGGACAGGTCGAGGACGTCGGCAAGGCCGGACCCGTCGCCGTCCGTAACACTGGAATCCTTGCGAGCGAGCGCCGTTCCGCGGGCGGGCACGGCCCTCCCCGAGACCCCCGCCGTGGGCGTGAGCTCCTCGGCATCCGGCTCGTCTTCGGGATCCACGAACTCGATCTTGGCCAACAGGTCGGCGTCGATCGTGCCGTCCTCCGGGCGCAGCATCTTCAGCTTGTCGCAGCGGTTCCAGGCCGTTCGCTGACGGATGAACTCGGCGTGATGGCGCGGATGGGACTCCAGCCAGTGCTGCAGCGCCTCCCACAGCTCGGGCGTCGCCTCGCGCTCGAGGCGGATCAGCCAGCCGGAGGCCGTTGCGGTGATTTCACTCGCTGTCGCCATGAGGCCTCATGCGGCGGCGCAGCCGATCGAAGAACGTGGAGCGCCGCTCGGCCAGCGGCTGATCGAACAGCGCCTGCGCGCAGCGGCGCGCGGCCTTGGTGAGATGCTGCTCGACCGTGTTCTCGGAAATCCCCAGCCGGCCGGCGATCTCCTTCTGGGAGTAGCCGTAGACCTTGCGCAGGGTGAACACCTGGCGGCAGCGGTCGGGCAGATCCTGGATGGCATGCACCAGCAGCGCGAGCTCCTGGTGGCCGTTGACGATCTCGTCAACCTGTTCGCCTTCGTCCAGCACGTCGAGGGCCTCCATATCGGCCACGAGCTCAATGGGAACCACTTGCTTATGGCGCAGCCAGTCGAATGCGACGTTGCGCGCGATGGTGAGCGCAAAGGCGCGCACCGATCGCACCTCCGGCTCCTTGCCGCTGCCGGCGGTAAGCAGACGGGCGTAGGTGTCCTGCAGCAGCTCTTCGACGTCGGAGTTGTTCCGTGTGTAGCGATAAAGACACGCTCGCAGCACTCCCTCAAACTCAAGCGCCTGGAGGAGGTATCGCTCTTCGTTTTTCGCCACGTCCTGGGACCCTCGCCTGACCGTATGATCGAACCCTCCCTGTCAGAGCGGCCTGGCCTCGAGAAGCCTTTTTGTTGCCGCAGCCTTCGAGTCCCTTGCGATACGCCCGCTATTACGCGCTTCTTGCAACGCGACTGCAACGGAAAAAAAGACTCTACCTGTGCAGAAACGCAACGACTAACGGAGATTCCCCGGCAGTCCGTCATTTCGTCTTCAGGAGAGACTCGCGCAGAAGCGGCCGCGGTCGGCTCCCTGTCAGGCATCCCGTCGAACGGGCTGCCGGGCCGGAACCCCCGTTTCCCGTTCGATTCCGGCAATATCCCCCCTGGATGGGCGAACCGGGAAGAACCATGCAGCCGTCTCCAGTGCCGCGCGTCATCATCGTGGGTTGCGGCTTCGGCGGGCTATTCGCCGCCCGCGCACTGCGACGCGCTCAGGTCGACGTCCTCGTCATCGATCGGAACAACTACCACCTGTTTCAGCCGCTCCTGTACCAAGTGGCCTCCGCGGCGCTGGCGCCGGCTGACATCGCGCAGCCGATCAGAACGATTCTGCGCGGGCAGAAGAACGCGTCCGTCATGCTGGGTGAAGTGTCGCAGGTCAACCTGGAGCACGGCGCTGTGCAGGTCGGCGACAGCCGCGTGCCCTACGACTATCTCCTGCTCGCCCCCGGCGCGGTGGACAACTACTTCGGACATACCGAGTGGCACCGCTTCGCTCCTGGCATGAAGGAGGTCGAGGACGCGACGCTGATCCGCTCCCGCATGCTGCTCTCCTTCGAGATTGCTGAAATCGAGTCCGATCCGGCCGAACAGGCGGCGCATCTGGCCTTCATCATCGTGGGGGGAGGCCCGACGGGGGTGGAGCTGGCCGGCGCGATCAAGGAGCTGGCGGTAGACGTGATTCCGCGGGATTTCCGGGTGGCGGATACCCGCCGGGCGAGAGTGATTCTCATCGAGGCCGGCCCGCGCCTCCTCCCGGCCCTGCACGCGGACTCCTCCGAACGGGCCACCCGCCAGCTCCGGGATCTGGGGGTCGAGATCCGGCTGGGGAAGCCGGTGACCGCCATCTTTGCGGACGGTGTCGAGGTGGGGGGTGAGCGGCTATACAGCTACAACGTCATTTGGGCCGCCGGCGTCAGGGCCTCGCCACTGGCGGAAACCCTGGGGGCGCCTACCGGGCCGGGAGGCCGCGTCAAGGTGCTCCCGGACTGCTCGGTGCCGGGATACCCCAGGGTATTCGTGATCGGGGATGCCGCGACGTTGGTCGATTCGGACACCGGGCTGACCGTCCCGGGGGTTTCGCAAGGGGCCATGCAGATGGGCCGCTATGTCGCGCACGTCATAGAAGAGGACCTCCGCGGCATGCAGGACCTGCGCAAGAAGGGCTTCCACTATCAGGACAAGGGCTCGATGGCCACTGTGGGCAAGTCGCGCGCGGTGGTCGAGATCGGGCGGCTGCATTTCGGGGGAGTGATCGCCTGGTTCGCCTGGCTGGCGTTGCACGTGACGGCCCTGATAGGGTTCCGCAACCGCCTGTCTGTCATGCTCTCGTGGACCTACAGCTACGTGTTCTTCGGGCGGGGGTCGCGGCTGATCACGGGACTCTCACCGACGAACGTCAAGCGGCCGATCGCGCCGGCCACATCACTCTCCAATCCACGGACACCCCCGTAAATATGAAGAACGTCCTGATCTCCGGCGCGAGCATCGCGGGACCCGCGCTCGGGTATTGGCTGCAGCGGTACGGGTTCCGCGTGACGATCGTGGAACGCGCTCCCGCGCTGCGCCCTGGTGGCTATGCGGTTGACGTTCGCGGGGCCGGGTTGGACGTGCTCAAACGCATGGACCTATCGGACGCTGCGCGTCGTGAGAATACGGATACGCTGGCAACGTCGTTCGTAGATGAGAACGGCAAACGCGCGGCGACCATGGACCGAGGCTTCGGGGTCGCGGATGCGAATGATGTAGAGATCATGCGGGGCGACCTCGCGCGCATTCTGTACGAGGCAACGCGCGAACACGTCACGTACGTATTCTCGGACGCGATTTCCGCCCTCGAGGAAAGCGCGGACGGCGTCCGCGTGAGCTTCAACGTCCGCCCTGCTGAGACCTTCGACATGGTCATCGGCGCCGATGGCGTGCACTCCCACGTTCGTCGCCTGGCGTTCGGAGACGAAGCGCAGTTCATGCACACGCTCGGCAGCTATATGGCGATCTTTTCGGCGCCGAATCATCTGGAGCTGGACCGGTGGCAGCTGATCTACAACCAGCCGGGCCGGGTAGTCAGTATCAAGACTGCGCGCGGCAACGCCATCGTGACCGTCGCGGCATTCTTTTCCTCTACGCCGCTCACCTACGACTACCGCGACCTCGAGCAGCAGAAGCGCCTGACGGCGGCAGCGTATGCCGATGCCGGTTGGGAGCTCCCGCGATTGCTGTCAGCGATGCAGCAGGCGCCGGACTTCTATTTCGACTCGACGTGCCAGATCCGCATGCCCCGCTGGTCGCAAGGCCGGGTCACCCTGGTAGGCGACGCCTGCTGCTGTCCCTCGCCGCTGAGTGGACAAGGCACAGGCCTCGCGCTCGTGGGCTCGTACGTATTGGCGGGAGAACTGGCGAATGCGGCGGGCGATCACACTACGGCGTTTGCAAACTACGAGCGCGTGATGCGTCCATTCGCGGAGCGGAATCAGGCGGGCGCTGAAGGCATCGCCAAGGGCTTTGCGCCGCAGACGCCACGCGAGATCCGGCGGCGCAACTTCGCGCTGAAGGTCATGAATTTCCTTCCGGGAAAGGATTTCATGTTCAAGATGGCCGCACGCGCGGCTGCGGAGTCGGCGAAGTCCATCACGCTCAGCGATTACCGTGCGGCATCCGCTTCCGGGAGCCGATAGCCGCTTCTGGCCGATGGCCGCTCCCGCTGGAAATCGCGCTGGGCGGCCCCATTTATGGCCGATAATGGTCCCGCAAGATGGCAATCGCTCACCCGTCCACATCACGCGCTAAGGCTGCGCCCGGCGAAGGGATGTCCTTTCGGGGCTTCTTCGGCGTCTTCAAGTACAGCCGCCGCGCCATCGAGCTCGTCTGGAGCACAAGTCACGGGCTGACGATCTACCTGGCCGTGCTCACGATTCTCGCCGGCGTTCTGCCCGCCTCCGTCGCCTTCGTCGGTTCGCGCATCGTCGATTCGGTCGTCGCGGCCATGCGCGGCGGGGGCATGGATGCGTCCCACGTGCTCGAATTCGTGATGCTCGAAGGCATTCTCGTTGCCGCGATCGCCGCCGCTCAGCGGGGAATCTCGTTCTGCCAGTCGCTGCTGCGTGCGCAGTTGGGCCAGCGCGTCAACGTCATGATTCTCGAGAAGGCGTTGACCTTGGAGCTGCAGCACTTCGAGGACTCCGAGTTCTACGACAAGCTCACGCGCGCGCGCCGCGAAGCCTCCAGCCGTCCTCTGAGCCTGGTGATGCGCACGTTCGGTCTCGTTCAGAACGGAATATCGCTCATCAGCTACGGCACACTGCTCGCGCACTTCTCGCCGTGGGCGGTGGCCGTGCTGCTGCTTGCGGGACTCCCCTCTTTCATCGCGGAGGCAAAGTTCTCGGGAGACGCGTTCCGCCTGTTCCGTTGGCGTTCGCCTGAAACGCGGATGCAGATCTATCTCGAGACCGTCCTCGGGCGCGAGGATCACGCGAAGGAAGTGAAGCTCTACGGCCTGGGACCAAGGCTGCTGGAACGGTATCGCGACATCTTTCGACGCCTTTACAAAGAAGACCGGGCGCTGACCATTCAGCGGGACTCGTGGGGGTTCGGACTCGGGCTCATCGGGACAATCGCGCTGTACGGCGCATACGCCTGGATTGCCGTCAGCACTGTGCGTCACGGCATCACGCTGGGCCAGATGACGATGTACCTGATGCTCTTCCGCCAGGGACAGTCGGCTGTGTCTTCAATGCTGTCCTCCGTCAGTGGCATGTATGAGGACAACCTGTATCTGTCCACGCTGTATGAGTACCTGGAGACTGAGGTCCCGGAGGCGAAGGGCTCGGCCGTCCACGGACCGCACCCCGAAGATGGCATCCGGTTCGAGGACGTGACCTTCAAGTACCCCGGCGCCGATCAGCCGGCGCTGGAACATGTGACGCTGCATTTGAGGCCAGGCGGCAGCCTGGCGCTGGTCGGCCAGAATGGCTCCGGCAAGACCACGCTGATCAAGCTGCTTACGCGGCTGTATCAACCGACGTCGGGCCGTATCCTGCTCGACGGCCAGGATCTCACGGAGTGGGAGGAGCAGGCACTTCGGCAGCGCATCGGTGTGATCTTCCAGGACTTCACGCGTTACCAGATGCTCGTCGGGGAGAATGTGGGCGCCGGTGACGAGCGCTACTTCGAGGACGAAACCCGCTGGCGCGATGCTGCCGAGAAAGGCAGGGCGAGCGAGTTCATCGAAACCCTCCCCACGGGATACAAGACTCAGCTTGGAAAGTGGTTCAAGGACGGCCGCGAGCTGTCAGGCGGGCAGTGGCAGAAGATCGCGCTCTCGCGGGCATTCATGCGCACGCGTGCCGACATTCTGGTGCTCGATGAGCCGACGGCGGCGATGGACGCGCAGGCGGAGGCGGAAGTGTTCGAGCACTTCCGGCAGCTTTCGCAGGGGCGCATCACCATTCTGATCTCGCACCGTTTCTCCACCGTGAGAATGGCAGACCAGATCGCAGTCCTCGACCAGGGAAGGATCGTTGAGCATGGGAGCCACGAGGAGCTGATGAAGCTCAACGGGAGCTACGCGCACCTGTTCACGTTGCAGGCGCGGGGGTATCGCTGACAGGGGTGCAGGCTGTAGCACCGTCGCTGCGCGGTGTGGCCGACTATAGTCAGTGAGATTTGAAATGTTTGTGTCTATGGTTTGGCCATGCGCGTAGCCCGCTCCCGGAGAAATTTCTGCTCGCGGGAATTTCTTGTCAGCGACGCCGCGCGCTCGAACTCACGTCGCGCCTCCGCGAATCTCCCGAGCTTCTCCAGCAAGTCGCCGCGCACCGTTGGAAGCAGGTGGTAATCCTTCAGTGAAGGCTCGGAAGTGAGCGTGTCGACTACTTCGAGCCCTGCCTCGGGACCGAACGCCATCGACAGCGCCACGGCGCGATTCAACTCGACGACGGGGGATGGTTGTACGCGCATCAGCGCGGCGTACAGGGCCGCGATTCGTATCCACTCGGTGCTCGCTGCAGTCAGGGCGCGTGCATGACACGCGGCAATGGCTGCCTGCAATGCATACGGTCCCGGCGCACCGCTTAGCTTCTCGGCGCGTTCGAGGGCGGCAAGACCGCGGCGAATCAGAAGTTGATCCCAGCGTGAGCGGTCCTGGTCCAGGAGGAGGATCGGCTCTCCCGCGGCGTCGACACGGCTGTGCAGACGAGAGGCCTGAATCTCCATCAGTGCGACAAGGCCGTGCACCTCACGTTCTTTCGGCGCCAACTCCGCGAGAATGCGTCCCAGGCGAAGTGCGTCCTCGCAGAGCGCCGGGCGAACCCAATCGTCGCCCGCGGTCGCGGAGTAGCCTTCGTTGAAGACGAGATAGATGACCTGCAATACGGACGCCAAGCGCGCCGCAAGCTCGGCGCCCGCGGGGATCTCGAACGGAACCTGCGCGTCGGTCAGCGTTCGCTTGGCCCGGACGATTCGCTG
>FTJO01020031.1_pt1 | contig 11492 bp, 9 predicted proteins | sample 1658761 | NCBI WGS metagenome assembly FTJO01 (sample SAMEA3914852, study PRJEB12502) | metagenome | biome: forest; material: soil | place: USA | collected 2011-06-22 | depth 0.3 m | reverse complement strand
GCTCCCTATCAGTTCTTCGACGGATTGAACATGGGCAGCGCGCTGGCGCTGCGCGGAGCGGGCGACGTCAGGGTGCCGGCGGCGCTCGTGTTGCCTCTGTCGATACTGTTCTTCGTGCCGCTCGCGCATTCATTCACGTTCGCCCCGGGAGAGGGCTGGCTGAGTTTCCTGCCGCAATTTGGCTGGGGAACGATCGGCGGCTGGAGCGCGCTCAACATCTACATCATCACGCTGGGACTGGTGCTGTTCGCTCGCTGGCGCTCGCGAGCCTGGCAGCGGAGCCGGATCTAGACCGCGGGTGCCCAATTACGGACACCCGGCCCGGGGCGGAAATGAGACTCCGGGACGTGTCGAGCCCGGTGCGCAACCGGGAGCGCGACGGTTCTGTCCGTCAAAACTCGGATCGGGTTAGGATGTGAGGACCGTCCATCGCCTCATCGCCGCCGAATGATTTGTAACAATCGAGCGTTGCCGAGACCCGAGTTCCTTTCACAGCGCGCAGGTCGCGCGCGATCGTGGCTGGGATGGCTCGCCGCCGGGCTGGCGTTGCTCGGCTGCTCGTCCGTGGGAAGCTTCGACGCCGCGGAGTCCCAAGGAGCCAACCAGGGAGCCAACTTCGCGGGCACCTGGCGCCTGAACGCCGCCGCCAGCGATGATCCGCGCAAGGCCCTGGAGAAACTGCGGCCGCGCCGTGCCTCCTCGCCGCAGGCGAGCACGCAGCAATCAGGGCGGCGCCGGCGGGGACAGGGCCCCGGCCAGGGCTCTCAGCAGGATTCGACAGTCCCCGACGACCTGACCGGTCCCGAGATGCGGCCTTCGGCCATCCCGCTCATTCCGAACAGTGATGTCTTGCGCAATGAGGTGCTCTCGATCAAGCAACGGCCCGACGCCTTCGTGATCGACTACGGAGTGACGGTGCGAAGCTACGTGCCCGGACTGAAGAGCGTGGTATCCGTCCCCGGCGGGGTCGGTGACCAGAGCACCGGCTGGAATGGCAAGGATTATGTCATCGACATCCACTCGCAGCTGGGACTGCAGATGACCCAGACCTTCTCGATTTCCAACAAGAACGCCCGCCAGCTCGTCATCAAGATACACCTGTCCGGGACGGGCATTCCGACGCTCAACCTGAACCGCGTCTATGACCCGACGGGCGCCGAGACGCCGCGCTCCTTGCCCAGCCTCGATTGAGGCCGCGCGTTCGGCTGGCGCCGTCGCCTGATCGCGCGCCCACCGCCGCGAGCCAGGCGTTCCGCGCGAGCCTCACCCGCCGCGTGCCTGCGCCATCATGCCGCGGACGCCGTGAGGGTCCTCAGGGTTGAGCCGCAGCAGCTTGTCCGCGAGCGCCTCGGCTCCGGCACGATCGCTCCTTCCGAGCTGAAGTTGCAGAAGCCGGATCAAGCCCCGTAACCCCGCTCGATTCTGGACTCTCGACCAGGGCAGCCGGTTTTTTCCGAGGCGCGCGCACACGCGCTCGAGAATCGCCTCGTTGCGCCTCAGCAGGGGAACCAGCAACGGGTGCTCCAGCCGCCGCGCGCCGGAATGGCGTCCAACCGCGGTTGCCAGGTCGTCCAGAATGTCGATGCTGTCGAAGGATTCCGGGTGCCCCTGCAGGAACTGGCACCAACAGGTCTGGACATCCTCCGACCAGACATCGCTGCCCGCGAAGAGTTGGTCGTGGAGCGCTGTGGGCTTGGGCAGTGGAAAGACCGCGTGCCATTGTTGTTCCAGCTGCAGCAGCGCAGGTGGCGCAACGAGCCAGGCCGAGTCGTCCACGCGCGCCAGGGCGTACAGCGAAGGTTCGCGTGGCGCGACTCCAAGGAGCCAGCGTCTCAGGGGTTGAGCCTCCTGCTGCAGCGCCGGCGCGGGCTCGCGATTCGACAATGGCTCGCGGGCCACGCGCCGCAGAAAATCGAGCCGCGGATCCTCTGCCGTCACTCCCGCAGCCTCGAGCTGCTGCAGCCAGAAGGCGGCGCGCTTCCTGGCGATCTCGGGTTGCCGCTGGGCGACGAGCAGCTCGACCTCGAGAACGCACAGCGCCTCGCCTCGTGGGTTGTCCTTCTGCGCGTGCCTGAAGGCGGTCGCGGCGAGCTGGGGGTCGCCGCGATCCATGTAGATGCTGGTCAGTCGCTGCCAGACTTCCGCACGAAGCGGTGAGCGGGGTGCATTCTCAGTCAGCCATTCGAGCAGTTTGAGACTGCGCTGCACCCCGGAGGCAGAAGCACCGTAGGCTTCACACAGGAGGTCCAGCAGAATCGCGGTGTCCTCATCGTTGTGCAGCTGGGGCGCGCGCAGTCGCGGCTCCAGCGCGGTGACGACTTCACCGTGCCGGTCGCTTTCGAGCAGATGAGCGGCGAATTCGATCAACGCGCGATGCGAGATGCGGGAGCCGCGCAACAGAGTCTCGCGATCGCTCTCTGCGAGGCAGGCGAGCACATAGGGCCAGAGTGCTTCGGCGGTCAGAATGGGAACTTCGGGAAGCTCGCGACAGCACGACTCGAGGGCAACACCGGATCCGCACGGGCAGCTGTCTTGCGGTCCTGGCTCTCGCAGGGCCGGGGGTTTGATACCCGAAGCGCTCGAGGGGAGCGCATTCCAGATCGCACGGGTCAATGCGAATGCGAGCGCACGCGCCAGATTCGGGTTACGACGAATGGGCGATCCCGGCGTTGCGTACGTCAGGAGAGATCCGCGCATCCAGCGGAGGAAATCCGTCGGATCGGCCGCGCGCAGCGCGATTCCCACGGAGTCCGGAATCAGGCGGCGAAGCTCGACAGGCTGTGAGTGTCTGCCCTCCATGGCATCCTCCGGGAAGCGGTTATGTTCTGGACGCCGCGGCCTTGGAAGCAAGCGACTCGATGCGGGACCAGTCGCGTGACCGCAGCGCCTCCGTGGGTGTGAGCCATGATCCTCCCACGCACAGGACGTTCGGGAGCTCCAGGAAGGAGCGCGCGGTCTCCTGAGTGATGCCTCCGGTGGGACAGAAGCGAATCTCCGGGAAGGGCGCGCCGAGGGCTTTGAGCATCGGGATCCCTCCGGCCGCCGTCGCGGGGAAGAACTTGAAGCAGCGATAGCCGGCGGCGACTCCTGACATCAGCTCCGAGGCGGTCGCAATGGCCGGTATGTAAGGAATGGGTCCCGCGGCGGCACCTGCCAGCAACGTTGGCGTCGCGCCTGGTGAGATCGCGAACGTGGCGCCGGCGCTCGCGGCTGCATGCAGGTCCGCTATCGATACGACGGTTCCGGCACCCACACTGATCTCGGCAACCGAGCTTGCGATGTTCTCGATGGCCTGAAGCGCCGCGGGTGTGCGCAACGTGACCTCGATGACACGAATTCCTCCTCGCACCAACGCTCGCGCAAGGTCAGCCGCCAGCGTCGCATCTTCGATAGTCACGACGGGCATTACGGGAGACAGCCGCAGCACGCGTTCGACGACCTGAGCCCGGTTGGAATCTGCGGCGGTCACTTTCAGCGCCTTACCGTGAAGCCGCTATCTTGCAGCAGATGCTGAACGTCGGCGACACCGATTGGATTGAAATCTCCGGGAATCGAATGCTTGAGGCAGGCCGCGGCGAGCGCGAAATCGAGCACCGCCTGGTCGTCGGATCCCGTCAGAATGCCGTGCAGGATTCCCGCCGCGAACGCATCGCCACTGCCGATGCGGTCCACGATTCGGCCGAGCGCATAGCGTCGCGTCGTCCACAGGCCGTTGCGGCTGCCGAGCACGGCGGCCAGGTCATGATCATCGACGTTACGTTGGGTGCGAACGGTGGTGGCGATTCGCTGCAGCCTCGGGAAGGCCTCGAGGGCTTCCTCCGCGGCTTCCTGGAAGCGGCGGTCTGCCGGGAGCCGCTCGTAGTCGCGCCCCAGGATCAGGCCGATGTCGCGCTGCTCGGCGAACAACAGGTCGGCCTCGTTCACCAGATCCGCGAGGATCGTTTTCGCGCTTCCGTGCCAACGCTCCCACAGCTTTGACCGATAGTTGCAGTCGAACGAGACCGACACGCCGCGCGCGCGCGCGGCGCGCACAGCTCGCAGCGATGATTCTGCCGCCGTAGGGCTCACGGCTGGGGAAATCCCGGACACATGGAGCCAGCTGTAGTCGGCGAGCGCCACATCCCAATCGACGAGATCGGGCGGTGCGAGGGCGAATGCCGAATCCGCGCGGTCGTAGAGCACTTCCGAAGGGCGGTGTCCGGCGCCGGCTGTCAGGAAGTACAGCCCCATCCTGCCCGGCCGGAACTGAGCCGCTTCCGTGTGCACGCCGTGGCGTCGGATCTCTCCCAGCGCGGCGTGCCCCAGGGGATTGTCGGGAAGGATGGTGACCAGGGAGGACAGATGACCGAAGTGCCTCAGGGAGACGGCAACGTTGGCTTCCGCGCCCCCTACGTTGACCTCCAGACTGGGCTCCTGGAGCAGGGTCCCGCAGCGAGGCGCGGTCAGTCGCAGCAGCACCTCGCCATAACAAGCCACGCCCGTCACGGGATCTCGCCCTTCCTGCATACGCTCTAGCCCGGGATTCCTGCGAAACCGACCGCGAGCTCATCATAGCCACGACTCAGGGCCGAGAGAAAGCGCGTGTCCGTGACCAGAGGGCCCGAAAAAACCGAGTCCAGGCTCAGAAAGGCCGGCACATCGGTGGCGGCGCGGTTCTGACAGGCGCGGCCGATTTCCAGCAAACGCGCCGCAAGAGGATCCGTCAGCGGCTCAGCGGCCAGCGCCTTGCGGCGAATGAAATGCATCCAGCCGGCGACGGGAATGCACAGCCGTTCGACAGGGCGCGACGCGGCGAGCGCGTCCGCGACGGTCCCGAACAGACGAAAAGGCAGCTTCTGGGAACCATCCCACGCAATCTGGGCGAGCGCGTGGCGCAGCGCTGGGTTGCGGAAGCGATCGAGCACCGCCGTGATGTATTGCTCGAGATCCAACCCCCGCGGCGCGGCGAGAGTCGGACGGATGTCTTCCCGCATCAGTGTGGATACGAATCCCGCGAGCTTGGCGTCCCGCATCGCCTCCGAGACCGTCTGGTATCCCGCGAGCAGTCCCAGATAGGCGAGCGTGGAGTGCGCACCATTCAGCAGCCGCAGCTTTGCTCGCTCGTACGCGGTGACATCGTCCGTCACCGTCACTCCGGCTGCGGCCCAGTCCGGACCCTCCTTGCCGAGGCGGTCTTCCATCACCCACTGCACGAAGCTCTCACGCTGCACCGGCCAGCGATCGGAGACGCCCGTGGCGTTCGCCACTCTCTCTCTCAGTTCATCCGTGGTTGCCGGAGTGATGCTGTCGACCATAGTGCGTGGGAACAGGGTGTTGTCCTCGATCCAGCGAGCCAGCCCCACATCTCGCAGGCCTGCGAACTGCACGACAGCGCGCGCGAGTCGCAGGCCGTTGTCCACGAGGTTGTCGCAGCTGATGATCGAGGGCGGGTCTTTCTTTGCGTCCCTCATTCGATCCAACGCCTCGACGAGATACCCGATGAGACTCCGCGGCGCCTGCGGCTCGCGCAGATCATGCGCGATGTCAGGATGCGCGGCGTCCAGGTTTCCGTCCGGCGTCAGGCAATAGCCTTTCTCCGTGACTGTCATCGTGACGACGCGTGTCGTCGGGGCGGACAGCCGCTGCAGGACGCGCTGGGGATCCTGGGGGGCGACGAGGACTTCCCGGAGTGCTCCGATCACCTGATAGGAAATCTCCCGGTCGAGCGTGACCAGAGTGTAGAGGCCATCCTGAGGAGCCAGCGCGTCGCGCACGTCGGGGCTTCGCAACGAGACGGCACTGATTCCCCAGCGGGGATCCTGCGGGAGCAGCCGTTCCACGAACCACGCCTGGTGCACCCGATGGAAGGCGCCCGGACCCAGATGCACGATGCCTGGGGTGATGAGGCCACGGTCGTAGGCGGGGCGCAGAACCTCGGGTGCAAGCCGCGCCAGGTTCGATTGCGAGAGGAAGGAGGCCACTGGGGGAGGCTGATCTTTAAGAAACCGGTGTCATCCGGGCGTCATTTAAGGGGCGCGGTGCGCTTTTGTCCAGAGCGTTCGGGTCTCGTAGACTGCGGCCACCACGAACAGAGGGCCGAGCGACCGCCCATGCCGAAGGCTAAATCGACGGGCGCCCCCAGGGGCAGCCCCCCCAGGGGCCCCGCCCGCGGGGAGAGCGCAGGGGATGGGCGAGGAGAGACCCACAGCTCTCCCATCGAGCTGCCCAAAGGCAGGCGCGCGACGATCAATGACATCGCGCGGCTCGCCAATGTCTCGAAGAAGACAGTGTCGAGGGTCATCAACCAGTCTCCGTTCGTCAGAGACGAGACACGCGCCAAGATCGACGCGGTCATCCAGCGCGTCGGCTATGCGCCGGACCCGCAGGCGCGCGGGCTCGCGTTTCGAAGGTCGTTCCTCATCGGACTGGTGTATGACAATCCCAACGCGCAATACATCGTGCACACCCAGGATGGGGCATTGGATGCGTTGCGCGGATCAGGCTTCGAGCTCGTAGTGCACCCTTGCGACCGGTTCAGTGAGGACTTCGTGCCGGGCGTGCGTCGCTTCGTCGAGCGTCAGAAGCTTCACGGGGTGATCCTCCTGCCTCCGGTGTCCGAGGATGAGGCGCTCGCGCGCGTGATCCGGGAGATCGATTGCCAGTGCGTCCGCCTCGCCTCCGTACGACTCGATCACACATCGAAGATGATCGTGTCGAACGACCGCGAGGCCACCGCCGAGGCCGCCAACTATCTGGAGGCCCTGGGCCATCGGCGCATCGGATTCATCGCGGGCCCCAATCAGAATCGCTCGGCGCACGAACGGCATGACGGATTCATCGGCGCGCTGGAGAAGCGGGGTGTCGCCGTTCCGCCGGAGATGATCGTCGAAGGGGCGTACACCTTCGAGTCAGGAGTCGCTTGCGCTGAATCTCTCCTCGCGCAGCGTCCACGCCCAACCGCGATTTTTGCGAGCAACGACGAGATGGCCGCGGGCGTCTACAAAGCGGCGTATCGGATGCACATTCCGATTCCGGACGAGCTGTCCGTGATCGGCTTCGATGACACTCCGATGTCAGCGCGCCTCACGCCGGCGCTGACGACGATCCGTCTGCCGATTCGCGAGATGGGCCGGCTCGCGGCGGCTACCCTCATCGCGCCCAAGGGATCCGAGCAGAGCGAAGCGAGCGCGGCCGTGCGCGTGGCGCTGCATCTGGTGGTCCGCGAGTCCACGCAGCCGCCGAAGTAGCCGCTGACACCGGTTACCAATTCGCGCGCCGGCAAGGGTATCATGCGCGCATGCCGCAACAGCTCGTTCTTCACCCTGACCGTTTGTTTCCCGCTGATCCCAACACGCGCGCGATCGCGCGGGAGCTCTATTCGAGCGTGCGGGACCTGCCGATCATCAGTCCGCACGGGCACACCGATCCGGAGTGGTTCGCGAACAACGAGCCGTTCGGCAACGCCACCGAGCTGCTGCTGGCACCGGATCACTATCTTTTCCGGATGCTCTACAGCCAAGGGATCGATCTCGCCAGGCTGGGAGTGCCCTCGCGCAAGGGGCCGTCAGAGGCGGACCCGCGCGCGGCGTGGAGGTTGTTCGCCGGGAACTTCCCGCTGTTTCGCGGCACGCCCTCGGCGCTTTGGCTCAACCATGTGTTCACAGTCGTCTTCGGGTTGGAAGTGGCGCTCGACGCTTCGAGCGCCGACTCGTACTTCGACGCGATCGGCGCAGCGTTACAGACGGAGGCGTTTCGCCCCCGGGCGCTGTTCGAGCGATTCAACATCGAGGTGTTGGCGACGACGGAGTCTCCCATCGATCGTCTCGAGTCGCATCGCAAGATCCGCGACAGCGGCTGGCGCGGCAGGGTCATCACCACGTATCGACCGGATGCCGTCATCGATCCCGAGCACGAGCACTTCCGCTCGGCGCTGACGGAGTTCGGCGCCCTGACGGGAGAAGACGTGCTCTCGTGGGAAGGCTACTTGCGCGCGCACCGTGCGCGCCGCGCTGTGTTCGCCAAAGCGGGGGCTACCGCTACCGACCATGGCCATCCGACGGCGCGCACGGCTGACCTGGAACTCAAGGAGTGTCGGCGGCTCTTCGGCCGTGTGATCGGCGGTGAGGCGACTCCTGAGGACGCGGAGCTGTTTCGCGGTCAGATGCTGTTCGAGATGGCGCAGATGAGCCTCGACGACGGCCTCGTCATGCAGATCCATCCGGGAGCTTTCCGCAATCACAACCGCGGCCTGTTCGAGGAGTACGGTCGTGACAAGGGCGGGGACATTCCCACTGCGACCGAGTACGTGCGCGCGCTGAAACCGCTTCTCGACCGACTCGGGAACGAGCCACGGCTGGCGATCATTCTGTTTACGCTGGACGAGACGGCCTACAGCCGCGAGCTCGCGCCGCTGGCGGGTCACTATCCGTGCCTGAAGCTGGGGCCCGCCTGGTGGTTCCATGACAGTCCCGAAGGGATGATGCGCTTCCGCGAGCACACGACTGAGACCGCTGGTTTCTACAACACAGTCGGGTTCAACGACGACACGCGGGCGTTCCTGTCGATCCCCGCGCGGCACGACGTGGCGCGCCGCGTGGACTGCGCATTTCTTGCGAAGCTCGTCGCGGAGCACCGTCTCGATGCAGACGAAGCCGCACAGATAGCGTCCGACCTGGCGTATCGGTTGCCGAAACTAGCCTATCGGCTCTGAGGTGCGCGCGTGTCTCCCGGCCTCGCGTAGAATGGGCCCGTGACGAAAAGAAAGGCCCAACACCCGAAACCCCGCGCGCCGCAAGCAGCGCGAGGCGGGGCGCATCGAGCGACCGCGCTGCAGGCGTTGACGAAGCGGATCGCCAGTGTCGATGCGCGCAGCATCGACGAGCTGTACGGCCTCGAGCCGGTCTATGAGCCCAGCGCTCCTCCCGGCGGGCGCCTCACGCCCGAGGAGTTCGTCTCCGTGCAGTGTCCGTATTGCGGGGAGCGCTTCGAGACCCGCATCGATCTGACGACGAACGATCCCGGGTACGTCGAGGATTGTCAGGTCTGCTGCCGTCCCATCGAGATCGGCATCGAGCGCGAGCCGAGCGGCGCGCTGCTGGCGGTCAAGGTTCACAGGATGGACTAGGAGCCCCGCAGGCGGCTCCCAGTGCCCCCTTGTGAACATCCAGTCACTGCGCGCGGTCCTGCTGGTTCAGTCGATCGAGGAGTCCGATCGCGGCGGCGAAGTGCTCCCGCTCGCTGATCGAGCCGAGGCAACCCGGACTGCAGTGCGGGAGGCGCGGGGTGGCCCCATACACCAGAAAGGCACGGAGTTGTCGCGCGCCGCGGGGGACTTCCTGGCCCGCCGCGCCGAATGGCTACTGGCACGCGTGCGCGCTCGTTCTCCGGCGGTGGATCATGTTCTCGCCGTGGCCGGCGGTGTGACGTGGCTCGGGCGAGTGGTGCTGGTGGCGGCGATGCTGCTCGGATTGAGTCTGTCCGCCCTCGATGGCAGCCATCGGATCAACATTCTCAGCTTCCCCTTGATCGGGCTCATCGCCTGGAACTTGTTCGTCTATGCGGCGCTGATCGTGGCCCGCGTGCGGCGCCGCCGCTCCAGGGGGCTTGGCCCCGGGCCCGGCGCCTTCTGGTCGGGTCACTTCTACGAGCGTTGGATCGGCCGTCGTGTCGATGCGCTGCTCCATCAGTCCACTCGCTTCAACGCGCCGCTGGCGGCGGCTCTGCGGCGCTTCACGTCCGAGTGGACGGCCGTCGTGCACCCGCTGCTGCTGGAGCGCGCCAAGCGGCTCATGCATCTCGCGGCGGCCTTCGTTGCGCTCGGTCTGATTCTCGGCCTGTATGTCCGTGGCCTGGTATTCCGCTACGAGGCGGGGTGGGAGAGCACCTTCCTGGGAGCGCCGTCCGCGCATACTCTGACGGTGTTGTTTTACGGACCCGCGGCCATGGTCGCTCGTTTCGACCTGCCAGCGCCGGATGCCATCCGCGCGTTGCGGTGGACCGGCAGCTCCGGAGGAGGCGAGGCCGCGAGCTGGATCCATCTGATCGCGCTCACGACGGCGCTGTACATCGTCGTTCCTCGCTGGATACTCGCGGGTCTCTCGCAGCTGAGGCTCTGGCGCCTGTCGAGCAATCCGCCGCCCCCTGCTTCGCTTCTCGCGCACGCGCGGACCCTGCTCGTCTCTGCCGCGGGAGGAGTGGCGCTCGAGAGCGTCAGCGTCATTCCCTTCGCCTACCAGCTCGGCCCCGACTCCACCGAGGGCCTGAAAATCCTGCTGTCGGGCGCTCTGGGTGGAGGGGCGACCATCGAAGTGCGTGACCCCGTACAGTACGGCGAGGAGGAGGAGCTCCGTCGGCACCTGGGGCAAGGGGGTCTGGGGCCCGCACAGTGGGTCGTTCTTCTCATGACCGTGGCCTCGACTCCCGAGGCCGAGAATCACGGCGCCGTGATTGGAGCCGTCAGAGATGAGCTGGCGCAAACGGCGAGCGCGCCGCCGCTTCTGGTCGTCGTCGACACGGGCCCGTACGCGCTGCGAATGCAGGGAGACGCCTCTCTCGAGGCACGGCTGGAAGAGCGGGTGCGTCTCTGGTCAGAGTTCGTCGCGAGCTACGGTTTACGTGCCTGCATCGTGAATCTGCCCAAGATCGTGGCGGGTGCGCCTTCGGAGTCGGAGGCCCGCGACCAGGTTCGCGCGGCCCTGTTTTCGAGTCGCCGGCCGTGACGAGCGTCGAGCTGAGTCTTCTCTCCCACACCAACGTCGGCAAGACGACGCTCGCTCGTACGCTCTTGCGGCGCGACATCGGAGAAGTCGGCGACCGGCCTCACGTGACGGAGGTTGCCGAGAGCGACGTGCTCATTGAATCACCCGAGGGAGATGTGCTGATCCTGTGGGACACCCCGGGATTCGGTGACAGTGGCCGGCTGCTCAAGCGTCTGCGGGTTGCCGATCGGCCCGTGGGCTGGTTTCTGGCTCAGGTGTGGGATCGATTCGCTGACCGCCCGTTCTGGTGTGGTCAGCAGGCAATGCGTACGGCACGCGAATCGACTGACGTGGTGCTCTACATCGCCAATGCCAGCGAGCGGCCCGCCGCCGCCGCCTATGTCGGCATCGAGATGGAAATCCTCGGCTGGCTCGGCAAGCCGGTGATCCTGCTGTTGAATCAACTGGGCCCGCCGCGCGAGGCCGCCCACAGGGATGCCGAGGTACAGGAGTGGGAAGCGCACGTGGCCGGGCATTCTTGCGTCCAGGTCGTCCTGCCGTTCGACGCCTTCGCCCGTTGCTGGGTGCAGGAGGGAACCCTACTCGGCCACGTCCAGCGGGCGCTCCCCAAGGAGAAGGCGGCGGCCTTTGAGCGGCTGCGGTCCGCCTGGAACCGGCGCAACCTCCAGGTTTTTGATCAGGCCATGCAGGTGCTGGCACGGCAGGTCGCCGCTCTTGCCGTGGACGTCGAGCCCGTCGTGGATGTCGGCGTGCAGAGCAAGGCTCGAGCGTGGCTCGACGCCGTGACCGGCGGCG
>FTJO01000197.1_pt5 | contig 11524 bp, 5 predicted proteins | sample 1658761 | NCBI WGS metagenome assembly FTJO01 (sample SAMEA3914852, study PRJEB12502) | metagenome | biome: forest; material: soil | place: USA | collected 2011-06-22 | depth 0.3 m | reverse complement strand
CCGCTGTGATGCGGCACCTGCAGCGCCACTCCACCGGCCAGGGCTACCTCGCACTCTCCCAGCAACAGGCTCTGACAGGCCAGGTGAACCGCCACCAGTGACGTCGAGCACGCCGTCTGAACCGAAACGCTCGGCCCCGTCAGACCCAACTTGTAGGACACCCGCGTCGCCAGATAGTCACGGTCCGTGGCGAGCCGCTGCGTCATGCCCTCCGCCGCCTCGTGTTGCAGGTCCGTCAGGGCTCTTTCGAAGTACGAGCTTTCATTCGCGCCGGCGAACACTCCGATACGCAGGCTGGCACTCCCTGGGGCGATGCCGGCGTCCTCCAGCGCTTCCCACGAGAGCTCCAGCAGCAAGCGATGCTGAGGATCCATGTGCGCGGCATCCCGGGCCGTCACTCCGAAGAAGCCGTTGTCGAACTCATCGATCCCATCGACGACAGGTCGCGCACGCACGTAGTCCGTGCGCGCGATCAGCTCGCGCTGCAATCCGGCGGCGAGCAGTTCTTTTTCCGTGAAGTGGCGGATCGCGTCGCGCCCGCTGCAGAGGACTTGCCAAAACTCCCCGACGTCGCGTGCTCCCGGAAGCCTCGCAGCCAGACCGATGATGGCGATATCACGCACAACTCCAACTGAGGTCTGCACAGCTGGACCTGGCGCGCTCGTCACTGTGGCACTGGACGCCTGCAGGTCCTCCAGGAAGTCACCGAGCGCCTGGACACTCGAATGAGCAAACACGGCGCTCACGGGCAAGCTCACCCGCATGCCCTTCTCGATATCCGAGCTCAGGCGAAGCAGATCGAGCGACGTCAGGCCCAGCTCACCGAAGGAGGTCTTCGATGAGAAGTCCGAACGGCCGAGAATCTCGGCCACCCGTTCCCGCACCCGCACGTGCGCTTTCGAGTGCCGGCCTGCCAGCGGCTCGGCGTGCGGTGTCAGCGCAAGCGCCGTCAGGCGCCCGCGATCGACTTTGCCATTGGCCGTCAATGGGATCTCATCGAGCAGGCGGATGGCCGACGGCAACATCGGCGCCGGAAGCTGTGCGCGCAGATACTGCTCGATCCGGGCCGGTGCGCTCGGTGGAGTGGCAACCGCCTCATCGTGCAGCTGCACGAAGGCAACCAGCCGCAGACCCGCGCCCTCGCGAACGGGTACCACCGCAGCCGCGCGCACTCCTGCGCAGCGCATCAGGACGCACTCCAGCTCGCCCGGCTCGATGCGGTGGCCCAGAACCTTCAATTGCCGGTCTTCGCGACCCAACAGCTCCAACAGGCCGCCGGGATGGTAGCGGGCGCGATCCCCGGTTCTATACAGACGCTCCCCGGTTCCGGGGTGATGGAGGAAGCTCTGTGCGGTCAGTTGGCGATCTCCCCAGTACTCGCGCGCGAGGCTGCCGCCGCCGATGAACAGGCTCCCCGGGACCCAGTTCGGGCGCGGCTCCAGCCGGCCATCCAGCACATGCGTCGTCTGATTCGGGAGCGCACGGCCATAAGGCACACTCGGCCAGTCCTGCGCCGAGTCCAACGGCCGGTCCTCGACGGGATGGATCACCGACCAGATGCCGGCCTCCGTGGCTCCGCCGAGACTGAAGAGCCGGGCCTTGCCGAGCTTGCGCAGCCGCTGCGGCAGGTCCACCGGAATCCAGTCGCCGCTGAGCATCACCGCGCGCAGCGAGCGCGGCAGCTCCAGAGCCTTGCGCTCGAGGTAAGTCACCAGCATCTCCAGCAGGATGGGAACCGAGTTCCATACCGTCACCGACTGGTCCTGCATCAGCTGTAACAGCGCCGCAGGCTCGCGCAGGTCCGCGGCTCGAGGCATGACCACGCAGGCACCGCCTGCCAGCGCCCCGAACAGGTCATACACCGAAAGGTCGAAAGTGAGGCTCGATAGCGCCAGGATCCGATCGTCAGGTCCGATGCCGAGCAGCCGATTGATTTCCCGGATCGTGTTCATGGCCGCCGCATGGCTCATCGCGACGCCCTTCGGCTCTCCCGTGGAACCGGACGTATAGATGACATACGCCAGGTCGTCCGGCTGCGCAGCACTCCCGGTGTCTACGCCGAGCCCGGCTTCGCCGTCCCGTGCCTCCGTAACGACTATCCGCGGCAGGCCTGTCAACCCGGGCAGCTCGGTCAGGCTCTCCTGAATCAGCAACGCCGCAGGCCGTGCGCTGGCGAGCAACTTCGCACGTCGTGCTTCCGGCCAAGTGGGGTCCATCGGGACGTACGCCATGCCGGCGCGAGCCGCCGCGAATGCCGCGACAACCTGCTCCCAGCCCTTCCCCATCAACACAGCCACTCGAGCCGCCGGCGCCAACTGCAACCGCCGCAGCTGCTGCACGACAGCATCCGCCATGGACCGCAAACGACTGAAGGAGAAGGCACGCCCGTGGCAGAGCAACGCAGGCAGATCCGGATGCTCGAGAGCGCCCCTCCACAGCCCCTGGTCGAGGGTCGCTGCACCGCCGCGCCCTGTTGATGGGAGAGCACGCCGCTCTGCAAGCTGCTGCGGCGATACGCAGTGCAACGCCGAATCCTCGTCCCACCTGGGCTCCTCGGCGCCCAGGGTCAGCAACCGCTGCCGGAAGGCTGCGAACATCTCATCGAGCACGCCTTGCGGGTATGCGGCCGCCACGGCGTCCCAGTTGAACAGCAGCTCTCCGTTCACCTCTCCCAGGTGATGATCGAGACTCGTCTGCGGCGTCTGGACGACCCCGAACACGCTCGTCGGCCCCCAGCCGAGTACGGTCGCCTCGAGCTCGGTCAGCTCCAGTCCCAACAGGCTGGTGAACACGACGGGCATGAAGCCGTAGCTCTGATCGCCTCCCCGGCGCGCATCCCGCAGCACTTGCACGCCGCTGTAATCGGCATGTGCGAGATCGGCCCAGAGACGCTGCTGGATGTCCTTCACTCGCTCCCGGAAGCAACAGGCCGTCGACATATCGACGCTCAGCAGCGTCACCGACGTGAATTCTCCGACCACCTGATCCACCTCGGCGTGCACGGGACGGCGCACCATCGTCGGAACATTGAGAGTGAAGACGGGATCTTCGCTCCAGGCGGCCAGCACTTCGCAGAAGGCGCCCAGCACTGCCGCCGTCGGGGTCACTCCCGACTCCCTGGCCCGCACCCGAATCCGGTGCCATGACTCCCGCGGGATGCACCCGTGACGACGCTCAAACCGCGGAGCTGAGCGCGCCACGACAGGCGCGATGTGCGGAAGCTTTGGCGCCGGTGGAAGTTTCTTTTGACTCCAGTACTGGCGCGACCGCTCGGCGCCTGCACTCTCGTCTGCCTGTGCGCACAGCACATACTCGCGAAAAGTGTACGCAAGCGGCGCCGGGGTCTGCTCGGGGCTGCCGTACAACACCGACAGCTCGCGAGCCAGAATCTGCACGCTGCGCAGATCGCCGATGAGCAGATCGAACCCCACGCAAACGCGACTCATGCGCTCCGGGAGCAGAGCTACCGTCACATCGAACAGCGGCCAGGCGCCGGCCGCCGTCACCTGGTGAGAAAGCTGTTCGCGCAAGGCCTCGAGGCGCCGCTCGCGCTCCATCGAATTCAGATGCCGGAGATCCTCGATCGTGAGCGGTACAGAGGGCACACTGCCGAGCACCTGCTGCATTCCGTCCGCGGTGGCCACGACTCGTAACATCTCGTGTCGCGCGATCAGCCTGTCCAACGCACCGCGCAGCCTCTGCACATCCAGTGCGGGCAATTCCATTTCACAGTAGATGCGCGCAGCGCCGCCCCCGAGCTCGATCCCGCCGTGCCTGCCGACCAGATAAGCCTGTTGCAGGCTCGTGAGGGGAAATGGAGACGCCGGCGATGTGCGCGGCGCTTCATTCGCGACTGGCCTCTCGCCATGCGCCAGACCCTCTTCCACCAACACGGTCAGTGCGCGAGCGGTGGGCCGCTTCTCGAATCGGGCCAGGTCGACCCAGATGCGGAATCTGGCGGCGACGCGGTCGACCAGGCGGGCTGCGGAAATCGAGTCTCCCCCCAGCTGCAGGAAATCGTCGTCGACACCGATTCGCTCGCAGCCGAGGACGGAGCGCATCTGCTGCAGGACCCACTGCTGCGCCGGGTCTGCCGGCTCCTCGTCTGTCGTCCGGGGGCTCGGATCGTCCTTACCGGGAGGCGGGAGCGCCGCCCGATCCAGCTTCCCGCTGCTCGTCAAGGGGAGCGCAGCGATCACCTGGATCGAATCCGGTCGCATGTACCCGGGCAACTCGCGGCTGACGAATCCCCTCACCTGCGCCAGCGACGGCACGGCCTGCGGATCGAGAATCACATAGCCTGCAAGACAGGTGCGTCGTTCGTCCTCCCACAGCCGGCATGCCGCTGCGCGCACTCCGGGCGCCGTGCTCAGCGCCGCTTCCACCTCACCCAACTCGACGCGATATCCCCGAATTTTGACTTGATCGTCCGCGCGCCCGAGGAACTCGAGACCCTCCGCGCAGCGCCGCGCCCGATCTCCCGTGCGGTACGCCCTCACGACACGCCCGCCGGGCAGCTCGAGCGACACGAACCTATCGCGAGTCAGGGCATCGCGTCCGATATAACACTGCGCCGGGCCGACACCCGCCACCCAGATCTCTCCTGCGTCAGCCAATTGGCCGTCATCCGTGCAGAGGTAGACCTCCCTGCCTGCAACGGCAGTGCCGATCGGCACTCGTGCCGGCCAACTCGCCGGGAGGCCTTGGAGCCGGTGCGCCGTCGCTACATGCGTCTCGGTCGGCCCATATTGGTTGTCGAGTGAGCAGCCAGGCAGTTTCTCGAAGAAGCGCCGGATCGTCGGCGTGATGACGAGCGGCTCCCCCGCTGCAACCACGCAGAGCAGCGCACGCGGACAGACTGCTCCATCCTCGACAGCCTCGGCGAGCAATCTCAACATCGAAGGAGGCACGAAGATTCGCGCGACCTGTTGCGTGTCGATGAGCTCGAGAAGCGCCCTGGGACGCCGCCTGTGGCCCTCGGGAATCAACACGAGCGTCCCGCCGGATCCCAACGTCGAGAACAGCTCCTGGTAGAACACATCGAATCCGGGCGAAGCACACTGCAGCGTAGACGCAGCGACGCCGAGGCCGCTGCGGGCGATTTGCCAGTCGATGAGTGCAGCGAGAGAGTCATGGCCCACGATCACTGCCTTCGGCGTGCCTGTGGATCCCGAGGTGCACACAACATAGGCGGCATCGGTCGAGCGCGGAGAGGAGAGAGCACTATCGCTGTCAGCGGCGGCGGCGCACTCGATCACCGTGCGTCCTGCCGCAATCTCGCGGGGTGCCGCTGAGCCTGCGACGAGCAGGATGCGAACGCCGGCCTCTTGCAACATTCTTGCCAGGCGCGCCGGGGGATCTCCGCTGTCCAGGAGCAGGCAAGCTGCTCCCGCCTTCACGATGGCCAGCACGGAGGCGACACGATCGGGACAGCTATCCGAGAAGAGCGCGACCGGGCGTTCCGGCGCTGCGCCGGCCCCCATCAGCACTCTCGCGAGCCCGTCGCTCCGGCGCGCGAGAGCACCGTACGTCATTCTCTGCCCATCCAGAACGACTGCAACCGCATCCGGATTGCCATCAACCCAGCTCTGGAACCTCTCCAGAACCAGAATCCCAGCGCCGTGTTGCAAGTTATTCGTGGACATAGCTCGGCCGGCAGGAGACGCTCGCGGGTTGTATCAGCCGGCAGACTGACATCGCAACCCATGCGAGCTCGCGAACGGCGAGCGCAGCTGCACGCTTGCACCGTGCAAGCCGGCAAGTGCCGGAGGGGGCGGAGCATTTCTCACACGTGACTTTCAGCAACGACATGCGCGCGCATGCACCGTGCACGCACACCGGCTATGCTCGATCTAACGAGTGGAAGACAACATCCCGCACGTGAATACCGAGGCGATCGAAGTTCTGTTTGATCCGTTTGTCCCCGGCCTCACCGCCGATCCGTACGCGCACTATGCACGGTGGCGACGCACGGCGAGTGTTCTATGGGGAGCGGCGCCCGAATCCAGCGGGAGCGGCTGCTGGTATGTCCTCGGTTACGCGGCCGCCCGGGAAGCCTTGAGTGACGATCGCCTGGGATTGGAATTCCACCGGGTCGTTCCCGCGGAGGCACTGCCGCCGCCCGCCCCCCAGTTCAGCTCTTTCATGGAGCTGATCCGGTCGTGGTTCATCTTCCGCGATCCGCCGGATCATACGCGGCTGCGCAAGCTGTTCGCCCCGGCCTTTGCAGGCCAGCGTTCGAAGGAGCAGCTGCCGGTCGTACAGAGCATCACACGGCGGCTGCTGGAGGGGCTGAAAGATCGGCGCGAGATCGACATCATCGCAGATTTCGCGAGGCCGCTGCCCGTGCGGGTGATCGGACACCTGCTTGGGATACCGGACACGGACTTCGACGTGCTCCAGCAGTGGTCCGACGCGCTTTTGCAGGGCATCGATCTGAAGCGCGCGACGGATGTGGAGGCAGCGTACGGCGCGGCCACGGTCGCGGCGCAAGAACTGCACCAATACTTGCATGACCTCCTCATCCAGCGCCGCCGGGCGCCGCGTGGCGACATTCTCAGCGGTGTCTGCGCTACGGGCGAGTGCAGTGACAGCGAGTTGATCGCCAACTGCGCCCTGTTGCTGTTTGCCGGGCACGAGACGACGGTAAATCTGATCGGCAACGGAGTGCTCGCGCTGTTGCGAAACCCCGGGCAGCTGCAGCTGCTGCGCGCAGCCCCGGAGCTCGTTCCAGGCGCGGTCGAGGAGTTGCTGCGCTATGACAGCCCGTCGCAGATGACCTTCCGGTATGCGATGCACCCTTGCTCGCTGGCTGGACATCCGCTCAGTCCCGGCGAGCCGGTTGGGATAGTGATCGGTGCCGCCAATCATGACGAGGCGCAGTTCGCGAACCCGGCGACGCTTGACATACGGCGCAGCCCGAATCGGCACCTGTCGTTCGGCAACGGACGGCATACTTGCCTCGGCGGTGCGCTGGCGCGCGCGGAAGGATGCGCCGCACTTGGGCAGCTGGTGGCAACTTTTCCGACCATCGAGCTCGCGCCGCAGGCATTGAGCTGGTCGCCATCGCTTGGCTTGCGAGGTCTCTCTCGGTTGCTTGTCGAGGTCGCGTAGGGAGCAGATGACACACGTGGGCGCTGTCGGCGCGATAGCCGCAGGCACGAGCCTGACCGAGCGCGAGCGGGTGGAGCGTTGGCGGGCGGTATATGACTCGATCTACGCCGCGGCATCGGCGGATCCGGATCCGACATTCAATGTCGCAGGTTGGAGAAGCAGGTACGACCGCAAGCCGTTCCCGGCTCCCGCGATGCATGCGTGGCTCGAGGATACTCTGGAGAGACTGCTCGCCGAGGCTCCCCGGCATGTCTGGGAGCTCGGCTGCGGCACGGGATTGATTCTCTTTCGACTCGCCCCGCATTGCGAGTCGTACTATGCGACCGACATTTCTCCGGCCGCGCTGCGTTACGTGAACGCCACCTTGCAGGGCTCCGCATCGATTCCCGCTTCCCGGGTCTGCCTGCTCGAGGCACCCGCGGACCAGCTGCCCGATCCCGCCCTGCGATTCGATACAGTCATCCTCAACTCCGTGGTACAGCATTTCCCGGGCATCGAGTATCTCGATCGCGTACTGCAAGGGATCCTGCAACGCGTCTCACCCGGCGGCCGCGTCTATATCGGCGATGTGCGCGACCTTGCCCTGCTGCCTGCCCTGCATGCCGACATCGAAGCCCGGCGTGCTCCATCCCATCTGAGCGCGGAAGAGCTGTCGGTGCGCATTCAACGCGCGATCGATCTGGAGTCGGAGCTGGTCCTCGCGCGCGAGTACTTTCTGAGGCTCCCGGAGCGTTTTCCCGCCGTGAAGCATGTCGAGATCCAGCTCAAGCGCGGCGATTTCCCGGCGGAGCTGGCTCAATTCCGTTACGAGGCGATTCTCCATTGCGGCGCGCGGCCCCTCGTTCCGGACGCCGCGCGGCTCCCCTGGAGCCCCGAGCTGAATGAATCCCGTGTGTGGGAGCTGTTGAGTCGGGACCGTCCCGGACTGCTGCATCTGGCCGGCATACCGAATGCCCGTCTGGCGCGCCCGCTCGGGCCGTCAGCGGCGCGGCCGTATCCGGACCTGGGGCTCGATCCGGCGGCCCTGGTTCGAATAGGCAGCGAACGGGACTACCGAACGGAGCTGCATGCCTGCTGCGACGGCGATGCCGGCAAGTTCGAGGCCCTGTGGCGCGCGCCACCTCACATACGAGGTGCCCCGCGGGCGCTGCCTCCACCCGGCTCCGCGGTGCCAACGACAATCCCGTTGGCGAACTCGCCGGCCGCCTGGCACTCGCCGGCGCTGGCAGATCCCGGCCTGGGCAGACGTTGACTCCGACTGCTCAGCAGCCTGATCACCCAGGTATCGCGCACGAGCGCGTAGCTGGCCAGGCTCGCCAGGAGCGTGAGCAGCGCCAGGATCCCGAACTTCACGACGTCGGCCGCCTGCAAGGGCGTGAGCAGGATCCCTATCAGGAAGATGAGCGGCACCTGGATCAGATAGATCCAGTACGACGCCTCATCCAGATACCGCACTCGAGAGCTCAGCCGGTCGAACGTATTGAGATAGAGCCCGCACACGCAATAGATCGACATCCAGGTGCATAGCGCCGCCGCCGCGACTGTCGCCGTGCGCCCGGCGAAGGAACCGCCGGCGCCCACCCATCCGGGAACGTACAGACACAGGAACAGCAATACGGCCAGCGTGCCGTAGGCCGGAACGTGGGCTCGGAAGGTATCGAGAATTCCACGGCACCGGTACAGGCTGTACCCGGCAAAGAAGAAGATCGCGTAATAACCCAGCCCTGCCAGGTCGGGCACCAGCGACCGATCGTCGATCGGGACGATCGCGCCGGGATGCGGCCACAGGGCGAGCGCCGTGGGCACGCTCAGCAGCAGGATCATTTGCGGCCGCGCCGCGGCCTGCTCGACTCGAGTGGCCCAGCGCTGCCGCCCGGCAAGCTGCATCAGGGACTCCCACAGCGGCACCAGCAGGTAAAGCACGATCAGGAAGTGCAGGAACCACAGATGCATCACCGAGAACGTCGGCACATGCCAGGCGGTCATCTGGCTCAGGATGCGCATTCCCTGCGCCGCATCCTTGATGAAGGCGGCTCGATTGCCGGTTACGGTGGCGACCATGCAGAAGTACAGATACAAGGTCAGCGGCAGGATCGTCGCCAGGGCGATGAGGAACGGCACGAGTATCCGCCTGATGCGGCTCGCCGCCGCGCCCTTCAGGCCGTACCTCGCGACCAGCAGCGCTGCGAAGAATCCCGACAGAAGGAAGAACGTCGGCATTCGAAACCGGTGGACGGCACTGGTGATCGCCACCAGCGCCTCGCTCACCGGCTCGGCGCGAAACAACCTGGCGATGATGTAGTAATCGGCGCTGTGAGTGATGAAGCCCAGCAGCATCATCGAGCCTCTCAGAGCATCCAATCCATGCAGCCTATTCCTCTCCATGACTCCCCCGGTGCTCGAATCGCAGGACGATCCCGCAGCGACGGAATCTAATATCACGCACGGATCGCGTCGACGCGCGCGCGCACTCACGCCTCCTCGCCAGCGCGCCGGCCGGCAGCCGGACGAGCTCCGCAGCTGGACCGTGATGGGAGCCTCTGTTTTAATGTTGAGGCAGGTGTTGGCATGCAGGGATGGAGGGCCACTGATGGCGATGCTCGATCTACGGCGCGAGGACCTGTCAAGCGACGGACTGCTGCTGCCGCATCGTGAGAGCAAGCCCCGCACTCGCGGGCTCACGATGATGATCGACAATGGCCTTCCCACTGCGCTCTTCGCCGATGTGCTGGCGAGCACGAGCCGCTACGTGGACCTGGTCAAATTCGGATGGGGCACGGCGCTCGTCACACACGATCTGCCGCGCAAGCTGCGCCTGCTCGCCGATCAGGGGATCGATTTCCTGTTTGGCGGCACTCTGTTCGAGAAGTACGTCGCGCAAGCCCGCTTCGGCGCATTCCGGCAGCTATGCCGGCGTCACGGTTGCCGCTACGTGGAAGTGTCCAATGGCACGATCGAGCTCGATGACCGTGCCAAGGCCGGGTTCATCGGCGAGCTCGCGGCCGAATTTACCGTGCTGGCGGAGGTGGGGCTCAAGGATAGCGGGCGCTCGGCGCGGATGGAGCCTGCCGACTGGGTGAGCAGCATCCGCTCCGATTTGCAGGCCGGCGCACGGCTGGTGATCCTCGAGGCCCGTGAGAGCGGCTCGAGCGGCATCTGCAACGCCGACGGCAGCGTGCGCGAGCGCCTGCTCGATCACATCGTTGCCTCCGGGATCCAACTCGACCGGCTGCTGTTCGAAGCTCCCACCCGCACCCTGCAGGTGTATCTCGTCAAGCGCTTTGGCACCGGAGTCAATCTTGGCAACATCGCAGCCTCGGACCTGATCTCCCTCGAGACGCTGCGCCTGGGGCTGCGTGCGGACACCTTGTTTGTCGTGGATCAGGACGCCCGCCCTTGAGCAGCACTCGGGATACCACCTTCCATCTGGCCATCGCGGCCCGCGAGCTCGCCGCGGCCGAGCACTTCTACTGCGCACTGCTCGGCTGCCCGGCAGTGCGGCGCTATCCGGACCGGCTCACGATCGACTTCTTCGGCGAGCAGCTCGTCTGCCACCTGGCTGCGGATGAGCCCAGGCGCGAGCCGACGCTCTATCCGCGGCATTTCGGCGTCACTTTCCGCAACCGCTCCGATTTCGATTGCCTGCTGCGGCTCATCGAGATCCGCGGCGTGCCGCTCTTCTCCAAGCCGTGCCAGAGATTTGCCGGCGGGGTCGAGGAGCACTGGACCGTCGTGCTGCGCGACCCGAGCGACAACCTGCTCGAATTCAAACATTACATCGACCCCCGCATGACGTATTGAGGCGCTGCGATGGCGCTCACGCGCGACCGCCGTACCCTCGCCCGCAGGAGCCGTCTTTCCACAGCCGGCTCGAGGTTGTACGATTTAAGGGCTGAGATCAGGGTCGCGTCAGGGACGGGGGAGCGGACTGCACATCGAGCCGTAGGGAGGACGCAAGCCATAACAGACGCAACCCCGAGCGTTGTCTGCGTATGCTTTGATTGCTTGCCGTTGCATGGAATGTCGAGTGTTGACAAAAGCAAGGGAGAGCCGCCGTGCACGATATCATCTTAGTGAGCCCGTTCCGCTGCTGCGTGTGGTCCGAGAACGGTCGCCTGCCGGACTACATCAACGAAGACACCTGTAAATCCGAGATCCAGAGCTTTGCCACGCACGGGCAGCTGCTGCCGGTGCTGGGCAGGCCGTTGCGTGGCGATCCGCAGCACGACATCGAGCTCGTCTTCGGGGCCCGGCGGCTGTTCGTCGCCCGCCATCTGAACGTGGATCTCAAGGTCGAGATGCGCGAGATGTCCGACCGGGAGGCGATCGTCGCGCTGGATGTCGAGAACCGCCATCGCCAGGACATCAGCCCCTACGAGCGCGGCTGCGCCTATCAGAGCTGGCTGCGCGG
>FTJO01372202.1_pt1 | contig 11543 bp, 5 predicted proteins | sample 1658761 | NCBI WGS metagenome assembly FTJO01 (sample SAMEA3914852, study PRJEB12502) | metagenome | biome: forest; material: soil | place: USA | collected 2011-06-22 | depth 0.3 m | reverse complement strand
GAGAACAACACCAAGGGCGGCGAGATCCACGGCGTGGAATTCACCTTCCAGACGCGCTTCTTCTTCCTGCCCGGCATCCTGCAGGATTTTGGGATCTACGCGAATCACGCCTATGTGAGCTCGAACATCCACGAGGCAGCCCCAGTGTCCAACCCGTACCCGATGGTCGGACTGGCCAAGGGAACCTCGGAGCTGGACCTGTTCTACAACAAGGGTGGTTTCGAGTCGCGCATCGCGGCAAAGCACCACACGGAGTTCACCGTCGCCCCCACGTGGGTCGGCACGACCCTGAAGCGCCTTGCGCCTGAAACAACTTTGGACGCCAGCGTCTCGTACAGCTTCCTGAGCCTGTGGACGGTGCGCGTGCAGGGACACAACCTGACGAATGAGAGAGCGCGCTTCTCGACAGACAACAATCCGCAGAATCTGGCCAACGACGGCGGGTACCAGGTGTATGGCCGGTCCTATCTGTTCGATGTGGGAGTTCGGTTCTAGCCCGGGCCGGGCGGCGCGCTCGTTCCTGACGGCGGCGGCAATGCGTTTGCCCGCCGTCGTTGTCTGCCTGCTCGCGGTGCTGTACGCCGCAAATTTCTCCGCGTTGTCTGCCGCAACGAGCACGGTCTCCCCTGTCGCAACGAACACGGCGGCGGCGCGCGAACCTGCTGACGGAGCCGCCGTTCGCGCGGTCTACCTCGACAAGAGCGGCGTCGTGCGCTGGCGCGACTCTCACGACGAGGTTGCGCTGTACGGGGCCAACTACTGCATCATGTCCGGCTCCGACTACCGCATGGCGGGGCTGGTCTCGAGCGACCGCAAGGCCATGATCGATGAGGATCTGGCGCAGTTCGCGCGCATGGGCTGGACCGCCCTCAGGCTGTGCTCCTGGGGCGATTGGGAGAACGCGGACCGGGAAGGCAACCTCATCGTCAACGAGCATGTCGACCTGCTCGACTACACGATCTCCAAGGCGCGCGAGCGCGGCATCTACATTCTCCTGACGCCGATTCATACCTACGACCCGGCGTTCGCCGACCAGGCCGGCAAGCCCTCGCAGAACGTCGGCTTCTCACGATACTTCCAGCGTTCCGAAATGGGCACGAACCCGGCTTCGATCGCGGCCCAGGCCCGCTACATCGGGCAGCTGCTGAAGCACGTCAATCCTTATACGGGCGTTGCGCTCAAGGACGAGCCGGCGATCCTGTTCATCGAAATGATCAACGAGCCGGTGCACCATCCAGAGGACCGGGCCGGCTCCATCCGCTACATCGACACTCTCGTCAGGGCCGTGCGCGCTACCGGCTGCACGAAACTCACGTTCTTCAACGTGTCGCAGGATTTCGCGATCGCCCCCGCCATCCAGCGCTCCCGCGTCGACGGCGTGAGCTTCGGCTGGTATCCGACCAGCCTGGTGGCGGGACACGCCCTGCAGGGCAACTTCCTGCAGGCGGTCGACGGCTACCCGGACATGCTGCGTCCCGAGATCGCGGACAGGCCGCGCATCGTCTACGAATTCGATCAGGCCGATCTGATCTCCGGTTACCTCTATCCGGCGATAGCGCGCACCTTCCGCTCGGTCGGCGCGCAATTCGCCGCGATGTTCGCCTACGACATGCTGCAGACGGCGCCCTTCAACCTCGGCTGGCAGACGCACTTCCTCAACCTGGTCCATACGCCCCGCAAGGCGGTGAGCGCAGTCATCGCCGCGGAGGCGATGCGGCGGCTACCCAGGACGCAGGCGTATGGACGCTATCCGGAGAACCGCGCGTTCGGCGACTTCCGCGTCAGCTATGAGGAGGACCTGAGCGAGCTGAATGCCGCCGATGCGTTCATGAATGCCGGCCCGACCCGCACCGCACCCCGCAACGCCAGTGCCTTGCAACGCATCGTGGGATACGGCTCTTCGCCGGTCGTTGAATACGAGGGGAGCGGTGCGTATTTCCTGGACAAGGTGCGCGACGGCGTTTGGCGCCTCGAGCTCTACCCGGACGAGATCCTCGTGCAGGATCCGTTCGAGCAGCCGCAGCCGCAACGGCGCGTGTCACGGCTGCTGTACCGAGCATGGCCCATGACAGTGCACCTGCCGGATCTGGGCGGCGAGTTCTTCGCCACTCCCGTCAACGTTACAGCAGACAAATCGGATGCTGCGGACAAATCGCCCCAGGGGGGCAAGCCAGCCGCTGCGGACAAATCGCCTGCGGCGGACAAGTCAGCCCCAGCGCGCCGCGCCCAGAACGCACGCTTCGCTGTCGAGCCCGGCGTCTGGCTTCTCACGCGGAGCGAATCTGTCGATCCCACCACCCTTCCGGCACGCGTCGGCCGCGTCGGATTCGCTGAATATCATGTCAACGCACGGGTCTCGTATCCTGATTTCGTCCAGTCTCTGGCGCCCCGGGAATATCCGAGCGCTGGGCGGATCGAGATCCGCGCCCGCGTCGCGAACGACACATTGCCGGATGAGGTGAACCTGTGGGTACGCGCCGCCGGCACGCAGTCCTTCGGCAAGCCCATCGCGATGAGCCGGGCCCAGGGCAACGACTATCTCGCTGTCGTGGCGCCCGGCGTACTGTCACCCGGGCTGTATGAGTACGCGGTGAGTGTACGGACGGGTGAGCGCGTCACCACATTTCCGGGGGGCGCGCCCGGGCATCCGTCGGAATGGCCGTTCCGTGCCGCCTCTCTCTGGTCGTTTCGCTTGACGCCCCCAGGCACCGCGATGCGGCTGCTCGATCCGAAGAGCGACTATGCCCGCCTGTCGTTCGTGCGCCCCGGAGAGCAATACCGCACACCGTTCTTCAAGATCGTCCCGGGAGAGAGCGCCGATGAGTCCGCCCTCAGCCTGGCGCTGCCGGATCTCGGGAATGACACTCCTGAGCGCTACGCGGGCGCGCTGTACATAGGTGACGTTGTCGCCGCACGCAAGGAAGACGCAGCGCGCGCAACCTCTCTCGAGATCAAGCTGCGGAGTGTCGGCGGGACTCACAAGACGGTACAGGTCACGCTGATCGAACAGGATGGCTCCGCGTGGAGCGCCCCGGTCGTCGCCGAAAGCGACTGGTCCACGGTGACCGTCGGACTGAAGGCCTTGCAACTGACGCGCAGCATTCACATTCCGAGTCCGTTCCCCGGCCTCTGGAACTATTGGCGCGCGAGCCCTGAGAGCCGCGGTGGCAATGGCGATCACATCCATCCGGAGTCGGTCGAAAGACTGCAGCTCACCGTCACGCCCAACTCAGCTGGCAACGCCGGCGATGACGCGAGCGGCGTCGCCGTGGAATCGATCCGGCTGCGGTCCTAAGGAGTGCCTTTTGCTGGCGTGCCCTTCGCCGGCGCGAGCGTGCAGGCGAGACCGTTCAACGCAGCAGCGGAGCACTCGAGAGACTCGTAGGGAGTGATGTTGCCCTGCAGTGGAATGAATGCGACCCGGCCCGCCGGTTGATCCGCGCACAGGTACTCGACGACATACCGCTTCTGATGGTCCTCCTGTCCGATCATGCGGATCTGGTCGATGGGGCAGGCGACGCCATGCTGCGCGAGCGCGCTCTTCAGCGTGTCCAGCGTTACGGGAGTCTCGACCGGCCCCGCGTCCGTGAGCCGGCACTTGATGCCCTGTTTGGCCGCATCGGCGCAACTCACCGCAGTCGTCTTCACCTGCGAGCCCGGCAGCGCAGTTCGCAGCAGGAAGCCCTTGCCGTCCTTGCAGGCGATTTCCGAATACTCCGATTTCGTCGATTCGCTCCTGCCGAACGCCTTCAACTGCGCGACGGCGCATTGCGCTCCGGTGTCTGCGGCTATGAGCGATGTCACCTGGGCATAGACGTCCTTGTTCTCGGGGAGCGTGCAGAAGAATCCCGGCTCCTTGCCCTTCGTCACATCTGCGGCTCGGGCTTCCTCGGCCGTCAGGCAGGAAATGCCGATGGGCATTCCGCTTCCCTGGGTCTCGAACAGGTAGCCGACGCTTGCGTTGCAGGCCACCTCATACACGCGAGTGTCCTGCGCCTTTCCCGCAGCGGAGCCGCGGCTCGTGCCGGACACGACCAGCCTGGCATTGCCGATATCGCACGGGAGCTGCAGAGCCGCGGCCAGTCGCGCGCCCTCCTCCTTCGCCTTGGCGAGTGCGGCCGCGGGATCCCGGGGCACCTCGCCCTTGGAGTCCTGCTTGTGCTCGCCGCTGAGCTTGTCCAGGTCGGAGCGCGACAGGGATCCGTTGAGTCCACCGTTGTCGCCGGATGTTCCGCCAGGAATGCTCTTCTGGGCGACGGAGGGACTGCTGAACGCGCAGACCATCGCGGCGGCGGCCGCGAAGAGGGCGATACGCACTTGGCGTGACGATGCAAACATGTTTGTTGAACCTCCGCTCTTCAATCTTCCGCCTTTGCAACGAGCTGCAGAGTCGCCGCCCGCAGGCCGTCCGCCGATGCCTCGACCTCGATCTTTCCCGGCGCGTCCCGGCGCGAGCGCACGATGAGCAGCGCCAGCCCATTGAACGCCTTGCGGCGTTCGGCATGAAACGGCTCGACCGTCGCGGGGTTGCCGTTGTCGACGGCGGCAATCCTTCCGGCGCCCGACACCTGGAAGCTCACTGAAGTGTCGGCGAGCGGACACAGGTTGCCGTCGGCGTCCTCGACGCGGACCGTGATGAACGAAAGATCATCGCCGTCCGCCTGGATGATGCTGCGATCCGCCAGCAGCCGGATTTGCGCGGGTGCGCCGGCAGTCCGCACCGTATCGCGGGCCACCTCCTTGCCGCCTGTATAGGCAATGGCGGTCAGCGTTCCGGGCTGGAATGGAACGCTCCACAGCAAGCGGTAACGGCTCGCGAATGTCAGCGTGGGGCTCACGTTCGGTCCCACCGGCAGTACCACCGGCTCCGACTGCGTCTTCTTGCGTCCCAGCGAAGCGCCATTCAGCAGCAGCTCGACCTCTTGCGCATTCGAGTACGCCATCACGGGGATCGCCTCTCCAGGCGCGCTCCAGCTCCAGTGCGGCAGCAGGTGCACCATCGGCCGCTTCGACCAGTGGCTCTGGTAGAGGTAGTACCGATCCTTCGGGAAGCCGGCCAGATCCACCATGCCGAAGTAGGAGCTGCGCGCGGGCCAGTCCTGGCGGTCGCCGCGGGAGCCGAAGTACGGCGTGGGTTCGCCGAGGTAGTCGAATCCGGTCCACACGAACTCCCCGAGCACCGCGGGCTGCGCGTCCTGCGCCGCGAATTCGACATCGGGGCAGTAGGCCCAGGGCGGCGCGATGATGTCGTAGCTGCTGATCTGCAGCGATGCGTGCTTCGCGTACTTCACGAGCGGCAGGTGATAGGTTCCGCGCGAGCTCACGCAGGAAGCCGTCTCCGACCCGTAGATGATCCAGGCCGGATGATCCTTGGCGATGGTGGCGTAGCGGGTGGGCTTGTAGTTGAAACCCGGGATGTCCACTTCCGCGGCCAGCTTGTTGCGGATGGCATCCTCCCAGTTGTTGAATGCCGAGGTCGTCGGACGCGTCGGATCCTCGTCATGGAAGAAGCCCGTCAAGCGCCTGGCCTCCATCCAGCCGCGCGCATCCTTTTGTTCGGGGATCTCGTTGCCGATGCTCCAGAGGATGACGCTCGGGTGATTGCGGTCGCGGCGCGCCAGGTCGCGCAGGTCCTGCTCGGACCAGGCATCGAAGTCCTTGCTGTACCCGTTGGGCACCTTGGGAATGCGCCACATGTCGAAGGCCTCGTCGATGACGAGCAGCCCCAGCCGATCCGCGAATTCGAGCAGCTCCGGTGAGGGCGGATTGTGGCTGGTGCGGATGGCGTTTACGCCGGCGGCCTTGAGGATCTGAAGCTGGCGCTGCGTCGCGCGCCGGCTCACTGCCGCCCCGAGGGCACCCAGATCGTGATGCAGGCAGACTCCCTGCAGCTTCAGCGGCCGCCCATTAAGGAGAAAGCCGCGCTGCCTATCGAACGCGATGGTGCGCACGCCGAACACAGTGACGAAGCGATCAACGACTTCTGCGCCAACAGTGAGCTCGGTCACCAGCGAGTACAGATTCGGATGCTCGGTATCCCATCTCAACGGGTGCTGCAGCGAGAGACGCTCCATCACAGTGCGCGAGCCAGCGGGAACGTCTACCTGCGTGTCGCTCTGCGCAACGGATCGACCCTCCCGGTCCACGATGGACGAGCGCATGGTCACTTTTGCGTCCGCGCGCAGTTCGTTTCGCAGCTCGGTCCGGACTGCAACGGTCGCCTGCGCGTCGGTCACCACAGGCGTCGTGACGTAGGTTCCCCAGCGGGCGACGTGCACCGGCCCGGTCGTGTCGAGCCACACGTTGCGGTAGATCCCCGCTCCGGGATACCACCGGGAAGAGTCCGGCTCGGGCGCAAGCCGCACCGCCAGGACATTCGGCTCAGCCCCGAAATGCAGATATGGCCTCAGGTCGAACCCGAATCCGCTGTAGCCGTAGGGACGCCCGCCCAGCTCGTGGCCGTTGAGCCAGACCGTGGAGTGCGACATGGCGCCGTCGAATTCGATGGCGAAGTAGCGCTGCGCCTCATCCGCTGGAAGCGTGAATGACTTGCGGTACCAGCCGACCCCGGCAACCGGCAGGGCCCCGGTGTGCGGATTGAGAGCGGGATCGAATGGCCCCTCGATCGCCCAGTCGTGCGGCAGCCGCAGTTCCAGCCATGCGCTGTCATCGAGTGAGGGGACCTCTGCTGCCGGGACGTCGCCGCGGAAGAATCGCCACCCCTGGTTGAAAGACACGCGCCGGGCGCCCAGCCAGTCGAGAAAGCGCTGCGGCCACGCAGCGACCGGCCCGGCGTTCTCCCTGCGCATTCCAAACCCGTGGCCTATGCCCTCGTAGATATGCAACTGCGTCGGCACGCCTTGCTTGCGAAGCTCGCGATCCAGCGAAGTCAGTCCTTGGGTAATCTCTGGCTGATCCTCAGCGCCACCAAGCAGCAACGCCCGCGGCGTCTCCCGCGACACCTTGAGGTTCTGTGGAATCGCAGGATAGAGCAGCACCTGAAAGTCGGGCCGTGAGCTCTCGCGTTCAATGGGATCGGCTGCCTCGCTTGCGCCGTCGTCATATCGAGTGGCGGCGAGCGCCGCCAGTTGTCCTCCGGCGGAAAAGCCCATCACCCCGAGACGATGCCGATCCAGGCGCCAGCTCGAAGACCGGCTGCGCACGAGACGAATCGTCCGCTGCACGTCGCGAAGCGAATCGCCTTCTATCGTGTACGTCGAACCCGGCGCACGCGCCAGGCGATACTTCAGTACGAAAGCGGCTACACCGTGAGCCGCCAGGAAGGAAGCGACGTTGTACCCCTCGTGATCCATCCAGAGCTCGGCGTGGCCGCCGCCGGGGATAATGATGACGGACGCGCCGGTGGACTTGTCGGGAGTCGGGAGGTAAACGGCGACGGACGGCGCATTGACATTCGAGACGATGTGCTCGCCACGCTCATTGATCCGGACCGTCTCCGGGCCATCGTGGCCCTTGGATCCGGGTGCGCCATTCGGCCAGAGCAGGAGAGTCTCCGGTGGGCCGCCAGTGCCGCCTGCGGCGAAAGTGGGAAGCGCCAGGGACAGACAAAGCGCCGCCATTGCGGCAGCAGGCGGAGCGGACATCCCTACTGAGCGTTGGGTGAGGACGGCCACTCGAGCACTTCTTCCGCGCCCACGAGGCCCGTCGGACCGAGCAACGTCACCGTCAGGCGATATACCGGCGCGTGCGGATCCGCTGGCGTTGGGGCAGACGTTAGCGTCGGCCCCGGGACAGGCGGTGGTGGGCCGGAGGGTGGTGCCGGCGCTGCGTGCGCAGGCGGGGCTGGCGGTTTTGCGATCGGCGACGCGACCGCGGGAAGGGATCCAGTGATCGACAACGCCTGAGTCAGTTCGGGTAGCGCCCGCTCGCCGCTCGTCACCATCGCGCCCCTGGCGTCGACGACCCGCCACACAAGTCGGTAGTCGTGCAGCGGATAGAACGGCAGGTTCCGATCGGTGGGGGGCGCCACGGCCAGCGCGAATCCTGTCGGCACCGGGCCGGCGGCAGCGTTGGGTATGTTGGGTGCGTTGGGTGCGTTGGGTGCGTTGGGTACGCTGGTCCAGCGTGCCTCGACTGCGGCCGGGCGATTCAGTCTCTTCCATACCGCGTATGAGGGCTTACGCTGCCGGTCCTCATCGACCAGACCATGCTCGACGTAGCCTTCCGTCTCCCCGGGCCACAGGTTGCGGGGCGACTTGTAGTCCTGGTAGCACCACAGAATGGCCCCGGCGATCCAGTCGCGCGCGGCCAGCACTGGCATCTGCTCCTGCATCGTTCTGATGCGGGCCAGATCCGCCGCCGTGGGATTGCTTGCGAAGACGCCGGCGTAGCCCATCTCGGAAATGATGACCATCTTGTCTGGAAACAGGCGGTTGATCTGATCGAGCGCGGGCTCGAGGGCCTCGGCCGGGCCGTGCCACGAACCGAAGTACTGGTTCATCATGAGAAAGTCCGCGTCGTTTGCGGCCGACTGGTCCGCGCGCAGCAGCTTGGGCAGGTTGTCATCCGCGAAGCTGACCGGACGTCCCGGGTCGAGCTGGCGGATGAGCGCGCGCATGGCGCGAAAGTAGGCGATTCCGCCGGGCGTCCCCGTGGCGCTCTCATTGGCCACACTCCAGCCGAGGATGCTCGGGTGGTTGCCCGCCTCCTCGATCATCTCCCTCATCTGCTGCTGCGCGAGCTGCAGCACGCGCGGGTCAGAGAGCTGCGCCTCGCTGAACTGCCACAGCGGTATTTCGGGAATGAGCAGAATGCCGTGACGGTCGGCGTAGTCCAGGATGAAGGGATTCTGTGGGTAGTGAACCGGCCGCGTCAGCGTCGTGTGCAGCGCCTTCATGTCATCCCAGTCATACCGCATCGTCCCGGGGGTTTCCGCGAGACCTTCCCACGGCGAGTCCTCATGACGGGCAATGCCCGTCAACCGAACTCGCTCACCGTTGAGCAGCAGGTGGCGCTCGCGAATCTCGAGAGTGCGGACGCCGAAGCCCGCGTCATCCTCATCGAGGATTCGGCCCTTGGCATCGCGCAACTCGACTTCCATGCGATACAGGCTTGGATGATCGATGCCCCACAGCTCGGGCCTCGTGAGATTCAGCGATATCGCGACCTCTGCGACGCCCCGTACGAGCGGGACCACGCGTGTCTCGTTTGCCGCCGTGCGATTGTCCGGACCGAACGCCGTCACTCGCAAGGTGACCGGCGTCTTTCCGACGAAGCTGTTCCCGAGAATGATGCGGTCATGAACCACAGCGCCATGCGCGCTTTGGCCGCGGTCCTGCCCCCCGATCTCTCCAGAGCTCTGTCCGCCCGTCGATTCCGTGCGGATCTCCTGGCGCCTCACCCAGGCTGCCCCGGTCGTGGTCAGCCATACGTCCCGCACGACGCCGCCGTATGTCCACCAGTCATAGCGAGCATCGGGACCACCACGTGCAGCGACCGCGGGAATCGTCGCGATTCCGGGCCTGTTGTCGATCTGCACGGCGAGTACATTGGATTCGCGCAGGCTCGATGTGATGTCGAAGGAATAAGCGGTAAACCCCCCTTCGTGGGAGCCAAGCTCCACGCCGTTCAGCCAGACGCGCGCCTTGTAGAACGTCGCGCCGAAATGCAGCTCGACGTGCGCGCCGGGCGCCAGATGCGGTCGCTCGAAGCGGCGGAAGTACCACGCCACTCCCAGATAGTCGTGCAAGCGGCCGATGTTCCAGGTGTGCGGGAGGGTGACCGACTCCGTGTCGGACGGCTGCGCCGAAGCCCATCCGGCCGCTACGCCGCCTCCGTCAGGATCGGCGCGAAATTGCCAGTCGCGGTCGAGATCCGTGCGGGTCGCTGCCCGAGCCGGTGTCACGAGCACGACCGCCATTGCCACCGCGCACAAGAGACCGAGGCTGCCACACATGCTCCGTGCACGCCGCACACCCCGCGCACCCCGCGAAATCAGCGCAGCCAGGCCGCCCAAGAGCGTACGCGGTTTCCTCATGGCATCGCCTGCCCGCCATTCACATGAATGTTCTGCCCGGTGATATACCCACTCAGCTGTTGGGAAGCCAGAAACAGAAAGGCTCCGACGCAGTCCTGAGGCGTACCCAGCCGGCCGAGGGGGACCGACTTGCGCATGGCTTCCATTCGCTCAGGAGGCGTCGCCGCATGAAAAGGCGTGTCGACGACGCCGGGGGATACCGTGTTCACACGGATCCTCTTCGCAGCCAGCTCGCGCGCCAGATGACGCGTCAGGTTATGAACGAACGCCTTCGAGGAACCATAGATGCCGGCGCCCGAGCCACCCCCGTCCAGCCCGGCGATGGATCCAACATTGATGATCGCGCCACCGCCGCCGGCAGCCATGCGCGGCACGGCCGCCTGGCATGTCCCGATCACCGCGCGTGCATTCAGGTTGAAAATCCGGTCCACGCAGGCCTCGTCCGCTTCGAGTATCGGCTGCCGGCTGATGAGCGCACCGGCATTGTTTATCAGGACATCGAGGCCGCCGAGAGACTCAGCAGCTTCCTCGACGATACGCCTGGGAATGCCGCTGAGCGTGACATCCCCCTGCACCGGCACGGCAGTGCCGCCTGCAGCGCGGATTTCCGCGACGAGCCGCTCGGCCGCCGCGGCGTTTGAATTCCAGTGCACCGCGACCCGGGCTCCCTGCCGCGCGAATTCCCGGCTGAGCGCAGCTCCGATGCCGCTGCTTCCCCCGGTCACCAGCACCGACTTTTCCTGCAGGTCGCCGATGTGAATCATGGCGTGCTTGTCTATTAAATCGCATTAATAATATAATCTTTGGCGATTCGGGGTCAAGCAACCGGCCCGCGGACGTCAGGCCCGCCAGTCCGCCGGCATGGTATATTGATCATATAAAATAGGTTGCATGCGAGGGGCTTCGGTCTTCGCCCAACGAACGATCCGCACGCCATGACAGCCGACAAAAAGAAACCCCTGCGCAGCAGCCGCAGCTACGGCCCCCAGGACAAGGATGGCTTCATCCACCGCAGTTGGATGAAGAGCCAGGGGTTCCCGGCGGATGTGTTCGACGGCCGGCCCGTCGTGGGCATCTGCAACACCTGGTCGGAGCTCACGCCGTGCAATGCAGGTCTGCGGACCGTCGCGGAGCAGGTCAAGCGCGGCGTGTGGGAAGCAGGCGGACTGCCGCTGGAGTTTCCCGCCATGTCGCTCGGGGAGACGCAGATGCGTCCCACGGCCATGCTGTTCCGCAACCTGCTCGCGATGGAGGTGGAGGAATCCATCCGCGGCAACCCCATCGACGCGGTGGTCCTGCTGGGCGGCTGCGACAAGACCACTCCAGGCCAGCTGATGGGCGCGGCCAGCGTGGACCTGCCGACGATCGTCGTCTCGACGGGCCCGATGCTGAACGGCAAGTTCCGTGGCCGGGACATCGGCTCCGGCACCGACGTGTGGAAATTCAGCGAAGCCGTCCGCGGCGGCACGATGTCGCTCGACGAGTTCATGGCCGCGGAATCGGGCATGTCGCGCACGCCCGGAACCTGCATGACCATGGGCAGCGC
>FTJO01001232.1_pt12 | contig 11577 bp, 8 predicted proteins | sample 1658761 | NCBI WGS metagenome assembly FTJO01 (sample SAMEA3914852, study PRJEB12502) | metagenome | biome: forest; material: soil | place: USA | collected 2011-06-22 | depth 0.3 m | reverse complement strand
AAGGTGGCCGATCGCGACTTCGGCCTGTGCTTCCAGCCCGAGTTCCTGCGTGAGGGCACCTCGATCAAGGACTACGACAACCCGCCGTTCACTGTCATCGGAACACACAGCGAACGTTCCGCCGAAGCGTTGCGGCAGCTCTTCGGACATCTGCCGTGCGAATTCATTGCCACTTCGGTGGGTGTGGCGGAAATGCTCAAGTACGCCTGCAATGCCTTTCACGCACTCAAGGTGACGTTCGCGAACGAGATCGGCCGCCTGTCACAAGCGGTGAACGTCGATGCACGGGCCGTGATGGAACTCGTGTGCCGCGACAAGCGGCTCAATATTTCCCCGGCTTATCTGAAGCCAGGATTCGCGTTCGGCGGATCGTGCCTGCCGAAGGATCTGCGGGCCCTGACGTATATCGGCAAGCAACGCGATGTCACCACACCGATGCTCGGCGCGGTGCTGGGAAGCAATCGCGCGCACATCGACCACGTGCTCGAGCAGATCATGGTGCCCGGCGTGCGCCGGATCGGCATGATCGGACTGAGCTTCAAGTCGGGAACGGACGATCTGCGCGAGAGCCCGCTGGTCGCGGTCGCGGAGCGACTCATCGGCAAGGGCTACGAGCTGCGCATCTATGATCCGGAAGTAAACCTGTCACGCCTCATCGGCGCGAACAAGCGCTTCATCGAGGAGAGCATTCCGCATATCGGCAACCTGATGGTGACCAGTTGCGAGGACGCTCTCGCGCACGCTCAGGTCGTCTTGGCCGGTTTGGGTGGCAAGGACATAGCGGAGGCCATGGTGCGGGGTGTCCAGAAGCAGCACCGGGTCGTCGACCTGGTAGGGCTGCCGCGCGAACGGCTCCAGTGCGAACAGTACGCGGGGGTTTGCTGGTGACCGATGCGGGTGCCGCGGCTCCCGCGTGCACGGCCAGCGCCATCGAATCAGTCCATCATGCCGCGAAAGATCGTCGTATTCACCGGCAGCCTGGCGTATTCGGTCCGCAAGGGTATCGTCGCCATCGATCGGGCCCTGCCCGATCTGCAATGGCTCATAGTCGTCGGCTCACCGCCGCGGACCACGGCCGGGCTGCTGAGGAATCAGTGGCGCAACCTGTTGCGCAACGGCTGGCGTTGGATTCCCTACCAGGCCGGCGATCTGTGGCACCGGCTGCGCGAGCGCTCCGAGACAACACCGCCACCGGGAGAGTTCGCCGCCGACTACAGCCTGGCCAGTCTGCAGGGCAGGCCGGGAATCCGGCTGCTGCACGTCGGCGACATCAACGCGCCGTCGACGTGCGCCGCGGTTGAGGACTTCGGCCCGGATCTGGGGCTCTCACTGGCCGCGCCGATTCTGCGCGCGCCTCTATTCTCCACGCCCCGCCTGGGCACGGTGAACCTGCACAAAGGCCAGCTACCGTGGTATCGCGGCATGCCGCCGGCATTCTGGGAGCTGTGGAACGACGAGCAGCAGGTCGGCTGCACCGTTCACCGGATGGACGAAAAGCTCGATACCGGCGATATCGTGCGTGAGACTCGTGTTGAGCGGGACAGATACTCCACCCTGCGGGCCCTGCAGTTGCAGCTCGACGAAGTCGGGATCGACCTGACGCGTGCGGCTGTGGGCGATCTTCTCGATGGCAGAGCGAGCACTTCACCGCAGGCCCCGGGAGGCAAGACCTACCGCAAACCGACTTTGACGCAGGTCGCGCAGCTCAGAAAAAAGCAGGCGTACGCGCAGGCGCGTGCGTCCGCGCCATTGAAGACGCTTGTGACCGATGCCGTCGGGTCCACGGCGTTCGCTCTCTGGCGCATGGGGGTGCGCCGTGCGCTGACACCGCGGATCACCGTTCTGCTCTATCACCGTGTCAGCGATGAGGCCCGCGACAACCTGACCGTGGGAGTCGAGCAGTTCGATCGCCAGATGGCGCTCGTTCGCAAGCTCTGCCAGCCGCTGTCGATCGAGCAGGTGGTCGATTGCAGCCGGATTCCACCATCCGACAAGCCGCTGGTGTGCGTGACCTTCGATGACGGTTACCTCGATAACTACGTCCACGCCGCGCCGATCCTGATCCGCAATCGGGTTCCGGCGGCATTCTTCGTCTCCACGGGACTCATCGGCACCGCGAACCGCTTTCCGCACGACGTTCGCCGGGGCAACCCCGCCATTGCGCTGATGCAATGGGCGCAGTTGCGGGAAATGCGCGACAGCGGGTTCACCATCGGTTCGCATTCGGTCTCGCATATCGACTGCGCCGCCGAACCTGAAGACGCCGTGGCAACCGAGTTGGCGCAGTCCTTGGCGGACCTGCGGCGGGAGTTGGGAATTCAACGCGCCATCTTCGCGTATCCCTACGGCGGGCGCGAACACATGACGCCGTCGCGCCTGGAACTGGTGAAGCGCGCCGGCTACAGCGGTTGCCTGTCGGCCTATGGCGGCACCAATATCGGCACGGTCGATCCGTTCAACGTCCTGCGCCTGGGGATTCATTGGGAATTCTCCGATCGCGCGCTGCTGTTGCACTGCCTGGGACTGCGATGAGCGCCGCTGCGAATCCGCCGCTGGTCCTGCACGTGATCCACCATCTGGTGATCGGTGGCATGGAGAATGGACTGGTCAACCTCATCAACCGGGCGCCCCCGTCGGACTTTCGCCATGCGATTGCCTGCGTGGAAGATCATTCGGAGTTCCGCGACCGTCTGCGCCGGGCCGACGTCGAGGTCGTGTCCCTGCACCGGTCACGGATCGGTGTCTGGGGGCTGCGGAAAGCCTTGTTTCGTCTGTGCCGTCGCCTGCGGCCGGCGATCCTGCACACCCGCAACATGTCAGGCCTGGACGCGCTGTTGCCTGCGCGCCTGGCGGGGGTGCGGCGCTGCCTCCACGGCGAACATGGTTGGGACATCCAGGATCTGCACGGCAGCCGGCTGAAGCCGCTGCTGCTGCGTCGGCTGCATGCGCCGTTGATCGATCGCTACGTGGCGGTCTCCCGGCACCTGGAGGACTATCTCGTCGGGCGTGTCGGGATCTCGAGAGCGCGCATTTCGCAAATACACAACGGCGTGGACACGGCGCGTTTCACGGCCGCCGGGGTCATGCCTCCGGATCTGCCCTGGACGCCAGAGCCCGCCGGCAAGCCCTTCGTGTTCGGTACGGTCGGCAGGGTGAACCAGGTCAAGAACCAGGGCACGCTGCTCGAGGCGTTCGCGGCGCTGCTTGCCGCAAGTCCCGCCGACGCGGATCGCCTACGACTGATGATCGTCGGCGATGGCGCGCTTCTGGCGGAAGTGCGGGCCAAAGTGGGGCAGATGGGCCTTGCCGGCCGGGTCTGGCTGGCTGGCGCCCGGCACGACATCCCCGGCCTGATGCGGGCGATGGACGTGTTCGTGCTGCCTTCACTGAACGAAGGCACTTCCAATACCATCCTGGAGGCCATGGCGACGGGGCTGCCCGTCATCGCGGCCCGGGTCGGCGGTAATCCCGAGTTGCTGGAGCCGGGCACCGGCCTCCTGTATGACCATGCGGACGGTGGCGGCCTCGTGAATGCCATGCGGCACTACCTGCGGAACCCGGAGGTTGCGAAACGTGACGGGGAAGCGGGTCGCGCCCGGGTCGTGGGGCAGTACAGTCTGGACTCCATGGTCGGCGGATATCTTCAGCTCTATCGTGACCTCTCGGTCTGAGGTTCTAGTGTGTGTGGCATTACTGGAATAGTTGACACTCGCGGCCGTCGCGAACTGGATCGTGCGCTGCTGGGTCGGATGAACGACTCACAGCAGCATCGCGGTCCCGATGGATCCGGCGAACACCATGAGCCGGGTGTTTCCTTCGGCCACCGGCGGCTGGCGATCATCGACGTGGCGACCGGACAGCAGCCGCTGTTCAACGAGGACGGCTCCGTGGTCGTCACTTACAACGGTGAGATCTACAACTACCAGTCGCTGATTCCGGAATTGCAGGCGTTGGGGCACGTATTCCGTACCCGCTGCGACACGGAAGTCATCGTGCATGCATGGGAAGCGTGGGGCGAGCGCTGTGTCGAACGGTTCCGCGGTATGTTTGCCTTCGCACTGTGGGACCGTAACCAACAGACGTTGTTCCTGGCGCGTGACCGGCTCGGGGTCAAGCCGCTGCACTACGCGTTACTGCCGGATGGTCAGCTCCTGTTCGGTTCCGAGATGAAGTCGATCCTGCTGCATCCCCAACTCGATCGCACGTTCGATCCGCTCGCCTTCGAGGACTATTTCGCCCTCGGCTACATTGTCGAGCCGCGAAGTGTTTTCAAGAGCGTGCGCAAGCTTCCCGCCGGACACACATTGCTGATACGTCGCGGTCAGCCTATACCCGAGCCGCGGGAGTACTGGGACGTCCACTTCACAGAGCCGCGCACCATCAGTCTCCCGGATGCGTGCCGCGAGTTGGAGGCGCGGCTGGAAGAATCCGTGAAGTTGCGAATGATTTCCGAGGTGCCTTTGGGGGCATTTCTCTCCGGGGGCGTCGATTCGAGCGCAGTGGTGGCGACGATGGCGCGCATCTCCTCCGAGCCGATCAACACCTGCTCCATCTCATTCGACGATCCGAAGTTCGACGAGACCCGATACGCCCGGCAGGTCGCCGATCGTTATCACACCCGGCACTTCGTCGAGGGTGTGCAGAGCGAGGACTTCGAGCTGCTCGACGAACTGTCGGGTCTGTACGATGAGCCCTACGCGGACAGTTCCGCCATCCCGACCTATCGCGTCTGTCAGCTCGCGCGCAAACACGTCACCGTGGCGCTGTCGGGCGACGGCGGCGATGAGAGTTTCGGCGGCTATCGCCGCTACCGGATGCATCTCATGGAAGAGCATACGCGGCGGCTGCTACCCCTGGGCTTGCGCCGCCCGCTGTTCGGTACCTTGGGCCGGCTCTATCCAAAGGCCAATTGGGCGCCGCGGGTTTTCCGGGCGAAGACGACCTTCGAGTCGCTGGCGCGGGATTCCGTCCAAGCCTATTTACACAGCGTATCCCTGGTTCGCCAGCCGATGCGGGCGCGGCTGTTCTCCGCAAAAATGCGCGCCGAACTCGGTGGCTACAGCGTCGAAGATACGTTCCGCCGCCACGCCAGCCGCGCCGGCACGGATGACCCGCTGGCGATGGTCCAGTACCTCGATACCAAGACCTATCTGAACGGCGACATCAATACGAAAGTCGATCGCGCGAGCATGGCGCATTCGCTGGAAGTGCGTGAGCCGCTGATGGATCACCCGCTCGTGGAATGGTGCGCAACCCTGCCGGGCGCCCTGAAGATCAATGGCAATGAAGGCAAGTATTTGCTCAAGAAGGCGATGGAGCCGCATCTGCCGGAGGGGGTGCTTTATCGCCCCAAGATGGGCTTCGCGGTTCCGATCGAGCGCTGGTTCCGAGGGCCGCTGCGCCAGCGGGTACGCGACGACGTGTTGAATGGCGAACTCGCAGGCACGGGGTATTTCGATCAGCGGACGCTGCGCGAACTGGTGGTGGGCCATCAGGAGCAGGGGTACGACTACAGCGGCCCGCTGTGGGCGGCGCTGATGCTCGAATCCTTCCTTAGAAACCTCTCCAAGCCGCGCTCCGCCGACGTGGCGCCGCTGCGAACCGCGGTCGGCCAGGACGTGGCCCGGGCATGACGGACTTGCGGCTTGCGCTGGTAGGGCCGATGCCTCCGCCGGAGGGCGGCATGGCGAACCAGTGCCGGCAGCTTGCACTCCTGCTCGGTGCGCAATACGTCGCCGTCGAGGTCATTCGCAGCAACGCGCCGTATCGTCCCGCGTGGTTGGGAAAGCTCAGGCTGGTGCGATCCCAGGCACGGCTCCTGCCGTATCTGTGGGCGCTATGGCGCGGCATCGGCAAAGCCGACATCGTGCACGTGTTCGCCAATTCAGGCTGGGCGTGGCACCTGTGCGCGGCTCCAGCGATCGCGATCAGCCGGTTGCGCCGGCGCCCGGTCATCGTGAACTACAGAGGCGGGGGCGCGCAGGAGTTTCTCGAGCGGGCCCCTTTCTGGGTAACACGCACGCTGCGTTCAGTCGACTCGCTCGTCGTGCCGTCCGGATTTCTGCACAGCGTGTTCGCCACATTCGGCATCGAGTCGCGGATCATTCCCAACATCATCGATCTGCAGCGCTTTCATCCGGCAACCGGCGAACGCAACGCACGCGCTCCGCACGTCATCGTGACACGCAATCTCGAGGCCATCTACGACGTCGGGACAGCGATTCGCGCGCTGGAGCGCCTGCGCAAGCAGGTGCCGGATGCGCACCTGACAATCGCCGGAACCGGGCCGGAACTGGGCGAACTGCAGCGCCTCGTGGCCTCCCTGGGGCTGGATCGGGCGGTTCGCTTCGCCGGGCGCATCGACAACGCGGCCATTGCCGAGCTGTACCGAGCGGCCGATGCGGTCTTGAATCCGAGCCTGGTCGACAACATGCCCGTATCGGTGCTCGAGGCGTTCGCCAGTGGCGTGCCCGTGGTGTCGACGAACGTCGGTGGAGTGCCATTTATCGCGCAGGACGGCCGTAACGCGCTGTTGGTCCCACCCAAGGATCCCGAGGCGTGTGCCGCGGCGCTGTGCCGCGTGCTGACGGATTCCTCGCTCGCCGACCGCCTGGTCCGCGCTGCCCTGGAAGACGCCGTGTCTTATTCCTGGGACCGGGTCAGCGTGCTTTGGCTGGCGGAATATCGTCGAGCTGCCACCACTGTCCGACCTGGGCATCGAACGACGCCGGCGTGAACTCTTCGAGGCCGCCGCCCGGATAGTTGGTCAGTTCGCCGAATACGATCCGGCCGTCGACGTTGTACAGATCGACGCGCACGAAATCGATTCCGTCGGCCAACCGCTGCGCGCAGTGGATCATCTCGTCCAGGTTGTCCGGTTTCGGGTACCCCTTGCCGCGCGGGTAACCCATCACGGCGGGGAGCAGGTTCCACTGCGCGTCGTACAGGCAACGGCTGTGAGAGATGAAGCGCTCCAGGTCGACCTGGATCATCCGCACGGTGCCGCCGAACACGAAGAATTTGAAGTCGACGGGAATTTCCCCGGCGCGCGTGCTCAGCAATTCCTCCGCGAACACCAACGGCTCGACGTTCAGGTATCCCCATTCCCCCTGCGCCGGCGGATAGCGGCTGTGCAGCCATTCATCCAGTGTGGCGGCCAGAGCATCGCGATTCTCGGTGTTCTTGTCCTTGACGAGGATGTTCCAGCGCGTGCCGTGGTTGGCTTTCAGCACGAAGCTGTGCGGAAGGTCCTCGAGGCGCAGCGTTTGGGCGGACTCGGACATCCAGTAGATCTTCGCCAGGTGCTGCGCTCCGATCTTCGACTCGACGTAGTCGCGCACGCGATACTTGTCCGCGAACAGTGTCAGCTTGTCGCGCCGGTCGTGCAGCTTGCGCCACTGGACCTTCTCGCTGAAGGTTCGCGGATGCGTAAAGTCCGGCCACGCCTTGTGCGCCCGGCGGAACAGGATTTTCAGCCGCAGCTCATCCGGGAGCAGGGGGGCCAGCTTCCAGAAGAGCCGCTTGCCGGCATTGCTGAGGGCTTGCTTCATCTGAGAGACGCCGTTGCAGGGTGGGTGAGTCCGACCGAGGAATCATAGATGTCGCGAATACGGCGCACATCGTCAGAATGGCTCTCGCGGTACGTGCGCCGCGCGTCACGTACGGCGGCGAGCCGAGACTCCACGCTTGCCGGAGTCAGCAATTCGCCGTAACCGTTCTCCCTGCCGCCAAAGATGCGGTCGAGGATGGTATCGCCCAAGGCCTTGGTGTAGTGGCTGGGTTCCCAGAACCACTTGAGGTGTACGCGTCCAGCGGCAGGCACGCTCTCGCCGGAATAGGCGTCGTAGCCGCTGAAGTCCCACAACTCGATCAGGCCGCGATCCTGAGGTCCCGCCGCGGCCGCGATCACCGTCGCGAGTTGCCGCTTCCAGTCCTCGAAGCCGGACCAGAATCCCAGCAGGTCGAAGGTTTCGAGCATGTCGGCGTGCACCGGATTGATGAACAGCACGAGTCGCGTCCCGCGAGCCTTGCACAGCGCCACGATGGCCCGGATGTCAGCCATGGCCCGATCGTCGCGTATCTTGCCGGAATAGAAGCGGATGTTGCGCAGGTCGCGCTGCGCGAATAGCGAGTACGAGCCCAACTGCATGGCCTCGCTGCGCAAACCGGCTTCCGAAAGATCCCCGCTGCGGGCGAGGTTGGCGGAATCCTCTTGCCGGTTCGCGAGCACGGTTGCTGCGCTGTCCAGCAGCGCGTCCAGCGTCAGTGTTCCCTCGAACAGGTCCCTGGCGCGCTGCAGCCCGCGTCCGGAGTTTGGGGCCCCGTCCGCGTTGACCGCCAGGCGCGATTCGAACTCGGTGCCCGCGCCGCGATCCTCGGAGGCCGCCGTCAGGAAGTACTCGAAATCCAGTCCGAGCACGACGAGTTCGAGTTTTCGATCGGCGGCCGCGTGTTGCAGGTAACGCAGGGAGGTATACGGATTGGCCGCCGCGAGGCCGAGGTTGTAGATGGGACGCGCGTTCGCGGGCCACGCCGCGTAGTTCGTGTCGAGGCCCATGTCGACCCGTGAGGTGCCCAGGATCAAGGATTTCGGCGCCGCCCGCGTCACCTCGTAGGCCTTCATCAGGCGCTCCTGGGTCTCGACACTCGGCTTGCGATCGTTGAAGCCGCGGATCCGCGCACCGTTGAAAAGCAGGTACGGGTCGACCAGGGCGTTGAAACCGGCGATGGCGGCCGCGAACAGGAGGCACGCGAGCAGCCAGTTGCGGATGAAATGGGGAGCGGGCGTTTCCATGCGGTCAGAATTGCCAGTAGAGGAAGCCGCCGCCACGCCCCAACGCCAGGACACCCGCGATGAACGCAGCGGCGAGGGCGGCAGCGCCGAAGGCGTTGAGCGTGATCGTCTGCGGAACCAGGCGCGAGAGCGTCCAGCGGGCACGTTGGCCGTCCGCGGTCGAGCCCGCCGCCGGTTCCGGCGGCTGGAAGTCCAGTGCGGGCTCGTAGCGAGACGTGAGGTCGAGCGAATTAGGCATCGTCGTACCGACAATGAACAGTATCGCGATCCAGACAAAGGCGGCAATGAACTGGGAACCGCTCGACCAGTCGAACGCAACGCCCAGATGTTGGAGGCGCTGCCCCAGTGCCCCGAGCCTGTCGCCGATGGCATGGGGAATCGCCACGCCGTGCGTCCCAAACATGCTGCCGAGAATCGAGAGCGCGGAGTCAACCGATCGCGCACGGAAGAAGACAATCGAAGTGACCACGAAGCCGAAGGTCAAAATGAATCCGACGGGGCGCATCACACGCTCATAGCTGACGTGATCGGGCCAGAATCGCGGGCGCCACGTGCGCCATGCCTGGTTGGTCGTCAGCACCAGTCCGTGCAGCAGTCCCCAGACGATGAACTGCGTTCCGGCGCCGTGCCAGAAGCCGGAGATCCCCATGGTCAGCAGCGTCGGCACGGCGATCAGGGACACGACGGCCGAAGGCGACGAGCGCTTGCCGCGCAGGATCGGCTTGCCGCCGGCCATGCGCCGGCGCGTGAGGGTGAGGACGATCGGTGTGTAGAGATAGGCCGTCAGAAACCGGGTGAGGGTCACATGCCAGCGGCCCCAGAACTCCACCAGGCTGGTGCTCTTCAGCGGTGAATTGAAATTTACCGGCAGGCGCACGCCGCAGCAGCGTGCCAGTCCGAGCGCCATGTCCGAATAGCCGGAAAAGTCGAAGTAGAGCTGGAAGGTGTACCCCAACGCCCCGACCCAGGCGGGGATCAACGTGAGGCTGGCGCCCGCGGGCTGCGGCAGGAAGGCCGGCGCCGCGATGGAGGCGATGCCGTCCGCGATCACCACCTTCTTGAACAGGCCGATCGAGAACAGCGCGATCCCGACCGCGAGGTCCCCGGATGCCCAGCGCGGCTGCTTGAGCTGGGGCATGACTTCCTCCCAATGCACGATCGGGCCGGCGACGGCGCGGGGAAAGAACAGCGTGAACAACAGGAATTCAAACAGCGAGAACTGTTTCACCTGGCCGGACTGGACGTCCGCGAGGAAGGCGATCTTCTGAAAAGTGATGAACGAGATCCCCAGCGGCAGGATCATCTGTATGAGCCCGAAGTGCGAGCCGAACAGTTGATTGGTGGAATCGACGAAGAAATTCCGGTACTTGAAATAGCCGAGGAAGGCAATGTTCAGCGCAATGCCGCCCGCGAACAGCAGCCTGCGCCGCAACTGCCGCGACTCTTCGGTCCGCAGTAGCGCCCTGGCGATCGCGAAGTCCACGAGAATGGCCGGCAACAGTATCGCCAGGCTGATGAGATTCGAGTACGCATAGAACGCAACGGAGGCCAGTAGTAGCCATACCCGTGCGGGCGCTGCGCCCGGGAACCTGACGGCGAAGAACCAGCCCGCGAGCAGCAGTGGCATGAAGACGAACAGGAATTCGTACGAGTTGAACAGCATGGCGGTTCGGCTTACGGGTTCGCGGGCTTCATGCCGATGCTCGTTGTTCGTGCGGCTGGCCCGCCGCACCGCCAACGACTTCGATGGGGACCTGCTCGGCGACGTAGCCGTCCACGTCCAGGCGCCAGCGGCTGGCGTCCGCGGTGGATTCGAGAGGCTCAAAGCCCAGACGCTCGTAGTGATCCTTGACCATGCCGTTGCGCTCGGTCTTCAGATACTCGCCGATCAATGCACGCACGCCTGCCGCTTTCGCCGCGGCGACGATCTGATTCAGCGTCGTGCGCTCCACCTTGCGATTCAAGACGCGGCAGCTCATCAGCCAGGTGTCGATCAGCCAGTCGGATCCCGCGGATCGGCAGATCACCACGGCAATCATGCCGTTGTCGCCGAAACGGTCTACGAGCCGGATCTGCAGCGTCAGTCCTGACGCGGATTCCTCCAGCGCCTTGACCTCCGCCTCGGTGTAGCGCCGGGTCGTGAGGTTGAATTGATTGGTCTTGTTGATGAGCTGTGTGATGCGACCGCGTCCCAACGCATCGAAGGGGGCGCAGATGGCCTTCATCTGCAGCGAATACAGGTGCGACTGCAGATCGGTTCCTGCACCGAGAGATGCCGCGCGTGCCGCATTCGCCTGGTACTGCTCGGCGCGCTGCCGGTCCTCGGCCGTGAAAGCCGTTGCCTCGAAATAACCCGCGGCGAGCAGCGTCTGGGCGTAGAAGGCTGCATCGGCAGGCAGTTCCGGTACGGCTACTTCAGGCAGCGCCATGCGTACCTGGGCGCGCTCGGCGGGATTGTCATCGAGCAGGACCAGCGCCTCGATGCCGATGTTGAGCGCCGCCGCGATCGCCTTCAGATTTGAAGCCTTGTCCTGCCAGTTGGCCTGGAATACCGCGATGTGATCTTCTTTCAGCAGCATCTCGGGGTGCTCTCGGAAGGCGCTGCGGGCGACGGCGTCGTCATTCTTCGACGAGACAGCGAGGATCACACCCCGTTCGCGCAGTGCCAGGGCGGCCTGCTGGACGCTCAGGTGCGCTTCGCCCGCAGGGCTGCCATTGCCCAGTACGATGCCGGCGAGACCGTCATCGCCGATCACTCCACCCCAGAGCGTGTTGTCGAGATC
>FTJO01008955.1_pt3 | contig 11582 bp, 7 predicted proteins | sample 1658761 | NCBI WGS metagenome assembly FTJO01 (sample SAMEA3914852, study PRJEB12502) | metagenome | biome: forest; material: soil | place: USA | collected 2011-06-22 | depth 0.3 m | reverse complement strand
GAGATCAGAGTCTATCGACGCGCACTCAGTGCCACGGAGATCGCGTCCGACATGTCGACGCCCATCCACATCTTTTCGCCATTTATCGCGGCGGTAACGCCGGGGACCGGTGTGGTTGGTCAGGCTATCGTGATTAGCGGCGGCGGCTTCAACGCCGTGCAGGGCAGCAGCACCGTCACGTTGAATGACTCACCGATGAGTGTGACGGCATGGAATAGCTGGGAGATCACGGCGATTGTGCCTCCGCCCGTGCCGAACGTCACGGGCACGGTGGTTCGCGTCAGAGTTGGCTCGTCGAGCGGCACCGGATCGTTCACGCTGCTCCAACCGGCCATCGGCGCACTCGACGCCGCCACGACGTGGGTGGGACAAACGGTGTCGATTCAAGGCAACGGATTCAGCGTCACTCAGGGCCCTAACACCGCCACTCTGAACGGCGTACCCCTCCAGGTGTCGAGTTGGAGTTCGTCGGTCATCACCTTCGTCGTTCCCCCAAATGCCACGAGCGGACCCGTCATCGTGAATATCTACGGCAAAGCCACCAATGCGAAAACATTGACCATCCTGCCGCACATCAATTCGATCAGCGCAACGTCTGGCACGATCGGGCAGGCTCTCACGCTTGCGGGGACCACATTCGGCGCCACGCAAGGGGCCAGCACCATCACGTTCAATGGGACATCCGCGACCGTCACGAGCTGGAGCAACACTAGTGTTACCGTGACTGTGCCGCAGAATGCTGGCGGCTCCGAACGAATCACCGTCATTGCGAATGGTCTGGCGAGCAATGCGCCGTCCTTCTGGATCGCGCCCGTCCCGACAATCATCGCGGTCAGTCCGGCGATCGGACAGGTGGGGCAAGCGGTCGGCATCACGGGATCGAATTTCGGGTTCGCGCAAGGCTCGAGCGTCATCACATTCAATGGCGTAGCTGCGACAGTCGTGTCCTGGACTGACGCGGCAATCACCGCGACCGTACCGAGCGGAGCCACCTCTGGGGCGGTCGTTGTTACTGTGAACGCGCAAACGAGCAACGCCGCCTCGTTCATCGTGATCCCGTCCACCAATACGCTGGCAATCACCGCACAAGTCACGCCCGCACCGACGGCGACGGGTTGGTACGGCAGCACGCCCGTGACGGCAACGTTTACCTGTACCGACGCCGCATTTGCAGTCACATCCTGTCCGCCACGCGCATTCGCCTGGACGGAGGGAACGAACATGGTCTTGGGGGGAGCAGCTATGGACGCTGGGGGAAATCAAGCCAGCCTGAGCGTGGCCGTAAACGTCGACATCGAGCCACCTCAGCTGAGCGTGCTGACTCCAGCAGCGTCCACGCTCTTCCCGAGGGGAACCGCGTTCGTCACGATCACCGGGAGCGCCGTCGACGGGTTATCCGGCATCGACACCATCACGTGCGGCAGCGTCTCTGCAACGCTCATGGGCTCGAGATACTCGTGCGGCGTGACGGTGGTCGATGGCATGAATACCGTCCACGTCACCGCGACGGACAAGGCCGGACACAGCGTCTCGAAAGACGCATCGATTCGAGTCGGTGATGTCGCTGCGAGCGCGTTGTCTATCAGTCCGGCGAAGTTCACCTTGATGGTGGGCTCACGACAACAACTGAGTATTACTGACGATCTTGGTCGGACTGTCACGGGGGGCGCATGGCAAGTGAGCGATGACGCAGTTGCTCAGCTTGTGTTCAACAACGATGTCGAAGAGGTTCATGCGCTCGCACCTGGCACAGCGACGCTGACGTTTACGAAAGGGGTACTGACGGCGACATCCGTCGTCACCGTTGTGGCATCGAACGCGCTTCAACCAGGAACGACGTTGTGGGAGCTCCCTCCAAGTCAGCTGGGCGCGTACCCTGGCGCGCCATCGGTGCCGTTTCAGCGGGGCGAAGTACTGCGCGCGTTCTCGACGCCAACGGCTGACAGCAATACTCCTGGCCTGTACTTTATTGAACACAGCCTGTACGACACGGTGTTCACCAGCGGAGACACGAATGCGCTCGCGAATACATGGCCGACGCGTATCCGCGCGGCGACGGCCGACGGCCGGGAAGTGTGGCAATACTCCCCGCCGACTCCGGCGCGCCAGGTCGCAGCCGATAACCTGGGCGGGCTCATCCTCAATCTCGGACGGCTGGAGAACTACGGCTACAACTCCTCTAAAGAGCACTCCATCCAGCGGCTGGACAGTCACGGGAACGTTCGGTGGGACTACTGGCCAGCCGATCCCTCGTCAACGATCAGCGAAATCGCGATTCATCCGAACGGCACGGTGTTCTTCGTCGAAAACACGCCGTCGCATAGCACGCGGCCGGACCAACACCTGATCGACGCAATGAGCAACGCCCACGCCCAACTCGTCGCGCTCGACGCGGACAGCGGCGCGTTGAGCGGCGTGTGGCCGCTCTTCAACACCGCATCGGGCCCGCTGGTTCAGGAGGATGGGTCGGTGATCATCGGCACGTTCCGGCAAGGGAGCGCCCCCACGGATACAAGTTTCTCGCTCGCCACGTTCGCACCCGATCACCCGGCGCTTGGCGTGGCGTTCGCACCGGTGACCCTCGACAATCTGAGCGAGGACTACTTCCTCACGGCAAACCAACCCGCGATCCGGATCAATCTGAAAAACACCTTGTGGCAGGGCACGGACCGCTACCATCTCGTCCCCGACGGTCACGGCGGGCTGCTGCTGCCCGTCGGGGTCGGCGACCTTGGCGGCTCCGCGTACCGACGGACATTGATTTACCACATCGATCAGGCCAGCAGCGCCGTGCCCGCCTTCACGGGCACATTCCAAATCGACCAAGGCGAGGCGCAACTGGTCGTGGGCGAGGACGCCGCGTGGGCACTAGTGCAGGAACCGTACAAGTCGTATCTGGGGACTCCTGCGGTCGCAGTGGCATTCGATCCCGTGGCGCTGACGTATCTCCAAGGCGACGAGCTCTACACTGATACGGCGAACGAGTTACCCACCACTACCGTCAACGGCCCCGTCCCCAACTACTATTCGGGACCGAATCTGACGCTGAGGTACGCGAAGGCCGGCGGCGGCGTTGTCATCTCCGGGCCGCGAGATGGAAACGGAGCGCCAGTCGTAAGTGGAATCGATGGCGGTTGGCCCGCCGCTTCAGTCGCCCCGTCGACACAGATTGGTCTTGCAGCAGCGGAAGTGCCGGCCGCCGGAACTGCATCCTACTCCCGGGGAGCTGGAAACAATCTCGTCGCGGCAGACCAAACCAAAGGAATCTTTGTAAAAGGCCACGTCATCGCTAGCGACCTGATTCCGGCGACCCTTGAGTACCACCACGCCTCGGTGCGCATCGTACCTACTCACCAAGCGCTGTGGTTGGCCGATCCTTCGTGGGGCAACCTTTTCACGAGGGATTCGACCACAGGCCCGTATTACGTGACGATCGGCGCCGCCAGCAATGCCTTGCCGTCGTTGGATGGATTGTGCACCTTTGGCGTCCTTACGATGGGATTCAACAGAGGTACGGATAGAACCCGACCGGTAGCTGAGATGGAAAAACTCTCGGTCGCAAGCGAAGACACCGTCATTCGTCAGTTACTGGAGACGAGCGCCCACTATCGGAACGACGTCGATTACAACTGTTTCCCGCTGGGCAATGACAATACCTATAATTCCAACGGTTTTGTTTCGGGCTTACTCAAAGCAACACACGCACCGTTTCCACTATTCCCAACGCTTGAACTGAATTTCTTCCCGGGATGGATTAAGCCGGTTCCGCTTGAACATTACCGGCAGTGAGATTTCGTGTTCGAAGCTGATGTGATCGATTCACCCGCGTGGGTTGTGCCAGGGAGGCACCATGATTTCGAGTCTGCGCAGAGTCATCGTGGTGTTGGCACTGAGCCTGAATGCTCTTGCGGGTGCCTACTACTTATGGGCGGCAGTGGACGACCACTTGCTTAGCTCGCGTTTCTTTAACCCCGAGGCAATGCCCTTCACCTTGATCTACATGGGACGAGGACTGGCTCCGCTCCTTGCTGTTGCGGCGATCCTCTGGTCAGCCGTGATCCCAAAAAGGCCGACATCAAATTACCCGCGTCCTCGTCTGAAATAGGCGCGAACGACGGCGCGGACGAAATCCTGGCAGGCGTCGCCGGCGCCGCGATCGTAGGCTTCGCCGCTCGTGATGTTGTTCGACAGCACGCGGATGCCAAGGAACGGAATCTGAAACGACGCAGCAATCTGCGCGGCCGACGCGGTCTCCATCTCTTCCACGCTCGTCCCGAACTGCTCGTGAAAGCCCGCGATGCGATCGAGCTCGCTGTTCCACACGTCCGCAGACCCGATCACGCCGTCCACCACGCGTCCTTTCGTATAAGTCGCGCGCACGCTTCTCGCCGCCGCCAGCAGGCCTTCATCTCCATGCAGCCGCCGCATCGTCAACGCGCGCGGGTCGAGCCCGGCGCTGCCTTCGCTCATCAGCAGATCCATCGGCGACCACTCCGCCGCGTTCGTTCCTGCCCCTCGCGCGCGAAACGGCGTCTTGAACGAACCGAGGTTCACAGCCTCGACGCCCAGGACGATGTCGTTGACGTGCAGGTCGGGCTGATGCCCGCCGGCTGTTCCCTGATTGATGATCGCAACGGGATGGTAGCGCTCGGCGCCAAGCGCCGTCGCGGCCGCCGTGTTCTCCATGCCCTTCATCGTCTTCGAGACGACGACGGGATAACCGTCGAGCGTGCCGACCCAGAACGTCCATCCACCGGCGTGTTCTTCGACGGGATGCTCGAGCGCGGCGGCGAGTTTGCGGATCTCCGTATCCATTGCGCCCTGCACGATCAGGGGACGCGGCGCAGGAACTACCGGTGATCCGGTTGTGCATGCGCTGCTGGCGATGGCGATCGAAACCGCCACTGCCGCTGACGACATGTAAGAGGTGATCCGCATTGGCGCGCCGATGGTAGCATCCTCCCCACGCGATGACCCAGCCGCAAATCGCTCGCGATCGCACGCTCTCCGCCGACGTCATCGGCGGCGTGACGACGTTCGTGACGATGGCGTACATCCTGGTGGTGAATCCGAGCATCCTCTCGACGCCGGGCACGGGGATTCCGTTTTCGGGCGCGCTCACCGCCACCGTGCTGATTGCGAGCAGCATGACGCTGCTCATGGGCCTCTACGCGCGGCTGCCGTTCGCCGTCGCACCTGGCATGGGCCTGAACGCGTTTTTCGCGTTTACGATCGTCCTGCAGAACAAAGTGCCGTGGCCAACGGCGCTCGGCATCGTCTTCTGGTCGGGCGTGCTGTTCCTCGTCGTGTCGGTGACGCCGCTGCGCGAACGCATCGCCCTGGCGATTCCGCCATCGCTGCGCGCGGCCGCCGCGGCCGGCATCGGCCTGCTGCTGACGTTCATCGGCCTGCGCAATACCGGCATCATCGTCAGCGACCCGTCGACGATCGTCCGCATGGGAACGCTCGATCACCGCACGGCATTGCTGCTGCTCGGCATCCTCGTTGCGGTGGCGCTGATGCGGAGAAACAACCCGCTCGCCTTCCTCGCCGCCATCGTCTCGGCGACGGTGCTCGCCTGGGCGTTCGGCTACGAGAAGCCGCCGGACCACCTGATCAGCGCGCCGGATTTTTCGTCCGCGTTTCTCGCGCTCGACATCAAGGGCGCGCTCAAGCTCGCGCTGCTTCCGGCCATCGTCGGAATTTTCTTCACCGATCTCTTCGACTCGCTGTCGACGTTTATCGGCGTGGCCGCCGCGTCGGGCCTCACCGACGCGCACGGCCGCCCTATCAACCTCCGCCGCGGCCTCATCGTCGACGCCATCGCGACGCTGACATCGGGACTGGCGGGCACGTCGCCGGGCACCGCTTACGTCGAGAGCGTGGCCGGCATCCGGATGGGCGGACGAACAGGGCGCGCGTCCGTCGTGACCGCGCTGTGTTTTCTGCCGTGCTTTTTTCTCGGGCCGCTCGCCGCCGCCGTTCCCGGCTATGCGACCGCGGCGGTGCTGATCCTCGTCGGCACTGCGATGTTCCAGCAGGTCTCGACGATCGACTTCACGTCGCTTGAAGACGCGGTGCCCGCCTTCGTGACGATCGTGCTGATCCCGCTGACGATCTCGATCACGCAGGGCATACTCTGGGGATTCCTGCTGCACGCGCTGCTCTACGCCGTCGCCGGCCGCTGGCGCGACGTAAGCAGAACGCTCTGGGCGCTCGCCGCGCTGTCTGCGGGCCTCCTGCTACTGGGACACTGATCGCTCGCGCGAGAGCCTGTTGAACAGCGCGGTCAGCGGCGTGTCCAGCATGGCCGCGCCGGCCAGGCTCAGATGCGCACTGTCGAAATACATCCACGTGCGATCGCGAAACGTGGAGCACGCCTCCTGGCACAGGTAGTCGGCGGGATCGAATAGCTGTACGTATCCGTACTTCCGGCTCAGCATCTGTTCGACGCTCATCGTGGCGTTCCGGCGCTCACCGAGCTGCTGTCGTGACAGCGTATTCGCGGTTCCATTCGGATGGAGCCACGAAATACTCCGGTAGCCTGGCGACTCGAACTCCGGCACGTTGTGCATGAGGACGACCGTTGCGCCACTCGCCTTGAGTTGCTGAACCGCCGCCTCGAGGCCGTCGCGCCATGCGATGAACGCGGCTTCGGGCGTTTTCACCAGCTCGCCACGCTCGTCGACCATCGAGCCCTTGCCCACGTACTCCGCACGCGACGTCGAGTAGTTCGCGATGAAGACCACCTCAGGTTTGAGGCGAACCGCCAGTGCCGTCGCGGCAACCTGCCACGCGCCGCACCCCTCGTATTGCCCAGGGCGGCCGAGATACGGACAACCCCATCGCGTCCACACGGCCAGATCGAAGCCCGCCGCGTTGGCCGCTCGCGCGACGGCATCGGCGATCACCTGCGCGTGTGAGTCTCCGAGCAGCAGAATCGTTCCGCGTGCGCGGCCGGGCGCCCGAAAGGTGCAGGGGGCGGCAAGCCAGATGTCAGATGCGTTGCAGCCGATCCTGGTCGCGATCGGCAACAACGCGACGTCCTTCGGGAGCACCAGTCCCCACCCTATTCCCGCGCCGACGATGACAGCGATCGCCGTGGCGACCGGAACCGCGACGCAGATGCCTGCGAGACTCGCCGCCCGCCACCGTACGATCCGGCGATTGCGCCTGATCGGCTGCTCGAGGAATGTGTACGACAGCCACGCCGGGACAATCGAACCGGCGGCGACGATCATGAGCGCAGGCCGGCTGGACGGCCAGATCATGCGAGCGAATACAGCCGCGGGCCAGCTCCAGAGATACCAGCCATATGAGATGTCGCCGACCCACGCGAGCGGACGCCACCCAAGCGTGTGCGCGACGAGCATCGACGCGCCGCCTGCCAGCACCAGCAGTCCTGCTCCGGCGACGGGCGCTACCGCCGCGACGCCAGGAAACGGCGTAAGGGCCGTAAACGTGAGCGCCGACCACGCCACCAACGCGAGGCCCGCGACGCCGAGCACGGCGGCAATGCGCCGATCGATGCGAGACGTCCGCTCGGCGCCGATGGCCAGCAGCACACCGACGCCAAATTCCCAGACGCGTGCGACTGGTCCGTAGAACGCGAAGCGCGCTGCGTCCTTCACGAAAGGCACGGGGAGGCGGCCAGATGTCCACGCCCAACTTGCGGCCAGCGATAGTGCGACAGCAGCGCTGATCGCGGCGACGAGCAAGTAGGGTCGAGCATCGCGGCCGGCCGCGCGCGATTTCCGCCACAACCAGAACAGCGCAATCGGCAGCACCAGATAGAACTGCTCTTCGACGGCGAGCGACCACGTGTGGAGAAATGGATTCGTCCGCTCGCCTGGATCGAAATACCCGGCCGTCTGGACGAAATGGAAGTTGGCGACAAAACCCGACGCCGCCATCGCCGTGGACGCGGCCAGTTGCTGGGCTCCCGTCGGGCTGAACACCACGATCATCGCAAGCAATGTGACGACGGTGACGAGTGCCAGCGCGGGCAGAAGGCGGCGGGCCCGGCGCGCATAGAACTCGGGAAAATTGATGGCGCCGGTGGCGGCGAGTTCCGCCAGCAGCATTCGCGCAATCACGAACCCGGAGATCACGAAGAAGACGTCGACGCCGACGAATCCGCCTGGCAGGCCGAGATCGGCATGAAACAGCACGACGAGCAGCACCGCGATGCCGCGCAAGCCCTGAATGTCCTTGCGAAATCCTCCGCCGGCCTGCACGCGCGAGATTCTAGCAGGGATACAATTCCACCGATGAAGCGAGCGTCATCGCTGTGCGCCTTCGGCGTGCTGATCGCGACCGCACTGCTTGCCGGGCAGGCGCCACTCACGTGGACGGCGCAGCAGGATCACCAGAACATGAAAGATCAGCTGGGGATCACGGCGCTGCGGCCGGGACCCAGCGGCAACGCCGCGGCCGGCACACCGAACGCCGCGAACTACGACCCGGCGAAAGCCAATCCGTTTCCTGATCTGCCCGACCCGCTGACGCTGCGAGACGGCCGAAGAGTGACGACGCCCGAGTTGTGGTGGGACGCGAGGCGGCCGGAAATCGTCGAAGACTTCGAACGCGAGATTTACGGACGTGTGCCGAAACAGGTGCCGGACGTGTCGTGGCACGTGACGCAGACCATCACGACGAGCATCGGCGGCATTCCTGTCATCGCGAGACAGGTCGTGGGCCACGTCGACAACTCATCGTACCCAGCTATCGCCGTCGACATTCAGATGGCGGTCGTCATGCCGGCCGCAACGAAGAAGCCGGTCCCGTTTCTCGTGATGTTCGGCAACGGCGCGATGCCGGCAGCGCCTCCAGCGGACGCACCACCTGGTCCGATCAGTTCGGCGCAGCAGCTCGTCAGCGCGGGATGGGGTTACGCGTCCATCAACACGACGAGCATTCAGGCCGACAACGGCGCAGGGCTCACGCGAGGGATCATCGGCCTCGTCAACAGAGGCCAGGCGCGCAAGCCTGACGACTGGGGATCGCTGCGCGCGTGGGCCTGGGGCGCGTCGCGCGCGCTCGACTATCTGATTACCGACGCCGCCATCGACCCGAAGCACATCGGCATCGAGGGCGTGTCGCGTTTCGGAAAAGCCGCGCTCGTCGCCGCGGCGTTCGAGCCGCGCTTCGCGATGGTGCTGGTCGGATCGTCCGGCGAAGGCGGCGCCAAGCTGCATCGCCGCAATTTCGGCGAGGCGGTCGAAAACCTCACCGGCGCCGGCGAATATCACTGGATGGCTGGCAACTTCCTGAAGTACGGCGCGGCAGCGTCAACGTTTGGCAGCAGAACTGCCGGCGACCTGCCCGTCGATTCGCACGAGCTCATCGCGCTTGTCGCACCGCGCTGGGTTTTCATCAGCTACGGCGTTCCCAAGAAGGGTGATTCACACTGGCTCGACCATCAGGGCAGCTACATGGCGACGGTGGCGGCGGGACCGGTGTTTCGCCTGCTGGGTGTGCGCGATCTCGGCGACACGCGCAACTATCGCGTCGCGACCATGCCTGGCGTGAACGTCGGCCTCGTCTCCGGCGAGCTCGCATGGCGCCAGCACGACGGTGGCCACGAAGACCGCTCGAACATGACGCACTTCATCGAGTGGGCCGCCTCCCTGATGACGTCGCCGGGCCGGCGATAGCGCTCTCCAGCTACGCGTCGGCGATCGCCGCCGCAATGGCCGGCACGAGAATCGGCAGCGCGCTGATCCAGTACCGAATCTCCCACCAATATCCGATCACGAGCAGCAGGCCGACGTACGCCGGCAGCATGAGCGCCGCGCGGCGAATGAACGGACTCGACCGGCGAAGCCCCTGCCAGATCAGCGGTAACGACAACCCGATCAGCAGACCGTTCAGCAGGAGCGAGAACCAGAAGTTCGTACGGTTGCCGTCGATGGCCATCTGGAGCGAGAACGTCGACGGCTGATATCCCACCACGTAGTGCAACGCGAAGAACCCGCAGACCCAGACGGCGAGATTCCCGATCGCGAAGCGCAGTCCACGCCCGCGCGGCAGCGAGATAAAAAAGAAGGCGACGAGGAGAAAGACCGACGTCTCGCGATTCGCCAGCGCCAGGATACTCAGCACGGACAGACGCCAGTACTGCTCGCGATGTATCAGCAGCAGGCCGAGCGCGAAAAACGCGCCTTCCCAGAACGACCATGGCTGGTAATAGTGGCTGCGAAATGTAAACGACAGCATCATCGCCGACAGGGCGATGCCGAATGGCGCCAGCTCGAAGCGGGTCAACCGCCAGATGAGCTCGCCGAGCGACCACAGCATGATGACGAGCGCGACAAAATTCAGCAGCGAGTACGCGCCTGTAAATGCGCGCTTGCTGTACGCCAGCGGCGATGCGGGCTCGAACGTGCGCAAGAACGGCGCCTGCTGCAGCACGCGGCCGAGCCCCTCAGCGGCATACGGGATCAGGACACGATAGCGATATTGATAGGGCGCCGTCCCGTCGATGATCGCGGCGTGGAGGCTGATGCGTGCGTCTCTCGTGGGATCTTCGATGCGATTGTAGTACTCGTACGTCAGCATCGCGGACAGCCAGACCGCGAGCAGGCAGAGGATCCATCGCCGCGCGTTCGGACGCATCACTCGACGGCGACGGTCGTGAGCGAACTGCGCGGAAACTGATTGCCCGATCCCGTCCAGAAGAGATACACGTCGAGCGCGTACGCATTCCGCTGCGCCGGGGCGAACTGCACGGTCACCGAGAAATCTCCCGACTTATTGATCGCCCCGCTAAAAGTCACGGGCGTCGTGGCGTTCACGGCCCAGAACCCCAGCGTGATGCTGTTGAAGTCCACGGGGTCGGTCGCGGTCACGTGGCCGGCGAGAACGATGGGCTGACCCGCAACAAACCGCGTCGGCACCGGCGACGTGAACGTGACGCCCCGTCCATCGGCCGCACCGAACACTGGCGTGTCGATTTCCAGTTGCTCCGGCAGCGCCGCGCCCTGAAGCGGCCGGATCGCCGTCGACAGGTTCACCGCATTTCCGGTCGCGCGACGATACGACACGAAGTGATCGTAGGTGGCGCGGCTCGCCTGATTGCGATCGGCCAGGCGCTGCGCGAAGAAGTTCCAGTAGTTCATCTCGTCCTGGCTCGCCAGATGGTCGCGCGAGACAAGCACGGTGGCGCGGCGCCACGACGTGTACGTGGGGCCCACGCGAGCGCCGTGCACGCGAATCACATCGCGGATACTCACGGCGCGGGCGTCGCCCTGCACGGCAGTGCCGACGGCTGGCGATGATGCCGTGTCAGCACTGAACTGCGTCTGGTTGGAAAACACGTTGAAGTCCGGCACCTGGTCCGCGCCGATCACCCCCATCGAGTAGAGCTCGATCGGATGATAGTGCGCAGGCACGGGAGTCTGCTCGATGCTGTAGGCGCCAGTCGATCCGGCGACGCGACGATCGCCGAAAAGCACGGCGCCAATCAGCGTTTCGCCGCCGGTCCACAGCGGCGCATGCGACGTCGGCTGATGGCCTGCCCGCGTGATTCCCGCAATCTGCTGCCAGTCGAAATCCGATCCCCACTGATGCGCCATCTCGTG
>FTJO01004970.1_pt2 | contig 11692 bp, 11 predicted proteins | sample 1658761 | NCBI WGS metagenome assembly FTJO01 (sample SAMEA3914852, study PRJEB12502) | metagenome | biome: forest; material: soil | place: USA | collected 2011-06-22 | depth 0.3 m | reverse complement strand
CTCAACAACACGCCGCGTCAGATGAACATGCTGCAAGCCCTCGGCGCCAGTCCGCCGGCCTACGCGCATGTCCCTATGATACTGGGTCCGGATGGCGCCAAGCTCTCCAAGCGCCACGGTGCGGTAAGCGTCCTGCAGTACGAAGAGGAGGGGTTTCTGCCCGACGCGCTACTGAATTACCTGGTGCGGCTGGGCTGGTCGCACGGCGACCAGGAGATATTCACGCGCGAGCAGATGGTTGCCGATTTCGACATCCACGACGTCAACAAGGCCGCTTCGGCGTTCAATCCGGAAAAGCTGCTCTGGCTGAATCAACAGCACATGGTGCGTGCGGAGCCCGCTGCGCTCGTTCCGCATCTACGGGCGCAGTTGCGTCGCCTGGGATTGGAGAGTACGGACCAGGCCCTGCTCGAGGGAGTCATCCTCGCGCAGCGCGAGCGTGCCAAGACGATGAAGGAAATGGCGCAGAACAGCCGCTTCTTCTTCGTCGACAGCATCGAAATCGACCCGAAGGCGGCGGCGAAGCATTTGACCGCGGAGGCGGGGCCAGTGTTGGCGCAGGCGCGCGCCCGTCTGGCCGCTTCTCCCGCGTGGACCACCGAGGCGATCCACGCCGTGCTCGAAGGCTTGGCCAGCGAGTTGCAGCTGGCCCTTGGAAAAGTCGCGCAGCCGATTCGTGTGGCTGTGTGCGGCACTGCGGTGTCCCCACCCATAGACCAGACGCTGAATCTGCTTGGCCGCGACCGCAGTCTCGCGCGATTGGCAGCGGCGCTTGCATGGTACTAGGGAATAGTCTTAGCCCCCGCATTCGACAGCGAACTCTCGGCGCCGCTTGAATTGTAGGCCGCGACGGCGAACGTCCACGTGCCACTGGACAGGCTGGTGATCGTGTAGCTCGTCATTGCCGTGCCGGCTACCTGCACGCTCTGGTTCAGGTTGGTCGACGAGGTTCCGTAGTAGACCTTGAATCCGGCCAGGTCCATGAGCGCCGATCCATCGCTGTTCTGCGTTGGGGGCAGCCAGGACACCGTGGCCGTCCCGTTAGAGGATCCCGCCGCGTTCACCACTACGTTGAAAGACGGCAGAGCGGTCGAGGCTTTGCCGTCCGACACGCTGATGACGATGTTCGAGGAAGTGCCGACGTCGCCCGCGGCAGGGGTGCCGGAAAGCGCTCCCGAGCCCGTCGCGAAACTCGCCCACGACGGCTTGTTCTGAATGCTGAACGTCAAGGCGTCGCCATTCGCGTCCGCCGCGGAGGGCATAAACGAGTACGAGGCTCCCACCGTCACTGACGTCGACGGCGTACCCGAGATCGTCGGCGCCGTATTCGCCGGCGGCGTGGTGCCTCCCCCGGTGGTCGAAACTGTAATCGCGAAGGTAGGCAGGGACACCGAGGTCGTGCCATCGCTGACGCTGATCGCGATCCCGCTGTAAGCGCCTGCTTGCGCGGATGTCGGCGTGCCGGAAAGCAGTCCTGTCGTGGTGCTGAAGGCGGCCCAGGTCGGCTTGTTCTTGATGGCGAAAGTCAGTTTGTTGCCGTCCACGTCCGAGGCGGACGGTTGGAACGAGTACGCGGTGCCCGCGACGTCGGTGGCGGCCGGCGTGCCGGAAATCTGCGGAGCGTGATTGGCAGGGGCCGTGACCTGCACGGAAAAGGCGGGCAGGGAAGCGTTGACTTTGCCGTCGCTGACGCTGATGACGATATTCGAGTATGTCTTGATGTTCGCGGTCGCGGGCGTGCCGGAGAGTTTTCCGGTCGTGCTGCTGAAAGTGGCCCACGAGGGCTTATTCGCGATCGTGAAACTCAGCGTATCGGAATCCGCATCGGAGGCCGTCGGTGAGAAGTTGTAAGCCTGGCCGACCACGACAGTCGTCGCGGGCGTTCCCGAGATGACCGGCGGAGTGTTCTTGGGGGCGGGATTGCTTGGCGTCGCGGGAGCGATGACGGTGATGTTGAACGGTCCGATCGAAGCGGTCTGGGCGCCATCGGAGACGGAGATGGAAATCGCGGTTGCAACTCCGACGTCCGCCGTCGTGGGCGTGCCGCTGAGTTTTCCGGTAGCGACGTCAAAGGAGCCCCAACTCGGCATGTTGGCGATGCTGAAAGTCAGGGCATCGTTGTTCGCATCCGCCGCCTCGGGAGCGAACAGATAGGCGGACCCGGCGATCACCGAAGCCGGTGGAACGCCACTCAAAGTCGGAGCGGTGTCGACCGGAGGAGGTGGCGGAACTGTATCAGCCGAAGTGGCAGGAGCCGTCGAGTTGGAATCGTCCCCACCGCAGGCAGCGAGACTGAAAGCGATGAGTACGCAAAGCACGGCTTGTTTGAACATTGTGTTGACTTCCCACCCTGACTAAAACGCATCGATGTGCAAAAACGCCCGGGCGGGAAAGCATCGACTCGAGGCCGTTTGAGGCGCCTTCGAGAGCCGGTTTGACGGCCGCGTCACTTGAAGTAACACCGCCGGCAGCGCCGCTATCTCCTCGTTCCTACGGAAGACCGGATGCTTTGCGTCCCCGCCTTGCGGCGGGTTTGCCCTTAAGCTTGCGCGGCAGTGAAACGCGTTATCGTCCGCCGCGCAAAATGTCTGTACATCCAGACACCTGTGCGCGGCGCAAGTCGCCAGCGGCAGACGCTCGCGTCAGCCGCCGCGATTTAACTTAACCATGTCACTGGATCGTCTTACTACCGACGCTCGACAAGTCACTCTCGACGCCGGCGTTCGTGAACGACTTGACGCCGAAGTACCAAGTCCCCGAGGTGAGACCGCTGACCGAGTAGCTCGCCGTGCCGCCGCCGGAAGCCGTCGCCATGTTCTTCAGATTGGTCGACGAAGTTCCGTAGTACACGTGGAAGCCCGCCAGATTCGTGAGCGCGCTGCCGTCACTGTTCTGCGTCGGCGCAACCCACGTCACTGTCGCTGATCCGGTAGCAGTTCCTCCCGAGGCCGCCGTCACGGTGATCGTGAAAGCGCTGAGCGACGCGCTGGATTTTCCGTCGCTGACGCTGATCACGATGCCCGAGTTGGCGCCGACGTTGGCAGCAAGCGGTGTACCCGAAAGGGCTCCGGTCGAAGCGTTGAAGCTCGCCCAACCGGGCTTGTTCTGAATGCTGAAGGCCAGCGTGCTGCCGCTCGAACCCTTGGCGGTCGGAGTGAAGCTATACGCGGACCCGGCCGTCACGCTCGTGGGCGGGGTTCCCGTGATCGTGGGGGGTGAGGACGCCGGCGCTTGCGCGGTTACGGTGATATTGAAGGACGCGAGGGACGCGGCCGCCTTGCCGTCGCTGACGCCGATGACGATGGCGCTGTACGTCCCGAGTTGGCTCGAGGAAGCGGTTCCGGTCAACGCGCCCGTCGAGGTGCTGAACGACGCCCAGGACGGCTTGTTCTGCACCGAGAAGGTGAGAGTGTTGCCATCCGGATCGCTTGCTGCCGGCTTGAAGGAATACGCGGAGCCGGCCACGACCGTGGTGGCGGGGGATCCGGAGATCGTCGGCGGGCGATTGGCCGCCGTACCGCCCGTGACAGTGATCGAGAAAGCGGGCAGGGATGCCGAGGAGAATCCGTCGCTGACGCTGATGACGATGTTGGAAGTCGTTGCAGCCGTGGTTGGTTTACCGCTCAGCCGGCCGCTGAATGCATTGAACGTGGCCCACGCGGGCCGGTTGGCGATCGTGAATCTCAGAAAGCGATAACGCCCCGCCGATGCGGTCGGCGTGAACGAATAGGTAGCACCCGCGGCTACGCTCGTCGGTGGTGTGCCTGAAATAGTGGGCGCGGATCGGCGGACTGGGCCGGCGGCCGAGGCCGGACTCGCGTACGCGCCGGCGAATAGCGTCAACGCGAGAGCGGCGACGAAGGCGCGGTGGAATGCGTGGCGGCTGCGGGATGCGAATCGAAATGCGAATAGGTTCATGAACTCAAGACCCCCGGACAAACATCTGTGGCGCGCGGAAAGTAATCCCGGTTACACGGCGATTACAAAATGTCTCGACCCGCAGACGTGGGTGTCCGGCGACAAATTGCCGCCACGCTTGACAACGCGGCGCGCGATTTATACTGACGGGAATTGAGTTGGAGTTAGGTCGCGTGCGCGCGATGTTGGTTTCGACGCGTGTGCCCGGAGCCGACGGTTGCGCGCGGAAGATTGCCTTGCGTCGGCGATGTGCGGTGCGTGCCGGATTTTCTCGCGCGCGGAATTTCTGCAGAAACGCGGCCGGGAGTTCCTGATATCCTCCCCGCCTCGCGCGGTGGCGGGCACTATCCCGCGTCCCGTGGCAGACGGCCAAGGGGCCGCCGCGAGGCGCTCACAGGATTCAGTTTCGCTTTAGAATCCAGTATCTTACGCGTACGGGGCCATAGCTCAGCTGGGAGAGCGCTTGCATGGCATGCAAGAGGTCGGCGGTTCGATCCCGCCTGGCTCCACCACCTCGAATCGACCCGCCTGCGCATCGATAGCCGGCTCCCGAGGCTCATCTGGTCAGTAGTGGGCAGCGGTGTCGGAGATCGACGACAGTAACTCTTCTCTTTGATCTCAAGCGGTTAGCTCACCATGTACGAAAGTACACGAGGCCGCTGTCTGCGCCCCGCGACGTTCAAGCCCCCGAAAGCGGCCCGTAGGCTGGCAAGCCCCGGCGGCGAGCGCTTGGAAGTATCGTAAATATTGGATTCGCATGGGATAATTTCGGCTGGCGCGCGATTTGCTTCTCCTGGTGTACTTGCTTTGCCGCACAGCCGACGGTGTGGCTGTGTGTCTATGTCCCGGAGGATCGAGATCTTGGCATCACGTACAGCGTTCATTGCTTTGCCGATTTTTACCGCATTCCTGCTCGGCATCACCGGTTGCGGTGGTGGGGGCGGAAGCGCCACGACTGCCGCTGAGCAAGGGCTGGGTACGAACCATTCGCCGACGATCAGCGGACAACCCACCGCTTCGGCCACTGTGGGATCCGCCTATGCGTTTCAACCCTCAGGTTCGGACTCCGACGGCAACACGCTGACTTACTCAGCCACGAATCTTCCATCCTGGGCCACCATCAACGCACAGACAGGTCTCGTATCCGGCACTCCCGCGAGCGGCGACGTCGGCACCGACGCCAATATCAAGATTTCAGTCAGCGATGGAACGGCCTCGGCGTCCCTGGCGACTTTCTCCATCTCGGTGACAGCACAGGCTGTCGTCGCCACAGGCCGCGCTACGCTTAGCTGGACGCCGCCGACGACGAACTCGGATGGAAGTCCGGTGAGCCTGTCCGGCTACCGCGTCGTCTATGGAACCTCGTCGTCGAATCTGTCGCAGTCGGTATCGATCACCGACCCCACAGCCGCGACTTACACGATCTCCAATCTTGCCACCGGCACCTGGTTTTTCGGAGTCAAGGCGACGGACACCGCGCAGAACGAGAGCGACGTTTCCAACGTCGCCAGCAAGACGATTTAACCGGGCCCCGAGTGCCCTAGGCGTCCGCTGACGGCAGCCACACGGCCTAGCTTCAACCCCCCCTCCCTCGGGGGCTTCTCGGCTTACGTACGCCGCTCCAGACGGGTGCCATCCCGCACTGCGTTCTACGGCTGCGACGGTGTTCACGGGTGACGTTGCACACCTCGTGATAGCCTTCCCTTCACGAAGCGGCGCGGACTGTGACACAGCTCACAGACTGATTGCGGGCTCGTGGCATGACACGGTGCCGCAGTCCGGCCTCTTACATATACAAATGAATCGCTGGGGATCGGGAATGAGCAGGCGCCAGGGCCGCCACACACGAACAAGACGGCACGGCGGCCGTCACAGGGTCATGGCTGGGGCTGCCTTATGAAGGGGATCGACGTGAGGAGTTCGACCGTGAGCGCTTGCGCAAGCGTCCGCTGGCTCGCCGCTGGCCTGGCAACGATCGGCCTGTTGACCGCTTCAGCTCTGAGCGCACAACCGGCGCCACCGAATACGACTTCGGCCGCGCCCTCTGCCGCAACCGCAGTGCCACCAAGCCCGCCGCCCTCGGCCGCCGCGGTGGCTCCGAACTACATCATCGGGCCCGGCGACGGGCTCGAGGTTTTTGTGTGGCGCAATCCCGAGCTGACCGCGTCGGTGCCGGTGCGACCCGACGGTAAAATTTCCACACCCTTGGTCGAGGACATGGTGGCGATCGGCAAGACGCCGGCGCAGCTTGCCCGCGACATCGAAACGAAGCTCGCTGAGTACGTGCGCAGTCCACAGGTCAGCATCATCGTCCACAACGCCGTCAGCTCTTTCAGCCAGATCACCGTGGTCGGCCAGGTGAAAATGCCGAAGGCGGTCCCCTTTCACGAAGGCATGACCTTGTTGGATGTGGTGCTGGAGACCGGGGGGCTCACCGAGTTCGCCGCCGGGAATCGGGCCAAGCTGGTCCGGAAGGATGAGCACGGCAAGGACATCACGTTGAAGGTCCATCTGGAGGACCTGATCAAGAAGGGGCGGCTGAACGAGAACCAGCCGGTCAAGCCGGGTGACGTGTTGCTGGTTCCTGAGGCCTGGTTCTGACGGACCGCATGAAACAAGCTATAAGAGTGCCCGCATGCAGAAAATCATCCTAAGAGTTCTGGATGAGATCCGCGGAACCTGGCGTTTCCGCTGGTTCGCGCTCGCCGCCGCCTGGGTGGTGTGCATTCTCGGCTGGTCCTACATCATCTCCCTGCCGAACGTCTACCAGGCGAGCGCGCGGGTGTACGTGGATACCCAGTCCGCATTGCGGCCGCTCCTGAAGGGGATCGCGGTCGATCCGGAAGTCGAGTCGAATCTGGCCATCGTCCGGCAGGCGATTCTCAGCCGTCCGAACGTCGAGAAGGTCGCTCGAGAGACGCAACTGGATCAGCGCGCGGACACTGCGAAGGACTCGGAGCTGCTGATCAACTCCTTGATGCTGCACATCACCATCGAGAACGACGCGCGCTCGCCCGTCAACGGCAGCGATGGCCTGTACAGAATTTCGTTTACGGACTACAGCCGCGCCAAGAGTGTCGCGGTGGTCAGCAACCTGTTGGCCTCCTTCGTCGGGGACACCTTGGGCAGCAAGCGCACCGGGCAGGAAGGCGCGCAGAAGTTCCTGCGCGATCAGATCGCCGCCTACGAGACGCGGCTCTCCGAGGCCGAAACCCGGTTGTCGGACTTCAAGAAGCAGAATGTCGGGCGCATGCCGGACGATCGCGGTGATTATTTCAACCGCCTGCAGACCGAAATGACCGGCCTCGAACAGGTGAGGCAGACACTGGCGCTCGCCCAGGCGCGCCGCGATGCCATGTCGCGCCAGTTGAACGGCGAGGAGCCGTTCATCTTCGGGTTCGACCAGGGTGCGAATTCCGCTCCCGCCGAGACTCGCGGCGGCGGCGACGTCGATGCGCGCATCCGCGATCTCGAGCGCCGCAGGGAGGAGCTGTTGCTGCGCTTCACTGAGAAACATCCTGAAGTGGTTGCCGTGACCGACACGATCAACCAGTTGAAGGCGCAGGAAACAGCCGAACTCGATCGCGTCGGCCGGGGACAGAAGGCCACCGGCACGCTCTCGCAATCGCTGAAGTCCAATCCGGTCTATCAGTCGATCCAGATCCAGATGAAGAGCAACGAGGTGCAGATCGCCGAGCTGACGCAGGATGCCGCGCAACGGCAGGCGCGCATCGCGGAACTGCGGCGTCTGGTCAATACCGTGCCTGAAGTGGAAGCGCAGTTGACGAAGCTCAATCGCGACTACGACGTGACGCACGCCGAGTATCAGCAGCTCGTGCAGCGGCTGGAGACGGCAAAGCTCTCCGAGCAGGCCGACCGAACCGGAGTCGTCAATTTCAAGATCATCGAGCCGCCGACGGTACCGTACGAGCCGATTGCCCCGAATCGCCTGCTGATGATGGCGGCGGTGCTGCTGGCCGGCCTCGGCGCGGGAATCGCGCTCGCCTACGGGCTGAACCTGATACGTCCGGTGTTCCAGAATTCGCGCTCCCTGGCCGAGATCACCGGCCTGCCGGTGCTGGGTGTCGTGAGCCGCACCTGGATGCAGAAATACCGTGTGTCGGCGCGGCGCGGAATGGTGCTGCTGGCGGGCGGATTCGCGCTCCTGGTGGTGTTTGCCGTGGTGTTGATGGGACCCCTCGGAACCTTTCTGTCGGCCAGTATCTCCAGCTGAGGAGGCCAAGCGTGAGTCTCGTAGAAAAGGCGTTGCAGAAGCTCCAGGCCAACCGGCCGGCCACGCAGGCCGCTGCCGCGAGGCAGGACGTTCCCCTCGTTGTGGGAACCGTAGAGCGCCGTGAAAAAGTCACTGTCAACGCTGCCTCGCAGCCGAATCTCGAAGTTCCACGTCCCGCCAAGATCGTGCGCGTCGACCGCTCCGCGCTGCGACTCGCGGGTCTCATCCCGCCGGAGCAGGAAGCCTCGGAAATCTCCGACCAGTTCCGTGCGATCAAGCGGCCCTTGATCCGTGGTATGAGCGAACCAGTCCCGGAGGGTCGGCGGCCGCCTAATCTATTGATGATCGCGAGCGCATTGCCGGGCGACGGTAAGACCTTTACGAGCATCAATCTCGCCCTCAGCATGGCGCTGGAGCGTAACTTTTCGGTCCTGCTGGTCGACGCGGACGTTGCCAAACCGCACGTGACGCGAATGTTCGGCGCACAGGATGAGCCGGGGCTACTGGACGTGCTGGTCGACCCGTCCCGCTCCATCGAGTCCGTCATCCTGGGAACCGACGTACCGTCGCTGTCCCTGTTGCCCGCCGGACGGCAAACATCCACCGCCACGGAGCTGCTCGCGAGCGACCGGATGCGGGAGATTGCCAACCGCCTCGCCGCCATCTACTCAAGGGGAGCCGTCGTGCTGGACTCCTCGCCGATCCTCCTGACCAACGAGCCACGCGTGCTGGCGCCGTTCGTCGGACACGTAATCATCGTCGTCAAGGCCGGAATCACACCGCAGCAGGCGGTTCAGGATTCGATCGAGCTGATTGGCGTGAACACCTCGGTCAGCCTGGTGCTGAACGAGGCGCCGCTTTCCGGGCCGATGGGCTATTACTACGGGCATCGCTACGGCTACGGCACGAACTCCGCGCCGGCGCCCTCCGAATAAAATTCCGGCGACGCAAGAATCCTTCCATGAGAAGAATGACAACCCGCACGCAGGCGGTCGTGGCAGTGGCGGGAGCCCTGGCCGCTGGAGTCGCCAGCGCCGGACCCCCTATCGGCGCTGGAGCCGTGTACGGCACCGCCGCCGCCACGCCTGTGGACACCCACGACTGGGCGCTGAACGCCGGCTTCGAGCATTCCGACAACATCGGGCGCACGATCGATGCGCGCCAGTCCGCGAGCATCGTGCAAGCCGGATTGGTGGTGGATTTCAACGATACGCGGCCGCACCTGCAAACGCGTCTGGCGACCAACCTGAACTACTTCGACTATCTCGAGGGTGGTTACAAGAGCCAGGTGATCGGTGGCCTCGACGGCGGCCTGATCGCCACCCTGGTTCCGGGCGCGCTCACGTGGTCGGCCCACGACAACTTCGGCCAGCTCGCGGTCGATCCGACCGCGGTCGTGACGCCTGGCAACATTCAGAACGTCAACGCTTTCACCACCGGTCCGGATGTCACGCTGCCGCTCGGGCGCGCCAACGATCTGGCGCTGCATGGCGAGTACTCTCGTATCGACTACCAGGAATCCACCGACCAGAACAACCATAAGTACATGGGGTCGATCTCGCTCGTGCACCGGCTCTCGCAGACCAGTTCGGTGTCTTTGGGCGGCTCCACGACCCGTACGCAGTACGAGGATTCGCTTCTGAGCACCAGTTACGATGTGCGCTCTGAAACCGTCGGCTTCGATGCGACCGGTTTGCGGACCACCTTGTCCAGCAGCGTAGGCTCGACGCAACTGCGCTATCTCGGGGACACGCACAGCGGCCTGTTTGCGCACCTGGGCCTGGGGCGAATGATCGGCACGCGCTCAAAATTGGCCCTGGATGTGGGTACGCAGTACCAGGACTCCGCCGGCGAGTTCCAACAGGCGCAGACTTTTAACGGCGTCGCCCCCAGCGTGTCCGATACGGTGCTGTCGTCCGATCCGTTTCGGTCCGACTATGCCACTGCGACATGGGATATCACGGGCGTGCGCTCGACGCTGGGCTTCGGCCTGACGTTTCGCAAGGAGCGGCACTTGACGCAGACGAACCTCGATCGCCGGGAGGAATCGGCCACCGTCACCTACAGCAGGCGGATCACGTCGCTGCTCACGTTTGCGCTGAACGGCAGTTATGGACGGAACCGATTCGCCGGTGACGATACGGCTGTAAACGGCGTGCCCGTGAATCCAACCGGCGGGGACGTGCATCTGGACAGTTGGTCCGCGGGCGCCGGCATCGGCTGGACGCTGACCCGATCCCTGGCCCTGCAGGCGCGCTTCGACCGCCAGGATGGTTCGGGAACCGGAGGCAACCGTAACTACACCGAGAACCGCGCCTATATCGGGATCGCTTTCTCCGACGGCCGGCGTGGCCTGTAGGCGCGGCGCATGTCGAGTCACGGAGCTGCAATCATGCGCGAGCCTGCCGCCGGAGCCGTGACCGTACGGGCCGTGCAGCCGAGCGACCGGCCGCGCTGGAACGAATTCGTTTTCGCCCATCCCGAAGGCACATTCTTTCACCGCGTGGAGTGGGTCGACGTCTTACGCCGCGCATTCGGCCACCCGGCGCGCTATCTGCTCGCGCAGCGCGACGGCGAAATCTGCGGGGTGCTGCCGCTCGCGCATCTGAAGAGTCTCATTTTCGGCAACTCGCTCATCTCTACCCCGTTTTGTGTCTACGGCGGAATTCTCGCCAGCGATGCGAGCGCTTTCCAGGCGCTCGAGCAGGAGGCGTGCACGCTGGCCAGAACGCTCGGGGTTCAGTATCTGGAGATGCGCAACCGCCAGCGCCTGCACGCTGATTGGCCGTGCAAGGATCTCTACGTCACCTTCCGTAAGGAGATCCAGCCGCAGTCCGAAGCAAACCTTTCGGCCATTCCGCGCAAGCAACGTGCGATGGTGCGCAAGGGTATCCAGAAGGGCCTGGTGGCGGAGGTGGACAAGACCCCGGAGCGCCACTACGCGCTGTATTCGCAGAGCGTGCGGAATCTGGGCACACCCGTGTTCGCGCGCAAGTATCTCGAGGTTCTGTGCGAAGTCTTCGGCAGCGACTGCGAAATCCGCACTGTCGTGAGCGAAGGCAACGCGGTTGCAAGTGTTCTGAGTTTTTACTTCCGCGACGAGGTTCTGCCGTACTACGGCGGCGGCTCCTCCGCGGCACGACCGGTCGCCGGCAACGACTTCATGTACTGGGCGGTCATGGAGGCCGCGCGTGAGCGCGGCTGCAAGACTTTCGACTATGGCCGCAGCAAGCGCGGCACGGGCGCCTTCGAGTTCAAGGAGCACTGGGGCTTCGAGCCGCAGCCGCTGTTCTACGAGTACTACCTCGTGAAGGCGAACTCGATGCCCAATCTCAGTCCGACCAACCCCAAGTACCAGCGAGCCATCGCACTGTGGCAGCGCCTGCCGTTGCCCCTGACGCAGCTCATCGGGCCCGCGGCTGCCCGGTGGCTCGGCTGAACGGGCGCGCAGATGTGCGGCATCTACGGCATCCTCGGGATTGGCGAACCGGTGCGTCACGACGCCTCCGTGCTCAACCGCATGGGCGCATCGATCGTCCA
>FTJO01000014.1_pt5 | contig 11874 bp, 6 predicted proteins | sample 1658761 | NCBI WGS metagenome assembly FTJO01 (sample SAMEA3914852, study PRJEB12502) | metagenome | biome: forest; material: soil | place: USA | collected 2011-06-22 | depth 0.3 m | reverse complement strand
GCCGTCGTGGCCGCGGTCGCCGACTGGTCGCTCATGTCGCTGCTCACAGGGGAGACGGACGAGCTCAGACTGCTTTCATCCACGTACGGCCAGCCGGCGTTGCTGGCAGTCGAGCTGGGACTTGCCGAGCTGCTGCGTTCGTGGGGCCTTCAGCCCGCCGCCGTGATCGGTTACAGCGCGGGTGAGACGGCGGCGATGGTGTTGGCGGGCATGGTCTCCGAAGCAGATGCAATGCGGGCCAGCATCCGCCGCGGGCGTACGCTCGAGGAACTGGCCTCCGCAGGTGGACTGTTGGCTGTGAAGCTCAGCGAGGCCGAGACCCGTCGCGTGATCGCAGAGGATGGGGACAGTCTGGCCCTGGCGGCGATCGTCGGCCCTGAGACTTCGATCATCTCGGGCCATGTGCAGCGGCTCCAGCGCCTGCAGCGCAGGCTCGACTCCCGCGATGTCCTATGCGTTGATTCGGGAGTTCCGTACCTGTTTCACCATCCGGCCGCCCGCGACCTGGTGAAACACGTGAGTGCCTCCAGTCCGGCGCTCGCCGATCCGATGCTGCCGATCTACTCGAGTGTCGTCGGTGGCCGTATCAGGCACGCGGCAGAGATCGATGCTCACTACTGGGAGAATGCTCTGTGCGGCACGTTGCGCTTCTCGGATGCCATCTCCCGCGTTCTGGACGATGGCATACACGTCTTTGTGGAAGTGTCGCCGTCACCGGTCTTCACCACCGACATTCGCGACATCCTTCACGGCCGCAATATCAGTGGCAGAGCCGTTCCGACGATGCGTCGCTACGGCGATTCGCAGACCCACCTTGCACTGACCCTGGCGAGCGTGTTCGACGCCGGCTGCTCGGTGACCTGCACGCATTTTCTCGGCGCAACCCGCCGTTGCGTTCCGTGGCCTGAATATCCGTGGGAGCCGCGCCGGTTCTGGTGGCCGGCAGGTCCAGTGACTCGTCTCGAGCGCGAGCCGGTCGTCGCATCCGAGGTGGTCCCCGCAAAGGAGCCGCAGAAGCCGCTTCCGGGCCTCAGCATCGCCTATGAGATGAGTTGGGTACCGAGCAAGGTGCCGCAACGGGCTCGAGACACCGAGGGGCTCCCTTCTCCCGCCGACCTGGATGCGGCTGCGAAGGTTCTTGCTGCGCATCCCGCGCTCGATGAGTACGCGGCGGTCGAGCCTCAGATCGAGGCTGCCTGTGCTCTCTATGCGGCGGCCGCGCTGAGAAATGTCGGAGTCACGCTGCAGAGCGCTTGTCGGATCGAGCCTGAACGCCTCGCCGAGCGGCTGGGACTCGATGTCCCGCGTCGCAGGCTGCTCGAGAGACTCTGTGAGATTCTGGGCTCGGACGGCTATCTGCGGCGCGAAAGCGCCGCATGGGTGGTGGCGCGGGAGGTGCCGGATGTCGATCCCGATCTGCAGCTTGCCCTGCTGGCCAAGTCCCACCCGCGTCTCACCACCGAGTTGTCATTGCTGGCTCGTTGCGGGCCCCGCGTGGGCGAGGTCTTGTCCGGCCGCGTAGATCCGCTGACGCTGTTGTTTCCGCAGAGCGATGCCAGTGAAGCCGCTGCTCTGTTCGGGGAAACCGGCATCGCGGTGGTCATGAATGGAATCGCGGTCGAGGCGGTCAGGTCGCTGATCGCAGCCCGGCGCAGCGAGCGCCCCCTGCGCATCCTGGAAATCGGAGCCGGGACGGGCGGCACCACGGCGGCGTTGCGCTCCGTGCTCGAGGGCCGCCAGGTCAGCTATGTGTTCACCGATATTTCCAGAACGCTGCTGCGCTACGCCGCGCGGCGCTTTGCCGATTGGCCGGCAATGGAAGTGCGGCTGTTGGATATCGCGAACGACCCTATAGCCCAGGGCTTCGTGCCGCGATCGTACGATCTGATCGTGGCCGCCAATGTGCTCCATGCGACTGCGCGTGTGCGCGACAGCATAGCCAACGTGCAACGGCTTCTGGCACCCGCGGGGAGCCTAGTCCTGATCGAGGCGACGAGGGCGCAACGCATCGTCGATCTCACCTTCGGCCTCACCGGCGACTGGTGGGGTTACCAGGACATGGACCTGCGGCCGGATCACCCTCTGCTATCGAGCGACCGTTGGCATGCCGTGCTGCGGGGGGGAGGTTTCCAGCAGATCCGCTGTTGTCCGCGGGACGCCGTGCTCGCCGAGCGACTGCAGACCAGCGTGTTCGAGTGCAACGACGGCAGCGCTCCGGAGAGAGCGGCTCAGGAGCGCTGGCTGGTGATCGAGGGAGAGGAGGTCGGTGTCGAGTTGACACGCCGGGCCAAGGCCGACGGACAGGAATGTGTGCTCGCCGGTCTCGAGCGGGCGACGCAACTGATCGCCGAAGAGCCCTGGGATGGCATCGTGGACCTCCGCTGCCTGGCTGTTCACTCGCACGAGGGCTGGTCCGCGCCGCGCCTGATGGCAGCGCAGCGCGCATTGTGCGGCGGACTCCTGACGATTGTGCGGGCGCTCACGAAGCGTTCGATCCAAGCCCCACCCCTGCTGCTGTTCGCGACTCGGGGTGCGATCCAGGCGGGATCGCAGGATGCCGCGCCCGATGTCGTGCAGGCGACCCTGTGCGGTTGCATCTCCGCCCTGGCCGCGGAGCACCCGGAGTGGCAGCCGCGCGTGACCGATTGCGATGCCGGCACTCCGGAGCTCATCGCCGGGCAGATCTGGAGCGAGGCGCGCGGTGAGCACGACTTTCTCCAGGTCGCTTACCGTGAAGGCGTGCGCTTGAGGCCTGAGTTGCGCCGTGCGGCGCTCGAGGACCGCACTCTGCGGCCATTGGCCCCCGACCGCAGTTATCTCGTCACCGGCGGCCTGGGCGCAATCGGTTTCGAGGCTGCCGAGTGGCTGGTATCTCTCGGGGCGCGGCACCTCATCCTGGCACAGCGCAGCGCGACTGCGCCCCCGGAGCTCGCTGAGCGGCTCGCTGCCCTCGGGCCCGGCGTGCAGGTTGAGGTGAGTCGCGTCGACCTGACGGACGCAGCCGCAACCCATACGTGGGTGAGTGGCTTGAGGACTCATTCGCCGCCGATTGCCGGAGTGATTCACACCGCCGGCTCGTTCGAGGACTGTCTGCTGGCCAATCACGACTGGCCGCTGTTCGAGCGAGTGCTGGCACCCAAAGTCGTCGGGGCCTGGGAGCTGCATCGCGGGCTGGCGGACCTGCACCTCGAGTTGTTCGCGCTGTTCGGCTCTGCCGCGGAGCTCCTCGATCCGGTCGGCATGGCCAACTACGTGGCCGCCAACGCGTTTCTGCAGGCGCTGGCCGCGCGGCGCCGCTCTCAGGGACTGGCGGGAACCTGCATCGCGTGGGGCGGCTGGACCGACATCGGGATGGCACGCAGGCGCAGCCGGACCTGGGAGAAGCGCTGGGAAAAGAAAGGAGTGCGCGGCCTCGACACGGAGGCCTCCTTCGCCGTTCTGGAGTGCGCCATCGCTTGCGCGCCGGCGCTCCTGTTCGTGATGGATGTCAACTGGCAACAGTTCATGCCCGCCGCCACCAGGGAGCAACGCGCGGTGATGGCGGATTCGCTGCGCGAGGTGGATGGCCCGGTCCCTGGAGTTTCGGCGGCGGCAGTGGCCGTGGCCGACACGGCGTTCGAGCGCATCATGGGAGCCGCACAGGCGGATCGCGCGGCGGTCATGGAACGACTCGTGCGCAAGCACGCGCTTGCCATCCTGCAGCTTGCCGAGCATGAGCCGCTGGACCGTGACGTGCCGTTGGCCGATCTGGGTTTCGATTCACTCATGTCCCTCGAGCTGCGTGATGCGCTCGCTGCGGATCTGGCGGTTCGACTGCCGGCGACCCTCCTGTTCGACTATCCGGCGCTCAGCTCGTTGGTGCCTTTCCTGCTCGGGAAAATCACGGAGCAGGTGAGCACGGCTGCGGTCGCGGATGAGGGGCGGCGCAGAATGAGCATGCAGCGCCATGTCAACTGAGGAGCACGGCGGGCAGGACGCGCGGACCCACATCGCCCAACTCAACATCGCGCGAGCGCTGTTTGATTTCGACGATCCGCGTATGGCGGCCTTCCTGTCGCTGGTCGATCACGTGAACGCCGCCGCGGATCGCGCTCCGGGGTTCGTGTGGCGGCTGCAGGACTCCTCGGGAAAGCTCAATCGAGGGCGGGATGCGCGCGAGATCGTCAATCTCTCGGTGTGGCAGGACGTGAAGGCGCTGCGGGATTTCGTGTTCAGCGGGGTACACAAGCGTGCCATCAGCAAGCGCAAGAGTTGGTTCATGCCGCCGCCCATGCTGTACTCGGTGATGTGGCGCGTTCCGCCTGGCCATCTGCCGACGGTCGAGGAGGGCTTTGGCAGGCTGGAGACACTGCAACGCAAGGGTTCCTGCGAGGAAGCGTTCGACTGGATGTGCGAGGAGAAGCCACCATGAAGGGATCGGTGCGCCGGCCCGGATCATTCCACTCGGTGCGGCTGGGCAACCCGCTGGCGTTCTGGCTGGGTTGTGTTGGCGTGGTGGCGGGCGTTGTGCTCCATCTGCCGATGTTCCTGATGGGGCGCGATCGGGGATACGTGCTCGCCGGCATGCCGATGGACGCGGGCATGCTCTGGGGAATGCTGTTGATAGTGGCCGGGATGGCCGCAACGGCCTTCGGCTTGCTGCCGCGCGCGCCCGCGCCATCGAGCGGCGGGCCATCGCAATTTGCTCCACGGCCGCAAGGCCGGCTCGGACGTGCCCATTGGGCGTTGGGCGGGTTGCTGGTCGTTGCGCTGATCATCGACATCATGAAACCGGCCACGTTGGGATTCGTCATGCCGGGGGTTCGCAAGGAGTACTCGCTGGCCGCGCGCGCGGCTGCGTGGTTGCCCCTGGTGGCGCTGGCAGGCACGGCGTTGGGCTCGTATCTGTGGGGCATGCTGGCCGACCGGTTCGGGCGGCGAGCCTCGATTCTGCTCGCCTCGGTGATGTTCATCGGCACGTCCATCTGCGGTGCCATGCCCGACTTCAAGTGGAATGTGTTGATGTGCCTGCTCATGGGCCTGGCTGCGGGAGGCATGCTTCCGGTGGTCTACGCGCTGCTCACGGAGATCATTCCGCTGCGCCAGCGAGGCTGGTTCCTCGTGTTGGTGGGAGGCGTTGGCGCTGTCGGAGGCTATTTCGCCGCGAGCGAGCTGTCGGCGTTGCTGCAACCGCTGTTCGGATGGCGAATCATGTGGTTGCTGGGGCTTCCCACCGGAGCAATCCTGGTTGTCCTGAGTCCCTTGATTCCCGAGTCCCCGCGTTTCCTGCAGTTGATGGGCCGGGAAGAGGAGATGCGAGCCGAGCTTGCCCGTTTCTCGATGGCCCCGGTCACCGCCCTCGAGCGCGGCACCGTGTATCCGCCCACCGAGGTTGCTGCAGCGCGGCGCCGGTGGCGGCGGGATGCCATGATGGCGGCCTTGTCATGTGCAGGATTCGCGTGGGGACTGGTCAACCTGGGCCTGTTGGTGTGGATCCCGGACAGTCTGGTGGCCCATGGGGCTACCGCAGCATCGGCGAGTGCGCTCCTGGCTCGCTCAACACTCCTATCGGTACCGGTCATCGTCCTGTGTGCCTGTCTCTATCGCTACTGGAGCAGGAAGGGCACCTTGCTGCTGTTCACGGCGCTCATGGGACTGGGACTTCTGGCCGTGCTCGCCCAGCAGGGCGGTTGGGGACCCAATTCAGGTGCGACGGTGTCGCTAGCCCTGCTGATCGTCGGCTCCTGCGGAGTCATCGCGGTCCTGTTGCCGTATACGGGCGAGAGTTACCGGGCCAGCGTGCGTGGGCGCGCGACGGGTTGGGTCGCCGGCGTATCGAAATTCGGTGGCTTGTTGGCCCAGGGGCTGGCCGTCCTCGGCGTGGCTCCCGTGTTCGCCGTTGCCGCCGGTGCAGTCGCGTTCATCACCTTCGTCGCCCTGGTGTTGATCGTGTGGTTCTGTGACGACACACGCGAGCGCGATGTGGACGAGGCCGACTTGCTGCAAGGGCCTGGGCTGGCGCACCGGTCCCTTCCAGCTCCCTTGCGAGCGGCGTAGAATCGCGGCGCGATACCGTGTCGGCCGACGGTTCGCAGCTACGCGCCACGCAGCGCATCCTCAAAGGGAAGGAGGCTTTCAACGCCTCCGTCCGGGCGAGGACGTCGTCGAGCTCTATCGCATGACGGTGGCCGAAGACGGCAAGACCATGTCCGTCGTCGACACCAACGTGGCAAGAAACCGCAGCATGACCTTCGTTCTGGATAGAGAGCCGTAGCTCACTTCAAACGATGGCAGCCCGGCATCGCCGACCAGGCGCTGCGCACCTCCTCGCACAACGCATCGAGCTCACCCTCGAGTGTCAGGTAGTGGACGCAAGCGCGAATGCTGGGCGGGAAGAAGTGATGCCGCAGCACGATGCCGACGCGCTCGAGCGAGCGCACCCACTGTGCGGGGTTCGCATTCTCGATCGTGAATGTCGTGATACCGCTGCTCGCGTCCTGACCGAGGATCCGGAGCGAGCCGCGTAGGTGATCGCTCGAGAGCGTCCGGAGCTTCGAGCGCAACCGGTTGTTGATCTGCAGGATGCGCGACGAGCGCAGCGCGAGGGACGCGAATGACTCCTGGGTTGCGATGGCCTGCCTGAAACCGGCGAACAGGGCATACGCGCTCGTGCCGGACTCGTATCGCCGCGCATCTTCGGTGAATCGTAGATCGAGCCCGTCCTCCGTAGGCTCGACCGCACGCCATCCGGCAAGGGTAGGTTCAACGTCCGCGCGCGCGTTCTCGCTCACGTACAACGCGGCTATGCCATCAGGCCCGCCGAGCCACTTCTGGCCGCCGAAGGCGTACAAATCGACACCGAGCGCCAGGACGTCGACTGGCACGACGCCGACTGCCTGTGCGCCATCGATAAGCATCCGAGCTCGCGGACACGGACCCCGGCGCACGACTGCCAACAGCTCCAACAGATCACACTGCACCCCCGAAACCCAGTCGACGTGACTGACGATCACCAGTCGGGTGCTCGGCCGCAGCGCTTCGAGCAAGCGGTCCTGCCAACTGCCACCGCCCGCCTCAGCGCTCATGGAAAAGCTGGAGAGGGTGAGGCCGAACCGTTGAGCGGCCTGTCGCAGTGCGGCCCAGGTGCCCGGCGGCTCGGACTCACACAGGACCGCGTGGTCGCCTGCGCACCAGGCGATCCCCCAGATCGCAAGCGCACACGCAGTGGAAACGCTGTCGACGATCGCCATGCGTTGCGAGGGGGCACCGATCAGCTCTCCCAACCGGGTGCGCGTAGCGGCCGTTTCGTGCTCGATCCAAGCTCTCGCGGCACGGGATGCGGGCCCGACGGACTGCAGGGTATCCAGGCTGTTCAGGATTGCCTCACGAGCGGACACCGGCAGTACCCCTCGCGCTCCGTAGTTGAGGTACGTGCAATGCGCGAGCGCCGGATACAGCGTGCGATGTGCCGCCAACAAATCGTCTTCCGAAATGGCCATCGTCGCCATTCACCAGGCCCCATTCACGCGGTGGAGCTGCACGCGCGAGAGTGCCCGATTCGACAGACTTTCGATGGTGGGTTCGCGGAACAAATCTATCAGTGGAAGGACGACACCCAGCTCGCGCTCGAGGCGCTCGCGCAGCTCCACCATCATGATCGAATCCAGGCCGTTGTCCTCGAGAGAGCGGTGCGTGTCGATCTGGTCGAGCTGTTTCATCAAAGTGACCGCCACTGAGCGAACGATCTGCTCCTGCAGACTCGCCGGCGGGCGCGACTCGTTCATGAGCGGCTCTTTCCGGCCAACGCCCGTCTCCGCAGGCGGAGCGAGGGTTGAGAACAGCGGCGTCGTTGCGGCTGCCCCGCCGCTCGCGCGCCATTGTGTCCAGTCCACCGGGCTGACATAGACATGCGCACGCTCCTGCGCCATCAGCTGCTCGAGCGCCCGGGTGGCCGCGTGACTGCTCAGCCCGGAAATCCCGAACCTGGAGAGCTTGTTGTGCACTCCCAAGGCTGCCGCTTTACCAACTTCCAGCCACGCTCCCCAGCCGACGCTGAGCGCAGGCAATCCCATCGAGGACCGCAGGCGAGCGACGTAGTCCATCGCGGTGCAGGCGGCCGTGTGCGCCGCCTGCGACGGCGGAGTGAAAAGAGTGGTCGCGGATGAGAACAATACGAAGACATCCAGGGGCAGCGATAACGACAGTCGATGCAGGTTCCACGTGCCGCTGGCCTTCGCAGCGAGCGACTCGACGAAGTCGCTGGAGTGCTGCGCGAGGAGCAAGCCATCGCAGACCTGGCCAGCCGCGTGGAAGATGCCCCGTATCGGCGCAGCGGTTCGCTCGGCCTGCGCGAACACGGCGCGCAGACTTTCCCAATCGGCCACATTCACGGCGAATGCCTGGACCTCCGCTTGATGCGTCCGCGCATGGGCCTCGATCTGCGCGAGCGTTTCGGGGGTGCCGAGCGTGCGAGCCAACAGCACCAGATGTCTGGCGCCACGATCGATGAGCCAGCGCGCGAGGGTGCGGCCGATGCCGCCCGTCCATCCGGTGACCACATAGCAGGCTTCCGGCGCCGGTGCCCAGTCCCGGTCCTCCCGCAGAGCGTACTCCTCGAGCCGTGCCACTCGTGTCGCTGTCTGGGTGATGGACCAGAGCTCCTCGGTCGAGCGGGTCGAACAGATCGCCGCCAAGGCATCGACCGCGCGCTCGGGGGTCATGTCGGCACTCAGGTCGATCAAGGCGCAGCGCCATTCCGGGTGCTCTACCTTCAGAACAGACGTCGCGCCCCACAGGGCTGCATCGGCCAGGGCAACACAGCGCGGGTCCGGAGCCTGCACACCGCGGGTGACTGTCCAGACTGTCAGGGGCGGGGCGGTGCCGCCGCGGTGTCCCAGCGCGCGCACGAGGTCAGGGAGCGAGCCGGCACAAGCAGAAACGTGTTGGGCACCCGGTTCGCGTGCGGCATCCGGCAGAAGCAGCACGTGTTCCATGTCCGGGGGGGTGGCCCAATTTCTCGCGCACAGGTCGCGCAGGCCGTGAGATCGGTCAGTGCAGGAGAGGACCTCTACGCGAGCCCCCGATTTGCGCAGCCGCGCGGCGAGTCCGTTGCTCAGCGTTTCGTCCGATCCGCAGAGGAGCCAGCATGAGCCTTCGACGGACTGACCGTCTGGCAGTGCTCTTTCAGGCCACGAGAGCACGTACGTCGCGCGTGAAGAGCTGCTCTGCAGCCGTGACTCCTGAGCGCGATGAGCTCGCGCGAACACGCCCCGCAAGCTCGCGACTCGAACTCCATTGACGTCCATGACATCGATGTCGCCCGTCCCAGCTGACGTCGTGCGCGCTGTAACCAAGCAGCGGTTGCCGAGTCGGCCGTTCACGCGGATCTCCTCGACGCTCTGCAGAAGAATCGGGTTGTCAGCCATCGCGGCGGTAGCCGCTAACACCTGCAAGCTCGCATCCAGCAGCAGGGGATCGATCACGGGGTCGCCTTGGCGTTCCGTGACGGCACCCCCGGGCACCTCGATCTCCGCTTCGATGGTCACCGTTCCGCGCCGTAAACGACGGATCGTTCTGTATGACGGACCCAGCTCGATGCCCGCTGCGCTCAATGTGGCGTACAGCTCCTCACAATCGACCGGCGTGGGCGTGACGGCCTCCGTTTGTATCGGTGCAACCTCGATGAGGCTGGCGGCCGGGACGGCGCTGGTTGTCAGATGCTTCGTCCACGGCTGGGTGGCATCGCTGCCGGCGGAGAACAGCTCGATGCGAATCTCGCCCGTTTCCGCGGGGCTGAGCATGAGCTGGAGTCTGTGTACCTGCCCGACTTCGAAAGTCAGAGGCTGCAGCAAGGCGAGATGGCGGAGCACCCAGTCGCAAGCCGGATGCGCCCATCGAACGGCGGCCAGCGACATCTCGATGAGCGCAGCGCCTGGCATCATTCTCCGTGCGCCCACACGGTGTTGGGAAACCAGCGGATGCTCCGCGCTCACTCTGGCTTCGAACAGCGCTCCCCCTCCGGCGAGGTCCAGGCGACGATGCAGGAACGGATGAATAACAGCCTCATCCGGCTCTGAGCAGGCCGGGCCGAGGGACACGGCCGCCCGGGTGTGAGGCGCGGCCGGCGAATTGCGCAGCAACGATGTCAGTACCTCATCCAGCACGGCCGCGTGTTGCCCGGGCCTGCAATAAAGTTTCAGAGGGGTCTCGTGCGCGCCGAACTTGCGCTTGAAGCGGAGTTGTCCGGCGAAAGAGGCGGCGGCGACGCCGTGCGCACTGGAGCTCGAGGCGCTCAGGTCGTAGCTGCCGCCGAGACTGAGTGTCGCGCAGCCTTCGGCGCCCAGCCGCTCGATGATGCGGACGATCGCGGACTCTGTAGTGCCTGCGGGAGTAGCAGGGCCGTAGAACTCGAGATCGAGCAGGTAACCGTCTCCTTTTCCAAAGGCTGTCAGCAGGACTGCGCCGTACAGAGCGCCCGTTGCGCCGCGAGTGACGAACAACCGCCGGCCGTCCAAGGGTCCGCCGCCGAGGATCTGGCCTTTGAGCGTGTTGGCAGCCGGGACAGGCCGCTGCTTGAGCGCTTGCCAGGCATCGATCAATGCGGCGAGGGCAAGGTCGGTTGAGCGGTCGCTTCCGGGGAGGTATTCGACCGTGTCACGCCCTCCGCCACGGGCGTAGCGGCGGAGCTGCTGTCTGAGGCGGCGCAAACCGGAAGCTTCAGGCGTGAAGTCGCGCAGTCCCGTCAGGCGATGCAGGGCACCGACTGGGATGCCTTCCAGTCCGAGCCGCGTGAGGCTGGCATCAGCGCTCTCGTCCGCGATCAGCGCCAGATGGCGTGCGTTCGCTGCGCATTCGCAATGCAGCCAGCGGAGACTCTCAGCAAAGCGTTTGCCATCGCCGAGGTACGCCCAGACAAGGCAGCTGTTGGCCGTGGTGGAGAGATAGAACGCGGCATTTGCTCCGGGAGGGAGCAGGGCCCAGGGCGCCAGATTCGTCATGTTGATCGAGCGCACGCCCAAGTCGTCCCACTGTGCGATACACGCGCCGAGTCTCGCTTCAGCAGCAGTGTTGTCAGCCGCCCGGAGCGGCGGTATCGCGCCGGTGCCTGCCGCCACCTTGGCGGTCGAATCGCTGGGAATCTCGTCGATCCAGTGCCGTTGCCTCTGCCAGGGGTAACTCGGAGGCGCCTCCCAGCGGTGCTTTCCGGGGTACAGCGCAGTCCAGTCGGGTTGCAGCCCCGCCTCGAACAGCATCGCCACGCCGCGAGCGATGGCCTCCGGCGCGGTTTGATCCGCCTGCAGAGACCCGATCGCCAGGCAGGGCTTGCGTAGAGCGCCGCAGACCTGCTTGATCGCAGGAAGCAGGGCCGGCTTGGGACTCAATTCCAGAAACAGCTCACAGCCCTCGTTGGCCAGATGGGCGAGGGCATCCGCAAAGCGCACCGGCTGGAGCAGATTGTCGACCCAGTATCGAGCTCCCAGGCGGCGGCCTTCCAGCCGGCCGCCGGTGACGGAGGAGATGAATGAGAGCGCGCCTTCGCACGGCTGAAGCTCGCCAAGCGAGGCGGCGAAGCGGGCGCCGAGCGGGGCGACCAGCGGTCCGTGACCTGCGACACCGTCTGTGTGCAGCTCCCGGCAAAATACCGCTTCGGACTCCAGCTTCCGCAACAGCTCTCGAACCGCTCCTGCTTCCCCTGAAAGGATCGTCGAGGTCGGGCTGTTATAGCCGGCCACGGCAATCGCTCCGCGGTACGGCGCGAGCAAGGCAGCCGCCCGCTCGTGCGGAATCTCGGCTACAGCCATCAGCCCTTTACCGGCGACCTCGGCGAGCAAGCGGCTCCTCAAAACCAGCAAGCGCGTTGACTGCTCGAGGTCGAGCACGCCCGCGATGTGGGCG
>FTJO01006274.1_pt10 | contig 11940 bp, 9 predicted proteins | sample 1658761 | NCBI WGS metagenome assembly FTJO01 (sample SAMEA3914852, study PRJEB12502) | metagenome | biome: forest; material: soil | place: USA | collected 2011-06-22 | depth 0.3 m | reverse complement strand
CATCCAGTACGGCAAGACCGGCCCGGAGGCCGCGCGCACTGTCGAGCAGCCTCTCGAGGGGCTCGAGAACAGCATCAAGGTGCGGCGCAAGCTGCTGGACGCGCTGCACGATGAGCGGCTGTTGCAGCGCAAGGAGCAGGAAGAGGCCGCCCTGCGCGCCAGGGTGGTGGCCGATCCCCAGCTCGCGACGGCCACCGGCAATCCCTGGGGCGACATCGAGCGGGCCACGCAGACGGAGCGGCAGATCTCGGAGGCCTACACGTTCCTCGAGGCCAGCTCGGGCTTCGGCGGCCGGCTGTTCGGATACGCACGCTCGCTCGTGCGGGCTGCGGACGAACGCGCCAAGCCCAATGAAGAGAGGCTGCGCGAGTACCGCGATACCGCCCTGGATCGCCTCAAGAGGCGGGTCGCGGCGGACGTGCCGCTGTATCCGGATCTGGAGAAAATGATGCTGTCGTTCTCGCTGGAGCGGATGCGGGAGTGGCTCGGGCCGGATCATCCGATCGTGCGTCAACTGCTGGCGAAGGACTCGCCTGACACGCTCGCCGCCCGGCTGGTCGAGGGCTCGAAGCTCGGCGACCCACAGGTTCGGCAGAAGCTGTGGGACGGCGGCAAGCAGGCACTCGAGGCCTCGCAGGACCCGATGATCCAGCTTGCGCGGAGCGTGGATCCCGCAGCACGCGCGGTGCGCAAGCGCTACGAGGACGAGGTCGAAGCGCCATCGCAGGCGGCCTCGGAGAGAATCGCGCGGGCGCGCTTCCGGGCGTTCGGCACGAGCATCGCGCCCGATGCGACGTTCACCCTGCGCCTGAATTTCGGCACCGTGCAGGGTTGGGTGGAGAACGGGCATCCCATCCCGCCCTTCACCTACGTGCAGCGGCTGTTCGAGCGGGACACCGGCCAGGATCCGTTCAACGTGCCGAAGAGCTGGCACGATGCGCGCGCAAGCCTCGATCCCAACACGAAGTTCGACCTGTCCACCAACAGCGATATCGTGGGTGGCAACTCCGGCAGTCCGCTGATCGACGCGCAGGGCCGCCTGGTCGGCCTCATGTTCGACGGCAACATCCACTCGATCTCGGGAGGCTACTGGTTCGACCCCGAGTTGAATCGCGCTGTGGCGGTGCACCCCGCGATCATCGTGGAAGCGTTGCGCAAGGTGTACAAGGCCGATGCGCTGCTGGCGGAACTCGGACTGAAGTAACGTGGCTTCGCAGGCGCGCCGTGCGCTTCGGCTCGGGCCGGCGTGCGGCGCGCCGACCCGCCCCGGAGTCAGCGAGCAGCGCGCGCCACGATGCGAAACTTCACCCGCATCTCGTCCTGGACCTGCAGCGCGCCGAGCAGGGCGGAGAACGGCGTGAGGCCGAGGTCGGTCTGCTTCAGCGGCAGCTCTCCAGAGACGACTACCTCGTCCGGCTTCATCTCGTAGTGCACGGGCGCAACGACTGAGTGCGGCGACTGGCGAACTTCCACCTGCATATGCGCCTCAGCCTCCCCGGCAGCGCGACCCTCGAGGCGCTCGGACTGCAACACGATCTGCGGGTATCGCGCGGCATCGAGGAGTGCCTCGCCGAGCATGTTCCGCCGGGTCCCCTCCCGCGCGGAGTCGGGAACGTCGGCCGAGAAGTCGGCGCCTTCCTTCGCCCGCAGGGGGGCCTCGTCCACCGTCATGCCTCCAACCGGCACGCGTATCTCGAACGTCGTTCGCATGACGTCGGCCGGCACGTAGATCGTCCCCGCCAGCTCATGGGATGCGATGACATGATTGTGCCCCGCCTTGGCCAGCGGGCCGGAGCGATAGACGAGGATCGTGAGGAGCGATTCCGTCGCGACTACGTCGTACGGCCGTCCCAGATGCGCGGCGGGAACAGCGTGGCCGCGCGGTCCGGCCGGCGGCGTGGGGTGCTGGGGGCAACCGGCGACCAGCAGGGTCAGCAGAATCACCGGAATCGACGCGAGCGGCCTTGCAGAGCGGGCAGCCCCGGAGCCGGGCCGATCCGTTCCCGCACGGAGGATTTCAAAAGAGGCGGTCACCCGCTTAAGCTTGGGTCCCATGGCAGTCAGAAACTCCCTCCGGCGCTGGGGCTCCATTGCGCAGCTTTTGCACTGGGTCATCGTCGCTCTCATTATTGTGCAGGTCACCCTCGCCCTGATCGCCGACAATGTGACGGGCTATAAGAAGATCGCCCCGCTGGCGTACCACAAGTCCGTAGGCATTACGATACTCGGCCTCGCCACGCTGCGCCTGATATGGCGCTGGACCAATCCTACCCCGGCGCTCCCAGACGGCCTGAAGCCCTACGAGCGGGCGCTCGCGCACTTCACCCATGCGGCACTGTATTTGCTGCTGTTCGCCCAGCCCCTGTCGGGCTGGATGATGTCCTCCGCCAGGGGCTTTCCGGTAAGCTGGTTCAAACTGATTCAACTGCCGGATCTCGTTCCCCGGAGCAAGCCGCTGTACGAGGCGCTGCTGCAGACCCACGACCTGCTCGCCCTGGCGTTGGGAGCGGTCGTGCTGCTGCACGTCGCGGCGGCCCTGAAGCACCATTACGTCCTCAAGGACGAGGTGCTGCGACGGATGCTTCCCTTTACGAAAACACGCTGAGGATCGAACACCCATGACCGTCTGCACGCCCCCGGCGCTGCGCGCCGCGCTGCTGGCTACTCTCGTTTCCGCCGCCTCGTGGGCCGCCGCCGCCCCGGTGCGCTACACGCACGACCCGGCCAAGAGCTCGCTCCAATACTCCTTCGTGCAGGCCGGCGCCCAGAACAAGGGCACCTTCACGAAGTACTCGACGACCCTGGACTTCGCTCCCGACAACCTGGCCGCGAGCAAGCTCGACGTCGTGATCGACATGACTTCGCTCGACACCGGAGACAAGGACCGCGACGACACCCTCCGCAGCCCGGATCTCTTCTCGATCGCGAAATTCCCGCAGGCGCGGTTCACCTCGGCGCAGATCGTCAAGACCGCAGACGGCTATGACGCCGTCGGCAAGCTCACCCTGAGAGGCGTGAGCCGTGACACGCACGTTCCGTTCACCTTGCGCACAGCCACTGAGCAGGGCAAGGCCGTGAGTTACCTTGCGGGCAAGACAACCATCAAGCGCCTCGATTTCGGCGTCGGACAAGGGGACTGGAAATCCACGGAGTGGGTGGGAGATGAGGTGACGATTTCCTATTCGCTGCGGCTGACCGCTGCGCCCTGATGAGGGTGCCGCGCACACCGCAGGCGCAGCGCTTCTTACGCGCTCTTGCGGGCTCGAGTAGTGCCAGGGCTGGATCGGCCGGCGGAAGGTCGGCGCTTCAGGAGGGCCGGCGCTGCAGCTTGGACGTGCACAGATCGTAGATGGAGCCCATCAGGATCTGCACTGAATGGGTCATCGCGATCTCGATGCCCTTCAGGGCCGCATCCTTGATGGCCTTGGTCAGCAGATCGAGCTGCTCGTCGGACAGATTCTCTGGCATCCGCGTCGTGATCTGGACCGAAGGCACATCTTCGACTATCTGCCTGAGGATCTGGTAGACGCAGTCGGCCTTGGCGCGCATCAGCGATTCGTCATCGCCGAACAACGTACCTATCGCCACCAGTCCGTCCATGGTCTTGGCGCGAGTCTGCTCCCACTCGCGCTCCGTTCCGAAAGCAACATGTATCACCTGACCCATGATCGCCTCGTTGCGCCTCATTGCTCACCGAACTCACCGCAAGATCCGTACCTTGGGGCGCCGACATTCAAGCGCTGTCCTCAGCGTCACGATGGCGTACCTCCCGTTGTCCAGAGGGGAGGCCGCGCGGCGTCCGACCTTATTGCGAGCGCCACGGTCAGACACCCGGCAGCCTAGAAGAGACCGAGTGCCCGGACCAGAGCGCATTACTGGTGAGATTGCGCAGAAATGCGCAGACGCGGCCTAGCTCAACGCCTCCGTGCTCTCCCGCGCGCAGCGCGACGCCTCGTGGTCGGGCGTTTCGTGCGCGGGCGTTTCGTGGGCGGGCGGGCAGCCTTACGCTTCACGGCGGCGCCCCTGGCGGGCGGACGTTTGACCTCTCTTCGCTTGGGCTGCTGGCGCTTTGCAGCCTTGCGCAGCACGCGAGTGCGCTTCGCCTTCTTAGGCTGCGGTGGCCTGCCGCTCACCGCCTTCTTCGCTCCTGCCTTCTTCGCTCCTGCCTTCTTCGCTCCTGCCTTCTTCGCTCCTGCCTTCTTCGCTCCTGCCTTTCTGCGCTGCGCCGCTGGCGGCGGGCGCCGGGCAGCCGTCGCCGGCGGGTCCATGCCGCGCAACTGATCCAGAATCGCCGGATTCTCGAGCGTGGAAACGTCCTGCGAGATCTCCTCGCCGCGCGCCACCGAGCGCAGCAGCCTCCGCATGATCTTCCCGGAGCGGGTCTTCGGCAGATTGTCCGCAAAGCGAATGTCATCGGGGCGCGCAATGGCGCCCAACTGTTCCGCCACCCAACTGCGCAACTCCGCAACGAGTGGCGCCGTGTCTCCGACAGGCCGCTGGCCGCGGCACACCACGAAGGCGAACACCGACTCGCCCTTGATCTCGTGCGGCTTGCCGACCACGGCCGCCTCCGCGATCCGCGCATGCGAGACGAGCGCCGACTCGATCTCCATCGTGCCCAAGCGGTGTCCGGCCACGTTCAGCACGTCATCGATGCGGCCCATGATCCAGAAATAGCCGTCCTTATCCCGATGCGCGCTGTCGCCGGCGAGGTAGTAGCGGTTCTTGAACTTCTCCCAGTAGCCCGCCAGGTAGCGGTCATTGTCGCGCCAGATCGTGCGCAGCATCGCCGGCCACGGCTTCCTGATCACGAGGTAGCCGCCCGCATCCGGACGTGTCACGGGCTTGCCCGCATCGTCGACGATGTCGACGTCGATTCCCGGCAGGGGGAGCGTGCACGAGCCCGGCTTGGTCGGCATTGCACCGGGAATCGGGGAGATCATGATGGCGCCGGTCTCGGTCTGCCACCAGGTGTCGACGATCGGGCAGCGCTCGGCGCCGATGACCCGGTGATACCACATCCAGGCCTCGGGATTGATCGGCTCGCCGACGCTTCCCAACAGGCGCAGTCGGCTCAGATCGTATTTCGCAGGCAGCTCGTCGCCGAGCTTCATCAACGCCCGGATCGCGGTCGGGGCGGTGTAGAAGATCGAGACGCCATGCGCCTGACAGATCTTCCAGAAGCGCCCGCCGTCCGGGGTCATCGGGCCACCCTCGTACAGGACCACCGTCGCGCCGGCGGCGAGCGGGCCATAGGCGACGTAGCTGTGCCCGGTCACCCAGCCCACATCCGCTGTGCACCAGAAGACATCGTCGGGGCGCAGATCGAACACCCATTTGGTCGTGATCTTTGCGCCGAGCAGGTAACCGCCGCTGGAGTGTTGGATTCCTTTCGGCTTGCCCGTGGAGCCGGACGTATAGAGCAGGTACAGGGGATGTTCGGCGTCGACCCACTCCGGCTCGCACACGGGCGCCTGACCCTCGATGACCTCATGCCACCAGTGATCGCGCCCCTGCGCCATGGCGATCGGCTTGCCCGTTCGGCGGTACACGATGACGTTCTTGACGGTCGGGCAGCCGGCCGCGAGCGCCTTGTCCGCCGCCGCCTTCAGCTCGACGATGTTGCCACCACGCCAGCCGCCATCGGCGGTGATCACGAGTATCGCTCCCGTGTCCTCGATCCGGTCCTTGAGCGCCGGCGCCGAGAATCCTCCAAACACGACCGAATGGATCGCGCCGATCCGATTGCACGCGTGCATCGCGACGACGATCTCGGGAATGAGCGGCATGTAGATCACGACACGGTCGCCGCGCTTTACGCCCTGCGCGCGCAGCGCGTTCGCGAAACGGCACACTTCCGCGTGCAGCTCCCGGTAGCTCAAGCGCCGTGTGTCGCCCGGCTCGCCTTCGAAGATGATCGCGGTTTTGTGGCCGCGCTCGGCGAGGTGGACGTCGAGGCAGTTGAACGACACGTTCAGCAGCCCGTCGGTGAACCACCGGTAGTTGGGAGCGCTGGAGTCGTCAAGCGTGACCGTGAACGGCTTGTGCCATGACAGCTCGCGTCGCGCCAACCCGGCCCAGAAGCCGATCGGGTCCTCCGCGGCTTGCCGGCGCAGCGCCGCCAGTTCCTCGGGCTTGATCTGCGCGCGCGCTGCGAACTTCGGCGCAGGTGGGAAGGATCGCTCTTCCTGCAGCGCCGACACGATATTCTTGCTCACGATGATCGTCCCCTCGCTCAACCTGATGCGGCGGCGAGGGAGCATACCGTAGTCTGAAATCGCCTGAGGACCGGCGCGCGCTTGCGGTCTTGGAGACATTGGCATGGAACGGGAACTTGGCGTAGAAGGAGCGTTCTGCAGCCCGTCGCATACGCCTCTGCCGCTCAATACGCCGACACGCGCCGAGACTTTACGGTCTGATGCCGCACACGCGGCGGGCCGGTGGCTGCCTTTAGCCCTCCTGAGCGCGCTCCTCCCCGCCTGCAGCGCGCCGAGCGCGCCGCATCGGGCCATGGATCGCCAGTGCCTGGAGGTAGACGGCCGGCGCGAGACGACACTGACGGTCCCGTCACCTGAGGCCGGCCTGCTGATCGTGACGGTCGAAGAGCGTGGGCTCACGGTATCGGCGCGTCTGGATGACTCCTCACGGCCGGGATCCTCGCCCGTCGACCGGCTCGGCTCGATCGCCCTGGCAGCAACCTCGAGCGCCGGGCAGACGCACACCCTGCGAGTGCGCAGCGAAGACTCGCGTGACCTGAAGGGCCTGGTGTGCGCGTCAGCGGAAGTTGTTCCGGCTTCGGAACCGGAATTGCGCCACGCCGCAGACGCGTTGGCGCGCGCTGCACAGGCGGTCCACGAGCGCGACTGGGACGCAGCCTTCGCCCACTACCAGGCGGCGGCCAGGAGCTACGACCATCTTGCGCTGCCCCGCCGCGCGGCGCCGGCGCGCCAGTCGATGGCAGAGCTCGCCTACCGGCGCTTCGATCGCAAGCGGGACAGCTACGCGCTCGTCATGACGGCCATGAATGACTACGGCGACGCGGCCGGCCCCCTGGAAATGGGCTCGCTGGCCGCGCTGCAGGCCAAAGCGCTCATGGATATGCCGGGCGTCGCACCGGCCGACGTGGCTCCCGCGGTGCGCGCGCGGCTCGCGGCGGCACAGCGTCACTTTCGCTCGAGTGCCTTCGGCGCGCGGGAGCTTCCGCGCCTGGACATTGTCCTGGGCTCCTTCGAATTCGGGCTCGACGCCCCCGTGCGCACGACCGAGCTGTACCAGGCGGCCGCGCGGCGCTGCCGTGAGTTGCGCGATTGGGACTGCTACGGGATCGCCAGCCAGAATCTCGCGCTGCTCGCGGAAGAGCGCAACAACTACGCTTTCGCGCTCTCGGTGTACACGGACGCGCTGCACTCCGTGAACCCGGATCTCAACCCGAAGCTCGTGGCCGACATACAGGACAACCTCGGGCACCTTCAGGGGGCGATGGGCATGTTCAGCGCCAGCGAGCGCACGCATGCGGCGGCCATGCTCAACTACGCACGGCTCGGCGATTGCCCCGGCTACCGGCGAACTCTCTCGCGCACCGGCAGCCTGCTGGTGCAGATCGGAACCCTTGGCGACGCCGAGAGCGATCTGGGACGCGCGGCGTCCCTGGATTGCCCGAGCCTCCTCGCTGCAGCCGGCACGGCGGCGGAAGCGGCCACGACTGGCTCCGGACGCGAGCAGGCTTGCCGCCATCCGATCAATGCGGAATCGCTCGGGGTTGAGAACAAGCTGGTCGTGTTCAGTGCCCTGCTCTCGCTCGGCGATGCGCTGTCACTCGAAGGGGAGCTCGTCCGCGCGGAGGCCTGCATCGAATCAGCAAGCCCCTACGCTACGACGGCGCGGGCCCGCATGCGTCTTGCCAACGCCCGTGGCAGCGTATTCCTCGAGCACGGCGATGCGAGCGCGGCACGGGCCTCATTCGAACAAACACTCCGCATCGCGGACGACGCCGGTGTCCCTGCCGGCAACGAGCATCGCGGATCGGCTCGCCTGGGCGTCGTGAAGGCCGAGCTGCTGTCGGGGGATGCACAGACGGCACTGCGCAGCGGCATCGAGGCGCTGCAGTCGAGCGTCGCGCGCGCAGATATCGATCAGACGATCACGTCGCTGCGGCTCGTTGCCTCCGCATATCGCAACTCCGGGCGGTCCGGTGATGCCGCCCGTGCGCTGCGGGCCGCACTGAGCCTGTCGGAGGCCGTGCCGATCGATGAACTCGACGGCGAGAAGCGCGCCACTTACCTCGCCACTCAACACACCGTGTTTGCGGAGCTCACCGAGCTGCTCGCCGTGCAGACGGATTCCGGCGACGCAGACGCATGGCGCGCCTTCACCGTTTCGGAACGGGGCCGCGCGCGCAGCCTCCGCTACGCCGAGTCCCAGGAGACTCGCGATGCGGCCTCGGGGCTCGAGGCGCCACCGTCCGCGCGCTACCAGCAGCTGCTGCACGATGTAGTCCAACTGGCAGACGCGAAGTCCGCAGGCACGCCCGCAGCATTGATCGACATGCTCGGCGCGGCTGCGGACCGGTATGGCTCCGGTGCGGAGACCCTGGAGCGCACGCGGCTCGAGCAGACGCTGCAGCGCCTGGATGCAACCCTGGTCGAGTACGCTGTGGGCCCACGCGACCTGCTCGCGTTCATCCTGGATTCTGGGCGGCTCAGCGTCGTGCGTCTCGGGAGCCGTGCAGAGGTCGCGAGCGCAGCTGCCGATCTGCGTGAGCGCCTCCGCGATAGTGAATCCCCGGCGGCTGAGGTGCGGGTAGCCGCTGAACGGCTAGCGCGCCTGGTTCTCTGGCCGCTACGCGGACAGATCTCCAGGCAGCGCCTCATCCTCGTCCCGGACGATGCCTTGCACACTATTCCGTTCTCCGTGCTGCCCTGGTCGTCCGATCCCAAGGCACCCTTGGTCGTGGAGCAGACCGAAACCGACATCGCGCCGTCCGCGCTGTTTCTGACCCGCCCACATCAGGCGACGGCGCCACCTCGCGGGTCGGCCCGCATCGAGCTGATCGGCGACCCCGTCTTCCGGATCTCCGACTGGCGCCGGGAGTGTTTGGAGGGCAAGGCCGCTTCCACCGAGCCTGCGGTGGCCATGGATCGTGCGATGACGGACTGGTCCGAATCTCTCCCGCGGCTCCCGGGCACGCGGGCTGAGGTATCCATGATCGCGAAGCTCGCCAGACAATCTCTGCCGGGGAGTCACGTGGATGCACTGCTGGGTTGCGCCGCGGTCGCCAGTGGACTGAGGGGGGCGGTCGCAGCAGGTACGGACCTCCTCCACATAGCCACGCATGCCCGGGTCGATGCGCAGCGGCCACGGCTGTCCGCGTTGGCGCTCACACCCGACGGCACGGCGCGGCCTGCGACCTCCGCGTTCGGCCTGCTGGATATCCTGGGATTGAAGCTGAATTCCCGCCTGGTCGTGCTCAGCGCCTGCGACACGTCCCGCGGCAAGCTCCTGCCCGGGGAGGGCGTGCTCGGGCCGGCCCAGGCATTCCTGCAAGCGGGATCGGCCGCGGTCCTCGCCAGCTACTGGCGAATCGACGACGCCAGGACTGCGAGCTTCATGCAGAAGTTCTACACGCACCTGTTCGCCGAGCATCTGCCGGCGGCGGTGGCTCTGCGCCGTGCACAACTCGAGGCGGCGCGCACGTCCAGCCCGCACTACTGGGCGGCCTTTGCGCTGTATGGATGGCCCGACAGCTCGATGTGACTTGTGCCGGCTCGCGCCCGTTTCGGGCAGGCCGCTGAGATAAGCCGGCTCCTCGCAGCAGTGACAGGTGCGGATCGATCATCCGCCCACCCCACTCTCTCGAGGAGACTCCCATGTCGCGCAAAGTCACGCTGTCACTCGCAGTCGCAGCGCAGTTCTGCATCGCAGCTCTTGCCGCCAGTGCCCCCGCCCGGGCAAGTGGCGCCATACCCGACTACTTCTTCAAGGAGTGGACGGTGACCAAGAACTGCGTGGAAGCCCACGCGGGCCTGGCCGCCCGAGTGCAGGCAGGGCTCAAGTTCAAGATCTCCGCGGGAGCCGACGACGGCAGTTATGTGTTTGTGGCCGAGGATGCGGGCCAGTCGCGCTGGGCGCGGAACTGGAACGGGCTGCAGCTCGCCTACCGCCCCGGCACCCAGATGACGACTTTGCCCGCGGATTTCGAGTGCGTGCCGGGCGCCGAATCCACCTCGCCGTTTCTCGCGATGTCCGGCTACGCCCAGTCGGCGGAGCCATTTTATGAGCAGGAGCATTGGTACGGGCTTGCGATGATCCACGGCCAGCTCGAACACGTGCTGATCTTCCCGCGTAACACGACCGGCGCGACCTCCGTAGTGGTCGTACTCCAGTCGGTCAACTCACCGAGCACCGTGCAGCTCGACGACGACGGAGTGCTCCACGGCCAGAACTGATCAGATCGGCGGGCGGGACGCGCGCGGACTCCTTAGGATTGCCGCATGAGGCAATTCACCGCGCGCACAGCCGGCAAGTGGCTGGCGCTAGTGGGTCTGGCCTTGGGGCCGCACAATTCGTGGCCTCAGGCGGGATTTCAGTGCCGGCCTCTGTCCTGCTCGACGCTGCTGCCGTCTCTGCCGGTCGACGATGCGCACACCAACGACTGTGCCTACCGGGCCGGCAATCTCTGGTGGGTGGATTATGTCGCCGGCTCGCTTGCCTGGACGCAGTCCCCGGATGCGCCACCCCTGAATCCGGTGATCGTCGCGGTGTTCGATGACGGCGCCTACATCGAGCACGAGGATCTCCACACCCAGCTCTGGACCAACGAAGCGGAGCTCCACGGCAAGCCCGGCTTCGACGACGACGGCAACGGATACGTCGACGATGTTCACGGCTGGAACTTCGTCGACGACAATCCGGACGTCTCCCCGGGCGCAGCCTGCCGTGGGCGCGTGAGCCACGGGACTCTCATGGCGAGCCTGATCGCGGCGCAGAGAAACAACGGTGTCGGGATTGCCGCCGCCGGCTCGGATGCCGCCCGCCTCATGATCATCAAGGTCGTGGGTTGCGGAGCGGGCAACAAGGACCAGCTCGACCCGAAACGCCTGTCTCGGGCCTTGGATTATGCGACCCGGATGGGGGCTCGGATCCTGAGCTTCAGCAACCACTGGTACGCGACCACTCCCGAGCTGGATCGGGCATTCGCGCAGATCGCGGACCGCCCCGGCTCGCCCCGCGCCGCAATCGTGGTAGCGAGCGTACCCAACAGGGGGGAGCCTGCCGCCGGCTATCCCGCCGCCTACGGCTTCCGGCGCATCGTCCGAGCCATTCCCATCGGCAACGACGACTCCATCTCGCCCGGAACCAGTCCGGCGCCGATTGGACTTAATCTAGGCGCGCCCAGCGCGTGTGTCATTGGGGCGGCGACCCCACCAGAGCAGTACCGCCTGGAGCAGGGCAGCTCAAATTCGACAGCGATTCTGGCAGGGGTACTGGCCGGCATCTGGGCAAGCCCGCCCTATGCTAGATTGACTCCCGACGAGTTCGTGGCAGAGGTCGTGCGGAAGCGGATGTCGACGACGCCGCGCCGCTCAAAGCCGGGTTCGCGCCCGCCGTATGACCACGGTGTGCCGCTGGCCGACGCTTGCGTCCTCGCGACAGAAGAGCGCTCCGCGCGTGTTTGTCGCGGCCAGGAACCGACTGAGAAACGCGCCAATGAGCTACAGCGAAACACTGCAGGGAGAGACAGCCGATAAGACCCTTGAGCGGGTCGACAGGGGCGATTTGTCCCTCGTAGAGGCCGTCGCAGAGCGCAGCGAATTCCAAAATCAGCTGTATGTGAGATATCGGCGCCCATTGCTGCAGGTATTCCTGCACAGGCGCATCGATCGCGACGCGGCTGAGGACTTGCTGCAGAGGACGTTCCTCCAGGCGATCAAAAAGATCCGC
>FTJO01372174.1_pt1 | contig 11968 bp, 10 predicted proteins | sample 1658761 | NCBI WGS metagenome assembly FTJO01 (sample SAMEA3914852, study PRJEB12502) | metagenome | biome: forest; material: soil | place: USA | collected 2011-06-22 | depth 0.3 m | reverse complement strand
GTGCTCATGTTGCTGGCTTCGGTAGTGTGGTACTTGCGCGTGTACTGCATTGGGAACAGCTCGGCGAACTTTCTGCCGTAGCTGGCGATGAGCCAATCCTCGTACTGATTGATCTTGCGCTCGGGGCCGTTCTGCTCCTTGACGAAATCGCTGATGATCTCGACCCGCAGCTCGGTCGGCAGGGCATTCAGATGCAGCTGCGCGGGATGCGTGATGCGGATGCCGCGCCAGTAATTGGCCAGATTGATCTGTACCTGCTCGTAGCGCTGATCGATGTACTGCGCGAACAGCTCCTGAATACGCGCTTCCTTGGTGAAGGAGATGTGGGGTCCCAGGTCGAACAGGAATCCCTTGGAGTCCCGAAACGAAGCCGTGTGGCCGCCGTAGTACGAATTCTTGTCGTACAGCACCGGGCGGATGCCCGCGCCGTGCAGATGATACGCAGCACCGAAGCCCGCCATTCCGGAACCCAATACGGCTACCTTCATACGGCAGCCGCCACGCGGCGCGCCTGCTGTGGCACGCTCAGATCGACGGCGCCGGGCCAACGGCGCAGCTGCTCCTGCCACAGCTCATCGCTCAGCCGAGTCGCCGGCATCCGCACATCCGCGAAACTGACGACGTCATCCTTGGCGATGTCCCGCAGGAGAACGCAGTTCTCCGACAAGGCGATCGGCAATGCGTTGGCTGCGCGTGCCGTGGAATGGTTTTCGATCAGGCCGTAGGCGCAGAAGCCTCCGACACCATCGAGTTTCTCGCCGGCCTTGAGCGGGCGCTTGGCGACGGTCACCACTTCGCACGATGGCCCGGCCAGCGGAGCAACGGTCGGGTCGGCGTGAATCACGGCTCGCGCGATGGTGGAGGGCAGTTGAATGTGCGGCAGGTGGAACGGTGTGTAGAACACGTAGAAGGGGCCATCGCCAAGCTTGTAGTAGGCGAGCTGGGTGCGCTTGTACGGGTTTTCCTCGTGGACCACGACAAAGCCGCCCGTATGGGGGGAAGCTCCCACCGAGTAGTCGACGATGCCGCCGGCAAGCATCGCGTCGGGAGGCAACAGTTTGGCCAGGTCGCGTACGTAACCGCAGGCCGGTCCCGTCATGCCGCGGCGCGCCACCTTGAAGCCGGTTGCGTTGGCGAGCACCGTCGTTTCCATCGACAGCTTGGTGGCATCGGCGAACGAGGTGACCTTTCTGACATCCTGGTCGTGCTTGAGTGCGAATTCACGCTGTGTGTCGGGGGTCCGATAGTAATCGACCATCCCCTTGATGTTGCCGGCCGCCACCGGCTTGAGGCCGACCGACTGGCAATAGCGCACCAGGGTCATGGCGACACCCGGCTCGTCGCCGTCGGTGTGCGTCACCACCACACCGGCCTCGTCCGCCTTGGCTTTCAGAATGGGGCCGATCAGCGAGTCGAGCTCTGCGTTGACGAGAACGACGGGCTTGCCGTGTTTGAACGCATCGAGGGCAACGCTCGCCCCGAAGTCCACGCTGCCGGTCACTTCGACGATCAGATCGATGGCATCGCAGCGGGTCAGGACCGTAGCATCCTCAGTGATGACCGGGACTCCGCGCGAGATGCTGGCCTCGGCCTGCAGCGAGGTGTCCACGGCCTGCCACTTGTCGATGCCGGCCTCGCGGAACGCGCGTTCGGCATTCTGTCGTGTGCGGTTCGCCATGCCGGCGAGCCGCATGCCCGCAACAGGGGTACCCAGTTGAAGAGCGATAGCACGACCGGTGGCTCCCGCCCCGATGACTCCCACGCGAATGGGTCGGCGGTCCTTCTCTTTTTTCTGCAGCACGCTGTAAACCGCTTGGTTGCGCGCTGAGGTACTACCCAGGTCCCCAATCATGACTTTATCTCCCGTCATTGTTTCTGATCGACGTATGGCCACGCACCGTCCTGCGGCGTCACGAAAGTCACGGGCGCCGGCCATCGAATCGCAAAAGCAGGGTCATCGTAACGGACTCCGCGGGCCTGCTTGGGTGCATAGATCGCAGAGGCCATATAATAGATGTCCGCGCCGTCGGTCGTTGACAGGCAACCGTGGGCGCAACCTTCAGGTACGAACAGCATCCGCCCGTTGTCAGCGCTGAGCTCCGTACCGTACCACCGGTGAAACGTCGGCGAATCCGGTCGCAAATCCACCACGACGTCGAAAATGGCCCCCGCGGTACAGCGTACGAGCTTGGCTTCCAAGGCAGGTGCCACCTGGTAGTGCAGGCCCCGCATCGTGCCTGCGTGGATGCTGTGTGCCATATTGGCCTGTACGGGGACGAAACCTATGCCGTGGGCTGCGAACTCGTCGCGGCACCAGGCTCGGAAAAAGCGCCCCCGGTCATCTTCGTGCGGTGCGGGGTCGATGACCCAGGCGTCGGCTACCTCGCATTTGGTGAATCGCATAGCAACTGATCGATCGCCCCCGGGCGCCTTACTTTTGGTTTTGTGCTGGACACGGCCAGAAGGGGCCGTCAGGCGCAAGGCGGCCCATTGCGGACATTGTCACGAATCGTAACGACTATACCGCGACGCAGGTCGAAAATCCGACCGACAGTCCTTGAGCCGAGGGCAGAAATTCCAGCTTCGCTACCCTTGCCTGGAGCTCTGCGGAGGCTCCCGGGTCCCCGGCCGGGCCCCTTCCCGGCGCGCACCGGCGACCCTGGATCTTCTCAGCGCCTTCCGGGAGTCCGCCCGGGTCAAATCCATGCCACCCTCTCCCTGGACATTCCTCCGCCCGGCTGTCAGGCCCGAGTGCAGCGAGATGCCAGGAATATGTAAACCGCAGCAGGGTATTTCTGTGCGCGCTCTGCCGGTGGACGCGCGAGTCGCCTAGGCGGCGCCCGTTTCCAGGCAACGCATGAGCCGGAGCGCGCAGGCTTCAGTCGCAGAGATCTGCCACCGGCTTTCGTCGACGATTCGACCGGTCCTGTAGTCGGCCATGATGTTGGCGCGAATGGTGCGTGCCAGCTGCGCATCACTGCAACGCTTCCAGCGGAAATCCGGCTCCTCACCGGCGTACACGATCTGTCTAGCCAGGGCAACCAGCTGTGCGTCGTGGCGGACAGGGCGGTCGAGCAGGTCGCGGATCTGGCCCATCAGAGTCTGCCGCTGAGTGGCAAGGATTGGCGTCGCTGCCAGCATGGCTTGCGCGCTGCCGGTCGCGAGTATTCCCACGAGCAGCCGGCGGCGCATGGGATCCGGAGCGCGCGCTTTGAGCTTCATCGTGACGTCTCGCGCAAATGATCCGCCAGCCGCAGCGCAAGGGCGACGATGCTCAGAGTCGGATTGCCGTGACCGCTCGTGGTAAAGACCGAAGATCCTGCGATGTACAGGTTCTCGATTCCGTGCACACGGCCGTCCGAGTTGACCACGCCTTTCGCCGGATCATCGCTCATGCGCGTCGTACCGCAATGATGCCAGCTGATCGGTATGTCGTCCGGCCAGGCATTGCGCTTCATTTCCATCGGAACATGCAGTTTCGCAATGCCTGCGGCCCCGAATGCTCTGATGCACTCATCGATCGCCACATCGATCGAATGTCGGTCCAGATCCGACAGGTGCCACTCGAGGCGTGCGCGTGGCATGCCCAGAGCGTCGCGCTCCTGCGCCAGACGCACGCGGCTGGCAGGATTGGGCGCCTGCTCCTGCGTGGTCACGATCTTGTACATCTTCGCGCCGTGTCCGCCCGGCCGGAATTCCGCCTCCACTGCCTCGTCGAGGTTTTCCCACAGACTGTGCAGTGAGTGTTTTACGTCCTCCCACGTCGAGCGCTCCGGGACGCCGCCGTAGGAAGTATCCTGATTCGTGAAGTACTCGGACCAAGTGGTCTCTACGATCTTCGCGCTGTAGTTGACAGTATGACGTTCGCGCTGCACGCGCGGATCCAGCGTCAGGTATGCCATGACGTTCGCGGAACGTCCGCCCGGGTGCCGCGAGCGTCGCGCGGTCTCGCGGGAGATGGGTTGGTAAAAGCTCAGATTCAGGCGCGGGTCCTGGGGCAGCACCCCGGCGGTGTCGAGCACTATGTGTTCCGCGAAGAAGCGCCCGACGAGGTCATGGTCGTTCCCCAGGCCTTGTTTGACGGTCTCGCTGGAGGCGAGCAACAGTCGCGGATTCTCTATGCCGCCTGTGGCCAGCACGTACCGCTTCGCAACAACTGAGAAGCCGTTGCCCTCGAGCGTGGCAACGCGCAGGCTCGTTACACCCCGGCCGTTTTCCCGCACGTTGAGCTGGGTCACGGTCGAGTTCAGGCAGGTGGTGATCGTTTTCGATCGCTCCAACGCCTCGCGATAGCGCACTCCGAAGCGGGTGGGTGGGCTGAACTGAATCAGCCGCGAGTTCACCCGGCCAGCAGGCAGATTCAACAGAGCGTCCTGCGGCAACTCCCAGCCGGCGGGGTCATAGTCGAATTCGCCCAGCTGGCAGATCTCCTGCGCGCGCGGGTAGTACGGTTCGAGGTGCGTGCGATTGATCGGCCAGCCGCTGTGCGGTACCCACTCGCGCGCCTCGAAATCGATTGATTCGAGTGGCCGGCACCATCCGCCCCAGTGCATGGTCGAGCCGCCCAGGCAACGCAGGCGCGCGCTTTCCAGCGGCACATACCGTTGGCCGGCGATCTCTCCCCTGGCGAGGTCCTGCGAAGCCGGCTCCGGATCGAGCCCGCCGCTTTCCAGGACGAGGATGCGGGTATTGGCGTCCTCGAGAGCCAAAGCGAGAGTGATGCCGGCGGCACCCGCGCCGATGATGCAGAGGTCTGGCGCAAGCGTGTCGCGCGCGGGGAGCGTTCGCCCGTCGATGATCAAGAGAGCCTTCCCTTCGTTGGTGGGACAATGATCTTATCGTCCCTCGTCCCCAGACTGTGATGCACCGCACGTTACACCAGCGGCTGCGTGCGCCTGGGGACGAGGTCACGCAGAATACCGAGAACGCCGCGCGGGCTGGGCGACTGCCGGAGCAGTTCGACAACAAAATCCGACGGCGACAAAGGCAAGATGGTGACGACCCGACAGCCGCTGGCGCAACTCGCGAAGCTGGCGTTGCTCGGCATGTGCTGCGCGACGCTGGGGATTCTCGCGCTGTACGTGCTGTCCGGTAGGTTCGGCGAGATGTCCTCGACCGCCGCTGCGGCAGCGGCCGCCGTCCTGCTCGGCGTATCCGCAGCGACCGGCTATGCCGGCCTGTTTCTGAAAGCCTCGGGAAAGGTGCGGGTGGCAGCGGAGATCGCGGCTCTCGTTGTCGCCCTGCTGGGCGCAGAGTTGCTGCTGCGGATCGTTTCACCCGAAACCGCTTCGACTCAAGTGGCGCGCAAGGTGGATGCGGACCATCTGGGCCTGCCCTTCGACCTGCGGACCAAATCGGAAGTCGTCGCGGACCTGCGTGCGCACGGTATCGATGCACTTCCGGGGATGTCGCGCGAGTGGCCGCGGGTTGCGCGGGTCCGGCAGCAGCTTCCCGCGGGACTGTTTCCGCTGTCCGACGCGTCGAATACGGAGATCGTCGAGTGTAACGAGTCCGGTCAGTACCTTCGCTGGCACACCGACGAATTTGGATTCAACAATCCTCCCGGCCTGATTCTCAGCGGTCATGTGCAGGTCGCGGCGGTGGGGGAATCCTTCACATTGGGCCACTGCGTGCCGGTCGAGCAGTCCTTCATTACCGTGCTGCGGCAATCGTATCCGAGGCTGGCAAACTTCGGGATGGAAGGTAGTGGGGCGCTGGCTCTGCTCGCGAGCTTCCGGGAGTATGTGGAACCGCTCAAGCCGCCTCTGGTCCTGTGGATCATGCATCCCTTTACGGCTGATGCGGCGGCGGAGAATGCCGATCCCATCCTGAGCCGGTATCTGGACCCCGGATTTTCACAGCACCTCATCGAGCGGCGCGCCGAGGTGGATGAGGCGATCCGCGAGATCGCGCTGCCGACTCAGTACGAGTCCGATGCCGCCCGCCATCGCGCCATGGAAGCGGCGCAGCGGGATCGCTTCAGCGGAATCCTCACGCTCTCGCAGTTGCGCGTACGGCTGCACCTGCCTGAATTGCTGGCCAAGCCCGATGCTCAGTTGGACCTGACGCCGTTCGATCGCAGCGTCGATCTGGCACGGCGAGCCACCGAGAGCTGGGGCGGTCGATTCGTCGTCGTCATCATGCCTCTGTACGAGGAAGTCGTGGCTCATACGCTCGGAGGTCCTTTGCATCATGACGCGCTCGTGCAACGCCTGCACGCCCAGGGAATCGAAGTGATCGATACCGTTCCTCTGTTCACTGCTTCTGCCGATCCAGTCGGCCTGTATCTGATGCGCCGGGCGAATCATCCCAGCGCGGCAGGACATCGATTGATTGCGAACTACATCACCTCTCGATTGAGCACGGGGCAGAGCGGACGGGCCGTCATGGCACGCGGTGAGGTAAACAAATGAATTCGCCTGCCGTCGCTCCCGAACTGCTCGAACGGGTGCAGAAGTCGTTTCGCAAGACGTTCGGAGCGCGCGTGCCGTTCAGTGCCTCGCTCGAGCGGAGCACCGAGCCGCGCTGGACCTCTCTGAAGCACGTCGAGTTCCTCATCGCGCTCGAGCAGGAGTTCACGGTTCGCTTCGACGGTGCCGATGCGACCGATCTGGTAAGCATCGCAGCGGTCTGCGCACGTCTCGCCCGGGCACCGGCAGGCTGACGATGCAGGACCTGCGCCTGCAGCGCGCCTATCTCATCCGCCTCGTCGAAGAGCGGCTGCTGGCCCTGTTTTCCGAGGGCAAGCTTGCCGGGACGACGCATACCTGCATAGGTCAGGAGCTCTCGGCAGTCATCCTGGCTGAGAGCCTCGATCCAGAACGGGACATCATCTTTTCCAACCACAGGTGCCACGGGCATTTCATCGCCTGGACGGATGATGTCGAAGGATTGATGGCTGAGATCATGGGCGTCAGTACGGGCGTATGCGCTGGTATCGGCGGTAGCCAACATCTGTGCGGGCGCCGCTTCTTCAGCAACGGCATTCAGGGCGGGATCGTTCCGGTGAGCGCGGGTCTCGCGTTCGCGCAGAAGCTTGCGGGCAGGAACGGCGTGGTAGCGGTTTGCATCGGCGACGGGACCCTCGGCGAGGGCGTGATCTATGAGACCATGAATATCGTCGCACGGTGGGGGCTGCCGCTGCTGATCGTGCTGGAAAACAACCAGTATGCGCAGTCGACGCACCAGGACGAGACTCTCGCGGGAGACATCTGCGCCCGCGCCGCCGCCTTCGGTATCCGCACCTACTCGGGAAACACCTGGGAACCCGACACTCTCGCGGCAACCATGCAGTCGGCAGTCGCGCTGGTCAGGAGCCACTCAGCGCCGGCGTTCGTACGCGTCGACACCTATCGTCTGGCGGCTCACTCAAAGGGCGACGACAACCGTGATGCTGCGGAAATCGCGCGTTTCGCGGCGCGTGACCCGCTTAACATGCTGTTGAACGCCGCACCTGAGAAGGCGCATCTACCTGCGTTCGTTTCGATGCGCTCGCGTGTAGAGAACGCAGTTTCACAGGCGTTCGCTGCCCGGGCGCGCATGGAGCGGCCGGCGTCCGTGGAAATGCATCCCACGCCGGGGCGGCGCGCGGTAAGCCCGCAGTCAGGCACCCAGCTCGATTCGATCAACCAGGCGCTGAGCACCTGGCTGGAGGAAGACGAGCGTGTCGTGCTCCTGGGCGAGGATATTCGCTCTCCCTACGGCGGCGCATTCAAGGCAACCCGCGGGCTGTCCGACCGGTTCCCGGGCCGAGTCCTGAATGCGCCGATCAGCGAAGCCGCCATCGTCGGCGTGGGAAATGGGCTGGCCCTCGGCGGTCATCGCCCGATCGTCGAGATCATGTTTGGCGATTTTCTCACCCTCTGCTGCGATCAGCTCATCAACCATGCGGCCAAGTTCAAGAGCATGTACGCCGAGAAAGTGCGTGCGCCACTCATCGTACGCACTCCGATGGGCGCAGGGCGCGGCTACGGTCCCACCCACAGTCAGAATCTGGAAAAGCATTTCGTCGGAGTCCCCGGGTTGATCGTTGCGGTGCTCCATGGACGCACGCAGGTCGAGGCGCTCTACCGTGCCTTGCGCCGGATCGACGATCCAATCGTCCTGGTCGAGAACAAGCTGCTGTATCGGGAGCGCGCCGACGCGCCGCTTCCGGCCGGGTACTCCCTGCACGAGACCAACGCGCTGTTGCCCACGACCCTCGTGATTCCGGCGGCGCCACCTGACGTGACCGTCGTTGCCTTCGGACGGATGTCGGGGCTTGCAGAACGCGCCGCGGCCGCGCTGGCCGAGCGGGAGGAGATCCTCGCCGAGCTCGTCTTCCCGCTGTGCGTATCTCCCCTGGATATCGAAGTGATTCAGGAATCGGTCGCGCGCACCGGACGCCTGCTGGTCGTGGAAGAAGGCGCGGCAGGCTTTGATCTGGCCAGTGAAGTGATCGCCGGAGTCGCCATTGCGTATCGCGGGGACGTTCCATTGCGAGCGCGGCGACTTGCGGCGCACCCCGCACCGATTCCGTCGTCAATGGAGCTCGAGCGTCTCGTTCTGCCGGCAGAGCAGTCCATATTCGACGCGTGCGTGGAGCTGTTCGATGTCTGAGCCCACGCGAGTGCCCGTTCCCCAGATGAACGTCAACGATGACCAGGCGGTCATCGTTGCCTGGCAGGTCGCCTCAGGGTCGATAGTGGCGGGGGGCAGTCCAATCGCTACTCTGGAAACGACCAAGGCGACGTTTGACGTCAACGCGCCCTGCGCGGGCTATCTGTTTCATCGGTACGAGAAGAAGACCGTGGTCGCAGTCGGTGCAACGTTTGCCTGGATTGCAGACGATGCCAGGGTCTCCCTGGAAGCGCTCGAAGCGCTGGAGGCGGCACCCGCCGCGTCGGAGGCCGCTGTCGTTCCGGTCGATGTCGATGCCCGTTTGACCCGCAAGGCCGCAAGGCGCATGCGCGAGCTCGGAGTCGGGCCGGAGCTGTTGCCCGCCACGGGACGAATCGAGGTTGCCGACATCGAGCGGCTCGCCGCCGCAAGGCCCGCACCACGGGCAGCGATGCGCGGCGCCGTTGCGGGTACGAATTCGCAAGCTGCGCCGGACGACTGTGAGCCGCTGGAACAAAGTACATCCAAGATCATGGAGGTGGCGCGGCTGACGGAGGTGTACCGGTCAGCCGTGCCCAGTTCCGTAACGTTGCCGATGTCACCCGGGCGCGTGCAGGAGCGACTGCGCGCTGTCAGCGCTGAAAACGGTCCGGTGAGTCTGCTCGAGCTGGTGATTCGCGAAGCAGCGGTCGTGCTGGCCGACTATCCGCAGCTGAACGGCTACTACGCCGGGCGCGCATGGAAGTATCGGCACATCGCCGTCGGATTCGCCGTCAACGCGGGCAAGGCGCTGCGGGTGCCGGTAGTGCGCGCTGCAGGCGGCCGATCGCAGCTCGAGGTGTGCCGGGCAGTCCGGGATCTGACACTGCGCTACTTTCGCGATGAGCTGTCGGTGGAGGATGTTTCCGGCGGTACGTTCACCGTGACCGATCTGTCGGGTCACGGGGTGACGCACATGATTCCAGTCCTGAACGACCGGCAAGCCGCCATCCTGGGCATCTGTGCAGCCGATCTGGATGGCGTGCAGCAGAATCTGGTGTTGACGTTCGATCATCGCATGGCCGACGGCATGCGCGGCGCGGAATTCCTGCGCGATCTGCGCGACTGCCTGGAGGCCTGAGCGCGGCACGCGCAGGATGAGCCATGCTTTTCAACTCGCCTTCGTATGTGTTTTTCTTCGCAGCGGTCTTCTGCCTGTACTGGGGCTTGCGCCGCAGGACTGCGCAAAACGTACTGCTGCTGATCGCAAGCTACTGCTTCTATGGCGTGTGGAGCTGGAAGTTCCTGCTGCTGCTGTGCTTCAGCACGCTGTTGGATTTCAGCTGCGGCCTGCTCATCGATGCCGCGGCCACGCCGCGCCGCCGGCGTGCATTCGTGATTGCCAGCGCCTGCATCAACCTCGGTTTCCTCGGATTCTTCAAATACTACGGCTTCTTCGTCACCGAGGCCGCGGCGCTGCTGACCTCGCTGGGACTGCAGCCTCACGTGCACGTGCTGCAGATCGTGCTGCCGGTAGGCATCTCGTTCTACACCTTTCAGAGTCTCGGCTATGTCATCGATGTCTATCGCGGCAAACTTCCGGCCGAGCGCAATCTGCTGAGCTATGCGACGTTCGTCGCCTTTTTCCCGCAACTCGTGGCGGGACCGATCGAGCGCGCCGGGCACATGCTGCCGCAGGTGAAGGCGGAGCGTAAATGGAGCACGGCCGGGCTGGAAAGCGGGCTGATGCTGATGGTCTGGGGTCTGTTCAAGAAGATGGTGATCGCGGACAACCTGTCCCCGTATGTCGATGCCGTCTACTCCAGTCCCGGGCACTATTCCGCGGCCACGCTGCTGACTGCGACCGTGTTCTTCGCGGTGCAGATCTATTGCGATTTCTCGGGGTATACGGACACTGCGCGCGGCACGGCGCGCACTCTCGGTTTCGAGCTGATGCAGAACTTCGACTTTCCGTATTTCTCGCGCAGCCCGGTGGAATTCTGGCGTCGCTGGCACATCAGCCTGTCGCGCTGGTTTCAGGACTACCTCTACTTCCCGCTGGCAATGCATTACATGCGCAAGGGCGGCTGGGGCGGCAAGTACCGCGCTCACCTGATCTCGATGGCACTCATTGGAGTCTGGCACGGAGCCAACTGGACCTTTCTGGTCTTCGGCCTCTACTGGGGTTGCATCATCGCCGGCTATCTTTACGTGTCGGAGCGCATTGCGGCGGCACCTGAGGATAGTGCCGCAGTCCGGCTGGCCAATAGCGCATTGCTGAGCCGATTCGGCCCGGCGCTGAGTGTCGCGGTCATGTTCGTGATTGCCTGCGTGGGATGGATCCTGTTTCGGGCCCGCTCCCTGGCGGACTTCTGGACCGTCCTGGCGGGCTTCTTCGGCGCCGCCGGCGAAGTCGGCGTCAATCGTGTCGACGTGCTGGACGTACGGCTGCTGTGGCTGCTCGTGTTTGCCATGTGGGCGGCGGAGCTCGTCTATCGACACGCGCCGCGCCTGACTTCCCTGGCAATCGGTGGCAACAGGAGGCGCCTGTTCTGGCGCGCCGCGCTAGTATGCGTGACCGTGCTTTCGTATGCGGTCGCGCAGCACGGGCGCGCTCAGCCGTTCATCTACTTCCAGTTCTAAGGCTGCGCCGCCTTTCGAGCACGACGGCCTCTTTCCCTCCCCCTTTCCGTAGGCCTGCGGCCGGCTGCGAATCCCGCAGCGGGTGTCGCGAATGGAGTCTTGGAATTCCAGACAGGGTTCCTGCTATCCTTCGCGCCTTCATAAACGGGCGCCGCCGCGGTCCGCAGCCGCGATCGCCTGAATTTCGCGCTAGACTTCCGTGTCTAAATGGGGCCATAGCTCAGCTGGGAGAGCGCTTGCATGGCATGCAAGAGGTCGGCGGTTCGATCCCGCCTGGCTCCACCATCGAATCAAGGCGTTACGTTCTTCGCCGCCAGCTGCAACTGCCCGCCGGCGGACTGGTGGGGGTCCACGCCTTCGCGGCCCAACAGGCCGGATACGCGACGGGACTCCAGCCGTGGGATTGCGTCCACGTGCCCGTAGTGCCCCGCGGGCAGGCAATCGTTTGAGTAGCCGTAGCCGGCGCGGCACCGCATACCTGCGAGCCTGCGATCGTCAGCGAGACGGGATTCGAAGGAGCGCTGTTGCCGCTCGAATCCTGAGCGATGATTTCGAATCGCCAGGTCCCTGAGGCCAGCGACTGCAACGTATACGTGGTGGTCGTGGCCGGAAGGCTTACCGATTGCGAGAAGTCGGTCGTGCCGTAGCGAATGGTGTAACCCGTAATGCTGACCGGATTGCCATCGATTCCCGTAGCCGGAACTGACCACGAAAGCTGTGCGGGGCCGGTCACGCTTCCCGTCGGCGG
>FTJO01012111.1_pt3 | contig 11982 bp, 13 predicted proteins | sample 1658761 | NCBI WGS metagenome assembly FTJO01 (sample SAMEA3914852, study PRJEB12502) | metagenome | biome: forest; material: soil | place: USA | collected 2011-06-22 | depth 0.3 m | reverse complement strand
GAACCACACGGCGTACTTCATGCTGTCCCCCTGCCTTTATGCTGCCGAGCTTAGACCTCGCGCACGCATATCGCCAGCTAGGTAGCGCCTGAGGGTCCCGGATACGCCGCAGCCAGCGTCTGCAGGTCCTGGGGCGTGAGAGCTACCGAAAGCGCCGCCGCGTTTTCCTTGGCATGGACTGGAGAGCCGGACTCGGGAATCGCGATGACATCTCCGCTGCGGATAACCCAGGCCAGTGCAACCGCGGCTGCCGAGCATCCATGCGCGGCGCCGATCTCGGCTAGTGTACGGTCATCTGTCACGAGATTGTTGGCGCCGCCGAGCGGCGAGTAGGCCATCACGGGCATGTTGTGCTGTCGGCACCAGGGCAGGAGATCACGCTCGATGCGGCGGTTCTTGAGGCTGTAGGCGACCTGATTGGTTGCGCATTTGGGGCCGTCAGGCACGCGGAACAGATCCTCCATTTGTCCTTTGTCGAAGTTGGATACACCCCAGGCGCGAATTTTTCCCGCTGCGCGCAGGCGCTCGAATGCCGCCACGACGCCGCCGAATTGCTTGCCGGGCACCGGCGAGTGCAGCAGATACAGGTCGATATGGTCGGTACGCAAGCGAGTCAGGCTCGCCTGGCAGGCACGGGCGATGCCATCGCCGGACACTTCATCGGCCTCCACCTTGGTGACCAGGAATATTCGGTCCCGCTCACTCGCGATCGCGCGGCCCAGGAACTGCTCGGAGCGGCCATTGCCGTAGTTTCCCGACGTGTCGATCAACGTCATCCCCAGTGAGACGCCGCCGTGCACGGCTTCTTCTTCGACCGACGAAGGATGCCGCCCCTGTCCGAGATGCCAGGAGCCTTGACCGACCGCCGGAACGGAGGTGCCATCTGGAAACTTTACGGTACGCGCGGTCGTGCCCGTGGCGGCAAGTGCCCGCGCTGCGCCCGGCGCCCCAAGGATCGCGCTTACGGCGGGCAACGATAAGCCGAACGCCGCACAACGCGCACTGAATTGACGGCGGCTAAGCACACGCTTGTTCATGGTGTCCAGCTCCTTACTCCATCCCCAGGGACTCAGCTGGATGATCCCTCTCCCGGGGGCGCTGTGTCACCTCGAGGTGTGCGAGGCGCTCCGGGTGATTCCCGCATTGCCGTAGTGGCCGCCGATGCGGCCATCGCGGATGAAGTCAGCCATCATCTGGAAATAGCCCGGCGCGAAGCGTGTGGAGATACGCTCGCCGTTCGCGCTCAACTCATACTCCGTCATTCCGTGCTCGGCGCCGGGATAGACGGCGAGGGTGTAGTCCTTGCCTCGAGCGATCAACGATCGGATGCGCTTTGCCGTCTCGGCGCTCGGCGCCTCCAGGTCGTCGCTGCCGAGTATCCACAGTTGCGGCGTGGTGGAGGCGCGCAACGCCGGCATCGGCTCGTAGCGGAAGGGAGTCTGGACACCGAGTTGCTCGGCAATGGCAGCGCTGATCTGTTGTTGGTTGAGCTCGAGGATGAAGAACAGGAAGTCTCCGTGCACATCCTTGTACCAGGGCTCGGACTTGTACTTCTGCCGTAGCGCAGCGAACGTCTCGTAGCCTTCCTTACCGCCTGTTTCGACCACGCGTTCGCCGGCGCGCGCCAGTTCCAGCGCCTTGCGGGTATCCGCGGCGGAGTGATGGTGAAAATACATGTCGAGCGCTACGCTTTCCTGGTCCTCCTCCAACACCGTGACCGCCAGGCCAAAACTCACGATCGCGAAGTCCACCGGCGCGCGATTCGCAGCGAGCGGCACGACCCATCCGCCTTCGCTGCCGCCCTGATAACCGATGCGCCCGAGCCGCGCCCCGCCGAGCCGCCGGGCTTCCTTCATCGCGGCGATGGCATCCGCGGCGAGCACGTCAAAGTCCTGCGTGTACGTGCCTCCTGACACGCCAGTGCCGCGCTTGTCGTACACGAACACCCCGATTCCTTGCGCCGGAAACATCCGCTGCAAAGGATAAGAGTCGAGGGCGGAATCGTGCTCGGAACCGTGCACCAGCACGACCACGGGAACCGTTCCCGTGTCTTTGGCCGTGCCTTTGGGCAGCACCAGCCTCCCGACCAGCTTCACACCCCGGCTCTCGAAGGCCGCATCGCTCACGTCGAAGTCGATGCGCGTGCCCGGCTCCTTTCCAAAGAGAATCCGGTGCGTGTCGCAGCCGGAGAACGAAACGGTCTTCCCGTCAGGGCGATTCGTCCAGCCAAAGGTGCTGTTCCAGCTACCGTCTTTCCGCGGATGCAGCTGGCCCCTCTCACCCGTGAACATCAGCCAACGCAAGGTGTCGCCATCCGAACGCGCGATATCCACCCGCCTGCCATCGTTCAGGCGATACGAGCCGGCATGACAATCCATCGGCTCAGCCGCCGACGCGGGCGCCGAAATCAACAGCAAGGTCGCGAGAAGAACGGATATGACAGGCACTCTCATGGGTACTCGGTTCTACCTTCCCACACGCGGGCTGTCTTGGACGGATTCAAGGTGGCTTGACGGACAGCCCGCTCACCTGGAATATCTGAGCGATGCTGCAGCGTTTCAGCGGCGTTTCCGTCAAGCGAGTCATCGATCGGAGCCGGGCTCTGGTTCCCGAGCACGCCCACGACTGGCCGGTGCTCTCGCTGTTCGTGATGGGAGCCTATGCCAATCACACGGAAGTCGGTGAACAGCTCTTCTGCGGACCGTCGGCGGTTCTCTACCGGGCCGGAGCGGCTCATCGCAATGTCGCGGGGCCCGAGGGGTTCGAGCAGATCGAGATCGAGTTCGATCCGGCGTGGCTCGGACCGGCGGCAATCCCGGATCAACCTGTGCAGCACTGGATTGGCGGCGATGCCGGGGCCGAAGCGAGATCTTTCGCACGACTGTGTGGTCGCGAGTTGAGCGAATCGCTCCTGCTGAGGGCCACTCGGCAATTCCTGGTGGGCAGAAGCCGCCAAGCGCAGCGGCCTGCGGGCGAGCTGGCGAAGGTGGTTGCGCGGCATCTCAGAGGCGATCCCACACTCAGGGTGAGCGAGCTGGCGAAGGCGGTAGGCCGGCATCCGTCCTGGCTGGGTTCCACCTACAGACGAACCACGGGCGAGGGTCTGCTGGATACGGCGGCGCGGCTTCGCGTCGAGCGCGCGGCTCGCTTGTTACGAGAGACGGACGAGCCGTTGGCTCTCATTGCCGCTGAGTCCGGCTTCTGTGATCAAAGCCACATGAATAGAACCTTCCAACGGGTGCTCGGGCGCCGCCCATCCTCGGTGAGGCACGACCGGGTAGCGCTGCGATCGTTCTGAAGTCCGCTCAGGTGGCACGCAGCGCAACTGTCACGGGTACTCGCGCGGCCCTGATCGCGGGCAGAAGACCTGCGAGGGCGCCGATGCCCAACGCCCAGCCGAGGCCCAGCAACGCAAGAGCAGGCGTGACCGCCATATGGAAGCTCTGGCCCATCGGGCTCGCGAGCAACCCGTTGAAGAGCAACCATGCCACCAGGGCGCCGAGCAGAGCGCCGGGGATAGCCAGAAAAACCGACTCCAGCACGATGGCCGCCACGATCGGCGTGCTGTTGAATCCGACGGCCCGCAGCGTGGCCAGCTCGCGGCGGCGCGCATCGACGATCGCGTACAGCGAGTTGGCCGCACCGATGGTGGCGGCAAGCGCCAGGATCGAGCCGACGAAGTAGCTGATGAAATTCAGAATGCCGTTGAGCTGCTGCATGTTCTGCTCGAAGATTTCCGCCTCGTGCTGGACCTTCAGGTGCAGCGTCGGATTGGCCTTGAGCGCGTTCTTCACGTCTGCAAACGCCGCGGGCGACTGCAGCATCAGGTTCGCCTGGTTGTAGGTGTTGCGGCCGGAGGCCGACAGCAGCGTATCGCCGTCACCGAACACAACACAGACGGTGCTCGCGAGCTCGAAGTTCCCAACGACGAGCCAGTCGCCGCCGCGCAGGTGCCGCTTGCTACCCACGGTGAAATCTTCGAATTGACGCACGCACTTGTTGCTCGCGATCAGCTCGTGCAGTCCGGGATTGAACATGCGCCCTGCGGTGATGCGCAACTCGGGCGTGTAATCGCGGAGACCGGGGGTCATCCCGATCACGGGAAAACCGCTCTGCCTGCCGTCGACCTTGCTGCGCGCCTGCACGAATACGAAGGTCTGGAAGACCACGATCGGCTTGCCTTGTGCGTTGCGTCGTATGCCGGGGAGCTCCGTGATCTGCGGCGCTACGTCTTTTCCGATGTTGCTCTGCGCGGGTGAGGGCGCGTCGATGCTCGTCAGAATGGCGCGATAGGGACTCACGTTGCCCATTGACTCCTGTCGCGCTCCGACGCCCAGCGCCAGCATGGAGACCAGCACCCCGACGGCACACGTCACACCGATAACGATGGTAGATACCAACCCGAGGCGCGCTGGGATGCCCGCGATACCCATGCGCAGCAAGGCCCAGAACTGTTTTGCGACATTCATGTCAGGAGTTACCGTCCGGCCAGGGCATCGACAACCGGGAGCCGCGCGGCTCGCGAGGCCGGCACCGCAGCGCTGATCAACGCCACGAGGACCGCTCCACACAGCCCGAATCCGACGACGATGAGGGGCATGGAGAGCCCTGGTACGAACTTCCCGGCGTAAGGGAAGACTGCCAGCGCCAACCCGAGCCCGATGAGCGCGGCGGCGATGCAGATGACCAGCCCCTCGCCCACCACCATCGCAAACACGGCACGATCGCTGAAGCCCAGGGTCTTGAGCACCGCGAGCTCGGGACTTCGTTCGCGAATCGTCTGCATCATCATGGTGGTGATGGAGAACAGCAGCGCCACCAGCACTGCACTGATGATGGCGCGGATCAGGAAGTCCACATCCCCGATCGCGCGCATCTGCTGTTGTGCGTTCTCACGGAACGAGGCCGTCTTGGTCTCGTTGGAGGAATTGGCGAACAGCCGATCGATGGTTTCGGACATCTCCGCCGCCCGTTTCGGATCGGAGATGATGGCGTAGAAGTTGCGCACCGTACCTTTGTTCTGCACCCGCGCTTCGTCCAGGTAGGCGTAGTTGATCACGATCAAACCCGACTGGCCGGGCTCATGATCCGTGACGTGGCCGACGATCTGGAAGCTCCAGGTTCCCGACCCATCGCTCTTCAGGGTGTTGGAGGTGAACGGAATCCGATCGCCGACGTGCCAGCCGTACTTCTTGCCGGTATCTTCGGTGATCAGCGCGCCGTCGCGCGTCTTGCGCAGGGCCTCGAAGTCCTGCGGCAGGATCTGGAACAGGGTCGGGACGGCGTTCATCCACATATCGCTCGGTGGCAGTGCCAACGCGAATACGACCTGGTTCGGCCTCTGATAGCTTCCCAGCCAGCCGTCCGCGAAAGACACCTCCTTCACGCCGGCGAGCGAGCGGAGACGCTCGAGGTAGGAGAGCGGCAGTGGCGCTCCGCCGAAATCAGCAGGTCCGACGAACAGGAGATCTGCGCGGGTGGCGGCGACCGACCGATCCATGCCGGTCTTCAGGCCCTGCAGCACACCGAACAGAGCGAAGGCCACCGCGACCTGCAGGAGAATCAGCGCCGTGCGCCCGGGCCTGCGCCAGATACCGGACCAGATGAGAGGCAGGTACTTCAGGGCTCGTCCCCGGTTGCGTGTGCTTGAAGGACCACTCTACTGGGGGGCGCGCCGCGGGAGCGAGAGGTTATTCGACCGGACGGGTGTTTTTCCCGATCAGCCGTGGACGCGCTAGCGCTGCCCCAGGAGGAGCCGGCGCGGCAGGGTCATGCCGCGCAGAGCCCTCTCGAGCAGCGCCGGACCCAGGACCCCCGCGGCCAGCCCCAGGACGAAGCCGAGCTCGGTTGAGGTTACCTGGGCAAATTTCAGGACGGCCCGAGAGGCCGCCACGAAGAACGGGTGGAACAGGTAGATCGTGAAGGAATACGCCCCCAGCAGCTGCAGCGCTCGCCAACGGGGGAAGCACTGGATCAGGGTCAACGTTCCGCTGGCCCCGATGAGCAGTCCGAGCAGGGTCCCCGGTTCGGCGATGTGCCCGTGGGCTGCGATGGCCACCGAGTGCAGCGTCATCGCTCCCAGAAAACACGCGGCGCTGACCCAGAAGACCGCCGGCCTTCGCAGGATCGCTCGAAACCGGTTTGCTCCGAGTCCGAGGAGGAAGAAGGGCGCCAGATAGGCGGCGTGCACCGCGCTGAACATTGCGCTGTCCGCATCCTCGAGGCGTAAATACAGGTGCAGCGCCATGGAGAGGGCAAGAACGAGCGCGTAAGGCCGCAAGCCCGAGAGCAGTCGCAGGGACTCCAGCATCACGACGGCCAGGAATATCAGCACGATCGCCTGCAGAAACCAGAAGTGCACGTAGGGGAAGACGTAGATGCGCCAGATCTGCTCCAGGGGCCGCCTGCCGGTGGATTCCGGAACCACGAGTGTCAGCAGGAAATACAGCGTCGACACGCAGATCAGCGGGAGCAGCAACCGGGTCAGCTTCTTCGCGGCGAAGGCGCGCGCCGCTCCCTGAAAAACCGGCCGGTAGGCGTATACGAACCCGGACAGGAAAGTGAACAAGGGCATGCGCAGATGCATGAACAGGTTCGAGAACTGACGGTAGAGAGAGTCTTCATCGACTCGCAGGCCCGAGCCGGCGTGGGAGCCGATGACGTGAAAGGCGACCAGCAGCACGCAGGCAAGGCCACGCAATGTCTGGACTCGAAGGGATTCTCCGCTGGCCCCCGTACGAGTCGATTCGATCCTGCGCGCCGGTTCAGCGGGCGTTGCATCGATCGCCGTGCCGCTCATGTTGGTGTGTCTCGAGGGAGGGCGAAGCGGCGACGCCAGCAAGCCGCATGCCTGCGGACAGGGGCGGAGTGCTCGAAGGGCGCTCCGCCCGCGCGCTGAAGGGCCGTCAGCGCTGCTCGGCCAGATACGCGATGACATCGGCCCGGTCCTGGGCATTGGGCATCGCAAAGAACATCTTTACCCCGGGCACCAGTGCCTGCGGATTCGCGAGCCAACGATCCAGGGTGTCCCGGTTCCACACGATGTGCGAGCTCTTCAGCGCGGGCGAGTAGGCATAGTCCGGAATGGTGCCGGCGACTCGCCCAACCACGCCGCGATGTCGAGGTCCGACGTCATCCTCGTCCAGGGAATGGCACCCCATGCAGATCTGGTACACCCTCTGGCCATGCATCACATCGCCGACGGGTTTGTCGGCGACGGTATTGGCGCATACGGAGGCTGTCGCGAGAACCAGGAGCGCTGCTGAGAGCGCCACGGCCGTTGCGACGTCAGAGTTTTCTCCAGCAATCATCACGGTCCGACCTCTTGCCTAGGCGAGCGCTGTGTCATTGAGTACCAAAGAGCGCGGATGGGCCCGAACCGACACACGGGTCATACCGAGACGGTGCGCGAGCTCCTCAGCGGGCACCTTCAGGGGGCCCGGTCCCGGCCCCTCGCCGGGGGCCGGCTGCGGATAGGCGGTTGAGCGGGCCGTGTGGAAGGTGATGTTGCCTTCGACCTTCTGCACGATCTGGTGAATGTGTCCGTTCAAGACGGTCACGGAGCCGAAGCGCCGCAACTCGCTCATGAGCGCATCTGAATCGCTGGTGCGCCAGCCCCAGGGTTCGTAGATGTTCCACAGCGGCATGTGAGCGAACACCACGATCGGCGTGCTCGAGCCGCGCCCGGCGAGATCCTGCTTGACCCACGCGATCTGTTCCGGGCCCAGATAGCCGGCGCCGCCGTCCTTGGCCTGCAGCACATTGATGAGTGCCACGAAATGCACGCCGGCGTGGTCGAAGCTGTAGTAGCCCTTGTTGTTGGAGGCCTTGCCGAAGCGATTGAAATATTCCGACACCGTCGCGTCGGCGACGTCGTGCTCGCCCGGTACGGTGTGCAGCTCACTCGCGCGGAGCCGCCCGAGCATCTGCTGCGCCACGTCGAACTCTTCCGGCTTGGACAGATGGGTGATGTCGCCGGTGTGCAGGATGAGCGCCGGCTGCTCCGTCATGCCGTTGACCAGGTCTATTGTGGAGGAGAGCGTGCCATTCACATCGGGGTTGGCATCCTTGTGAAATCCGATGTGCGTATCGCTGATCTGGATGAACAGAGGTTTGCCCAGGTCGGCGTCGTTGCCGCGACGACTCGCGGCGCGGGCCAGGTCGATCGGCGTCAGAACTCCGCCGCTCAGCGCGAACAGAGTTCCAGCGCCGCCGAAGGCCATGCATTGCAGGGCGCGGCGGCGCGACAGACGGGGTGAATTTTCGGTCATGAGAGTCCTCCGGTGCGGTTGCACACCAGAAGACTTCATCGCGCGGCGGTTTATTCCCGCAGGTCCTTGAAGAACACCGTCGTCGAGCAGAATTCGCCCCCCGGCAGGAGGGCGTAGTCCGGAATGACACCGAGGCGCTGCCAGCCCTGCCGCGCATACAGCCGCTCGGCGTCCTCACTGGCGGTGTCGAGAACGAGCAGCGTTCTGCCGCACGCGCGCGCACATTCTTCAGCGGCGCTGAGCAGGGCGCCGCCGATTCCCTGACCTCTGGCGGCGCGTCGCACCAGCATCTTCGCAAGCTCCCCGCGATGGGGCTGATTCTCAGGCTGTGCCCACAGGACCTGGACGGTCCCCAGGATCTCGCCGCCTGCGCCTTCGGCCACCAGTACCGCTCGCTCCCCCCGCGCCAGACTGCCAGCCGTCTCGCGCCAGAACGCGTCCGCCTTCGCGCGGGTCATGGGCAGCATGAAGCTGACTGACGCGCCCCCTTGCACGCAGTCGATGAGCACATCGCTCAACCCTTCGATCTCGCGATCGTTCATTGTTTCAAGGCGTCGAACCTGCTTCATTTCTATGACGCCCGGTGGTTCGCAGAGCTGACCACGACGATATAGCGAGCGGGTTTGCGGCCCCGGTTGTGGAATGTGACCGGCTGATCCAACTGCATGGCAAGGCAATCGTCTTCCGAGAGGGGATGCGTCACGCTGCCAATCGTGACTTCGATGCGACCGCTGCGCACCCAGATCTGCTGGTGAAGGGCCGCATCGCGTGGGCCCGTCTCATAAGCCACTCGGGCACCCGCGGGCATCGTGACATCGACGATCTGGAGCGGCGATGGAAAGTTGGCGGGAGAAATGTTCCGGCGCACATAGCCGGACTGCGGATCCCGCCAGGAGGTGCGCTCGGAGCCGTGAGATATCGGCTTTGCCGGCACGGCCGGATCGTCGAACAAGGCGGCGAGGGCGACGCCGAGTCCCGTTGCAATCTTTTCCAGCACGACGGCGGTGGCACTGCTTTCTCCGCGCTCGATCAACGAGAGCATGGAGCGGCTCACGTCGCACCGGGTCGCGAGTGCCTCCAGACTCATTGCACCGCTCGTTCTCAGCGCGCGCACGCGGGCCGCGAGTCGTGCGTTGATGCCTTCCTTCATACTGGATATCATATCCAGTATATTGGATGACCGCTAGCGCTGCCGTGTCCGCAGCATCGCGCTGCCGAGATTGCGCGCCCTCAGGACCTACTTGCGGCGCGGGCTCTTGGCTTTGGACTGATTCAGTGTCACGGCCTCACGAATCAGCGCCTTCAACGCCTTCTCGTTGATTTTCTCGCCCTCGCGAAAGTCGATGGCGCGCCGCGTGTTTCCCTCGAGGCTGGAGTTGAAGAGGCCCGCGGGATCCTTCAGCGCCGCGCCTTTGGCGAAGGTCATTTTCACGACGCTCTTGTAGGTCTCACCCGTGCAAACGATGCCAGCGTCCGACCAGACCGGGACTCCCCTCCATTTCCATTCCTCGGTGACTTCCGGGTCGGCTTGCTTGACCAGCTGACGCAGCCGGTCGAGCATCGGGCCCCGCCAATCGGCCAGCTCCTGGATTCTCGCATCGATCAGTTGGGAAGGAGATCCGCTCTGCTGCGATCCAGTCTTTTTCATGCCACGATCTCCTCCTCAGTGTCTTCGGTCGCAACAATACCTGACAGCGGATCTCCCAGGTATGATTCCGGGCCCGGAGGAGTCTGGCGGGAGGGCACGTGGCGAAGGCACAGGCGCGGCATGCAGCGACCGTTGGCGTTGCCGAGCACGGTAACTCGGCCGAGCTCATCACTCTCTCATCCAACGGAGAGCTCATTGATCGCCGACGCATTGATCTGACCCACGGACTGCCGACGCACCCGTATCACCATGAGGGGTCCTGGGCGTTGGGCCGTTACGCGAACACGCCATGGGCGCGGCCGATCTCGCTAGCGGAGGCCATGGCCCTGGTAGAACGCGTACGCGAGGCTGCTGCGCGCGGTGCGCGAGAGAGTCTCGAAGCGCTGGCCGCCTCAGTGCCCGTATCGATCGCGGGAATCGCAATCCGGATCTGTCCAGCGCTTCCGCCGAGCACGCAGGAGCGGATCACCGATACTCGCGCGGCGAGCGTCGCCGACTCGGTGATGTATCGCGAGTCGCTGGCTGTTGCGGCTGAAGCTCGCGGCTGGCCGGTGTACTGGTATGACCGCGAGCGCGTGTTTCGCGATGCGGGCGCGGCGCTCGGCCGGAAGGATGTCGACGCTTTCCTGCAAGCCATGGGTCGATCCATCGGGCCGCCCTGGCAGGCCAGACACAAGCTGGCCGCAGCGGCGGCGCTGGCAGCCGGGCGGGCCAGTAACCCTCCCTAGTCGATCAGTACGGCGGTCAGCTTGATCGACACGAGGACGTTCGGAAGCTCCACACCGAGCTTTGCGACGGCGCGCGCGGGCGGATCCGCCGGGAAGAATTTCGAGTAGGCTTCATTGAGGCCGGCGAAGTCGCCCGGCCGGGTCAGCAGCACCTGGACATCGACGACGTTCTCGAGTGTCGCGCCGGCGGCGCGCAGAATGTTCTCGCAGTTCAACAGTGCCTGGCGAGTCTGCTCCTGAATCGTCGAGCCGGCCATCTGGCTCGTCACCGGGTCGATGCCGATGATGCCCGACACATAGATCGTCGAGCCTACCTTGACCGCCTGACTGTACAGCGCGGAGCTGGGCGCTTGCGATGTGCGGATGATCTCTTTCTTCACTGGGGAGTCCTGGAGGGGTAGTCATCGACGGCTCCATCATATCGCGCCAACAGCCCCCGCGGCGGCCGCCCCCCGGGGACCTAAACGCCCGCATGACCGGTCTTTGGCGCTGGAACGAGGTTGCTGCTCGCAATCCCCGGGCGTAGTCGATAATCCTCTCGCACGGATAATGAGCTTGGGGGGCCAGCGGCAATGAGAATCACTTCGAAGCTTCCACTCGCCGCGGCGGCCTGCGCTTTGCTGATGGGGACCCTGACGGCGCACGCGGCGCCGGCCGCAGCGCAGGCGGGGGTTGCGTTGCCACCCAACGTCGGTAGCGGCGATTGCGACCGAACCTGCCTGCAGGCAGTGGCCGAGCAGTTCATCGCCGCGCTGCTGGCGCACGACTCGAGCAAGGTACCGCTCGCCAAGGGGGTACGTTACTCGGAGAACAGCGTCCCGCTGCCCATCCCGGACGGCTTCTGGAAGAACGCGAGCGGCGTCCGGCCTTATCGGCTGTATATCGCCGATCCCGACTGGGGCACGATCGGCTTCTACGCGCGGATGCTCCAGAACGGGGATCCTGTGATCGTCAGTACCCGGCTCCGGGTCTACAACCATGAGATCACCGAGATCGAGACTGTCGTGACCACCGAGCGTTTTCGCATCGCCGCCGCTGGAGCGGAGACGGCCCAGCAGGACTTCCTGGGCGAGCAGCCGCGACCGGAATACACCCAGGTCGTGCCGCCCGCACAGCGGCGCTCGCGCGAAGAGCTGATGAAAATCGTCAACACCTACTTCACGGGCATCGAGAACAACGCCGGCGGCAAGCCACCCATCTTCTCCTCGCACTGTCAGCGGCTGGAGGACGGCCGCCCGACCTCGAACCTGCCGGTTCAACCCGGTCACGAGCGCGGCGGCCTCAACATGAGCTGCGCCGAGGATCTGGCGATGGGCTATCACCGCAATGACAACCG